>Ga0157370_10005519_pt1 | contig 14178 bp, 11 predicted proteins | sample C35metaG_FD_113463 | JGI IMG/M metagenome (GOLD analysis project Ga0157370, IMG submission 113463) | Corn rhizosphere microbial communities from Kellogg Biological Station, Michigan, USA - C3-5 metaG | ecosystem: Host-associated > Plants > Roots > Rhizosphere > Soil | place: USA: Michigan...
ACCGCGCATTCAGTAAGCCTTAGTGGTAACTCAGGGCTTTATCGGTGCGGAAGCCAAAGGCCGCACCACCACGCTGGGCCGCGGCGGCAGCGACTACACGGCAGCCCTGTTGGGTGAGGCTCTGAGCGTCGCTCGCGTGGATATCTGGACAGACGTGCCGGGCATCTACACCACTGACCCCCGCGTGGTTCCGGCGGCTAAACGCATTGATCGCATTACTTTCGAAGAAGCCGCTGAAATGGCGACCTTCGGCGCGAAAGTCTTACACCCGGCAACGCTGCTTCCAGCGGTGCGTCGCGGTATTCCGGTATTTGTTGGTTCGAGCAAAGACCCGGCTGCGGGCGGCACATTGGTGTGTAACACCACGGTGAATCCGCCGCTGTTCCGCGCGCTGGCCCTGCGCCGCAAACAGACGCTGGTCACTCTGCACAGCCTGAGCATGCTGCATTCACACGGTTTCCTCGCCGAAGTGTTTGGCATTCTGGCGCGCCACAATGTGTCGGTCGACCTGATCACCACCTCCGAAGTCAGCGTGGCCTTAACGCTGGACACCACGGGTTCAACCTCTTCCGGTGCCAGCCTGCTGACCACCTCGCTACTGACCGAGTTGTCTTCACTGTGCCGCGTGGAAGTGGAAGAAAACCTGGCGCTGATTGCCCTGATTGGCAATAAATTGTCTCAGGCAAGCGGCGTTGGCAAAGAGGTGTTTGGGGTGCTCGATCCGTTCAACATCCGCATGATTTGCTACGGCGCAAGCAGCTACAACCTGTGCTTCCTGGTGCCGGGCAACGACGCCGACCAAGTCATTACTACTCTACACCGCAACCTATTCGAATAATCTTCGGCGCGGTGTGCTGATCAGCCGGGCCCTGCGCCCGGCTTTTTTATGCACATCGTTCTGTGCTACAACCAAAACGCTATGGCAAATTTTGACCCACAACATCACATAACTAGAAAACAAGGATCCTCCACATGTTAGCCAAAATAACTCGCCTGTTCCCGCTGTGGGCAGTGCTGCTGTCCGTCGCTGCCTACTACTCTCCCAGCACTTTCACGCCCATCGGGCCGCACGTCACCACCCTCCTGATGCTGATTATGTTTGCTATGGGCGTAACGCTGGAATTCGGCGACTTTAAGCGCGTGCTGTCTCGCCCGGCGCCGGTGGCCGCCGCGACTTTCCTGCACTATCTGATCATGCCTTTGGCGGCGTGGGTTTTAGCGAAGCTGTTCCATATGCCCGCTGACCTGTCGGCAGGGATGATTTTGGTAGGGAGTGTTGCTTCGGGCACCGCATCCAACGTGATGATTTATCTGGCGAAAGGTGATGTCGCGCTGTCAGTGACCATTTCCGCCGTCTCGACGCTGATTGGCGTGTTTGCCACCCCACTGCTCACCCGCCTGTATGTCGATACCCATATCAAAGTGGACGTGGTCGGCATGTTGTTGAGCATCTTGCAGATTGTGGTTATCCCTATTTTCGCCGGTTTAGTTATTCATCACCTGTTTACCAAAACCGTCAAACGCATCGAACCGCTGCTGCCGGTCTTCTCGATGGTGTGCATCGTCGCCATCATCAGCGCCGTGGTGGCGGGCAGTCAGGGCTTTATCGGCTCGGTCGGTCTGGTGGTTATCGTGGCGGTTATCCTGCATAACGCCATCGGCCTGTTGAGCGGCTACTGGGGCGGCAAGCTGTTTGGCTTTGACGAAACCACCTGCCGCACGCTGGCGATGGAAGTCGGCATGCAGAACTCAGGCCTGGCCGCCACGCTGGGTAAAATCTACTTCACCCCGCTGGCCGCCTTGCCGGGCGCACTGTTCTCGGTTTGGCACAATCTGTCGGGTTCCCTGCTGGCGGGCTACTGGTCCGGAAAACCGGTGGATGACGCGAAGCGCACTCACAAAGTGAGCAAGTAAGAGCGAGCAGCCCGCCGCTAATAGTCAGGCGGGCTGCTGGTCAGTATGAAAAGCTATTCAAAAACTAACGTACAAAGCTCCGGTAACTCCTCCACTAAACAATTGTCCGTACCGCCGCGATCTATGGTCAGGAAGTCAGTCACGGTTTGATAAGCAAACAGCGGGTGATGCCAAACCCCCCGGCGATAGTTCACCCCCTCTGAGCCATTGGTAATAAAGGCTTTCAGCGTTTCGAGCCGCACATGTTCCCCCGCCTCCGCCACAATCACCACAAAAGGTTCCCCCTTCAGCGGCATAAAGGCCTGACTGCCCAGCGGGTGCTTCTCCAGCACGGAAATCTGGATCGGCAGCGGCGCGGGCTGAGAGCGATTAATACTCATCAGTACCGGCTTGCCGTCAATAATTTCAATATCAATCAGGTCGTGATATCGCTCGGTCTGGCCATCATTGATGTGGAAGAAATCATTTCCCTCCACTTTGATAACCTCACCGTAGGGCGAAAACGCTTCGCTTGTGAGCCTGCTGACTTTCAGTTCCATACATTTCCTTTTGCGAGAGGGGGTCCATCCATCGGGACTTTCCACGGGCCAAAACCTGCGCTTCACCGCGCGTGAGTGTGCTTAAACATATTATTGGAAATATTTTCCATAACAGCGATCATTCGCACATTTATTGCGCAATAGGATAAAAAGCAGCTTAAGGTTTGAGAGGAAATACAGGGGGAAGTGGGAAGAAAGCCACGCGAAAGCTGAGCTTCGCGCGGCTTGAAGAGGCTTATTTCATCAGGGTTACGGCGTCATCGGAGTCGCGCTCATCGTCTTCCTGCGCGTCTTTGTCCAGCACGTTATAGGCCACGGCGCAGAAAAGCGAGTTAAGACGCTTCATGTCGCCTAGCAGGCCCAAGTGGAGCGAGCTGGTTTCGATGCTCTGTACATTATGCTGATGCAGACGGTCAACGTGCGCGTGGGCGTAGCGGCGGTCCAGCAGGCGGAAGCGATGCTTGGAACGGCGCAGGCGGCGGGCGCTGGTCAAATCATTCGACAGGAACACCGACAGGCTCAGACGGAGGTTATCCACTAGCTTTTCGTGCAGGGAATCCAGCTCGGTCAGCCCTTCCGGCGAGAAGGCCCGGCGCGCCGCATGGGATTTAGCCGCAATGTCCGCCGTCATGCGCTCAATGATGTCGCCAGCCTGTTCGAGATTCATCGCCATTTCGATGATTTCCGCCCAGCGGCGCGAGTCATCTTCCCCCAAATCCTCTTTGTGGATCTGCGCCAGATAGAGCTTGATGGCGGTGTAAAGTACATCCACGTCATCATCCAAACGGCGCACTTCGCGGTCTTGCGCCAGTTTGCCGTGCATCACTTCATGGTTGAGGATCAGCATATGCTCCACCACGTCGCCCATACGTAGCGTCTCGCGGGCGGCATTGGCCAGCGCCAGTGCCGGAGTATCCAGCGCGCTGACATCCAAGTGGCGCGGGCGCAGGCGCGGATCGTCTTCCGGCACGTCGGCAATCATCAGTTCGCACACCCGGGCCATTGGGCCAGAAAGCGGCACCATCGCCAGACAGCGGATCAGGTTGTAGAACATGTGGAAATAGATAACCAGCTCTTCGTCCGGAATGCCTAAACGCGCCAGTTGCCCCGAGAGCGGGCCGATAAAAGGCAGCACAATGACGCAGCCAATCAGCTTAAACAGCACGCTGCCGAGCGCCACGCGGCGGCCGGCGGCATTCTGTTTGCTGGCGTTGATCATCGCCAGCAAGCCACTGCCGAGGTTGGCGCCAATCACCAGACAGAGCGCGACTTTCAGCGAAATCACCCCGGTGGCGGCCAGCGTGGCCGTCAGCAGCACCGCCGCCAGACTGGAGTAGCTGACAATGGCGAAAACCGCGCCGGTCAGGGCATCAAGAATCACATCGCCGGTCAACGACGAGAACAGCACTTTGACGCCAGACGCTTGGGTGATCGGCGTCGCGGCCGAGACAATCAGCTCCAGTGCCAGCAGGATCAGCCCAAGGCCAATCCCCACGCGGCCCATCTGCCCGGCGCGGGTCTGTTTACGGCTGAGGAAGAAGGAGACGCCGACAAAAATCAGCAGCGGCGAGAGCCACGACAGGTCAAAGGTCAGTACGCGCGCCATCAGCGCGGTGCCGACGTCCGCGCCGAGGATAATCACCAGCGCAGGGGAAAGGGCCACCAGCCCCTGTGAAACGAAGGAGGTCACCAGCAATGCCGTGGCATTACTGCTCTGTACCAGCGCGGTAACACCAATCCCCGCCACAAAGGCCAGAGGTTTTTTCTCCACGCTATTGCTGAGAACTCGCCGCAGATTGGCACCAAAAACGCGCATGATGCCAGTACGCACAATGTGCGTACCCCAAACTAAAAGTGAAACAGCAGACAACAAATGCAGAAGAGTTAACACTAAAGAACAGCTCCGTTAACGCCAGGCAAAAACAGGCCATCCTGCCTGCCGGGCGTGTTGGTGCAGGATAGCGTCCGGATTCACCACATTCGGATGACCCACCCTGGTAAGCAGCGGCAAGTCATTATGTGAGTCCGAGTAAAAACTGGCATGTTGCAGCTGGGCAGCATCCTGATTAATCAGCGCCATCAGCCGCGTCACCTTACCTTCGCGGTAGGTCATCACGCCTTGCGTCGTGCCGGTGAAAATCCCATTTTCGATGCCGACACCAATCGCCAATGTTTCGTCAACGCCAAGGAAGCGGGCTATTGGCGCAACCAAATGTTCGCCCGAGGCGGAAATCACCACCGTGCGATCACCGTTCGCACGGTGACGGGCCAAACATTCACGAGCATCATTGTATACGCGTGGAGCAATCACTTCATGAATATAACGTTGTACCATCTGCGCCACATCTTGCTGAGTGCGACCTTGCAGTGGCTCAAGGGTACAATTCATGTACTCCTGCATATCCATCTGACCCACGGCGTATTGCTGCATCAGGTAGGCGTCGCGTTGCAGGAATGCCTGCTCATTTTCCACCCATCCTTGCTGCACCATAAAGGCTGACCACAGGCTGGAACAGTCGCCGCTAATCAGGGTTTCATCGAGATCAAACAGCGCCAGACTCATGCAACTTCCCGTAACGTAACAAGATCTAACTGTAGACCAATTTCAATGCCATCGGCGAGGAGAGAGGCCACAGAACGGTTCAACACATCCACGGAAAGCTCGACATTGTTCGCCAAAACGCGATAACGCACCACGCTTCCCAACAGGCTATGATTCAAAATTCGGGCTGAAATGCCCTGTTCAGGTGCACATAATACAATCGATTCAGGGCGAATTGCCACCTGACCGCCATACTGCTGGCCGGTCAGCGCCTGCGCCTGTTGCGCAGTCAGTAAGTTATAACTGCCGATAAACCCGGCGGCAAAGGCATTCACTGGCTCGGTATATAGGGTTTCGGCATCGGCGTTTTGCACAATCTGACCTTTGTTCATCAGCACGATTCGGTCGGACATGGTCAGGGCTTCTTCCTGATCGTGAGTGACGAAAATGGCCGTCAGGTTCAATTCGCGCTGAATGCGGCGGATCTGCTCGCGCAGGTGTTTGCGAATACGGGCATCCAGCGCGGAGAGAGGTTCGTCGAGCAGCAGCAGGCGCGGCTGCGTCACCAAAGAGCGCGCCAAGGCCACGCGCTGGCACTGGCCGCCCGACAGCTGGTGCGGGTAACGCTTGGCGTAATCGTTCATTTCCACCAGTGCCAGCACGTCACCCACCCGGCGATGAATTTCATTGGCAGACAATTTCTGCATCTTGAGGCCAAAAGCCACGTTGCCTTCGACAGTCATATTCGGGAACAGCGCGTAGCTCTGGAAAACCATGCCGATGCCGCGCTCTTGCGGGCTGAGAGGCACAATGTCCTGTCCCTGCAAAATAATCTGCCCGCTGTCTACCGAGGTCAGCCCCGCGAGGCAGCGCAGCAGCGTGGATTTCCCGCAGCCGCTCGGCCCCAGTAAGGTGACGAATTCGCCCTCTTTCGCACTGAAATCAATGTCGTTGAAAATCTGCGTCTGGCCGTAATGCTTATTGAGTTTAGTGACCTGTAAATAGGACATTTTCAGCTCTTTTCCTTGTTCAGCACGTTAGCAATCCAGGTGAAAATCAGGACTACCACGAAATAGGAGATAACCAATGCGCTGGTGAAGTGGCCGCTGCCATTGCGCATGTTGAACAAATAAACCTGTAGCGTTTCGTAGCGGCTTCCGGCCAACAGGTTGGCGAAGACGAACTCGCCGATTAAGAAGGAGAACGACAGCAGCACGGCGATCATGCCGCCTTTGCGCAGGTTGGGCAGAATAACCAGCAGCGCGGCTTTCCAGGTGCTGGCGCCCAGCAGGTGCGCGGCGTCCATCAGGTCACGCAAGTTTATCGCCTGCATGTTGTTGGAAATCGCCCGATAGATAAATGGCAAGGCGATAGTGAAGTAGCAGCCAATCAGGATCCACGGCGTGCCGGTCATGGCAAAAGGCCCAGACGAGTAGAGCGACATCAGCCCAACCGAGGAGACCACCGGCGGCACCGCAAACGGCAGCAGAATCAAGATGTTCATTAGCGTGTCGAGCTTAGGGAAATAGTAAGCAATTACAAACATCAGCGGCAAGATGAGCACCAGCGATAGCAGCAGCGTGCCAAAACAGATCAGCAGCGAATGCCCTAGCGCTATCAGGAAACGCGGATCGCTCCACAGCGCCACCATCCATTTCAAGGTGAAACCGCTCGGTAAGATGGTCGCGCCCCACTCGCTGACTAAGGCATAAATCAGCGTCGCGGCCAGCGGCAACAGCAGGATCACCATCAAAATCCAAACAATCAGGCGGTGGTAAGCCCCTTCAATGCGAGACATGGCACCCCTCCCGGCAATCAACCCTATTTTTAGCGCACATTCAGATAGCTCCTGCGCAATAACCATTGATGAATCAGCGTGATAAACACCATCAGCACCACCAGCAACATCGCCAGAGCACTGCCCATATTCGGGTCGAGAGAGATATCACCTGACACCAGCGCGGCAATTCGCACCGGCACCACGTTAAAGTTGCCGTTGGTCAGCGCGTACACCGTGGCATAGGCTCCCAGCGCGTTGGCCAGCAGAATGACGAAAGTGCCCATCAGCGCCGGGAACATCACCGGCAAGCCGATATGACGCCAATAGCGCCAGCGGCCCGCGCCGAGCAGCGCGGCGGACTCGCGCCAATCTTCACGCAGCGCGTCAAAGGCCGGGTAGAGCAGCAGAACGCCGAGCGGGATTTGGAAATAGGTATAAAGAACAATCAGGCCGTCGCGCGAATAGAGATTGAAGCTCTCCATCAGACCGTATTTCTTCAGCAGCAAAGTCAGGCAGCCGTTCAGACCCAGCAAAATGACAAAGGCAAAGGCTAGCGGCACGCCGGCAAAGTTGCTGGTCATATTGGTAAACGACATGACAAAGTCATGCAGTTTGGTGCGGCCTAGCTGGCGAAGTGAGTAACTACTCACCAACGCAATCAACAAACCGAACACGCTGGACCAGATTGAGATATCCAGCGAGAAGCGCATGGCCTGCAAGTAGAAAGGCGAGGTCAGGATATCGGAGTAATTGCCAAACCCCCACGACTCGTAGGTGTCGCTGTAAAAACTACTGACCGCCACCCAAACCAGCGGGGCCAGCTGAAACGCGATAAAAAACACGGCAAACGGCAACATGAATAACGCAGCTATCCACTTGGCTTTCATCGGCACTCCTCAAGCAGTGACGGGTTTAAGCCAACAAGTCCGCGCAATGCGGTTTGTCGTGGGCAATATTCAATAGCTGGCACACCGTTCCACAGAGTTCAGTTTGCAGCGGCGCGGCATCCTGCAAGCTAAAGGCTGAGCCGAAGACAAACAGCGGCACCTGACGCTCTTCCGGCAAGATACCGCCGTGGCTGCGGTCGTCATTCATACCGTGGTCGGCGGTGACAATCACCTGATACCCGGCGGCCAGCCAGTCACCCAAGAAGCGGGAGAGAATGCCGTCAGCGTTGCGCGCCTTGTTGCGATATTGCGGCGTGGAGAGGCCAAATTTGTGCCCCGCATCGTCGATATTCATCGGATGAATCAGCAGGAAATCAGGATCATAGCGGCGGCGCAGGCTTTCTGCGTCGTCGAAAAGATGGGAGTCTGGGTAAGCATCGTCGTAATAAAAATGCCCGTGCTGGATAGTCAGTTTTTCGTCGCTAGTATGGCGGTCACGCGGTGGGTCAAACGGCGTCTGGTTATACAGCTCGCTCACCCAGTGGTAGGCCGCCGCCGCGGTGGTTAAACCGGCGTCACGGGCATAATGGAAAATACTGCGCTGTGTCGAAAGTCTATCAACATGGTTGTGCACGATGCCGCTCTCAACCGGCGTCACGCCGGTGAGAATGCACTCGTACAAAGGCCGTGACAATGAAGGCAATTCGCATTCCAGTTGATACAAGCGGCCGCGTCCAGCAGCGCACTGTGCCTGTAAATATCCCATTGCATCACGAGCGACCTGATAATTCAGACCGTCAAGTACCACCAGAATGCTTTTCATTGAATCGTTGCCTTGTTGCTGATGTTTTAAAAAGTTAACCGTTTGAAGTGATGAGTTTTTATTATTGCTGCATGTTGATCATCACGTTCTCTTGCCACAGGCGCGGCAGAGTTTTCGCGCTCTTATCCCAAGCTTCTGGATCAGCAATTGGGTGAGCATTTTTGTATTCGCTGGCCGGTAACAGTTTGGCCTTCACGTCGTCTGGCAAAGTGATTTTGTCAGCACGGATTGGACGCGCATAACCGCGAGCCAGGTTGATTTGGCCAGCATCAGAGAAGATGTATTCGCGCGCCAATTTTGCGGCGTTCGGGTGTTTAGCGAATTTGTTGATGATGGTGGTGTAGCCGGAAGTGATGGTGCCGTCAGAGGGGATCAGCACGTCGAAGCGCGTTTTGTCGATCTGGTCGCGGTAGTTCAGGCCGTTGAAGTCCCACACAATGCCAACCTGCACTTCGCCTTTTTCCAATGACGCGATGCTCGGGTCGCTCAGGCCCAGACGGCCCGCTTTGGCCAATTTGCCGAAAAATTCCAGACCCGGTTTGAGGTTCTTCTCATTACCGCCCATGGCGTAAGTCGCTGCCAGCACGCCGTTGGCTGCCTGAGCGGCGGTACCGACGTCACCGATAGTCACTTTGTAGTTGCCTTTCAGCAGGTCAGCCCAGCTGTGCGGCTCATCTTTCACCTGTGACTTATCAATAATAAACGCAATGGTGCCAGTGTAAGCGAGTGCCCACATACCATCTTTGTCTTTCGCCCACGCCGGAACATCATTCCAGGTTGTCGGTTTGTATGGCTGAGTCACGCCCTTTTGCACTGCAACCGGGCCAAATGCTGCACCCACGTCGCCGATGTCCGCGCTGGCGTTATCTTTTTCAGCAGCGAATTTCGCGATTTCTTGTGCCGAGCTCATATCGGTATCGCTATGCTTCAGCCCATATTGGCTGCTCAACGCGGCCCACGTGTCTTTCCAGTTTGCCCAAGAGTCAGGCATCCCGACGCTGTTGACAGTCCCTTCGGCCTGCGCGGCTTTAAGCAGTTCTGCTGGAGGCTCAGCGGCAAAGGCCGATGAAGTGGAAAGAACCAAGGCGCTGGTTAACACTGAAGCGAACAACTGTTTCATAACGGATGCTCCGGATGGTAGTGTGTGTGAGTGCTGGTCTAGTCCAGCAAGAACCAAGCCAATCTAACGATCAATTGTGATAATTATATTACAGTGCGAAAAAGCAGCATTTTTAGGGCGCAGGCTGTTATCGAGCGCACATTAATTCAGCACGAATTCGCCGTGCTGGTGCAAAAACGCACTTAAATGAGGCCTGTTGCAATGAGTGAATCGCTTACCACCGTGGCTGCGATCTGTCTGAGACTGAGTGAAAATATCGCATCTGGCCTATTTGCGGCGGAGGGGCGCCTGCCTTCGGAACGCCAGCTTAGTGAACAATTTGCAACGACCCGCATCACCCTGCGTGAAGCATTGAGCCAGCTTGAAGGTCAGGGTTTGATCTACCGTCAGGTACGGCGGGGTTGGTTTGTTTCTCCGCCGAGGATTGTTTATAACCCGCTACAGCGCAGCCATTTCCACGCCATGGCAAGAGAACAAGGGCGCAGTGCAAAAACAGAAGTGATTGATGCTAAAGAGTTAATTGCCAGTGACGCGGTATGTTCAAAGCTGTCGTTACCGACGAAAAGCCCGGTGTATTGCATTCGTCGCCTGCGCTACATTGATGGCCGCCCGGTGCTGTATGTCGAGCACTACCTCAATCCGAAGTATTTCCCGCAGATTTTAAATGTCGACTTAACCCAGTCGCTGACTGACCTTTATGCATCAAAGTATGGGATGAGCTATGGGCGAGTGCGTTTCGATATGCTCCCCACTCGCCTGCCAGAAGATGCTTCTTCGGCCTTAAAAGTCGCCCCCGGCAGCCCAGCGCTGTTTATCACCCGAACCAACCGCGATCAGCACGACCGGGTGATTGACTGTGACTTGGAGTATTGGCGGTATGACGCATTACATATTGATGTGGAAGTGAATTGATGTGGCAACGAAATCCGCCCCAGTGGCTTACACCAGTAAGTGACCAGAACGGATTTCGGCAGCTAACGCAGAGTCAGTTCGAAGGATAACGGGTAAAGGTTAACTAGTCGGCGTCGTAGCCAAGGTTTGGTGCCAGCCAACGCTCGACTTCGGCAATCGGCATATTTTTGCGTGCCGCGTAGTCTTCCACCTGATCGCGCTGTATCTGGGCCACGGCGAAATACTTACTTTCAGGGTGGCTGAAGTACCAGCCTGATACCGCCGCTCCAGGCCACATGGCGAAGGATTCGGTCAGCCGCATGCCGGTGTTAGTTTCCACGTCCAGCAGTTTCCAGATCTCACCTTTCTCGGTGTGCTCAGGGCAAGCCGGATAGCCCGGCGCAGGGCGAATACCTTGGTAGTTTTCACGGATCAGCTCTTCGTTGCTCAGGCTCTCGCTCGGCGCGAACCCCCAATAGACTTTACGAACGCGCTCATGCAGATATTCGGCAAAGGCCTCCGCCAGACGGTCTGCCAGAGCTTTGACCATAATTTTGTTGTAGTCGTCGTGCTGGTTGTCATAGGCCTCGGCCAAGGCATCTTCTTCCAGCCCGCCGGTCACCGCAAAGGCGCCCATATAGTCTTTTTTGCCACTGGATTTCGGTGCCACAAAGTCGGCCAAGCAGTAGTTGGCGAAATCGGTTTTCTCCGTTTGCTGACGCAGATGGTGGCTGACCACCAGCACCTCTTGGCGACGCTCATCGCTATAAATTTCAATATCATCGCCTACGCGGTTAGCCGGGAACAGCCCCACCACGCCACGCGGATTCAGTAACTTCTCGTTCGAGAGCTTATCGAGCAGGTCATTGGCATCTTTGAATAAGCGTTTGGCTTCTTCGCCCACCACTTCATCTTCCAGAATGCGCGGATATTTACCCGCCAGCGCCCAGGTCATAAAGAAAGGCGTCCAGTCGATGTAGTTTCTCAATGTCTCTATGCTAGCTTCCACCTTCTGCACGCCAAGGCGATGGGCCACCGGTGGGGTATAACTTTCCCAATCGATCACAGTGGCGTTGTCGCGCGCGGTTTCAAGACTGACTGGCGGCGTACGCGGCTTTTTGCGGCCGTGCTGAATACGCACGGTTTCGTATTCTTTACGAGTACGGGCAACAAAATCATCGCGCTGGGTGCTTGAAAGCAGCGCTGAGACTACCCCCACCGAGCGCGAGGCATTCTGTACATAAGTCGTCGGGCCGCTGTAGTTCTGCTCAATTTTCACGGCGGTATGGGCTTTCGAGGTCGTTGCACCGCCAATCAGCAGAGGAATGGTGAAGCCACGGCGCTCCATCTCTTTGGCAACGTTAACCATTTCATCCAGCGATGGGGTGATTAGCCCTGACAGCCCGATAATATCGACATTCTCTTCAATCGCCGTTTTGAGGATTTTATCAGTCGGCACCATCACACCCAAGTCTATGATTTCATAGTTATTACACTGTAAAACCACGCCGACGATATTTTTACCAATGTCATGGACATCGCCCTTCACCGTCGCCAGCAGGATTTTTCCGTTGGTCTGGCCCTTCTCTTTGCTGGCCTCAATATAAGGCTCGAGGTAGGCCACCGCCTGTTTCATGACGCGGGCCGATTTCACCACTTGTGGCAGGAACATTTTGCCTTCGCCAAACAAGTCCCCGACCACGTTCATGCCGTCCATCAGCGGCCCTTCAATCACCTCTATTGGGCGAGCCGACAGCTGTCGCGCCTCTTCGGTATCGACTTCGATAAACTCCGTAATGCCTTTAACCAGCGAATATTCCAGACGTTTACGCACTTCCCAACTGCGCCACTCAGCCTGTTGTTTATTGGCTTCGCCATCGTCTTTATTGCCGCGATATTTTTCCGCCAGATCCAACAAGCGTTCAGTGCCGTCATCACGACGGTTAAGGATCACATCTTCAACGGCATCGCGTAATTCGGTGGAGAGATCATCGTAGATCGCCAGCTGGCCGGCGTTGACGATCCCCATGTCCATGCCGTTGCGGATGGCGTGATATAGGAATACGGCGTGGATCGCTTCACGCACAGGCTCATTGCCACGAAATGAGAAGGAGACGTTAGACACGCCGCCGGAGATCATCGCGTGAGGCAGCTGTTCTTTGATGTCCGCGCAGGCCTCAATGAAGTCCACGGCGTAGTTGTTATGCTCTTCAATACCCGTCGCCACAGCGAAGATATTCGGGTCGAAAATAATGTCTTCCGGTGGGAAACCCACCTCTTCGGTCAACAGTTTATAGGCGCGGCGACAGATCTCGATTTTGCGCGCGCGAGTATCAGCCTGCCCCACTTCGTCAAATGCCATCACCACCATCGCGGCACCATAGCGGCGCACTTTACGCGCATGATTCAGGAAGGCTTCTTCGCCCTCTTTCATCGAAATGGAGTTCACGATGCCTTTGCCCTGAATACACTTCAGCCCCTTTTCGATGACGTCCCACTTGGATGAGTCAATCATGATAGGCACGCGGGCAATGTCAGGCTCACCGGCAATCAGATTCAGAAAACGCACCATAGCGGCTTCGGCATCCAACATGCCTTCGTCCATATTGATATCAATGATCTGCGCGCCGCTTTCCACCTGCTGGAGAGCCACTTCCAGGGCTTCATTATATTTTTCTTCTTTAATAAGACGTTTAAAACGCGCCGAGCCGGTAACGTTAGTCCTCTCCCCGACGTTCACAAACAGGGTTTGAGCATCAATGGTTAACGGCTCCAGCCCAGCCAGACGGCAAGCCACCGGGATCTCCGGCAATTGGCGTGGCGGCACGCCTTCAACCACTTTAGCTATCGCCGCAATGTGCTCAGGGGTGGTGCCACAGCAACCGCCGACGATATTCAAGAAGCCAGAGCGCGCCCATTCGCCAATATGCTCCGCCATCTCTTTTGCGCCAAGATCGTATTCACCAAAAGCATTCGGCAAACCGGCGTTGGGGTGAGCTGTGACATAACATTCTGAAATTCGGGACAGCTCGGCCACGTATTGGCGCAACTCGTCAGGGCCAAGGGCGCAGTTCAGGCCAAAGGTTAGCGGTTTAACGTGGCGCAGGGAGTTATAGAAAGCTTCGGTGGTTTGCCCGGAGAGCGTGCGCCCCGAGGCATCGGTGATGGTGCCTGAGATCATAACGGGAAGAATGACGCCCATCGCTTCGAACTCCGTTTCCACGGCGAAGGTAGCGGCTTTGGCATTCAAGGTATCGAACACGGTTTCAATCATGATCAGATCCGCACCGCCTTCGATCAGGGCGCGAGTCGACTCTCGGTAAGCCGCTACCAGCTGATCAAAGGTGACATTACGGAATGCCGGATCGTTAACATCAGGTGAAATTGACGCAGTGCGGTTAGTCGGGCCAAGCACGCCCGCGACGTAACGCGGCTTTTCAGGAGTGCGCGCCGTCCATTCATCGGCACAAATCCTCGCCAGGCGGGCGGCCTCGTAGTTAATTTCGGCTGAAAGTGACTCCATATGGTAGTCAGCCATGGCGATGGTGGTTGAGTTGAAGGTGTTGGTTTCGAGAATGTCAGCGCCAGCCTCAAGATAGGCATAATGAATAGCGGTGATCACCTCTGGTTTGGTCAGCACCAGAAGATCGTTATTCCCTTTGAGATCGCTTTCCCAATTGGC
>Ga0157370_10005523_pt1 | contig 14176 bp, 7 predicted proteins | sample C35metaG_FD_113463 | JGI IMG/M metagenome (GOLD analysis project Ga0157370, IMG submission 113463) | Corn rhizosphere microbial communities from Kellogg Biological Station, Michigan, USA - C3-5 metaG | ecosystem: Host-associated > Plants > Roots > Rhizosphere > Soil | place: USA: Michigan...
ATTTACTACCATACCCGTTTTCTTTAAAGTGAGTTTTCATTTAAGCGTTTTGTTTATTGGAATTATCATGGCTCTAAACGGCTTAATCATTTCATTGTTTGAAATGATTACCATTTTTTCTTTAGAAGGCCGGCGGCCTCCGCTGCATTTTATTTCCACGGGTGTAGTATTGGTATCTGCTGCTTTTTTATTGTTGAACATACCAACGGTCAACTTTGGTACCATTGCTCTTCTTTGTATGATCATTCTCACCTTCGGTGAAATACTTGCCATGCCTTTTATGAATGCATATTGGATTAGCAGAACCATGCCCAACAATCGCGGCCAGTATGCCGCATTATATAGTGTAGCATGGGCTTCTGCTCAAACCATCGGGCCTTATGCCGGCTCTCTTGTGGCAGAAAACGCAGGATATAAAACGCTTTGGATAGCGGTTGGCGCTGTTTGCCTGTTGCTTGCTTTTTTATACAGGAGATTACATCCTTCGGCAGCAGCGTTACCTGTTTAAAAAATCCTGGTAAGAAAACTGCATGTATGCTTTACCGTTAGTAATTGCCGATGAGTCAACATTTCCTTGTTGATAAATAATTTTATGAGAAACATTATCCATAGTTACCACTCCATGTGGTGTTACAAATCCAAAACCATTATTAAAACAATAAAATGCAAAAGAATGAGCACCGGAATCAAGCAAATCCTTTCCCCATTTGAATGCATGCCTGTTAATAGAAAACTGATCGAGCAGCGTGGTAATAATATCTGTTTGCGATCCGATAGTAGCTATGGTACCTTTTACTTTTAAAGCACCGCCGGTAAAGATTAACGGTATATGAAATTTGGAGGGAAGATCATCGCGATCATTACCGGGGAGCGGATGCCCGTGATCAGCCACCAGCACAATCAATGTGTTCTTCCATAAAGAATCGTTTTTTAATTTCCGTATAAAATGGCCAATGCAACTATCTGTATATGCAACGGAGTTTCTAAACTTAGCAGTTACATCACTGCCGCCAAACTTGTGGTACGGTACATCAAAAGGTTCATGACTGCTGAGTGTAAATAATGTTGCAAAGAATGGTTGCTGCTGATGACGGATGTCATTAAAAAAAGTATCCAATACAATTGCATCGTGTACACCCCACGAGGTTGTTCTTGTTGATTCAGGAAAAGAATATTTGCTTACCAGTTTATCAAACCCGGTATTCAAAAGATAAGATTTGATATTTGCAAATTCAAGTTCGCCGCCATAAGTATAACTTGTATAATATCCTTGTTTATTTAAAATTTGAGTAATGGAGGCGAGATGCTGCGTTTTTGTTGGCGTTTTTATAATAGAAGTGATTGCCTGGTTTGGATAACCGCTCAACACTGCCACTTGTCCTTTTTCGCTCCTGTCGCCGGCTGCATAAATGTTTGTAAATAACAAACCATCTTTTGCAATGCTGTCTATGTGCGGCGTTACTCCTTTTTCACCGCCAAGACTTGCCATAAATTTTGCCGTATAACTTTCCAGTATGATGAAAATAATATTTGGCCTTTGAGTAGTAAGAATGTGCGGAATCCTTACCGGGCCGGTGTTGTATAATGAATCCACCATTTGTTCATCTTTGCCGTTGGTAAAATAATCAAACGGGTTTTTGGTATTATGCCTGTTTAAAATTGAAAACATAATATTCCACGGAAGGTTTATGGCTGCATGATTGGCAAACATTTTTCTTGAAAAATAAACATCGCTGCTATTCATCGGTATCTTTTGAATGCCCCCGCGAATAGGCACAAATAAAAATGCAATGAGAAATAATGAAACAGCAAGATGCAACCATGATCTTGCTGGCTGAATAGAAATATATTTTGAAAAAAACTTTTTGTAAAGCCATACAAATAAAACAGAGAGCAAAATAAAAATGGCGAGTAACCCAACAACCGGTGATGAAGATGCAGAGGCAATCATTTCGCGGGGTGATGAAAGATATTGCAGGGGAGTGGCGTCCATCCTGAATCCCCACGCACGGTACAACTCAAGGTCTGCCGTTGATACAAAAGAAATGATTAAAACTAATATTACCGTGTAGATTTGTATTATCTTATTCACGCGCAGTTTTATAAAAGCGGCATTCAATGCAAAAAGCAGGAAAGGAAATATACAGAGGTACGAAGTAAAAGATACGTCCATCTTTAATCCATACAAAAAAACATTGAAGATGTCGCTACCGGTTAATGTAGCTGAAAGGCTATGATGATAAATAAGGAAAATACTTCTTGTAACAATGAAATAAAAAATCCAGAATAAAAAATAAGCTAAGTACCTGTAATATTTTTTCACGATGCAAAAATAATATCACTTTATTAAAGCTGCACGATATAATAAACCAGTATAAAAGTTAAAATATTTTTAAATAAAACCTTTTTCAAACGAGCCACGTATTTTAAATAAAAAATTATGAGAAAGTCTTTCAACTCCTTTTATTCGCTGCTCATGTTCGCGGCAATATTTTTTGTTTCATGCTTCGGTGTAAAAAGCAAACATAAAAATGAAGTTCCAATTAGCGCCGCTGCTGATTCCGCAGGTAATGGTACTGCTGTGCTGGAATTATTTACATCGCAGGGATGCTCCAGTTGCCCTTCTGCAGACAAGCTGCTCGGAAGTTTTTCCCAAATGCCTCATATTATTGCACTCGCATTTCATGTTGATTACTGGAATCGTATGGGATGGACGGATCCTTATAGCACTGCATCATTCACCAAACGCCAGCTAAATTATGCATCGGCATTGCATGCCGACGTATATACGCCGCAATTAATAGTAAATGGCGGAAACGAAATGATCGGCAGCGATTCAAACAAAATTATTCATGCCGTTCAAAAAGCTTTTTCACAAAACAACGATGCTGATGTAAGCATTGAAACAATAAAAAATGAAAATGGAAAAGCGCTGATACATTATACTGTTTCGGGGAACATTAATAAAAGTGTGGCCAATATTGCCATAGTGGAAAAGCAAATAACTACCGGTGTTAAAGCAGGCGAGAATGGCGGAAGAACACTCACTGAATATAATGTGGTAAGAGATTTTGTTACTAAAAATAAAATTACTGCAGGTGATAATGATGCATCACTTGATATACCTACTTCAGCAAATACAGCTAACCTTTCAATAGTTGTATTCCTTCAGCAAAAGGATAATAAAATTATTGCAGCGGCACAAAAGAGTTTTTAATAAACTTTTGCCGGTAAAAATTCCGGTGTAACTGTATTTATCGTAATTGCTTTTATAGTTGTCGGAATATCCTGCCCCATTGCAGAGATAGTCCCTTTTGCATCCATAGTGGTTGAATTTTTGAAGATAACTCCTGTGTTGATATTTACTTTTGCTTCTCCGCTAATAGTGCCTTTGGTGTTTGTTTGTATATCCATTCCCTGTATTTCTATTTTAGACTCACGGTTATCTGTACCCGAAATTTTTATAGTAGCGGTATCTGCGTTTATTGCAGTGATGATAAAATGTGTGATGGTCGTATTGCCATTTTTAGAAACAGAATCCTGCCACGCAGTGCCCACTTTGGCACCTGCTGGCAGATGTTCAAATGCCATCTTTGCCCCATAACCTTGCTGTGCAGGGTCGCCCATTTGTTTCATCATCATTGCCATTGGGTTCATACTATCACCTGCTTTTGATGAATCCGCACTTTTAGTACTGTCTGTAATAATATTTCCTGATTTGTCCATCACTATAGTTTGCGGATTGTTGAGCATCCCTTTTACTGTTGATCCAATTTCTCCGTTCATATCATCTTTATTATCTGAATCGAAATTCACACTTTGCCCCATCGTAGTCATGTTCATTTTAATGGAAGCAATTTTATTATTCATCTTATAGTTTTCGCCGGCAATATCAGTTACCTCAAGATTGTAAGTAGTAGTTACATTCGCATTTGTTTCCATCGTTTGACCCTGTACTTCCGAGCTGCTGGATGTGGTGGTCTTACTTTCCACAATATAATTTTGCCCTTTTTGTAAATTGATCATACCGTTATTGCCTGCATTTCCAACAGCGGCTTTGGTAACCTGGTTGCTCTTATTGGCGCTCATTTTATGAGAACATCCTAAGTTAATTGCTGATATAATTACACCAAGAAAAAATATTTTTTTCATTCGAAAGTTTTTTTGAGTGGCAAAGATAATGTGTTTGAGTTTTGTGTTCTATAATTTATAGTGGTTGTAAACTGCGCTGTGTTGATAAGAATTTTTTTACATTTTTTTTGTTGCTGTTTCAAACAACTCATTAAATAAAGGGCTTTCTGTTTTTTTTATTTTATCCCAAAAAGTAAAATATAAGCCGTAGTTATATTTGAATTGTTTATGATGCAGCGAATGGTGTGTGGCGCCGATAAGCCATTTACCAAAAATATTTTTATTAAAATTCTTAGGATAAATTTCTATATCGAGGTGATTAATGACGCTGCTGAGTGACATGATTACGAGTTGCACAATAATGATATAATAATGCATCGGTAAAAATAAAAGCACTACCGGGAAAAATATTGCCTGCAATACACCTTCCAGCGGATGAAAGGAGAATGCGGTAAACGGGCTGGTGATATTGCTGTCGTGATGAACCTTGTGGACGATTTTAAAAACGCGCGGATGGTGCATCCAGCGATGCAACCAATAATAATACGTTTCGTGCAGCAACATGGAAATAACCAGGCTTACCGGCAAATACCACCAGCCATAATCATGAATATTTGTATAAACTTTTGTAAAACCTTTTTGCCAGAGTATAAGTGCAACTGCACCCGAAAAAGAAAAAATTAACCCATTAATGAGGCTCCAGGTTATTTCAGTTTGCAATTGTTTGGGTTTATATTGTCTTTTATTGAGTTTGCGTTGTTGGCATTTTTCAGGCAGCCAACAATAAAAGATGAGATAAAATATCCCTGCAATTAAAAAATACCTGCCGGTGATGATGATAAAGAAAATCAACGTGAGCATGCAAAACCAAAGTGGCGAAGAAAAATCAGGTAAATTCATACATCCAAATTAGTAAAAGGGGAGAAGATCATTGGAAATATTAATTTGATTTTCGGAGCCTTTAACATTAGCAACCATCATAAATTATGAGAACCTATTTGTACCCAATGTTGGCGCAAGTTTGGTAGCAAGGGTTTTGTGAGTGAGCCATACTTGTGCCATAGAAAAGAGCAATGTATTTTTGATTATAAAAAGGTTTTTAATAAATATGTTTGAGAGCATTGGGGTTTGGTTAGTATTACAAGGCACAAGCATGGCTTGGCTATAAGCTAAGCATCATACTTGCGCCACATTTGGAGTTAGAATTTTTTTTGAGCAACCTCTCTCGAAATGGGCGATGCGTATGATTAAAACTTCGTATATCCATTACCGCTAGTTATATTATTTACTTGCCATCTCCACCACGCCTGACCAATGATCGGGCACTCCGTTTTGTAAATATTTTGCAGCATTCTCCAGGAAAAATTGAGCAGTCCTGTCTGATGGATTATTGTTTATTACAGACTCAAATACTTTTACAGCGTTTTGAAAAGATTTATTCAGGTAATAATTCATTCCTTCATTAAACAATGAAAGCGTTTTTTCTTTTTTATTTACCTGTTCTTCTGTATCGCTGCTGAAACATTCATGAATACCGATGGAAGTTTGTTTACCTTTTACCTGCACCTTGCCAAGGTAGCGCAGGTGAAACATTTCCGGATGTGCTATTTGCCGCAGGGTGGCATCGCTAATCAATATGTTGGCCTTATAATATTTTGTAAGGCTTTCTATTCGTGATGCCGTATTCACTGCATCGGAAATGGTAGTAGCGTCCAGCCGGTTCATATCACCGGTAATGCCCATTATCAGCGGCCCGGTGTGCATACCAATTCCCATTCGTATCGTGTTTCTGTTACTGTTAAGTTGCAGTTTGTTAAACTCGCGAACATCGCGCTGCATCTCGATGGCGCTTGCAAGCGCCTGTTCAGCATCGTCAGGAAAGAGCGCCATGATGGCATCGCCGAGGTACTGATTGATAAAACCATTATGACGGCGAATGATAGGTCCCATTCTTTTATTATAAGAACTTACAAACTGAAAATTTTCTTCCGGTGTCATTTGTTCCGACAGGGTTGTATAATCGCGGATGTCAGTAAAAAGAACCGTTACTACTTTTTCAACCTGGTCGCCAAGTTTTACATCGGTAATAACTTTATGCCCTAACGAACCAATAAATTCAAACGGAACAAACTTGGCCGTTATTTCATAAATGCGGCGCATGGCTTCTTCCTTTTCTCTTGCTTCACGAATATTTTTTTCGTATAACAATGCGCTTTCGATTGCAGAGGAAGATTGCAAGGCAAGCGTGATAAGAAATTTAAGATCGGATGCTGCATATTGCAACGGTTTATCGCCGGCAAGAATAATGGCGCCCATGATTCTGTGTTTTACTTTCAGTGCTGCATACACGATAGACTGTACCGTATCATCAATAATACCTGCGTTGCGCAATACAGAAGGATCTGCCATAATATCTGATCCGCCATTCAATCCTATTTTCAGCAACAGGTCTGTATTGTTGGCAATGGCTTCTTTATTAAATGATGCTTCGCCTGCAAGCGCAGGTACTTGCAGTTGCCTCGTTTCTTCATCCCATAAAATAACTATGGCGCTAACTGCTTTAATAAGATGCATAGCCTGTTCTGCGGCCACTTGCGAAATAGCAGCCGGACCTATGGCCTGTGCAAGATTGTCGGAAAAATTAAAAACCATGTTCACTTCCTGGTACAGCAGCAATACTTCATTGCCAAGATTTTTTCTTTCAAATTCTTTTTGTGCAAGAATACTCAGCAACTGTGCAATAAGAGCTGATTTTTCATCGCCTTTTACCCAACCAATAATTTCATCATTCAGTTGGATGGAATGTTTTCCGGTAAAATTTTTATTTGAATTTTCGTAAAGGACTGTTCCGTTTTCATCTTCAATGGATACCTGTGCATTCATTTGCTCTATGAGTGCAGGCAGCAAAATAGCGATTTCATTTTTTTTTGAAAAAATGCTTTTAAGCGAAATTCTTGTCATTCGTTTATGAAAAAGGAATCAATAGTTTTTATTACAGCGCCAATACTTCACGCGCTTTGCTTAGGATTGCTTCGGGGTCAAAAGGCTTGGTCATGTACACATCGGCGCCTACTTCCTGGCCTTTTTGCCTGTCCACTTCCTGGCCTTTTGCAGTAAGCAATACTATATATACATCATCCAGTCCTAATTCTTTTTTTACCTTACGGCAAACTTCCATGCCATTCATCTTTGGCATCATCACATCCAAAAAAACCAGTTTGGGTTTTTCGGTTTGTATTACTTCAAGAGCAATCTCACCATTTTCTGCAGTAAAAAATTCAACACCTTCATCTTCGAGTTCTTCCAGTGTTTGCTCTATCAACATTCGTATGTGCGGTTCATCATCTACTATTAAAACTTTTTGTTCCATGTAGCTCCTCCGTTTTTAGTTTTATTTTAAAATGCTTTATTGATAAATCAATAACAATACATGCTCCAGTCCTTTTTCAAATCGCAATGATTGCACAATTTCATTTTTGTCGGATAACAATGAATTCAGAATGATAATATCCGGTTGGGTAGAAACTGCTTTTTCCAAAAGTTCTTTGCTGGCTGATTGCACTACGGTATATCCTTTTGCCTGCAACACTTCCGTTAATGAACGAACGGCAGAAGTATCTTCATCCACTACCATTACTTTTTTGCGCGATTTTCCCTGCTCGAGTAATGTGCCTACCTCTTCAAACAATTTTGCAGTATCAATCGGTTTGGTAAGGTAGCGATCTACGCCAATGCGGAAACCTCTTGCCTTGTCCTGCACAATGGAAAGAATAATAATGGGGATATCCATGGTAACCGGATCATTTTTTAAAATAGCGGCTACATCAAATCCATTTATTTCGGGCATCATTACATCCAGTATGATTAAATCCGGCCTGCTTGTACGAATACTTTCCAGCGCCATTTTTCCATCCTTTGCTTCTTTAATAAAATAACCTGCATCGCTGAGTTCTTGTTGCAGCAACGATCTTATGGAATCATCATCATCCACTACCAGTATGGTTGCGTTGTTTCCCGAAACATTGATGTTTGAAAAATCCATTTGCTCTTTCAATTGTTTTATCAGTTCATTCAGATGTATGGGCGATTCTTTACCATCTCCTTCGGATGGCGCCAGCGGCAATGAAAAAGAGAAAGTGCTTCCTTTGCCTGGTTCGCTTTCGAGCCAGATGTGCCCGCCATGATGCTCTACAATTTCTTTACAAATAGGCAAACCTAAACCCGTTCCTTTTGGTTTATCGGTAAGCGTATCTCCGCCTACTTGTTTGAATTGTTCAAACACGGCTCCATAATCTGCTTTGGCAATACCGATTCCTGTATCGGCAATGCTTACGATAGCTTCGTGATCATTATGCGTAAGCGTACAGGTGATGGAACCTTCGTTTGTAAATTTTACTGCATTTGAAAAAAGATTTATAATTACCTGGATGAGTTTATCTGTATCGCCAATAATATTTGGAACGGTTGTATCAATATGTTTTACTAATTGAACCGGTTTATTTTCAAAAAGCGCGGTGGTGGCGCCGATGGCTCTTTCTATCACATCGGGCAGGGATACACTTTCCTGGTTCCATTCCATTTTTCCTGCTTCTATCTTTGCCAGATCAAGCACATCGTTTATAAGATGCGTTAAGCGTTCTCCTTCGGAGATAACTACTTTTAAGTTATCTGAAATTTGTTCACTTGTTTTTATAGTCTTTGTATCAGAAGTATTCAATGCTGGAAAAATCTTTTCTTCCAAACGTTTCTTAATAATTTTTGCAAAACCAAGCACCGATGTAAGTGGTGTTCTCAATTCGTGACTCACGGTTGATAGAAAAGCACTCTTGGCCTCATTGGCTTTTTCGGCTGCCTTGCCGGCCAGTTCTGCTTCCATTTTTGCATGCTTTACATCTTCAAATAATTGTGCATTATTTAAAGCAACGCCAACAGACGATGCAATTGTTGACAACAAACGAAGGTCATTTTCATTGAAACGGTTTTCCTGTTCAGTGCTTTGTACACTAAGCACTCCAATGTTTTCATCACCTACGGGGATGGGCACTCCTAAATAAGATGATGCAGGCAGGCCTACTCTTTGTAAACCCAATGCACCGGTTTTTTCTTCTACATCTTTATTGATGAGCAATGGCTCGCCATTCATGATAATGTTAGAGGTAAGCCCGGTGCCCAGCCTTATTGGCTGCATGTTGTCGCCATATTGATAAGGAAAAGAAATGATGTTTGTTTTTTTATTTAAAAGTGCCAGGTAAACAATGTTTGCTTTAAAAAGATCCCGCATCTGGTCGCCAACCATTTTAATTAAATCGCCGGTATTAAGCTGTGTAGCCAATGCCTTGCTTACATTATTTACTGTAGTTAACTCGGTAGCTCTTTGTTTAGCATCGGCAAGCAGGTGCGTAGTTTCATTAAAGAGTCTTGCGTTTTCCAAAGCTACACTCATGCTGTTGGTAAGCGTGGTGATTACGCGCAGATCTGAATCAGTAAATGCATTTTCTTTTTCAACATTTTGAAGACTTACAGAACCTTTCACCACATCGCCCACCACCATTGGTACAAATATGGCCGACTTTGGCGGAAGGCCTGCGCTTACTCCGGCGCCTCCATGCAATGCTGCAAATTGTAAATAATCTTTATTGATGAGTAATGATTGCCGGGTTTTAATAAGTTCTTTATTGGCCCATATTAATGGACGCGGATCGCTATACAATCTTTTACCTCCTTCTATTGCAAAGCGCCACTCTTCATTTTGATAATTGACATCAAAAGTTCTGATAATAACTGTTTGTGTGTCGAACAACTGGCAAATACGATTTCCCACTAATTCATAAATTGAACTTATATCCAGTTCCTTTGCAAGACTGTCCTGCACGGTGTTTATTACCGATAATTCTCCGGCGCGTTGTCTTAATTCCGATGTTCGGTCAGCAACTATTTTTTCTAACTCTGCATGTTGCCGTCTCAGTTTGCGAAGCTGCCAGTTTACAATAGTTGCTATGAGTAGTATGGCAGCAACAGCATATAATAAATAGGCCCACCACATCCGGTACCACGGCGCCAGCACGGTAAATTCATAAGTAGCTTCATCACTTGTTTTGTGATAAATGTTTAATGCACGCACATGAAATTTGTATTGGCCCGGCGGCAGATTGGTGTATTCTTTATAAGTATTATTTCCCCAGGCCGACCATGTTTTTTCAAAACCTTCCAGCCATGTTTGATATTGTATTTTATCGCGTGCTTCATAAAAAGGCGCTGCATAATCGAACCGCAGTGAATTGTTATTGAATTTTATTTTAGGTAAATCACTGCTGCTATCCATGTAGGGATTCAGCGGAATTTTATTTGCAGTAATTGTTCTTATCAGTGTTTTGTATTGCTGGTCTATATCGCTTTTAATATTTGTGTTGTACTGAATTACTTTATCATTCGACAAGATCCAGACAACACCATTTTTATCCCGTTCCAAATTGGTAAATCCTTCTTCACTGATGGGAAGCAACGACGTGGAATCTAAAGAATAGCTCCCGCCTGGTTTTGGGGTTGCAATGATGTATTGAGTTTTATTGGCACCCACACTTGAACGGCCAATCCATACGGTGCCAGTATTATCTTCAACGCCACCAAAGTTTTTTATTCCTTCAAACGTTGTCTCTTCAAGTTTGTTTTTTTCTTTGTTATAAGTATAGGTTGCGGAGTCGCTGGTAAAATACGGTTTATTATTGATTGAAAATGCATATCCCGTTGGATGGTTGAGTCCCTCAGCAGGTCCAAACGTGGTGACCGCAGTTTTTGAAATATCTATTTTACCATCCGGGCCAAAGGAAAAAATAAAGCGTGCGGCTGTTCCATTTTGGGAAGCGACCCAAAGATTTCCGTCTGCATCTTCTTCAGATGAAAAAGTTTCTTGTTTATATCCCGGCACATAACCGAGAAACTTCCATCCCTTACTGCTTGATGGGTCCCGTTGAAAAATGGCCATACCAAAAGAAGCACCCGCTAAAAGAATATCCGGATGTTTTTTCAATATATGAAGAGCAGATATCTTCAGGTTATTGCTTACGGATGGTTGCACTAATATTACCTTTCCATCTTTTATCATGTACAGGCCATTGCTCGATACAAGGAGGCTATTACCATCTACCAGCAATGCAAATATCTGGTCACGTGGTATAGCATCCACTATTTTGAAGGAAGAACTTTTCTCATCAAACTCCAATAGATTGTTATTAGTGCCCACATATAATTTTCCATTCGGAAGGCGTACTATAGATAATGGTGTAGCATCTATACCGTTTTGCGCGGTGAATACTTTAAATGGTGAATTGAGCGCCATTCTCGAAATACCATTATCGGTAGCCAGCCACACATCACCCTTTGAATCGGGATACATGGAATAGATAATGTTACTGGGCAAATCAATCGTGTTGCGGGTTAGCTCCTGCACTATATGACCCTGTGGGTTTATAATGATTAAGCCATATCCAAGTAAAGTCAAAACATAATTGCCATTTAAATAAAGTCCTTTATAAAGCATATAATGCCTGAGCAGGGTATCTGCATCATTTTTAAATGGCGTAAAATTTTTTCCATCGAACAAATACATGCCATGGGTAAAAGAACCGAGGAGATATTTTTTTGAATTATTATTGACTGTACTATCGTTGTACGGAAGCATTACCTGCACCCTGTCCTGTCCCATAAATTCGCTGCCTGGTATTAATGTCAGTGAGTCATTAATCATTTTTAAAAAACCCACACTTTGCTCATGCACGTAAAAGTTGCCGTCTGTATAAAATGTGTACATGAAATGTGTAGCAGGTTCCCATGATTTTACTGACCACTGGTTTTTTCCCGGACCCGTCTTTTCAAACCGGAAAATTCTTTCACGCGATTGAAAATATATTCCCTGGCTGGTAACATGAATAGACCATACATCAGAAAAGTTTTGTTTGTCTTTTGGTATAAATCCGAACAAAGAATGTTGATAGGTGGTGCCGGCACTATCTTTATCCAGGAAACCAAAATCATCGAAGGCTCCATAATAAATGGTGCCATCTGCATCTTTTGCAAAGCAGCGGATCACCCCGGACATTTTTTGTGCCATTATTGGTTCCCAGTTTTCTCCGTCAAATTGCATCATGTCGCTGCTCTTCGCTTTGTTCCCGCCGAAGTACATGATGCCATCTTTATCCTGTATCACACTCCAGTTATTGGGACTTGCCTTGTACAGTTTGGGAGAGTAATTGGTAATAAAGGGAAACCCGCGTTCCGGTTCATTTTGACCTACCGCTGAATAGCTGCAAAGCTGGAATAATGCGGTAAATAAGTAAACATAGCCAAGATTAGTCTTGTTCTTTATAAAGCAGCTAATAGTTTTAAGCATACATGCAACAATTATTAAACAACGTTTAGCCCGGGTATTTTTTTACAGTTATGTTTTACAGGGAAGTATTAAAAAGTAAATATAAATCACTTTTTCTGAATATACATGCCTGAAAGGATAATGAGAGTATCAGCATGGATGCAATGGATCGCATTATTATAATTTTATGAAAAATTTTACTGGAATGTGCATTGCAACAATATTTATTTTTCGATAACGCGTTTAAAAATAATTAATACCTTTCTGCAAGCATTTACCTGTTAAAAAAAATACACATGAAATCTTTTTTATCCACATTTTTAATCGCGCTTTGTATTTTCTTATTCCCTTTTTCATCCTATTCACAAGATAGATTATTCGGGAAAACCTTTGCTACACGCTCTGTGGTGATGGCGCAGCATGGTATGGCGTGTACCAGCCACCCGCTTGCAACACAGGCTGCCATTGATATTTTAAAGAAAGGCGGTAATGCCATTGATGCAGCTATTGCAGCGAATGCGGTATTAGGTGTTACAGACCCTGAAATGAATGGAATCGGCGGTGATTTGTTTGCTATAGTGTATGATGCAAAAACAAAAAAATTATACGGGCTTAATGCTTCAGGCAGATCGCCCTATTCACTTACATTAGATATCTTAAAACAAAACGGAAGGCAATATATTCCGGTAACAGGGCCATTACCGGTATCGGTTCCGGGCTGCGTAGATGGTTGGTTTCAGCTTCATAATAAATTTGGAAAATTACCAATGACGGACATTCTTTCGCCCGCTATTAATTATGCAGCCAATGGTTTTCCGGTTGCAGACGAAGCAGTGTTTTATTATAACGATTTAAAAAAACTATATGGTAACGATCCGAACGTGAAAGATGTTTTCATGCCAAATGGAGATGTACCCAAACGGGGAGAACTATTTAAGAATCTTTATCTCGCACATACCTTGCAGGAGATTGCAAAAGGCGGGCGGGATGTTTTTTATAAGGGAGATATAGCAAAAAAGATAGATGCATTTATGAAAAAACGCGGCGGGTATCTTTCTTATAAAGACCTTGCTGATCATGCTTCGCAATGGGTGGAGCCGGTATCTACTACCTATCGCGGCTATCGCGTGTGGGAGTTGCCGCCAAACGGGCAAGGCATTACCGTGCTGGAGATGCTGAACATTTTAGAAAATTTTGATTTCAGTAAAATACAATATGGAAGCGCAGCACACATTCATCTTTTTACCGAAGCAAAAAGACTGGCTTATGAAGACCGCGCAAAATATTATGCCGATCCTGATTTTGCAAAAATTCCGGTGAATGAATTGATATCAAAAAAATATGGAGCAGCAAGATCAAAGTTGATTGATATAAACAAGGCTGCTCCAAACTTTACTGCCGGCGATGATGCTGCATTAAAAACAGGAGAAACAGTTTATTTAACAGTAGCCGATGATGCAGGAAATATGGTGTCATTGATTCAAAGTAATTTTTCTGCTTTTGGTTCCGGTCTGGTTCCCGACAGCCTTGGATTCTTTTTGCAAAACCGTGGTTATTTATTTTCTCTGAAAGAAGGGCAAAACAATACTTATGCTCCGCATAAACGCCCGTTTCATACTATCATTCCTGCATTCGTTACAAAAGATGATGAACCTTATATGAGCTTTGGGGTAATGGGCG
>Ga0157370_10005526_pt1 | contig 14171 bp, 7 predicted proteins | sample C35metaG_FD_113463 | JGI IMG/M metagenome (GOLD analysis project Ga0157370, IMG submission 113463) | Corn rhizosphere microbial communities from Kellogg Biological Station, Michigan, USA - C3-5 metaG | ecosystem: Host-associated > Plants > Roots > Rhizosphere > Soil | place: USA: Michigan...
CCGCCGTTCATCCACATGTACACGAGCCGGCCCGTGACCGGATCGATCTTCTGAAGATCGTAGATCGCTGGCGCATAACCGAACGTGTAGATGGGGCTGATGCCGGCGTTGTCATTGTTGCCGATACCGTCCCGCGTGGTGTTGTGCGAGAAGTTCGCGCTCCCGCTCACGGTGAATTTGTCGCCGATGGTCTGGTCGAGATTCAGCCGGCCGGACGTCAGGCGCGCGCCGCTGTTCTGCTGGGTTCCCTGCGACTGCCGATCGTTCAACGAGCCGAAGTACCTGGTGTTGTTGACCCCGCCCGAGGTGGAGGCGACGGTCTCGAACGACGGGCTGTGATTGTTGTAGAGGTCGCCCTGCCAGTCGTACCATGGGCACGCCGGCGTGCAGTTCGCCTTGGCGATCGAGTCGGCGTGGGGCGACGTGCCGAGATACGGCTTGACCGCATCGTAACTCTGAAAGTGCCGCGAGCCCAGGAGCCGCGTTGCCTGCTGCGACCCGATCCGCTGCGTGATGTTGTATCGGGCCGGGCCAGGCTTGCCGCGCTTGGTCGTGATCACGACGACGCCGTTCGTCGCCCGCGAGCCGTAGATGGCCGTGGCTGCCGCGGACTTCAGGACCTCGATGTTCTCGATATCGTTCGGGTTGATGTCGGCCAGCCGATTCACGGTCTGGTCTTGGCTCGATGTCGTCGATCCAGTCGAGCGCGAGATCGACGCCAAACCGCCGTTGACCGACGCGTTCGAGACCAGCACGCCGTCCACGACGTAGAGCGGGTCGCCCTGTCCGAGGATCGACGTCGCGCCGCGGATCTGGATCTGCATGCCGCCTCCCGGAACGCCGCTGTTCTCGAAGATCGACGCGCCGACGACCTTGCCGGCGAGGTTGCCCTCGAGCGACTTGGCCGGAGCGACCATCAACTCCTCGGCCGAGACCGACGCGATCGCGGTAGACGCATTGCGGCGGTCGACGGTCGTTGCCTGACCGGTGACGGTCACGCCCTCGAGTTGAAGCACGTCCTTGTCGAGCGAGAAGTTCTGGGTCGACTGGCCAGCCGCGACGCGGACGGTCTGTCGCTTGTACCCGATCGCACGCACGAGCACCTGGACATCGCTCGCAGGAGCCTTCAGCCGATACTCACCCTGCTCATTGGTGCGCACACCGAGTTGCGCGCCGAGGATTCCGATTGTGGCCTCGGTGACGGGCGCGCCCGTTCCTGCCTGCGTTACTTTGCCGGTGATCTCTCGACTTTGCGCGGCCAGATATGTCGGCACAGACGCAAGAACGAGAGCGAGCGAAACAAGTGTTCGACGCACTGAGACACCTCGCGATGGGGATGGTGGGGAGGACTTTCGGCGCCTGGAGCCCGTGGGAACCGCAAGCAGCATCGATCGGCTTCGATCGAGCACTATTTGAAGATCCGATACAAAACCAAGATGCTTGCTAGCGATTCGTCTGCGACGTCAACCCCGATTAAGGCCGACTCGTCACATCAGACGCGTCATTTATCCCTCGCTGCCGGCTCCTGTCAAGCGGCCCACCAGAGGTCGCTAACATCACATCGGGACCAATTCCTTGCGCTATTTCGTTGAAACGACAATTGTGAACTCGTAAACCAAAATCCGCGGCGAACCATCGCAATCGACTCCGACCGATCTGAAACGGCGGCCGGCCTGCACGCCCACCGAGAACCTCTTGGTTACCTGGTAGTCGCCAACCGCATAGAGTCGAGTCAGATTTCGCCAACCGTGCAAACACCACCACCTTCGCGAACACCTGGCGCGGTCCCCACGACTCCACCGCGCACAATCGGTCCGGTCGTTCGCGCCTTCGCGCCTGGAAGCACCGGCAATCTCGGCCCGGGCCTGGACATCCTCGGCTGCGCCCTCACCGGAGCAGGCGACACCGTCCAGGCACGATTCACCGATGAGCCCGGCGTTCGCGTCGACGACTCGGGCCACCCCGACCTTCCGAGAGACGCTGCGCGTCACGCATCGGCGATCGCGGCGTCCGAGGTGCTCCAACGCGCCGGTGCACGGGTCGGCATCGCTCTCATCGTCGAGAAGGGACTACCTCTCGCCGGCGGTCAGGGCGGAAGCGCCGCCTCGGCGGTCGCCGGCGCCATGGCGGCAAACGCGCTGCTCGGCAATCCGCTCGATCACAATGAGCTGCTACTCGCGTCGCTCGTCGCGGAGGAGCGGCTGGCCGGCCGCCACCTCGACAACCTGGCGCCCGCGCTGTTCGGCGGGATCGTGCTCATTCGATCGATCGACCCGGTCGACATCGTTCGGCTTCCCATTCCGGAGAACCTTCGAATCGTGCTCGCGCACCCGCGGATGCAGTTGCGCACGACGGAGGCGCGTGCGGTCCTGCCGGCGACGGTCGACCGCGCCACCGCAATCGCGCAGGCCGCGGCCGTCGCAACCATCGTGTCGGCGCTCTACTCGGGCGACCTGTCGCGGTTGCGCGGCGCGATCGACGACCGCATCGCCGAGCCCGCGCGGGCGCCGCTGCTGCCCGGGTTCCGCGCCGCAAAGGCGGCGGCGCTCGCGGCAGGCGCGCTCGGCTCGTCCATCTCCGGCGGCGGGCCATCGGCCTTCGCGCTCGTCGACGGCGACGCAACGGCAGGCGCGGTGATGGATGCCATGGTCGCGGCGTACGCCGATCGCGGCATCGACGCGACGGGGCGCATCGCCCGGGTCGACGAGCGCGGTGCGCGCATCGAGGAGGCCACGGCGTGAGCGTCCGCCCGTCACGCGAATCGTGCCAGCGCTGCGCGGCGTGCGCCCACGAGATCGGCGAGCTCGATGCAGCCGCGGTGTGCCCGCGATGCGGCGGACTGCTCGAGCTCGAACACCCAAGCGTCGGCGACGCGGCGACGCTGAGGACTCGGTTCGTCTCGCGCCGGACGGCGATGACCGGCCCCGACCACTCGGGCGTCTGGCGATATCGCGAGTTGGTGCTTCCATCCATCCGCCCCGAGGAGATCGTGAGTCACCCCGAGGGAAACACGCCGCTCATGGCCCGGCCCGCCGTCGCGGCGTGGACCGGCATTGAGCGTTTGCTCATGAAGCATGAGGGCCACAATCCGACCGGGTCGTTCAAGGATCGAGGCATGACCGTGGCGATGACGCAGGCGCGCCGCACCAACGCGCGCGCCGTGGCTTGCGCGTCGACGGGCAACACCTCGGCGTCGCTGGCGGCGTACGCCGCGCTGGCCGGCCTCCCCGCCCTGGTCTTCGTGCCGGTGGGCAAGGTCGCCCTCGGAAAGATCGCGCAGACGATGGCCTACGGCGCCCGCACGCTCCTGGTCCGCGGCAACTTCGACGACTGCCTGAGCCTCGCGCGCGACGCCAGCGCGGCATTGGGAATTCATCTTTTGAATTCCGTAAACCCCTTTCGCCTCGAGGGTCAGAAGACGATCGTCCTGGAGCTGCTCGACCAGCTCGACTGGGATCCGCCGGAGTGGATCGCCCTTCCCGCCGGCAACCTCGGCAACACGGCCGCCTTCGGGAAAGCGTTGCGCGAGGCCTACGCGCGCGGACTCATCACGCGGGTGCCGCGCATCGCCGCCGTGCAGGCGAGCGGCGCCGCCCCATTCGCCGAGAGCTTTCGCGGCGGCTTCGCGGAGCGGCTGCGCGTCGACCCCGACACGATCGCGACGGCCATCCGCATCGGCGCTCCCGCATCATGGGACCGCGCCGTCCGAACGATCAACGAGACGAACGGCGTCGTGACCTCCGTCTCGGACGATGAGATTCTCGAGGCAAAAGCCGTGATCGATGCCGCCGGCGTCGGCTGCGAGCCGGCGAGCGCGGCGAGCGTAGCCGGCGTCAAACAACTTCGCTCCCTCGGCGTGATCGCCCCCACCGAACGTGTCGTCGCCGTGCTCACAGGGCACGTGCTCAAGGACCCGGGCGCCGTCGTCGCGTATCACCAGGACACCGAGCCACGGCCCGAACACGCGAACCGGCCGATCGAAATCGATCCGCTGGTCTCTGAAGTAGAGCGTGTGCTGATGTTGCCCGCGGAACGGGGGAATGGTTGAGCCGTTCCCCTGGTCCATCGCCACGCCGGTGGTTGCGACAGCCTCGGTTCGTGTGAAGAATAGGGAGTCCGCGACCCGCGGACGGTTCGTCAACCGACGCCCACCCTCTCGAATCACCATGCCTTCACGAATTCCGTCCGCCCGCGGGGCGAGCGCTGCGCTGCTCGCCGCGATGATCGTGGCTCCCACACCGTCGTTCGCCCAACGCGGCGGCCGCGGAGGGCCTGACACGCGCCCCGAAGTCACCTTTCCCGTCAATCTTCCGGCCGATGATGCGCGGATCGCCGGTCTCAAGAAGGACGCGATGCGCATGGTCGACAGCATGTCGACCTTCACCCAACAGATGGTCGACATGGTGTTCAGCTTCGGCGAGCTGGGGATGCAGGAAGAGGAGACCTCGAAGTACCTGACCGGGATTCTCGAGAAGAACGGGTTCAAGGTGCAGCGCGGGATCGCCGGCGTCCCGACGGCCTGGCTCGCAACCTGGGGATCGGGAAAGCCGGTGATCTCCCTCGGCTCCGACGTCGATGACATCCCGCAGGCGAATCAGAAGCCGGGGGTCGGCTACCATGATCCGCTCGTGCAGGGGGCACCCGGCCACGGCGAGGGGCACAACTCCGGCGTGCCGCTCAACATCACCGCGGCGATCGCGGTCAAGAAGATCATGGAACGCGACCATATCCCCGGAACACTGCAACTCTGGCCCGGGATCGCCGAGGAACAGATGGCCGCGAAGGCGTACTTCGTGCGCGCGGGAATCTTCAAGGGCGTCGACGTAGTCCTGTTCTGCCACGTCGGCTCCGACTTCGGCGTCTCCTACGGCACGTCGGCGCAGAACGCGCTGATCAGCGCGCAATTCAACTTTCAAGGATCGAGCGCGCACGCCGCGGGCGCGCCGTGGGCCGGCCGGAGCGCGCTCGACGCCGTCGAGCTCATGGATGTTGCGTGGAATTTCCGCCGCGAGCATCTCCCGCTCACGCAGCGGTCGCACTACGTGATCACCGACGGCGGCGATCAACCGAACGTCGTCCCGCCGACGGCGAGCGTCTGGTATTTCTTCCGCGAGACGAATTCTCCGCTGGTCCAGGGCTTGTTCGCGCTCGGCGACACGATCGCGCGCGCCGCGGCGATGATGACGAGCACCAAGCTCGCGTCGGTACAGATCCTCGGCTCGGGATGGTCGGGCTACTTCAGCAAGCCGATCGCCATGGACATGTTCGAGAACATCAAGCAGGTTGGCATGCCGGTGTGGGACGACAAGGATCAGACGCTGGCTCGCGGCATTCAGCGCGAGCTCGGCCAAAAGAATCCGCGCGGACTCTCGACCCGCGTACCCGAGCAGCTCCCCACGCCGCCCCGTCAGGAAGACTTGCGCGGCGGCGGCAGCGACGACATCGGCGACGTCTCGTGGAACGTGCCGACGGTCACCCTGCGCTATCCGGCGAACATTCCCGGTCTGCCGGGACACAACTGGGCGAACGCGATCGCGATGGCGACGCCGATCGCCCACAAGGGCGTGACCGCGGGCGCGAAGGCGCAGGCGATGACGGTGATCGATCTGATGCTCAAACCGACGGTGGTCGCGCAGGCCTGGGACTACTTCAACAACGTGCAGACGAAGGACATCAAGTACTTCCCGCTCATGCGCCCCGAGGACAAGCCGGCCATCTGGCTGAACAAGGCGATCATGGACAAATACCGCCCCGAGATGCGCAAATACTATTACGACCCCTCGAAGTACAAGACATATCTCGACCAGCTCGGCATCAAATACCCGACCGTGCGCGACACGACCAAGGCGGTGCCGTGACGTGAACGCGCCTGGCCGCCGCCGGTAGTTCGGCGGCGGCCAGGCGCGGAGAAGCGGGCCGCTCGATTCGCGAACGGCCCTCGTCGCTCAGGCGATGGGCCGAGCCGCCGCCTCGGCCGTGCTGGGAATGATCTCGGGCAGCCCGGCGGCCTTGAGCGCCGCGTTGATCTTGGCGAGGCCCGCGGCCATGACGCGTTTGTATCGAGTGAGCTCGGTCTGCAGCTTGGGATCCAGCACCCCGAACACGTCGTACGCCTGTTTCGGCGGACGACGCTCTCCGTTCTCGACGAATCCCAGGAGCGCCGCCATCTGGTTGTTGATGCGGATCGGGAAGTTGAGCGGATCCTCTCCGCTCCGATTCCTCGTCTGGTAGAGCGAGTCCTCGACGTTGGCGATCTGCTCCTCGAATGACTTGGCCATCGTGCCGAAACCGGCGTTGGACGTCATCTTCGGCATGCGGTCGTCGATCTGGCCCTTGACGTTCCGAATCGTCTTCACTGCGTCGTTCGCCGCCGTCACGCGGTCGCGCAACTGGATGGCGAACCGGTGCTGCTCCACCAGGTCTGCGACCGTGGCGGCCGACTGCGGATCCTTCTTCACCACGAAATGTTCGGTGAGCGGCGCGTCGTTGCCGACGGTGACACGCACCGCGTAGGTGCCCGGCGCCGCGACCGGGCCGGCCGTCGAGCCCTGCCAGAGAATCATTCCCTGGAAGGTCGACGCGTCCGGATACTGCAGGTTCCAGGTGTAGCGGTTGAGGCCTTGGCGCGTCGTGACGCGCGCCGCACCGCCGAACCCTCCGCGCCCGCCGCCGCCGCCGCCGCGACCGCCGGTCGCTGCGGTGTCGGTCGATGAGTATTTACGAATCGACTTGCCGGCCGGATCGAGGAACTCGATCGTGACCGGCTCGCCGGCGCGGCCCAGGCGATACTGAATGGTGGCTCCGGTGGCACGGTAGGCGGGAGCCGGCGCGTACAGGAAGTTCTTGCCCGCGCGCTCGGCGGCTTCGGCCTCGGGCTGCTCGCGGAGCAACGAGATGTTCTCCATCGCCCAGAACGCGCGTCCGTGTGTGGCGATGACGATGTCGTCATCGCGCAGCGCGATGTCGTGCACGGGCACGGGCGGCAGGTTCTTCTTGAGACTCTCCCAATGAGCGCCCGCGTCGCGCGAGATCCACATGCTGCGCTCGGTGGCGGCGTAGAGGAGACCCGGCTTGACGAGATCTTCGCGGATCGATCGCGTGTACTCGCCGGTCGGGATGCCGTCGTTGATTCGCGTCCACGTCGCGCCATAGTCGGCGGTCTTGTACAGGTACGGCGCGTAGTCGTCGAGCTGATAGCGGTTCGCGGCGACGTACGCCGTGCCCGGTTTGTGCGGCGAGGGATCGATGATCGAGATCCGCGTCCAGGGCGGCAGCCCCTTGGGCGTCACGTTCTTCCACGTCTTGCCGCCGTCTCGCGTAACGTGAATGAGCCCGTCATCCGAGCCGGCCCAGATGAGCCCGGCCACGATCGGCGACTCCTGCAGCGCGAACACCGTCCCATAATACTCGATCGATGTCTGGTCCTTCGTGATCGGACCTCCCGACGCGCCGAGCGTCGATGGATCATGACGCGTGAGGTCGGGCGAGATGATCTGCCAGCTCTTCCCCTTGTCGCTCGACTTGAACACGACGTTCGAGCCGACATAGAGCACGTTCGGATCGTGGGGCGAGTTCATGATCGGGAACGTCCACTGGAAGCGATACTTCGAGTCGCGCGCGTCGTGACCCATCGGGTTGAGCGGCCACGGATCGAGCCGCGCGCGCAGGCCGGTTGCGCGGTCCTGCATGTCGATCACACCACTGTAGTTTCCGCCGAAGGTCACGTTCGGATCCGTCGGATCGGACGCCATGTAGCCCGACTCGCCGCCCGCGGCGCCGTAGAAGTCGGAGTACGGAGACCGTGGCGTTTCGGCGCCGCCCCGGCCACCGCCACCGCCGCCGCGTCCGCCGAAGCCCGCGGCCTGACGCGCCGGTCCACAAACCGAGCCCGCATCCTGCTTGGCGCCACAAACGTCGAAGATCACTTTGTTGGTGAGATGCACGTGGTAGAACTGTCCCGTGGGGATGGCAAGACGAATCGACGTCGTGCCGCCGTCGGTCGTCAGGATTGCGCCGTTGTCGTGGCCCACCACGATCCGCTTCGGATCGTTGGGTGCGATCCACATCACGTGGTTGTCGCCGCCGCCGAACGCGCGCGCGAAGGTCTTGCCGCCGTCCTTCGACCAGAGCGGCGTCACGTTCGGCGCGTACACGATGTTCGTGTCTTTGGGATCGGCGAACAGACGCGAGAAGTACCACGCCCGCTGCCGGAGGTCACGATCCTGGTTGAGCAACGTCCAATTCTGGCCGGCGTCGTCGGACCGATAGACGCCGCCGTTCGGCTCGTTCTCGATCAGGGCCCAGATGCGATTCGGCTTGGCCGGCGAGATCGCCATGCCGACGTTGCCGATAATGCCCGCGGGCAACCCCGGGTTGTGTGTGATCTCGGTCCAGTGCTCCCCCGCGTCGGTCGACTTGAAGATGCCGCCGCCCGCGCCGCCGCTGATCAACATCCACGGACTCCGCCCCGCCTGCCAGAGCGCCGCGTACAGCACGTCGGGGTTGCCCGGATCCATGACCAGCTCGATCGCGCCGGTGGAATCGTTGCGGAAGAGGACTTTGTTCCAGGTCTTGCCGCCGTCGGTCGTCTTGAACACGCCGCGGTCTGGATTCGTGCCCCACACGTGGCCGAGCGCGGCAACGTACGCCACGTCGGAGTTACGAGGATCGAGCACGATGCGCCCGATCTGCTGCGTCTCCTTGAGGCCGAGATAGCTCCAGGTCTTGCCGGCGTCGGTCGTCTTCCACACGCCGTCGCCGTACGAGACGTTGCCGCGAATGGCGTACTCGCCGCCACCGACCCAAACCACATCGGGATTCTTCTCGTCGACCGCGATCGCGCCGATCGTGCCGCCGAAATACTTGTCCGTGACTGGCACCGCGGTTTTGCCGCCGTCGATCGACTTCCAGACGCCACCGCCCGTGGTACCGAAGTAGTACTCGTTGGGCCGCGCCGCCGATCCGGCGACGGCGACCATGCGCCCGGCGGACTCGGGGCCGATGTTGCGCCAGGACACGTCGCCGGTGTTGGCCGAGTCGGCAGCGGGGGCGCCGCGCCCGCGTCCGCCGCGTTGCGCCGAGAGAATGGACGGGATCAATAGCGCGGCGATGACTCCGCGCGAAGCGAATGAAAGTGTCACGAGGATCTCCGAGGGGACGTAAGAGGCAGTACACGGGCTGAGGAGACGAGCACGCCCGCTCTCGTAACGCTAGACAATCGCGCGGCGTTGCGGTACCGGCGGAGCTCTCGGGGCCCGCTTGACACCCTGCTGGCCTGCGGCTCAGGGTTAACGATGCTGCGGCTTCAACTTGCAAAGCCTTCGGGCGCGGTCTGGTGCCTCGTTCTGCTCGTGCTCTGCGCGCCTCGCATGCACGCTCAGGACGGATCGGTCCAGGGACTCGTGGTCGATGCCGAATCGGGACGTCCGCTGCCCTACAGCGCCGTCACCATCGTCGCTGCTGGGATCGAACGATTCAGCGACGATTCCGGGCGGTTCGTCCTCGCCGGGCTCCCACCGAGGCAAGCAAGCCTCCGCATCCGTCACATCGGCTACGCGCCGAAAGACATTGCGGTGGAAATCGGGTCGGGACAGCGAGTCGACGTGCGCGTCGAGCTGCGTCGCATTGCCGTGACCCTGGCGGCGCTCCGCGTCGAGGCGTCACAGGCGTGTGTGGAGCCCGGCCGGCCACGTCCGGACGTGGATTCGGCGCTCGCGACGGTGTTCCAACAACTCGAGCAAAACGCGCAGCAATATCGATTGATCACGACGCACTATCCGTTCGAGTCGACCGTGCGCCAGTACTTCGCATACAGCACGACGGCTGGATCAGCCCCGATCCGCGAAGCAACGTCGATCGTCCGCAGCGACGGCGGCGAGCACTACAAACGTGGTGAGATCATCGTTCAACACGGACTCGGACGGGCCGTCGCGATCCCGACCCTGGCCGTGTTCACAGAACGCGACTTTCTCGAGGCACATTGTTTCCGGGCCAGGGGGCTGGAAAGTTTGGACGGCCGCCAGCTCCTTCGGATCGACTTCCAGGCGTCGCAGAAAATCGATTCCCCCGATCTGGACGGATCGATCTACCTCGACCCGGCGAGCTTCGTGATCCGGCGATCGGAGATTCGGGTCTCGAACCTCGCGCACGGCCTCAGCGACTTCGATTCGATCAGCATGACGAGCCGGTTCGAGGAGATCTTTCCCGGCGTCCCGATCGTCGCGGAGGTGGACGGGTTCTCTCGGTACGCAGCGCCGCGGGTCTCAAATGGAGAACGCCTGCTGGGGTTCACCGAGCACCAGCGGGACGTCCAGCTTCGCTTCCTCAGGGGCCAGCCGCGGACGAACGAAGACGCGGCCAACCACACGTCCGCACGCGCTCAGGCGATCCGGCACCTCGATCGGCTACTCGGATTGTTCGACGGCGAAACGGGCGAGCCGATCGCGGGCGCCGAAGTCCGCGACTCGGCGAGCGGGCTCACCGCGAAGACGACGGCGACAGGAACTGTCAGCCTCGCCTTTCTGCCGTCGTCGCACGGTGTGCTGCAGGTCAGCGCCGCCGGATATGAAGCGCTACGGACCGACGTCGCGCTGTCGTTCACCGACACGGTGCCCGTGACGCTGGTCGCTCACCGCGTGCCGCGGCCGTCGGCGTCGGGCCTCGTTCCCGGCGTCCGGGGGGCGATGGCCGCCGGATCGGCCGAAACGTCGAGGCCGTCCCGGCGACGGACGAGGGTGAGGATCGTGTACACGGCCACCGGCTCGTCGTTCTGATTCCTGACCTCGACGTCCCACGCCACGACGCCCTGCGGGACCTGTCCCTCGCGCTTTTCCTTCGCGGTCTTCTGCTTGACGGTGAGGGTCGCCTGGATCGTGTCGCCCGGATATACCGGCTTCACGAAGCGCAACGTCTCGAGCCCGTAGTTCGCCAGCACTGGACCGGGCGCGGCGTCCACGAAGAGTCCCGCCGCCGCCGACAGCACGAAGTATCCGTGCGCGACGCGCTTCTCGAAGATCGAATCGCGCGCGGCGATGTCGTCCATGTGGGCGTAGAAAAAGTCGCCGCTCACGCCGGCGAAGTTGACGATGTCCGCCTCGGTCACGGTGCGGCGCGCCGTGACGAGTGCGTCGCCCACGTCGAGCTCGTCGAAGTATTTGCGGAATGGGTGCACGCGATCGTAGGTCCGCGCGGCACCGGGGATGAATTCGTTGGTGACGTGCATGAGCGTCGTCGGAGAACCCTGGAGCGCAGTGCGCTGCATGTAGTGCAGCACGCCGCGCACGCCGCCCATCTCCTCGCCGCCGCCGGCGCGTCCCGGCCCACCGTGTACGAGGTGCGGGAGCGGCGATCCGTGGCCCGTCGATTCTTTCGCGCTGTGCCGGTTGACGAGCATGAGCCGTCCGTGATAGGCAGCCGTGCCCAACACGACGTCGCGCGCCACGCGGTCGTCGCCCGTGAACAGTGAGCCGACGAGGCTCCCCTTCCCTCGCTTCGCGAGCTCGATCGCCGCGTCGACGCTCTCGTAGGGCATGACGGTGTTCACCGGCCCGAACGCCTCGATCTCGTGCGCTTCGGGCGATCCGAACGGATCCTTCGAGTAGAAGAGCAACGGCGGGAAAAACGCGCCGCGTACGCGGTCGGCGCCGACGACGGCGTAGTCGTCGAGGTTGCCGTACACCAGCTCGTTCGCGCGGGCGATGGCGTCGACACTCTTGCGAACCTCGGCCACCTGCGCGCGGCCGGCCAGCGGCCCCATTCGCACACCGTCGACCGAAGGATCGCCGATCGTGACCGACGACAGCCGCTTCGCGAGCGCCGCCATCACGCCCTCGAGGAACGACCGGGGCACGAGCGTGCGGCGAATCGCGGTGCACTTCTGCCCGGCCTTCACCGTCATCTCGCGTACGACTTCCTTGATGAACAGGTCGAACTCCTCGGTTCCCGGCGCGGCATCCGGGCCGAGCATCGAATAGTTGAGCGAGTCCGCCTCCATGTTGAAGCGAACGTTCTCGTCGACGATCGCCCGCACCGACTTGAGCATCTTGCCCGTCGTCGCCGATCCGGTGAACGAGACGGCGCTCTGCGAGTCGAGATGGTCGAGAAGATCGCCGGCGCCGCCGCACAGCAACTGGATCGCGCCCTCCGGCAACACCCGCGTCTCGATGATCGCTCGGAACACGGCTTCGGTGAGATACGACGTGATCGTCGCCGGCTTCACGACGGCGGGCACGCCGGCGAGCAGCGTCGGGGCCAGTTTTTCCAGCATGCCCCACACGGGGAAGTTGAAGGCGTTGATGTGGACCGCCACGCCCTCGAGCGGCACGCAGATGTGCCGGCCGACGAACGTCCCGCCCTTGGACAATGCCTCGACCGGGCCGTCGATGTAAAATCTCTCATTCGGGAGATCTCGACGCCCGCGAGACGAGTAGGCGAAGAACGTTCCGATGCCGCCCTCGATGTCGATCCAGGAGTCCTGTTTGGTCGCACCGGTCGCCGCGGACACGAGATAGAACTCGTCCTTCCGCGCCATGAGCTGCTGCGCCACCGCCTTGAGCATCAGCGCCCGCTCGTGAAACGTGTGCCGGCGGAGCGCCGGCCCGCCGACGCGCTTCGCGTACTCGACCATTCCCCCGAAGTCGAGCCCACCGGTCGACGCTTCGCCGATCCGCTCGCCCGTCACGGCGTGAAACAGTTCGGTCGCCGGACCGCCGCCCGTCACCCACTCTCCCATCACGTAACTCTGCAATCGCCTTGGCTCGGTGCCGGCGATGCCGATCGGTCGGATCGTTGCTGAGGTCGCGGTCATGATTCTCTCATTGCCTCGCGGTCGCTACACGCGCTCGATGATCGTTGCCATGCCCTGCCCTACGCCGATGCACATCGTGCAGAGCGCGTAGCGGCCGCTCGTCTGCTCCAGCTCTCGCGCGGCGGTCAACAAGAGACGCGCGCCGGACATGCCCAACGGATGCCCGATCGCGATCGCGCCGCCATTCGGGTTCACTCGGGGATCGTCGTCGCCGATGCCGAGCTCGCGCAAGCAGGCGAGCGATTGGGCGGCGAATGCCTCATTGAGCTCGATCACGTCCATTTGGTCGAGCCCGAGCCCCGCGCGCGCGAGCGCCAACCGCGACGAGGGCACCGGGCCCATCCCCATGATGCGCGGCTCGACGCCGGCGACGGCGCTCGCCACGACGCGGGCGAGTGGCTCCGCGTTCAGCTCTCGCAGGCCCGCGTCCGACGCGATCAGCAGTGCCGCCGCGCCGTCGTTGAGACCGGACGAATTCCCCGCGGTCACCGACCCGCCGTCGGCACGGAATGCAGGTTTGAGCTTGGCGAGAATCTCGAGCGTCGTGTCCGGACGAATGAACTCATCCTGGTCGAAGCGCTTCGGCTCACCTTTCTTCTGCGGGATCTCGACCGTTACGATCTCGGTCGCGAGCCGCCCGGAGCGGCGCGCCACGGCTGCCTTCTGCTGCGAGCGAAGCGCGAAGCAGTCCTGATCGGTGCGCGACACCCCATACTGTTCAGCGACATTCTCGGCGGTCTGACCCATGGAGTCCGTTCCATACTTCGCCTTCATCTTCGGATTCACGAATCGCCAGCCGAGACTCGTGTCGAACAGCTCGATGTCGCGCGCGAACGGCCGGCTCGCCTTCGACATCACGAACGGTGCTCGCGTCATGCTCTCCACGCCGCCGGCAACGTAGAAGTCGCCGTCGCCGAGCAGGATCGCGCGCGCCGCGTTGGCCACGGCGCTCATGCCCGACGCGCACAACCGATTCACCGTCTCGCCGGGAACGGTCACCGGGAGTCCGGCAAGCAGCAGCGCCATGCGCGCGACGTCGCGGTTGTCCTCGCCTGCCTGGTTGGCGCACCCGAGCACGACGTCGGCAACGCGCGCCGGATCGAGCGTCGGATTGCGCCGCAGCAGCTCGGCGATGACGTGCGCCGCGAGATCGTCGGCGCGCACCTCGCTCAAGCCGCCGCCGATGTTGCCGACCCCGGTTCGTATGCCGTCAACGATATACGCGTCAGTCATGCTGAATCGAAACGATTCCGTGTTCGTCGGCCAGGACCTGCGCGGCGGTCACGCTCACTCGAAGAAGCGCCGCCCGTCGCGAGCCATTCGTCTGAGCAGCGGACTCGGGCGGTAGCGATCCTCTCCATACTCC
>Ga0157370_10005527_pt1 | contig 14169 bp, 10 predicted proteins | sample C35metaG_FD_113463 | JGI IMG/M metagenome (GOLD analysis project Ga0157370, IMG submission 113463) | Corn rhizosphere microbial communities from Kellogg Biological Station, Michigan, USA - C3-5 metaG | ecosystem: Host-associated > Plants > Roots > Rhizosphere > Soil | place: USA: Michigan...
GAAATGTGAACAGCAGAAGAATCCTGTGAAAAAACATTTGCCACACTTTCATGTCTACATTTACAGGAAGTAAAAAAGAGGCAAAGAAAAAAAGCACAAAGCCTGGTAAACTTTATCATTAAAAACTGTTTTATGAATGCACTTTATTTAAGCGCTACAGAAAATTTCTTTACAGATGGAGGCAAACATTGTTTGTCGTTGCACACCATAAATTCCACCGCTACATTTACAGACGTTTTAACCGGCGCTTTTAATTTCACTACCTGAACAAAATCGACATTATTGGAAAATTGTTTTACATCTATACCGAAGAGCGGTTCAAAATGTTCTTCTAGTTTGCCAGCTTCTTTCACGCTGTCTTTAAGAGTAACCAAAGGATTTTTAGTAAAAGAAATATTTGTTGGTATAGGGCCACCTTCAGCAGTTGTCTGAGAATAAATATGCCAGCCTTTGTCAATGTTTGCTGTCAAATGAATTTCATAAGTTTTGCTGTCAATTTTTTTTGAAGTCGCACTCCACGAAACCGGATTTTGAATTTGGGCAAAAAGTAAATTGGAAAATAAAAGTAAGGTCGCTATTGGAATAATTTTTTTCATACTGGGCTTTTAAATGTTTAAATGATATTCAATTGCTTATTTGATGGTTTCTTCTATTATACACTTAAGTACCTGGTTTCACCTATTGTACCTTTTCAATTATTTTCTATTTCTACTAACGGTTAAAAAAAGGGAATGTAAACACTCCCCGTTTATTAAACAAACTACTTGACACATGAAAAAAAACGCTTGATTAATTATTGAAATACTTCCTTGAGTTTTTTATTCAACTCTTTCTCCCCAATATTCTTCGCGGATATTTTACCCGAAGGGCCGGGCAGCTTCATCTGTAACCTTTTTGAGGCACTGTTAAAAAGCGATTGTTGTCAATCATCATGTTTCCCATTTATTAAAGCCTAAAAACTGGCCATCGGAATAGATTTCCTTACTTTAGGAGCAAGAGTTTTATTATTCAGGATTGATTTAATATTGGCTTCCGCTTCAGGACTGTAACCGGTATAACTCCTGATAATTTTTCCGTCCGGATCAATCAGATACATTGTAGGAATACCGGAAAACTGAAACTTTTTCATTGTTTTATCCATGTCAGGACTCAGAAGCTGCTCCCAGGGCATTTTCTCCTCCAGCATGGCCTTTCTCCAGGCGCTTTCGTCCTTATCAATTGAAACACTCAATATATCCAATCCCTTCTCATGATACTCCCCAAACAATTCCTTCACCTTTGGAATAGACTGCCGGCAAGGGCCACACCAGCTTGCCCAGAAATCAATTAATAAATAGTTGCCTTTATATTTTTCTACCCCCTGTAAATTACCCTCTGCATCCGGATAAGAAATTGAAGGAACAGGCTTTCCGGATTGTACTCTGGCCGCCATTTCACGGTTGGTAATGATGGTTTGTTTCGCTTCTTTCGCTTCCGTGGACCAAGGATATTTTACAATAAGCTTATCCAGGTATTTTAAAACATCATCGTACTTATCACTGCTTTGGGGCCCAATGTCTGACCTTAATGCATATAACAGAACAGGCCTGTCTTTATAAACTTTGAACAAAACATTTGTCCTCATTTTCAAATCAGCGTTCGCCGAATCATACCTATGCTTTGTCCTTAAATAAGTGATCCAGGCAGAATCATTTTTTTTATTCTGCTTTGCATAATATTCCAGGTTGTATTCGTCTACAAACCGTAAATAACCCAACTGCTGAATTTGCTCAAAAAGATTGATAAAATTATTGTCCATAGAACCTTCCACAAAATTATAATGCGGAATTTTCATGTGGACCCTCGCTGTGTCATACCCTCTCATTTTAACAGTCACATCCGCATCACTCCAAAAACTTGCTTCATCCCAATGCAACGCGTCTAATTTGTAAATCCCGGGATGATCCTGCTTTATCTTAAAAGTAAAGGATTTATTTTGCGCACTTACCACTGCAGAATCAATCAGTTTGGGTTTTCCAGTCATTACATCCCGGTACAACCAAATTTTGTTAGACCCCTTCGGACTTACAAATTCAACACTTCCTTTTACGACAATAGTTTTTGGTAAAGCATTCTTTTGGGCTTTTGCGTCCACGCTTAACCCCAACACGACAACTGCCAAGAGCATTTTTATTAAAATCGTTTTTCTAATCATTTTCTTTTTGATATTTATTTGTTTTTAAAACGCCAATATTTTATTACTTAGGAATAGTATTCCCTAGTGGGCGACCATTTTAAAATGTTCTTTCTTCCCCTGGCATGCCCTCCTAATCCGAGGTTAATAATATACCGGGAAGTGTAGTATATTTTATTTTGAAACCGGTTATTAAGGAGCCAGAACTTCACCCAATTTCTTTTCTATTTCACTTCCACCATTAGGGTCAAACCCTACTTCTTTGGCAATTATTTTCCCTTTCGGATCGATTAAAAATGTAGAAGGAACACCAGTGACTGCAAATCCTTTTTGAGAAATATTTTTCGTATCCAATGACTGAAGCCATGGATTCTTCTCTTCTTTCACTGCTTTGAGCCACGCCTTTTTATCTTCATCAATAGAAACACTGTAAATTTCAAATTTGTCGCTCTTGAATTTTTTATAAACTTCTCTCATGTGCGGAAATGAACGCCGGCAGGGAACACACCAGCTTGCCCAAAAATCGATTAACACATATTTGCCCCTGAGCTTTTTAAAATCCACCTCCTTTCCGTCCGGATCAGGTAATTTAAAATCGGCAACCATCTTTCCGATTGATGAACTTTTTAATCCCTCAATGTAATCTCCAAAATTTTTACCGGCATCCGTTTTTTTCATTTCTGCCGAAAGCATGTTATATAATTTCTCCTTACTTTCTAATGAACCTACTTGCCTTCCACTCCCGCTCAGTACATATACACTTGCATATGAATCAGGATGCTCCTTCACCAGTTTCTGTATCATCGGAAGAATAAAAACTTCACGAAGAGAATCGGAACTCTTCTGAATCCTTGCATCATTGGAATCCTTTTCATCTGCCTGCCACCACTTTTCACCATATAATTTATTTAATGCGGTATTTATATTTTTATAAGCCTCTTTTTCTTCTTCCTCATATTGATGATACAACACCATCGATTCTGGCCCTTTTAATTGGGAAGCAGGCATGCCTTTGACTATGTCAGAAACCACATAATAAGTTCCAGGCTCAGTAATTAAAATTCCAAAAGGCTGATACATCATGTGCATCTCCTTTATATATTTCGGATACAAAAATTTCATTCCTACTTTGGTAAATGGGAAAGAGAAAGTGTACTTCCCGTTTGTAATTGCCGTTGAGTCATTGCTAGTCCGGGTGTACATGTAAATGGCATTGTACCCCTTTAAATCGCCGTTAAGCGTTCCTTTTATTACCACCATCCCCTTTTGCTGAGCAAAAATTAATGTACTTATCAGAAGAGCAATAACGGTGAAAACATATTTTTTCATAATTCCTGAGTATTATTTTATTTTATCCCTGATGGTATTACTTTTTCTTTGGCGGTGCCATCTGCAATTGCTGAAATGCACTGCTGCTGTGCGCCTCATTCAATTTTTGCTGATCAATTGTTTTACGAACAGATGTGGCCAGATCCTTTTGATTCGTTTCTTCCAATAAGTTCGCATATAACTCAAGATACTTCGCTTTATTGCGCTCACTGATTTCCGGCACATCGTGGGAAATTATTTTTGCAAAACCAGTAGCCTCCAATAAGGCAGGCTGATCGTTTTTTGCAAACCGGTAAACCAGGTTACTGTAAATAGAAAGATCCTCAGCTCCTGCAACATTTAATTCAACAACATGGTCCCTGATCATCTGTGAAACAGTATTGGTATATGCTTCCCATTTATGTTGTCCAAAATAAACAGTCAGTTTAGACTTGGCAATAACCTCCGCTTTCTTTTCATAATTACTCTTTTCAAGCAGCGATAAAAAATTATTAAAACCTTCGTCATCAAAAACCACAGGCTTGCTTTCTGAATAATGCAAATAATGCTGCGGCCATGCCAGATAAGTGGAGTAAATCTTTTGTTCTACTTCTTTTTTATCAAATAAATTTTCAAACTCATTACGGTGACTTACCAGATATTGAAAAACGGGAGAAGCAGCATCGGTAATATATTTTTGCAAAATCTCCCAGTTACCTCTTTCCTTCAGCAATTCAGGTTTCTGATTTTGTAAATATTTTAAGGCTACCTTATTTGCAGTATCATCTTCATAAGCAAACTGAAGCGTTTGAAGGTAACCGGAAACAAAATCAAAATTTGTTTCGTTGGTTGTGTAATTCTTTTCAAAATATTGCAGGTTACGATTTGGACTTAATGCATCCAGTCCAAATTGAATGAATTCAGGAATGGCACTTTGTCCCACAGCTTTATGAACCACCTCTCCATCCCCATTTATGAAAAGATAAGTAGGGTAAGCACGAACCTGATATTTTTTCCTCAACTCAATCCCCTCGCCCTTTTCCATATCAGTATAGGCATTGATAAAATTATGATTATAAATTGCTGCTACTTCTGCATCGGGAAAAACATTTTTATCCATCCATTTGCATGGGCCACACCAGGTGGTATGGGCATCCATAAAGATCAATTTATGTTCACTCCTTGCCTTTGCCAGCAAAGTTTGCCAGGATGAATCAGTAAAGTGAATCCCCTTATTGTCCTGCGCCAAACCATAATTCTGTATCCCCGTAATAAAAATCAATAAGAGAAAACAGAATGATAAAACCTTTTTAAACATTATATAAACGGATTTAAGAATTTTAAGAAATAAAAATCAGAGAAATTTGTTTGTTAGTGATTGGCAATTTCAGGGAAGCTTTTAAACTATCTTTTTACAGAAGCCTTCCCTGCCTTTATTGCAGCCTTGCCCAAATTAATAAACTCTTTGGCCTCCTGGTAACCACCCCCCCGGTGTATAAGATTTCCATCGCCATCTATAAATAAAAAATCTGGATAGGCCATTATTTTATATTTTTTTACCAGTGCCGGCCCATCACCTTTTTCCATGTCCATACTTACATTGATAAAACTCGCATTGTATAAATCAGCAACATTATCTAAAGTAAATACATCCTTGGCCATTTGAATACATGGGCGGCACCAGGTGGTATAAGCATCCAGAAAAATCAGTTTATTTTCCTTTTTAGCCTTTGCCATAGCTTCTTTCCAACTACTTTTAGTAAAAGCAATCCTTCTGGTATTTACCTCTTTTTGTTTCGCTATTGCCAGAGAAGCCCTCGCCTTATCCATCAAGGATGAAGTATCTTTTAGAATTTGAGCTGCGCCAATAAAAGATAACTGATCACCTGTTTTATCATGAAACACATAAACGGGATACATAAGCATGGCAAGCCGAGGGGCAAATTTCTTCCCTTCAGCACTATTCATGTTGACCCGGATACTGATGCAGTTATCGTTAAAGAATCGGGCAATACTGTCAATTGAAAAAATATCATTCTCTACCTGCAATTCCATTTTTGTCGGTTCTGCCCTTGTTACATCTACAAATACAATTTTGTGGGTCTTTGCAGCCTTTGCCATAGCCTCATCAAAAGTGATATCCTCGAATTTTACAGTCTTGTTTTGTGCAAAGGAATCACTGGAACAGGCAATAAGTACAATCAGAATCATCGATAGCTTCAGAGTAAATTTTTTGAAATTCATTTTATTTTTTTTCGTTTTTAAAAATCAAGGAACCGGTATTTTAATAACCGGAATTCTGTTTGATCAATCCATGAGAAATATCAATCTCTACCTGTGGTATTGGGAGAACTTTTTTATTATCAGGGATATCAGGAACATGTAATGGCTTACCTGTACGGATCAGGTCATACCGGTAAAAACCCTCAAAGGCAAGTTCAAATTTTCGCTGTAGCAGAATCTTGCTGACAAGATCATCACCATTAGCAAAATCACCAGCTGCAAACGGAGTAGCGAAAGGCAGTGACCGGCTGCGCACCCGGTTTAATAAATCTATAGACTCTTCATTGATACCCCCGGAACGGGCAAGCGCTTCGGCCCTCGTCAAAATCACTTCCGGCAGACGGATAAGCGGAACATTGTCCCTACCAAAATTATTATTAAATTTAAAAGTGGTTTTTTCATTCAGCATATTAGGATTATAAACTGAATCGCCTTTCCAGATCAATTGACTCATTCGCAAATCTCCCGGCTCAAACTCATTGATAAAATCAGGATTAACCCAAAAAGATCTCTTATAAAAATAAGCATCCCCAATTCCATTACTAAGACTGGTGGATTTACTTACCAACTGACTGACAGGAAGACCAAAAATATATTCAGAGGTAAAGCTCTTAGCATCCCCAGTTGGATTAGGAGGAAAAAGATCAAGCAATCCGGTTGTAAGGGAGTAAACAGAAGGAATAAGATCCAGTGCAGATTCTGCAGCTGTAGCAGATTCAGCATAATTGCCCATATACAAATACACCCTTGCAAGCAATGCATAAGCGGCACCTTTGGTAGCCCGGGAACGGGTTTTAAGTTCATCAGCCTGCCTCTCCGGCAAATCAACAATGCTTTCTTTAAGATCCTTTACGATCTGATTATATACTTCTCCATTTGTTGACCGGGGTATTATTTCACCGGTGTTATAGCCTTCAAAAGGAGTCAACTGCAAAGGAAGCCCTAACCCGTTCATATTCCCACTCAAAGCACCATCACCATATAAACAGAGCAAATTAAGAAATGAAAATGCCCTGATAAATTTACCTTCAGCAATAAATTCTTTTTGCTTCCCTTCAGAAAATTTTGCAAATACCGGAATCTTTGTAATTACATTATTGGCTGTATTAATTGCTTTAAAAAAAGCCGTCCATGTACCTACAACATTGTAATCAACAGGCGTGGCTTCACCCAGATCATAAATATTGTAGTTTACACTTTTATTCAACAAGGGCGTTGTAAAATCACCATAAGTATATGCAAAATACCCCGTCTCCGCTTTTAGAAAATTAAAATAGGCCTCAGAAAGAGCCTCTTCAGCCCCAGCCTCAGTCTTAAAAACATCCCTTTCCACCAAAGTATTTTCAGGAGCAATATCCAGTTTTTTATTACAGGAAATTGCTACAATAAACAAACCCGCTATGATAGTTATCTTATTTTTCATTTACAATCCAATATTTACACCAAATTGAATTAATTTATTTTGTGGCATAGTAAGTTCATCATACCCCGATTGAATTGCTGAAGATCCAAATGCATTTACCTCCGGGTCAAGGCCACTGTAAGCGGTGAGCGTATACAAATTGGTCGCTCTTACAAATATTTTTAAAGACCTCAGCGCACTCCCGGTCAATTGCTTCAGTTGTTCAGGACTCATATTATATGAAAGATTGATCGTACGCAGCCGTAGATAAGAGGCATCCTCCAGAAAACGACTATTAGTCTCACTGGTGGTATAGTCATAAATACTACCGGTAGTAGTAGATGGCGCAGAGATAACGGAGCTATTTACCAAGCGGGGAATAGCCGTTACATGACCAGGCACAAGCCAGTGATCTAAAATATCAGTACTTAGATTATTAGCATCTTCAGTGGTATAGGTAAGTAACGCAGCAGACGACCCGTTAATCATTTTCGCCCCTATTGAAAAGGAAAAAAAAGCATCCAGTTGCCATCCCTTATAAATCAAAGAATGCGACATCCCCCCAAAATAATCAGGTAAGCTGGTTCCATAAGTCTTGCGAAAAACATTTACATCAGGCACCTCTGCCCAAAGCGCTGCCGGGGGTACCGTAGAGGTTACCCCTTTTCCATCGGCCCATAATGGGTTGCCTGTTTCAGGATCCACCCCGCGCCAATCATATAAATAAAATTGCCCAGCAGACTGGCCGACTTTCATAAACTTAAAGGCATCGTCGGCAAGCCCGACCTCTACCCCCTCTATGTTGAGCCTTAAAATTTTATTTGAGTTGGTTGAAATATTAAAAGACGATGACCAGGTGAAATGCCCCTTCCTGATAATGTCACCGGAGATCATTAACTCTGCACCCTTATTCACCATATCTCCAATATTCTGAGGTTGTATGGCCCATCCCTGGTACAGAGGTATAGCTGATGACAGGATCATATCCTTAATCCTCTTTTGATAATAATCTGCTGTTAACGTAAAGCGCTCATTCCATAAAGAAATATCAACACCCACATCTATTGACTTGGTACGCTCCCATTTTAAATTCGGATTTTCAGGTTGCTCCATTTGGAGTACCTGCACATTGGCATAAGTAAGATTATCACCATTTAAGGTATACTGACCCTGGCTTCCATAATATGAAGTAGAACTATTGTTTCCGGAAAAACCAATGCTGCCCCTGAGCTTAATGTCATCCACCCCTTTCAAATTTTTCATAAAGGATTCCTGCGACAGTCGCCATCCCGCAGAAAAAGAAGGAAAGCCTATATAACGGCGATTACTGCTAAACCTTGAAGAACCATCTATGCGATAAGTAAGACCGGCTAAATACCTATGCTCGTATTCATAATTTACACGGGCAAAATAGGAAACAAGCGCCCATTTTTGCTTAAGCGCACTTAAAATATATTTTGATCCAGCACCGGAAATACTTTTTATATCATCACTAAAAAAATCATATCCACCTATTTGAATATTATTTTCTGTGGATTGCTCATAACTTTGGCCAGCAACTGCATTTATATTATGAGTGCCCCGAATTGATTTTAGAAATGTGGCTGTATTATTAACAACAATTTTCTTATTCCCGGATGTTGTTTCCACCGCATCATTCCCATAACCACTAGGTCTTTTCACTCTCCGTGTATAGCTATCACTGTTATTTAACTCGGTACCAAATTCGGAACGCAACGCCAGCCATGGAACCGGTTTAAACTGCACAAAAATATTCCCCAGCCCTTCCGTACTTTCAAGACTATTGGTATTCAATAATGCATCAGCAACAGGATTCACATCCATATTACCAAAGGGATTGCTTCCTTTATCATAAACATAATTTCCATTTTCATCTTTTACAGGCAAATTAGGCGCTTTGATAATTGCATTGCGATAAATAGACGGTGCATTTATAGAGGTATTGTTCGTATAAGCCAGCGACATGTTTATTCCCACAGAAATATTTTTAGCCGCCTGGTAGGTAAAATTAATCCTCCCTGTATACCTCTTGTAGCCATTGTTGATAATGTAAGATGGCTGATCTAAATAAGAACCACTAATAAAATATTGGGTTTTATCCGATCCTCCTGCCATAGAAAGATCTAATTGTTTAGATATACCCGTTCTGGTTACTTCATCGACCCAATCTGTATTGTAGGGTGAATTAAAAACACTGTTTAATCCCAACTCCCTGTAATATTCCGTATATATCTCATTATATTGGGGTCCGTTTAACAGGGAATATTTTGCAATTGGCTGAACTGTTCCTGTTACATATTGAACATTAAACGCCGGCTTGCCCTTGGAGCCTTTTTTAGTGGTAATTAAAATAACTCCGGCTGATCCTCTCGAACCATAAATGGCAGTTGCATAGGCATCTTTTAAAATTTCAATAGAGGCAATATCAGCCGGATTAAGATTTGCCAGGGGATTATTTTCAAATTCCGGCTTTGGTGCGATATCATCACTCACATGAGTTCCACCAAAACCAATAGCCGGTGTGGTGGAAGCGTTAAAAGTTTTATTATTAAGACCTTTCCCTGAGCCATACACCGGTAGCCCGTCAATAACAATAAGAGGCTGGTTGCCATCAGGATTCAAAGTACTGAGACCCCGGATGGTAATACCGGTAGCAGAACCAGGAACCCCTGAACTGGAGATAACCTGTACTCCTGCGGCCTTACCCATTATTGCATTATCAAAAGAAATTGCCGGTGATTTTGATAATTCTTCACTGCTTATCGATGAGATTGACCCGGTAATATTCCTCTTCTTTTCCTTTCCATATCCAATCACTACTTCATTCAACGTTTTATCCTCCTGAATTAAAACCAAATTAAGTGCAGCCCTTTTTGTTGCAGATTCAAGAGGAACGCAACCAATTGCAGTGACAACCAACGTATCGGTTGGTTTTGCCAGAATCGTGAATTTGCCCTTCTCATCTGTTGAGGTTCCTTTATCAGATCCCTTTATTTTCACTGAAGCTCCTATTACGGAGACGTTTTTTTCTGTCTTCACTGTTCCGGAAACCTGCCTCAGCGGAATCAAATCCTGGGCACCCACGCAGGTAATATTCATGGAAAAAGAGCAAACCATTACTGAGAAATTAATGACAACCAGTTTGAATATTTTCCTCATTGTTGTTAGAATGTATTTTTATGGTAATTACAGCTTCAATTAAATTCAATTACCATCACTGAAATTTCCCTTTCCAAACATCATTGGTATAAGTATACCTGTTGTTAGCATCCTTGACACCCAAACCACCCATGATATATACTGCATCATCTTTTACGAACATATTAAAATCTTTTCTTCCTTTAAAATTTGCCGGCAAAGCCCGTACATCGCCTGAAGCAACAGCAGTCCAGTTTACTGCATCATCTGAGGCCCATAAATCTCCCAATACCCCCGAAGCATTTTCCCCGCCTAACAAAAATGCCTTCCCATTATTTACGATCACCTGGTGACCACTACGCGGTGTAAAAATATTGGAACTGCTCACCTGTGTCCAGGTAACCCCATCAGCAGAATTCCACAAATCATTTAGATAATTGCCACTGTTGTCTTTTCCACCTGCAACCCACATTTTATTGTCATAAACAAATATAGCCGGTTCTGTACGTGCAGTGAAAGCAGGATTGGCATTAACAGAAGTCCAGGCAGTGCCGTCAGCAGAATTCCAAACATCATGATAGGCAGGTCCCGGACTATTCGTGTTACCAAAAGGAGGATAAGGATTGCCGCCTATTACCCAAAGTTTGTTATTAAATACAACTACTCCTGCACGTTCCCTTTTGCTCCAGCGGTCAGTAACAGCAGCAGGCGCTGACGCAGCCCATGTTATACCATCTGTAGAACTCCATACTTTATTAGTAACATCATCAAAAGCGAATCCAACACCCGGAATATGCCCACCTATCAGCCACATTTTATTATTAAAACTGATAAATGAACTTGATTCTGCATGCGGAATAGAATCTCCATTATTATCAACAGAACGAATTCTGGTCCATGCTAAACCATCAGCTGAAGAATAACTTCCAAAGCTATAAGCTCCAAAGGAACCTAAAGTCGCTGTAAACATATAGAGGTTATTATTGTAAGAACCACCAAAAGTGCTATGATTGTTGCCCCAACCCGCATCAGGTGTTATTTGCTGCCATGAGATGGTCTTGGGATCTATCTTGGCCACATTTACCAAAACTGTGTAGGTAACTGCAGTTTTACCATCCTGCGCGGTTACAACGTATTGCAACGGCTGACTAAAATCATTAACAGTAGTTCCGGAAACCTGTACCACATTACCAACCTTTACCACCGACTTAGGCACTGAAGTGAAATTGGCAACAAGCTTTGAAACATCTGTTTGAAATGGTAAGCTGTCAGCATTGGAAATTTTCTTCTGCCCCTCATCAATGGTGAAAGTTGCGGGAACATCCGTAATATTAAAAGCTGTAAGTCCCGCAAGGGTACTGAGCGGTGTAACGTCTTTCTTCTTGCAGGAGCCAAAAGTTATCAGGGAAATAATTAGCAGAACAAGACTCTGCCTGCAGACAGGTGTGACTGAATTTCGCATAAAAGATAGTTTTTATTAATAAATGGTTTTTGATTTTTAAAAAATTAGTATGAAACAGACAATAAGATCCCTTATCCCCACCAGGAGAAACACTTACCCGATCACATTCATTTTTGTGGAAATGGTCTTTACGGTCCTTTTTGAGAACGATTAAAAATGTTTTATTTGATCTTCCTTCCGGACTACTTAAAGTCCATTTTTACCTTTTGACCATTTATACTGTACACCATTCCTAACGTATCACATATACGGTTCAATACCTCATTTACAGTCACATTAGAATCAAATTCACCTGTGAATAACGGCAGTTTTGCGTTACCAGCTGTATTAACCTCAATCTGCAAATTATAAGTCTCTTGCAGTTTCCTTACGATATCATTAAGATCCGCTTTATAAAAATTCAGTTCCTTTAATCTTCCATTTTCCATTGCCTTTTGCCGGTCTCTTACTGATTTTGCCGGTAAAAGATCAATAAGCGGGAAAGAATTAGGAGTAGCCTGACTTATATTCGTTTGATTGTTGTTCTTATCATAAATAACCTTTTGATTTTCTCTAACAATCAATGCCGGTAAGAGCTTTACCAACGGAATAGTCTTTGGCCCCTTAATATCTTTAACTGTATTTTCAGAATCAGCCTTCGGAAATCTTAAGTTTAATAAAGGGAAAACTTCAGTATTCTTTTGCACTTCTGCTTTCCCTTTTTCTACTGTTATGGTCACCAGGCTATCCTTAGAATAGGCAGCAATTTTAAACTTTGAATCTTTAGCCTTTGTAACCAACTCTTTTGTTTTTATGGTTACGACTTCCCCTTCATTATGAAGATCAAAGTAGGCCTCGCCTTCAAGATATACTACCGGGTGTATATCCATTTTAGAGAAGGAAATTCTGCTGTTTCCTGCTAAATACACATCTGACCCATCACTTAACTTCACCTGCGCATACTGTCCGTTTACTGTTTCTCCGGTATTGGCAAACCAAACAATACCATCACCACCAGCAGAATCATTATTAAAAGAATATCCCATCCAGGTGCCCAATAAAAATAAAGTACACGCCGCAGCCGCACCCCATATCCACTTATTTTTGGTAAGAGAAATAGATTTCACCGGTGGCTTATCTCTTAATCCGGCCTTTGCAAACATATCATTGAATGGAACGACTGGCATTCTAGCTTTTTCCACACCATAACCGGAAACGATAAAATCCAAAACCTCTTCTTCATTTTCAGAATCTGATAACCACTTTTCAATTAACTGCTTTTCATCTGTTGAAAGATGGTTCTCAAAATACCTTTTAAGTAATTCCTTTTCCACTTTATCGTTTTTATTTTTCACACGTACATCAGTTATACACTCCAACTTCCTGATGCACCTATGCCAGTGATAAATTTTTTTTTATTTATTTTACGAAAAGAATTTATTCAGCGTACCGGCAAACATAGTTATAATACTGAGAGATTTAAAACCGTTATGCTGGAGATAAAGCCTCATTTTTTTTAATGCCTTGTTCAATTGATTCTCAACTGTACTTTTTGAAATATTCATCTCATCAGCAATCTCGCCATTCGATAAACCTTCAATCCTGCTTTTAGAAAATATTTTTCTACACCTGTCAGGTAAATTCCCCATGCCTTTATGAATCAGTTTTTGTAGTTCTCTTTCATTTGCAGCATCGGAAGCTATCTTCTCAATTCCTGACTTTTGCTCATTCACATATCTGGCTCTGTAAGTATTACGCCGGATTTGGTTATAAATGAGATGCTTGGCAATCGTAATTAAAAAGGTATTAAAGGATTTATCAGGATCTATACTTTGACGGCTTTGCCATATCCTGATAAACGTCTCCTGAACAATTTCTTCCGCCTCCTGGCGGGTAAAGTTGAAACGACTGCTAAACGCATGTAATTTTGGGGCATATTTCTCATAAAGAACTTTGAATGACTGCGGATTATTTTCCCGCAGGCCCTCCACAAAATCACGTTCATCAAATGCGTCAGTATTCATAATTGCATTGATCAGATTAGTCTTGTAATTACAAAAGTATGATAGACAAAGATAGTGTTATTCCGAATGACAAGAACGCTCTCTGCAAGATTGAATGAATTATTAAAAGGGAAAGCCAAAGCTTCATTCAACAGGTAAGCCTTTTGCAAATAAAGAAACTCCTGGGCTATTTTGAATTCTCCGGTAGAAAGAGGAGCCGTAATGAATAATAACTGCTTATTAGAAATCTGAATTCCCCTGCTATATCGTTTAAAAAATGCCAAAAAATATTATACATTTTCTACCAATAAACGTGAACAGACAACATCGCTTAATACTTCTGATTGATGTTTACCGTAACTTACCGTCAGGGACTTGTCAAAGGGCTCGATTGACTTGA
>Ga0157370_10005528_pt1 | contig 14169 bp, 17 predicted proteins | sample C35metaG_FD_113463 | JGI IMG/M metagenome (GOLD analysis project Ga0157370, IMG submission 113463) | Corn rhizosphere microbial communities from Kellogg Biological Station, Michigan, USA - C3-5 metaG | ecosystem: Host-associated > Plants > Roots > Rhizosphere > Soil | place: USA: Michigan...
AGAGGCTGCGGTAAGTGTCCTCCAGCGTCGCATTCCTGGACTTCCGCGCGCGCGTCCTTTCCCATGCGACGCTGGAGGACACTTACCGCAGCCTCTTCGCCGCGAGCGGCGTCGACATCGCCCCGCCGTTCGTCGACGCGCTCGCCCAGGCGATCGCGCGCTCGATGCTCGAGGCAAGCGCCGATGCGTGGCTCTGCCGCGCCGCCGAGATGCTCTTCCGGCGCCAGCGCATCGCCGCCGAGCCGGGGCGCGTGCTCTCGGCCGATGCGGCGACCATCGAGGTCTACGCCGAGACCGGCGGCTTCGGCGCCGTCGGAAAGCTGATCCGCTCGCAGGGCACGGGCACCGCGGCCGTGAAGATGGACGTCCTCACGCACGAGAACGCGCCGTTCTATTTCCTGCGCGACGAGCTCTACTCCTTCGTCCTCGACCTCAGCCCGGGCTCCGAGGGTGCGGTCGCGCTCGCGCGCGTCCTCGAGCGGTGGATAGCCCACCTGGCGGGGGTCGCCGTCACGATCGAGCCCGCCGGGCGCGTCGATGATTCGCGGTGGCGCTGGCACGTGGGGCTCGACGTCGATTCCACCTCGATCCTCAACGCGCTGTATCGCGGCGACGATGTGCCCGCGGACGATCTCGAGCGCTTGCTGCTCCTCTTCCGGCTCGAATTCCGCGATCCTTCCGACGCGGGCGCCGAGCTCGAGGGCCGGCCCGTCTACCTCGGCCTCGCATGCCGCCCCGACCGCACGCTGAAGATGAAGCCGCAGAACCTGCTCGCCAACCTGCCCCTCGCCTCGCCGTTTTCGCGAGGCGCGTAAAATGAGACATCCGAAGGAGCGCTGCCGATGACCACCCTGGAAGACACCACGAGCTTCATGCTGCACAACGAGATCGAGATCCTCATGGCGGAGCGTGCGCGCCTGCTTCGCGTGGCGGGCGCCGCGGCGCAGTTCGTCGCCGTGATGGACAGCCGCAGCCTTCCGCAGAAGGTGGCGACCGAGGCGGAGATCCTCGCCGAGAGCGTGAACGCGCTTACCGAGGACACGCTCAAGGACGCGCTCGGCGCCATCACCCGCACACCCACGCCCTGAGGCGATCCATGAACCAAGACGCGTTCAACATGAGCATCCGCAAGTTCCTGAAGCGGGTCGGCGTGCATTCGCAGCGCGAGATCGAGGCCGCGGTGGAGCAGGGCATCAGCACCGGCAAGCTGAAGGGAAGCGAGAGCCTGCCCGTGAAGATGACGCTCACGATGGGCGGCACCGAGCTCAACGTCACCTTCGACGACAAGATCGACCTCGAGTGAACGACGAAGCCGTGCCGGTCGGCGTCGCGTACGCCGACATCGAGGCGGCGGCGAAGCGCCTGGAGGGCGTGGCGCACCGCACGCCGGTCGCGACCTCGCGCCAGTTCGACCAGCTCGCCGGCTGCCGTGCGTACTTCAAGTGCGAGAACCTGCAGCGCATGGGCGCCTTCAAGTTCCGCGGCGCCTACAACGCGCTCGCATCCCTGGACGCGGACGCGCGCCGCCGCGGCGTGGTCGCCTTCTCCTCGGGAAACCATGCGCAGGCCGTGGCGCTCGCCGGGCGCATCCTCGGGATCCCGGCCACCATCGTGATGCCCGCCGATGCGCCGCAGGTGAAGGTCGCGGCGACGCGCGGCTACGGAGCCGAGGTGGTGTTCTACGACCGCGCCGCGGGCGAAAGCCGCGAGGCGGTCGCCGAGCGCATCTCGCGCGAGAAGGGCGCGACGCTGATCCCGCCCTTCGACCATCCGATGGTCATCGCCGGGCAGGGGACCGCGGCGAAGGAGCTCCTCGAGGACGTCGGAGCGCTCGATTATCTCTTCGTGTGCACCGGCGGCGCGGGCCTGCTCTCCGGATGCGCCGTCGCCGCGCGCCACCTCGCTCCGCAGATCCGCGTGGTGGGCGTGGAACCCGCGGCGGGCGACGACGCGGCGCGCTCGTTCCGGACCAAGACGCTGCAGCGCGTGGACAACCCGATCACGATCGCCGACGGCGCCCGCACGCAGTCGCTGGGCGCCATCACGTTCCCGCTCGTCCTGCGGCACGTGTTCGACATCATCACCGTCACCGACGAGCAGATCGTCGCGGCGATGCGCTTCCTGTGGGAGCGCATGAAGCTGGTGGTCGAGCCCACGGGCGCGCTCGCGGCCGCGGGCGTGCTCTCGGGCGCGATCGACGTGCGCGACCGGCGCGTCGGCGTCATCCTTTCGGGCGGCAACGTGGACCTGAAGGCGATGGCTTCGCTCTTCGCTTGACGGCGCTCCCGACGCTGGGCGAGGCGCTGCCTCGCCGCGGCAGCGCGGCGCTCGCGGCGTTCGGCCGCCGGATCCTGGCGCTCCTCGGCTGGCGCATCGAGGGTGCGATTCCGAACGTGCCGAAGCTCGTGATCGCCGTCGCACCGCACACCTCGAACTGGGATTTCGTGATCGGGATCGGCGCCATGTTCGCGCTCGACCTGCGCCTGTCGTTCCTCGGCAAGCACACGATCTTCCGCGGGCCCTTCGACCGGCTGCTGCGCTGGATGGGCGGCATTCCGGTGGACCGCGCGAGCCCGCACGGCGTGGTCGACGAATGCGTGCGCGCCTTCGCGGCGTCCGATCGGCGCGTGCTCGCGCTCGCTCCGCAGGGCACGCGCAAGGGCTCGGGACGATTTCGCAGCGGGTTCCTGCATATCGCGCGCGGCGCGGGAGTGCCGGTGCTCCTCGCCGCGCTCGACTACGACGCGCGGTGCGTGCGCCTGGGGCCGATGCTGCAGCCTTCCGCCGACCTGGATGCGGACCTCGCCCGCGTCGAGGCGCATTTCGCGCCGGTGCGCGGCCGGCGCGCGCGGCTGCCGGCCGTCGCCGGGCACGGCGACTTATAATCGACGCTCCACCGGAGCGTCGCTTGAGCCTTCTCGCCCTTCTCGTCGCGCTGCTCGCGCAGCACGCCTATCCGCCGAAGCCGCGCCGGCGCCTGCTCGCCTTTTACGGGCGCGTGTGCCTTTCCGCGGCCAAGCGCCTGAACGCGGGCGACCGCAACTCGGGCATCGCGGCGTGGTTCGCGCTGATGCTCGCGGTGCTGGTTCCCGCGGCCCTCGCCACCGCGCTCGCGTCGGCGATCCATCCCTTCGCGCTCTGGGTCCTCGATATCGTCGTGCTCTATGCCACGCTGCGCTTCCTGCACACCGCGGGAGAGCTGCGCGCGATCGAGAAGCTGCTGCGCGAGGGCGACGTGGCCGGCGCGGCGAGCCGCCTCGCGCAATGGCAAGGCGAGCCGGTCGAGGCGGACGACGCGGGCAGCGTCGCGCGGCTGGCGGCGGAGCAGGCGCTGCGCGAGGCGCACCAGGGCGCGTTCGCGCCGCTCTTCTGGTACCTGGTCCTGCCCGGACCGATCGGCCTCGTGCTGTATCCGCTCGCGCTGCGCGCCGCGCAGGCCTGGGAGCAAGTGGTCGACGCGGACGAGCGCGACTTCGGCTGGTTCGCGGGCCGCGCGTTCCACGCCATCGACTGGATCCCGCAACGCCTCACCGCGTTCGCCTTCGCGGTGGTGGGCGACTTCGAGGACGCGATCTTCTGCTGGCGCTCGCAGGCCGCGGCATGGATGCGCCCGGAGGAGGGGATCGTGCTCGCGAGCGGCGCGGGTGCCCTCGGCGTGCGCCTCGGCGATCCGGTCTCGGAGAGCGGCGAGCTCGTGGTGCGGCCCGCGCTCGGCGTGGGCGAAGGTGCGCGCGAGGACGCGCTCGCGAGCCTCGAGGCGCTCCTGTGGCGCGCGCTCGCGCTCTGGCTGGTCGTCTTCCTGCTGCAGGCGGCGCTGCACTACCGCTGACACCGGCGCCGCGTCGCGGCCGCGCGGCAGTCCCTTGCGAAAGTGCTAGTCTGGACCCATCTCCGGGTGCAACGGAGGTGATCCATGCCCGCAGTCCGACCGGCCGCCGTCGCCGGCATGTTCTATCCCGGCGAGCCGTCGGCGCTCGCCGCCGAAGTCGCGAGCTACCTCGGGGCCGCGCCCGCCGGCAAGTCGCACGCAGCCGCGCCGAAGGCGATCATCGCGCCCCACGCGGGGTACATGTACTCCGGCCCGATCGCGGGCTGCGTCTACGCGCGCATCGCGCCGCTCGCCGGGCGCGTGCGGCGGGTGGTTCTCGCGGGCCCGGCGCATCGCGTCTACGTTCCCGGCGTCGCGTTGCCGGCCGCGCGCGAGTTCGATACGCCCCTGGGCGGCGTGGCGCTCGACGAGGAGGCGATCGCCATCGCGCGCAGGTTTCCCTTCGTCGAGGTGAACGACCGCGCGCACGCGCTCGAGCATTCGCTCGAGGTGCACCTGCCGTTCCTCCAGGCCGCGCTGGGCGATTTCCGCCTGGTGCCGCTCGTCGTGGGCGATGCCGGGCCCGCCCAGGTGGCCGCGCTCCTCGAAGCGCTGTGGGGCGGCGAGGAGACGCTCGTCGTCGTGAGCTCGGACCTCTCGCATTACCTGCCCTACGAATCCGCGCGCCGGCGCGACGGCGGCACCGCGCGCGCGATCCTCGACCTCGAGGCGCACCTCGTGCCCGAGGACGCGTGCGGCGCGGCGCCGATCAACGGGCTCCTCGAGCTCGCGCGCACGCGCGGTCTCGAGGCCGAGCTGGTCGACCTGCGCAATTCCGGCGACACGGCGGGCGGCCGCGATCGCGTCGTGGGTTACGGGGCGTTCGCCTTCTACGAGCCGCCCCATGGATGAGCGCGAGCGCCGCGGGCGCATCCTCCTTTCCCTCGCGCGCGAGGCGATCCATGCGGGCATCGACGGCGAGTGGATGCGCCGCGACTGGGACGAGGACTGGCTGCGCGCGACCGCCGCGAGCTTCGTGACGCTGCGCGACGCGGGCGAGCTGAGAGGATGCATCGGAACGGTCGATGCCCACCGTGCCCTGGGCGACGACGTCGCGCACAACGCGCATGCGGCGGCGTATCGCGACCCGCGCTTCGTCCCGCTCGCCGCGCACGAGCGCGACCGTCTGGAGGTGGAAGTCTCGGTGCTCTCCGCGCGCATGCCGCTCGCGGTGGGGAGCGAAGCGGAGGCCGTACGGGCATTGCGTCCCAACGTCGACGGCGTCGTGCTCGAGTACGAGTCGTTGCGCGCGACGTTCCTGCCGCAGGTGTGGGAGAGCCTGCCCGACCCGATCGATTTCCTCGCGGAGCTGCGCCGCAAGGCGCGGCTTCCAGCGCGCTTCTGGCATCCGCAATTGAAGGTCTCGCGCTACACCGTGGAGAAATACCGATGACCGCCCGCATTGCCGATCCCATCGAGGATGTGCACCCCGGGCGGTGGTGGCACAAGCTCGACGACGGCCGCGTGCAATGCGACCTCTGCCCGCGCGAGTGCCGGCTGCACGAAGGCCAGCGCGGCGCATGCTTCGTGCGCGCCCGCGTGGACGACGCCGTCGTGCTCACGACCTACGGGCGCTCGTCGGGATTCTGCGTCGATCCGATCGAGAAGAAGCCGCTCAACCATTTCCATCCCGGGAGCGCGGTGCTCTCCTTCGGCACCGCGGGGTGCAACCTCGCGTGCAAGTTCTGCCAGAACTGGGACATCTCGAAGTCGCGCGACATGGACCGGCTCATGGATCGCGCCTCGCCCGAGGCGATCGCGCAAGCGGCGCTGGAATCGGGCTGCGCGAGCGTCGCGTTCACCTACAACGATCCGGTGATCTTCGCCGAGTACGCGATGGACACCGCCGACGCGTGCCGCGCGCTCGGGGTGAAGACGGTGGCCGTGACCGCGGGCTACATCTCGCCCGAGCCGCGGCGCGAGTTCTACGCGAAGATGGACGCGGCGAACGTCGACCTCAAGGGCTTCACCGACGAGTTCTACGTGAAGCTCACCGGCGCGCACCTGACTCCCGTGCTCGACACGCTTTCGTACATCCACCACGAGACCGACTGCTGGCTCGAGATCACGACGCTGCTCATTCCGGGCAGGAACGACTCCGATGCCGAGATCCGCGAGGAGAGCCGCTGGATCCGCCGCGAGCTGGGTCCCGACGTGCCGGTGCACTTCACCGCGTTCCATCCCGATTTCAAGATGACCGACCTCGCGCCGACGCCCCCCGCGACGGTCGCGCGCGCGCGCCGCATCGCGATGGACGAGGGGCTCCACTACGTCTACACCGGCAACGTCCACGACCGCGAGGGCGGGACGACGTGCTGTCCGGATTGCCATGCGCCGCTCGTCGAGCGCGACTGGCATCGCATCGTGAGCTATCGCCTCACCGGCGACGGGAATTGCCCCGATTGCGGCGCCTCGATCGCGGGGCGCTTCGCAAGCTTCCAGCTGCACGAGCAGTTCGGGCGGCGGCGCATCCCGGTCCGGCTCTCGCGGTAGCCGGCTATCGCGACCACTCCGGATGCTCCTCGTGCAGCTCCCGCTGCTGCTCGATCAGCACCTGGTAGAAGGAGAGGCGCTCGCGAGTGATGTCGCCGCGCTCGGCCGCATCGATCACGGTGCAGCCGGGCTCGCCGAGATGGCGGCAGTCGTTGAACTTGCACAGTCCCAGGTACGGCCGGAACTCGCGCATCGCCTCGCCGATCTGGTTCTCGGTGAGATGGAAGAGGCCGAAGGACTGGAAGCCGGGCGTATCGATGATCGCGGTGTCGCGGTCGATGCGGTAGAGGCGCGAGAAGGTCGTCGTGTGCGCGCCGCTCTCGAGCGATGCGGTGAGGTCGCCCACGCGCGCCACCTCGTTCATGAGGAGCGCGTTCACCGTGCGCGACTTTCCCATGCCGCTCTGGCCGACGAGGAGCGTGAAGTTGCGCTCGAGGTGCGGCAGGAGCGGCGCCGGGTCGAACTTGGCCGACATCGAGATCACGGTATAGCCGATGCGCTCGTAGAGCTCGAGCGCCTTCCTCGCCTGCGCGTGCTCCGGCAGGTCCGACTTGTTGAGGGCGATGACGACCGGAATGCGCGCCGCCTCGCAGGCGACGAGGCTGAGGTTCAGGAACGCCTCGCTGTACTGCGGTTTCGGCGCGAGCAGGATCACGACCTGGTCCACGTTCGCCGCGAGCGTCTTCTCGCGCCACTGGTCCGAGCGATAGAGGAGGTTGCGCCGGGTGCCGACGCGCTCGATGGAGCCCTGCGCGTGTCCGGTGAGGCGCACCTCGACGAAGTCGCCGCAGGTGGCGTCCTGCTTCTTGCCCTTGCGCGTGCAGACCAGCTGCCGGCGGTCGACGAGCTCGATCAGGAACTCGCGCCCGAAATCCGCCACCACCCGTCCCTCGACGACGACCTGCTGGTCCCTTTCGCGTCGCGTCGTCATCGCGGCGTGGGCTTCAGATCTCGAACAGCGCGTCCAGCTTCGCGGCGCAGATGAAGTCGTTCTCCGAGAGTCCGCCGATCGCGTGCGTCACGTACGAGACGCGGCACCGGTTGTAGCCCACCAGCAGGTCGGGATGGTGGTCTTCGCGATGCGAGACCCACGCCGCCGCGTTCACGAACGCCATGGTCTCGAAGTAGTTGCGGAACTGGTAGGTCTTGGCGATCGCCCCGTCCTCGAGCGCCCAGCCGTCGAGGCCCTTGAGCATGGGCTTCAGCTGCTCCGGCGTGAGAGGTGCCACGCCGCCCTCGCAGGGCTTGCATTTCTTGCGCGCGAGATCGTTCATGGCGAGGCCTTGCGCAGGTGGTCGATCCGGAGCGCCGCCGGGGGATGCGAATCATACACCAGCGAATGCAGCGGGTCGGGCGTGAGCGTGGAGGCGTTGTCGCGGTAGAGCTTGGCGAGCGCGCTCACCAGGTCGGCCGCGCTCGCGTGGCTCGCGGCGAAGGCGTCGGCCTCGAACTCCTGGCGGCGCGCCAGCAGGCTCGAGAGCGGCTGGAACGGGAACGTGAACACCGGCACGATGAGCGCGAAGCCCGCGAGCGCCGCGCCGATGTGGGGCTCGGGCATGTGCAGCGCCTGGTAGAAGGCGGGCTCGCGAAAGAGCCAGCCCAGGATCGCGAGCAGCAGCAGCGCCAACGCGAAGCGCACCAGCAGCAGCCGCGGGATGTGGCCGCGCGCGAAGTGCCCCAGCTCGTGCGCGAGCACCGCCTCGATCTCCGCCGGGGTGAGGCGATCCATCAGCGTGTCGAAGAAGACGATGCGCTTGTTCACCCCGAAGCCGGTGAAGTAGGCGTTCCCGTGGCTCGAGCGCCTGGAGCCGTCCATCACGAAGAGGCCCTCGGCGCGGAAACCGCAGCGGCGCAGCAGCGCCTCGATCCGCGTGCGCAGCTCCCCGTCCTCGAGCGGCACGAAGCGGTTGAAGAGCGGCGCGATCCAGCGCGGGAAGATCGTCACGAGCAGGAGCGTGAACACGATCCACGCGAGCCAGGTGTAGAGCCACCAGTACGAACCGGTGCGCGCGACGAGCCAGAAGATCGCGAGCAGGAGCGGCGCGCCGAGGATCGCGGCGAGGAGCGCGCCCTTCGCCACGTCGGCGAGGAAGAGCGCCGGCGTCGTGCGGTTGAAGCCGTGCCGCGCCTCGATCACGAACGTGCGGTACGCTTCGAAGGGCAGGGTGGCGATCGCGCTCGCGAGCATCACGCCGAACACCGTCGCGAGCTCGCGCACGTGGCCGGCGCCGAAGAGCCGCGCCGAGAGCGCGTCGATCGCCGCGACCCCGCCGCCGATCGTGAGCGCCAGCAGGACCACCCCGTCGACGAACCACGTCTCGATCATTCCGAGCCGCTGCTTGTCCAAGGTGTAATCCGCGGCCTTCCGGTGCGCCTCGAGCGGGATCACCGCCGCGAAATCGGTCGGCACCTGGTCGCGATGGCGCGCGACGTGACGCGCCTGGCGCACGCCGAGCCAGGTGCGCCACACGAGCGCGGCGATCACGAAGGCGGCGAATACGGTGGAGAAGACGGTGGCGTTCAAGGCGTTTGGAGAATGCCGAGGCGCCGTGACACAATCGGCGCCTCGCGCGATATCCGGACCTCATGGCACAAGTCACGCAGGACAAAACCCCGCTGGTCTGGATAGACATGGAGATGTCCGGGCTCGTTCCCGACCGCGACCGCATTCTCGAGGTCGCCATGGTGGTCACGGACGCGGACCTCAACACCATCGCCGAGGCGCCGGTGTACGTGCTGCACCAGCCCGACGAGGTGCTCGAATCCATGGACTCGTGGAACAAGGCCACGCACGGCAAGTCCGGGCTCGTGGACAAGGTGCGCGCTTCCACCTTCAGCGAGGCCGAGGTCGAGGCGCGCCTCGTCGAGTTCCTGAAGCCCATCGTCGCGGCCCGCACCGCGCCCCTGTGCGGCAACACCGTGCACCAGGATCGGCGCTTCATGGCGCGCTACATGCCGCTCTTCGAGCAGTACCTCCATTACCGGATCGTCGACGTCTCGACGCTGAAGGAGCTCGCACGCCGCTGGCGGCCCGAAGTGCTGCAGGGCATCGCCAAGGAGGGCCGGCACGAGGCGCTCGCCGACGTCTACGAGTCGATCGAGGAGCTCAAGCACTACCGGCGCCATTTCCTGCGCATCGACCCGGGCGCCTGAGGAAGGCTCACGCATCGCGCGCCCAGTCGCGCGAGCGCTCCACCGCCCGCTTCCATTCGCCCAGCCGTTCGCGCGCCTCGCCGGGGTCCATGCGCGGCTCGAACACCCGCTCGCGCGACCACAGCGCCTCGATCTGCGCCTGGTCCTTCCAGAAGCCCACGCCCAGGCCCGCGAGGTAGGCCGCGCCGAGCGCGGTCGTCTCGGTCACCTTCGGGCGCACCACCGGAACGCCGAGGAGATCCGCCTGCACCTGCAGCAGCACGTCGCTCGCGGCCGCGCCGCCGTCCACCCTGAGCTCCGTGAGCGCGATGCCGGAATCGGCGGCCATCGCCTCGATCAGCTCCGCGCTCTGGAACGCGATCGCCTCGAGCGTCGCGCGCGCGAGGTGCGCCCGCGTCGTGCCGCGCGTGATGCCGAGGATCGCGCCGCGCGCGCGCGGGTCCCAGTAGGGCGCGCCGAGGCCCGAGAGCGCGGGCACGAAGTGCACGCCGCCGCAATCCGGAACGCTCGCGGCGAGCGAGTCGATCTCGGAAGCGCGTCCGATGAGCCCGAGTCCGTCGCGCAGCCATTGGATCGCGGCGCCGGCGATGAAGACGCTTCCCTCGAGCGCGTACGCGGTGCCCTGATCGCCGCTCCATGCGACCGTCGAGACGAGGCCGCTCTTCGATGCGGCGGGATGCGCGCCCGTGTTCATGAGCACGAAGCAGCCGGTGCCGTAGGTGTTCTTCGCCATGCCGGCGTGGTGGCACGCCTGGCCGAAGAGCGCCGATTGTTGGTCCCCCGCGATCCCGGCGATCGGCACGCCCGCGGGAAGACCTTCGCACGACGTCTCGGCCAACGGGCCGCACGAGGCGACCACGCGCGGAAGCACGGCGCGCGGAATGCCGAGGATCGCCAGCAGCTCCTCGTCCCAGTCGAGGGCGTGGATGTCGAAGAGCAGGGTGCGCGATGCGTTGCTCGCGTCGGTGACGTGCACCCGCCCGCCGGAAAGCTGCCACGCGAGCCACGTATCGACGGTTCCGAACGCGAGCTCGCCCGCTTCGGCGCGCCGGCGCGCGCCCGGCACGTTGTCGAGCAGCCACGCGAGCTTGGTGCCGGAGAAGTACGGATCGATCACCAGCCCGGTCTTGCGAGCGAAGAGGGCCTCGTAGCCCGACTGTCGCAACGCGTCACATCGGGACGCGGTGCGTCGGTCCTGCCATACGATCGCGTTGTGGACCGGCCGTCCCGTCTCGCGCTCCCAGAGGACGGTGGTCTCGCGCTGGTTGGCGATTCCCACGGCCGCGATGTCCGCCCGCCCGAGGCGCGCGGCGGCGATCGCCTGCACGGCGACCGCCTTCTGGCTCTCCCAGATCTCGACGGCGTCGTGCTCGACCCAGCCCGGCTGGGGAAAGATCTGGCGGAATTCTTGCTGGGATATGCCCAGGATTCGTCCGTCATGGCCGAAGGCGACGGCGCGCGAGCTGGTCGTGCCCTGGTCGAAGGCGAGGACAGCCTTCATTTGCAATGGAAAGGGACGGCTTTCGGCCTTTGGTGTCGCGGCGATGATACGTTAAAATCCGCGGCGGACCGCCGGATTCTCGGGCGCAATCTCAGGAGGGTTCCTTGGGGCTCTTAGACGATCTGAAGAAACAGGCGGACGCGCTCAAGGCGCAGGACGTCGACCGGACCGAGAGCATGCGCTCCACCGCCGTGGCGGTGGACCATGCGTTGCGCCGCTCGTTCCTCTACCTGAACGACCTCGGCAAGCAGCTCAACGTCGTGCAGATGCCGAGCCCCTTCGCGTTCGACCTGCCCACCGTGGGCAAGATCGAGGGGCTCATCATCAAGGACTTCTTCTGCGACTTCCGCTCCAAGCACTTCATCGACAAGGATTACTACGGCGAGGTGCAGGTCGGCTACCGCTGCTGGTCGGAGAACGTGCTCACGGTGAAGAAGGGCCCGGACGAGATGGAGAAGTTCCGCGACATCCTGTGGCAGTCCAACATCGAGCACAAGAGCGAGCAGTTCCGCAACGAGCGCAAGGTCATCACGCACGAGGTCTTCAAGGTGAAGTGCGACTTCCGCGTGCAGGCGAAGATCGACGGCGACCACGAGACCGGGAAGCTCAAGATCGTGAGCAAGAACGTCGGCGCCTTCACCGTGGACTTCTTCAACCTCCTCGCGCAGGAGATGAACGACGTCGGCGTCGAGGAGTTCGCGAAGTACATGATCGGCCGACCCAACAAGTGGACCGACCTCGTGAAGGCCTCCGTCTTGTCGGCGCGCTCCGCCACCATCCCGCCGCGGCCCAAGTCGCAGCCGCAGTACGTCGTGCACCAGGCGCCGCCGGAGCCCAGCGCGGAGGAGAAGCGCGGACTGCTGGGCTCGCTCAAGTCGCTCATCAAGAAGGAACAGTAGGCGCCCCGACGGAACGCGCATGGCGCGCCTTCGCATCCTCGTCGGCACGCGCAAGGGCCTCTTCGCCCTCGACGCCGATCGCGCCCGGCGCAAGTGGTCGATGTCGGGCCCGCACTTCCTCGGCCAGGTCGTGAACCACGCGGTGCTCGATCCGCGCGACGGCCGCACCGCGCTCGCCGCCGTCCGCGCGGGGCACCTCGGTCCCACGGTCTACCGATCGGAAGACGGCGGACGGCGCTGGAAGGAAAGCGAGAAGCCGCCCGCGTTCGACAAGGCGACCTCCGGCGAGAAGGGTCCATCCGTGAGTCACGTGTTCTGGCTCACGCCGGGTCCGGCAAGCGAGCCGCGCCGCTGGTATGCCGGCACCTCCCCGCAGGGCCTCTTCGTGAGCGACGATGCGGGTCGCACGTGGCGCGGCGTGTCGGGCTTCAACTCGCATCCCCAGCGCCTCGCATGGATCGGAGGCTCGCAGGATGCGCCGCCCGACGGCGCGACGCTGCACTCGATCCAGCTCGATCCCGCGAACCCGCGGCATCTCTATATCGGCATGTCCTCGGGCGGCGTGTTCGAGTCGTTCGACGACGGCGCGACATGGAGCGCGCTCAACCGCGGCTGCGCCGCCGACTTCCTTCAGGATCCGGACCCCGAGTACGGCCACGACGTGCATTGCCTGCGCGTGCATCCGGTGAGCGGCGACGTCTACCAGCAGAACCACTGCGGCATCTATCGCCTCGATCGCGGCGCTTCGCGCTGGGATCGCATCGGGCGCGCGATGCCCAAGCGCATCGGCGACATCGGCTTTCCGCTGGTGCTGCATCCGCGCGACCCGAAGACGCTGTGGGTCTTCCCGATGGATGGCGGCACGGTCTGGCCGCGCGTTCCCATCGACGGCAAGCCCGCGGTGTACGGCAGTCGCGACGCGGGCAAGAGCTGGCGGCGCCTCGACGCGGGATTGCCGCCTGCGCAAGCATGGTTCACCGTGAAGCGGCAGGCCATGTGCGGCGACGGGCTCGATCCCGTCGGGCTCTACTTCGGCACCACCGGCGGCGAGGTGTGGGCGAGCTTCGACGAGGGCGAGCGCTGGCATTGCCTGTGCCTGCACCTGCCCCACGTGTACTCGGTGGAAGCGGCGCTCGCCGATTGAAGGTCATCCTGCCCACGCCGCTCGCGGAATATACCGGCCGCCGGCGCGAGGTGGAAGCGCAGGGCGCGACGCTCGCCGAGCTGCTGGCCGACCTCGATCGGCGCCATCCCGGAATCCGCTTCCGTGTCGTCGACGAGCAGGACGCCATCCGTCCGCACATCAAGATCTTCGTGAACCGGGCGCAGGAATCGAGCCTGGAACGTCCTCTCGCGGCCGGGGACGAGGTGCTGGTGGTGGCGGCGCTCTCCGGAGGCTGACGAGCGCTTGCGGGCTGTCAAGAAACCGTTATTCCGTTCGTTGTACCATTGACCCTTCGCGCGAGCGTGGCGGCACGATCAACAAGAGCTCGCGAGCTTCCGAGAGGGGAGAACTTCGAGATGATCCGCAAAGCATTCGTCGCGCTCGTCGCGATCGGCGCGCTTTCCGCGATGTCCGCGCAGGCACAGACGGAGATCCAGTGGTGGCATTCGATGGCGGGACTCAACGGCGACAAGGTGAACGACCTCGCCAACAAGTTCAACGCCAGCCAGAACCGCTACAAGGTGGTTCCGGTGTACAAGGGCAGCTATCCCGAGTCGATGACCGCGGCCATCGCCGCGTACCGCGCGGGCAACGCGCCGGCCATCCTGCAGGTCTTCGAGGTGGGCACCGCGACGATGATGGCCGCGAAGGGCGCGGTGGTGCCGGTGTACAAGCTGATGAAGGACGCGGACGAGCCGTTCAACCCGAAGGCGTACCTGCCGCCGGTCGCCGGCTACTACAGCGACCCGCACGGCAACATGCTCTCGTTCCCGTTCAACAGCTCGACGGTGGTCTTCTACACCAACGACGACGCGTTCAGGAAGGCCGGCATTTCCGAGGCGCCGAAGACCTGGAAGCAATTCATCGCCGACGCGGACAAGCTGAAGTCCTCGGGCCAGGGCTGCGTGTACACGACCGGGTGGCCGGCGTGGACGCACATCGAGAACTTCTCGGCCTGGCACAACGGGCCGATCGGCACGAAGGAAAACGGCATGGCGGGCCTCGACACGAGGTTCGTGTTCAACACGCCGCTGCACGTGCGCCAGATCCAGATGCTCGTGGACCTCGCGAAGAAGGGCGAATTCACCTA
>Ga0157370_10005531_pt1 | contig 14164 bp, 14 predicted proteins | sample C35metaG_FD_113463 | JGI IMG/M metagenome (GOLD analysis project Ga0157370, IMG submission 113463) | Corn rhizosphere microbial communities from Kellogg Biological Station, Michigan, USA - C3-5 metaG | ecosystem: Host-associated > Plants > Roots > Rhizosphere > Soil | place: USA: Michigan...
CCACGAGCTGATCGAGATGATCGAGCGTGCGAGCCCTTACGGGGCGGGAAATCCCGAGCCGATCTTCGCCTTTCCTTCGCACATCGTCGCTTATGCCGATCCGGTCGGCGAAGCGCATGTACGCGTGCGCCTTCGCGCCGCGGACGGTGCGGCGCTCGATGCGATCGCGTTCCGCTGTCTCGACCGGCCGCTCGGTCAGGCGCTGTTGGCTGCGCGCGGCCAGACGATGCACCTTGCCGGTTGCCTCGCGATCGACCGCTGGCAGGGCAGGGAGCGCATTCAGCTCCGGATTATGGACGCCGCACATGCCGATCCTTTGAGCGCGCGCTAGTGCATAATTCTCCGGAATCGTTATAAGCACCCGCCTATGCGTTTTCTCATCACGGGCACGGCCGGCTTCATCGGCTTTCATCTCGCGCGCCGACTGCTCGTGGACGGGCACGACGTGCAGGGTGTCGACGGCATGACGCCCTATTACGACGTCACGCTAAAGAAAAAACGCCAAGCGCTGCTCGCAAAATCCAATCGCTTCACTGCGCACACACTGATGCTCGAAGACGAGGCGCGGCTTGCCTCTGTCTATGCCGAGGCGAAGCCTGACGTGGTCGTGCACCTCGCGGCGCAAGCCGGCGTGCGCTACAGCCTGGAAAATCCGCGTGCCTACGTAGATTCGAATCTTGTCGGCACGTTTAATTTGCTGGAGTTGCTGAAAAAAAGCCCGCCGCGGCATTTTCTGTTCGGTTCGACGAGTTCGATCTACGGCGCGAACGACAAGATGCCGTTTCTGGAAACCGACTGCGCCGATTTTCCGATCACGCTCTATGCCGCGAGCAAGAAAGCGGGCGAGCTAATGGCGCACAGCTACGCGCATCTGTTCGATATCCCGACCACCGCGCTCCGCTTCTTCACCGTCTATGGTCCCTGGGGCCGCCCGGACATGGCGCTCTTCAAGTTCGTCGACGCGATCCTGCACGACCGGCCGATCGAAATTTATGGTGAGGGCAAGATGTCGCGCGATTTCACCTATATCGACGACCTCATCGAAGCGATGGTTCGCCTCGTGAATGTGGTGCCGTTGCGCGATGGCGCGCGCGTGAGTGACGCGCTCGACTCGCTAAGCCCCGCCGCGCCCTTTCGCGTGGTGAATATCGGCCGCGGCAAGCCCGTGCCGCTTCTCGACTTCGTCGCGGCCATCGAAAAGAAGCTCGGAAAACCCGCCAAGCGGAAGCTTCTCCCGATGCAGCAAGGCGATGTTGCCGACACCTTCGCGAGCGCGGAGCTTTTGGAGAAGCTCACGGGCTATCGGCCCGCTACATCCGTCGATACCGGGGTCGGTGCCTTTGTCGACTGGTATCGCGCATATTTGGCCGAAAAAGCGGGCTAGGCGCGGCCCCAAAAAGCATTAGACTAATGGACAGGGGCAGGCGTGGGTGGCGCCTGAATGCGTCATGTGGGTCTCGGTCACGCGTGAAATCGCGGCGGCGGCCAAACCGGCGATGATGGCCGCTTGTATATTGTTCGCGGCTGGTTGCGCCGAAAACAAACCGGCGCCCGACGCACAGCTGACGGGCGGTGTCGAGTCCGGATCGCCGCAGGATTTCCTCCTCAACGTCGGCGATCGCGTTTTCTTCACCGAGAATTCCGCCGAATTGTCGCAAACCTCGGTCGCCTCCCTCGACAAGCAATCCGCTTGGCTGGCGAAATATCCGGCCTATCGCATCACGATCGAAGGTCACAGCGACGAAAAAGGCGACAAGAAAAAGAACAAGCGACTCTCCGAACAGCGCGCGGCGGCGGTGGAGAAATATCTCGCGGCGCATGGCGTCGATAAGAGCCGGTTGCATCTCGTTTCGTTCGGGCGCGACCGCCGCGTCGCGACCTGCAATGAAATCTCCTGCTGGTCGCAAAATCGCCGTGTCGTGACGGTCTTGCAGACCTCCACAACGCCGGCGCCGCGCGGACGTCCGCAGGCGCAAGGGCACCCGGCCGCGCAAGTGCAACCCGCGCCGCAACCGCAATCGGCGGCGGCTCCTTCGCAGCAAATGCCGGTCTTTGCGCCGCCGCAGAGGGGTTTAGTCCGCACCGATACTTTCGACACACCGTCGCAACGCGCTGAATAGATCGTCGCTGTGCGTGAGGTGTTGCTCTTCGACATCGAGCACGCGCGTGAACGCGCTTTTCTTGATGCGAAGAATTTCGGGCGACACCGGTTCGATCCCGGCGGAGTCGCAAATTATGTCGATCAGCCGGTCGATCGAGTGCAAGCGCCCGAGCAGGTAATCGTTCTCCCGATAGGAACGCGACAGGAACGCGGCGAAGTGGCCGAAGCCGATCCCTTTCAGGCTTTCGACGCGATCGAAGCCTTTTAGCGTGTGCACGTCTTGCGGGCTGATGCGATCGATGAGAATTTCCTGAATCTCGCCGGCGCCGTTCGCGCTCGCAACCGAGAATGTCAGCACGTCCCAGAACGGAAAACCGAGATAATTGATTAACACCTCGCGATGCGCTTCCGGCGTCCAATTCGCGGGATCGATCGAAGCTATCAGGTCGTCGAGATCGCGCGTGCTGGCGGCGAGATCGATTTCCTTGGCGAGCGTTTCGATCAAGCGGTCGATGTCTTCGTGGTTCTTGTCGACAAATCGCTCGGCAAAGGCGTCAAAATCTTTCGCATCGTCCTCGTCAGGATCGAGCCCGAACATCTCGTTCACGAGGCCATGCGCCTCGACGCTGTAGAATTTTGCTTCCTCGCGCCGCTGCAGAACGTCGAGCTTGCGGTAATATTCGCGTTTCAGCCCGTCCACTACTTTGGCCTCCAGGCCGCGATAGCGGTCCTCGTCCAGCATGTGATAGAGCCGGTTCTGGGCTTCGATCAGGAAATTTAGCCGCCGCTTGCGATAGTCGACGTCGAAGGCGAGAAAAAACCGCGCCCAGGGCGGCAGCGTTTCGGTCCCGCTGTTTTCGCGCAGCACCGCGTCGTGGCCGCCGCGGTCGTAAACGATACCGCGCCGTTCGGCCCAGGCTTCGATGATCTCGCTGACGGCTCGCGCAGCCGGCGAGCGGGCGGGGATGCCGCCGATTTCCAGAATGATGCGGGTGACGAAGTTCCGCACCGACGCGAGCTTCAACCGGGCGTAGCCTTCATAGGCGAACCCTGCGTCGCGCGCCGTGCGCGAATTAATCTGCTCGCGCCAGAGCTTGATCTGATCGGCGGAAAGCTTGTGGTCGAGCGTTTCGGTGATCGTATCGGAAACGAGTACGCCGATCTGCGGCCGCGCGCCCTCGATGACCGAACGGAACGCGCGCGCTTCGACGTTATAGTCGTATACCCAGCGCAATTCGTCGGAGACCGGCTGGTTTGCGGGAATGTCGGCGAGCGCGCCCTTCAAGGTCAGGAAAAATCCCGGCACCTTTCGGTATTTGATCGCGCGGATAGGCGCAGGGTTCGGATCGATATAGACGAGCCGCCGGTCGACTTCCCGATAGGCGGGCCGTCCCTTAATCGCGGAGATCGCTTCGTGGAAAGGATGGTTGTTCAGCACAGCCCCGTCGATGAACGAGGCATGGGTGGGATCGAGATCGGCGCGGATGTAACGCTCGAAATTCTCGACGATGAATTCCTCGCGGTTTGGCCATTCGTCGCCGCGATTCTCCAGCAACTGATCCATTTCCGCGATCTGCGCTGGGGGAAAAACCCCGGGGAACGACGAGGTGGCGCGCGCCGCGAAAGCGAGCGCGGCGGCGTTGTCGAGAGTGAAATCGCTCACGACTTCGTTGTTCGCATAACGGCGATATTTGAATCGCAAAAGCTGGCGGTGCTCGATTTCATGGATGAGCGTCGGGCTATGAATTTGCACCCGCTCAAGGTGACCGTAATAGTCGGTCATCGTCACAAAGAGATCGAGATTCTGCCCTGTCGGCAGGAGCGAAGCGGTCGGCGAGCGCGGCTCTCCCGAGATCGTCACCGCTTCATACATCAACGCGGCCATGCCCATGCCGTCGAGCGGCGGCTTGAACCAGCGCGAACGCAGGAATAGCGATACCTTATCCCGCACCTCCGAGTTCGTGAATTCCAGATAGCCGAAGCGCGAAGCCATCCACAAAAGCGGCTTCATGAAGAACTTGCTCCACGCCTTTGCTTTCGCTTCCGGCGAGAGGAGTACGCTCACATCGGCATTTTCCAGCCAGAGGTTGCGCAATTTGCGCATCGGCAGATCGTGCGCGATCGCGCGCGCCAGCATCGTGGCGTTGATGCCGCCCGCCGACGATCCTGCGATGATGTCGACGACGACGCGGATTTCGAGATCGCGTTTCGCGATTTCCCGCAAAAGCTCGAAATAGTCGGCTTCGGTGTCGTATTCGTCTTCGCTGTTGTCGAGGCCTTCGAAATAGTCGGCGGTTTCTCGTGCGCGGCGATCGCTCATTCCATGCAGGCGGGAGGAGGCGCGCAGGAGCTTCAGGATTTCCTTGGAAATCCCATGCATATAGATCGCGAGCGATACCCCGCCAAAGCAGACGAGCGCGATCCGAAGCTCTTTTTCGCGCATGATGACCCCAAAGCGTTACGCCGCTTTCGCCCCTGGTTAGAACTTATATCTGGATTCGATGAAAAACAGGGCTCACTGGTTCCGGTCGGGTACCGAAATCGTGATGCAATTCCTCCGCCCCTGCATCGCGCAATCCTCCAGCCGTCCGATATCGCGCAGCTTGTTCATCAGCCAAACTCCGGCGATGACGAGAAACACAACCAGGAGGCCGATTTTGACGAGGGCCGCCGTGCTCAGCGGCTCCACCGAGTCGTCGTCCGGCGCCTTATGGCGTACGGATTGTGGCTGCGGTTGCGGCCGCGCCCGAAACGGCAGGATTTCCGCCTTGTGCGGGTGCTCGGGATTGTCCTTTGACGTCGTCATGGCAAGATTCTGCGCGGCTCTTTGTCTGGCGTCGAGTGGGTATGTGCGATTTCCGGCCGATGCCTTTCCGGATATAGTGGACACATGCGGCGTTTCTTCGCAGCTTTTTGTGTTTGGTGGCTTGCGCTGGGCTGTGCCCGCGTGCCGAGCGACCTCCTGCGCTTTGGCATGACGCCGGAGGAGGTCGCCGCGGTCTACGGTGGCAACCTCGTGCTTGTAAAAGCCGGCCGCGATTCCGAAATTTATGCCATGCAGCGGCCGGCGGCGATCCCCGGCGTCTACCCGCCTTGGGTGAACGAGCGGATCTTCCTGCAATTCCGCAAAGGCTCGCTCACCGGCTGGACGAACGAGTGGCAGGCGCGAAAATACTGGTTTTAGGAGGCGGCATGCGTTTGTGGGCAATGGCTGCTTGCTGCGGTTTGCTTGTCGTGACGCCCGCGCAGGCGGCGGAAATCCTGAATTTCCCGAAGCCGAAGGCAAGTTCTGTTCGGCCCGCCGGCATTCCCGCGACCTGCAGGGAATGGACCGACGATTGCCGCATCTGCTCGCTGGGCGACAAAGGCGAAGCGGCCTGTTCCAATGTCGGCATCGCCTGTCTCCCCAAGAAATGGCGCTGCACCAGCCCGCAGTAGAAAATTTTATCCGCTTTCAACCTCTGCGAGTCGTAGACAGGCCGCCGCAAATCGCATGTGATTTCGCCGGGCGAATCACATGCGAAAATCCGTACTTCGGCCGCAAGAATTGAACGCGCTTCTGCTCGCGGAACTGCGCCGCGCGCCCGGCTGCGAGGGCGTCGCCTGGGTCGGCGTATATATTCTGCGCCGGCCGATCCGCGGCAAGAATTGGCTGGCCGCTTTTTTTCATCCCGGCACCGCTGACAGGCAGGCCTGTGCGCGTGAAATGCCTGCGATCGAAGCGCGCTTGCAGGCGCAATACGATGCGATCGAACCGCGTCCGCGTCCCGCACGGACGCCACGGTTCCTCGGCTACCGCAATTATCACTATCGCAAGCCGTCGCGGCTCGTTGCCGCCGACGCGCCGCGTCCACGCGGTGCTGCTGCGATGTTCGCGAATTTGAGCGCGCTGCGAAAATTGTTGACGCCGCATCCGAAAACGCCGCGCGACAAGGCGCTGCTCGCCAAACGGCGTTAGAGACGGAAATTCTCGCCGAGATAGATCTCGCGCACTTTGCGGCTTGCCAGAATCTCGTCGGGATAGCCTTCCATCAGGATACGCCCGGCATGAACGATATAAGCGCGATCCACGATGCCGAGCGTCTCGCGTACATTGTGATCGGTGATGAGGACGCCGATGCCGCGATCCTTGAGGTGTTTGACGAGATCGCGGATATCGTTGACGGCGAGGGGATCGATCGCCGCGAACGGCTCGTCGAGCAGAACGAATGCGGGCCGCGCCGCAAGCGCGCGGGCGATCTCCGCCCGGCGCCGCTCGCCGCCTGAAAGCGCTTCGCCGCGGCTGTGCCGCACGCGGCCGAGGTCGAATTCGTCGATCAATGCTTCCGCTCGCTGTTTTCGCTTCGCAACGTCGGGTTCAATCGCCTCCAGCATGACCATGATGTTTTTTTCGACGCTCAAGCCCGGAAAAATCGACGGCTCCTGCGGCAAATAGCCAAGACCCATGCGGGCGCGAAGGTAGAGCGGAAAGGCGGTCACGTCCTCGCCGTCGATTTCGACGGCGCCCCCGTCAGGGGCGATGATGCCGGCTATCATGTAGAACACGGTGGTCTTACCGGCGCCGTTCGGACCGAGCAGCGCAACGGCTTCGCCGCGCGTGAGGTTGAGCGATACGCCTCTTACGACGGGCCGCCCGCCGAAATTCTTCTGCAGGCCGTGCGCGGCGAGCCACTGCGGATCGGCAATTCCGGGGCGGGGCGGGATACGCATGAAACCATCGTTTGGGCGATGCCGGACGATCTGATAGCGTCCGCCGGTCGCGATTGCAATTTCACCGCTGGGCCCCCCAAGTTTAGATCGTTGTGGAATTGATCGATATGTATTTTTTGGTAGCTGCGATTTGGGCCTGCATGGCGGGATTCTATCTGGTGACGGTCGTCGTTACGGCGTTGCGGTATCGAAAACCCAATCAGGCGCCGGGAGAACTGCCGGCCTGCTCGGTGGTCCTGCCGATCAAGGGTGTTTCCGAATATCTCGAAGGCAATCTTCAGGCGCTCGCAGATCTTGAGCCGTTTCGCGGCGAAGTCTTGATTGCTATTGCGCATGACGACGACCCCGCCGCACCTGTTGTTCGCCGCGTGATCGCACACTGCCCCGGGCGGATGAAACTCCTGACCGGTGAGGACAAAAATTTCATCAACCCGAAGCTCCGCAATGTCGCGAAGGCTTACGCCGCGGCGCGCGAAGACATCGTCCTTTTTCTCGATGATAGCGTCGCGCTCGATCCTGCCTTGTTTTCTGAATTGCTGCTTGGGCTGAAGCCCGGCATCGTCGGGGTCACCGCCGCGCCCTATGGCGCCGACGTCAAGAATTTTTTCGCTGCGATCGAAGCCGCGAGCTGCAACGGATATCTGTTCCGCATCCAGATGTTTCTCGAACTGTTTGGCCTCGCCGCTGCGTTTGGCAATGCATTTGCGTTTCGCAAGCGCGACCTTGAGTCGGCTGGCGGCCTGATGCGGCTGCAGGAGGGGCCTTGCGAAGATAGCGCGATTGCAACCGCGTTGCGTGGAACGGGCGGCAGGCTCAAACTTCTTCGCAGCGGTATCCGGCGGCGCATTGGCGCGCGCAGCTGGAGCGATATTTATCTGCGCCATTTGCGCTGGGCGAGCTGCACGAAGGTGCACGACCCCATTGTATTCGTTGTCGAGCCGCTGCTCGGCGGTTTATTTTTCAACGGCGCGGGCGCGTATGTGTTTTCGAATGCTCTTTCGATATCCGGCGTCGCTGCGCTCGCACTTTGTGCCGCCATTTGGTACGGCGCGGAAGCATTGCTACATGCGGCTTGCGGCTGGCGTTTGCAGATGATTTCTCCCGCCGGCTGGATTGCCCGCGATCTGCTGCAGCCCGTTTTTATGATCTGCGCGCGATTCGCGCGGCGAGTCGTCTGGCGCGGCGAATTGGTGGAAATGCGCCGGCAGCAGATTTGATTCGCGGAAAGGTTTGTTTGCGTCTTGAATTGATATTAATTCTCAATTGCTTAGCCCGCCGTTCGTTATCCGCACGGGGTTCGCAAGATGCGCGAACTGTAGTATTTTTCAGCGGGCCACTGGGGATTCTGAATGTTAAATCGCTTGCAATCGGCGGACGCGGTCAACGCTCCGGACGACAAGGTCGCGCCACCTGCCATAGACGAACGGCGCCATTCGGAAATCTTGCGGCGCGCGCGGCAGTTTAGCGAGTCCGTCGATCGTCTGGCTGCTAGTCAAATTAACCCGTTCGAGATCGTGATCGAAGACGTGCTCGGCCCCGTCGAGGCGAAGGTCGGCGGCCGCCGCACGGTCATGTTCGGCACCAACAGCTATCTCGGATTGAATTTTCACCCCGACTGCATCAAGGCCGCGCAGGAAACCGTCATCCATTACGGCACGGGCTCGACCGCGTCGCGTGTCGCCGCCGGCAATCATGCCATCCATGTGGCGCTCGAGCGCGAAATCGCGTCGTTCTACGATTGCCGCGAGGCGGTGATCTACAGCACCGGCTTCATGGCCAATCTTGCCGTTATCTCGGCGCTGGTGCAGAAAAATGATGCGATCTTTCTCGATGCACATAGTCATGCCAGTATTTTCGACGCGGCAAAATTGAGCGGCGCCCAGGTTCACACTTTCGCGCATAATGATCCGGCGGATGTCGAACGGCTGTTCCGCGAGAGCAAGATTGCCGGCACGCGCACATTGGTCGTGCTGGAGAGCGTCTATAGCGTCTGGGGCGACGTGGGAGATCTGAAGTCGATCGCCGCGATCGCGAAACGCCACGGCGCGCTGGTCGTCGTCGACGAAGCCCACGGCATGGGGATTTACGGCAAGCGCGGGCGCGGCATCGTCGAGCATCTGGGCCTGGAAAACGACGTCGACGTGATCGTCGGCACGTTCAGCAAGAGCGTGGGTGTAATCGGCGGATTCACCGTGACCAATCACGCTGAGTTGCGGCGGCTGCGCATGATGGCGCGGCCGTATCTTTACACGGCCTCGCTACCGCTTCCGCTCGTCGCCTCGGCACGCGCGGCCCTTGGCATCATCGCCGGCGAAGCGGGGTTGCGCGCAAAACTGTGGCGCAATGCCGAAGCATTTCACGCCGGTTTGCACGCGATCGGGCTCGATATTTGCTCCGCCGTCGGTCCCGTGGGCAGCGTGCGGATGCGGAGCGTCAGGAGCGGCCACGACTTCTGGAAGAACCTGTTGAGTCAAGGCATTTACGTCAACATGCTATTGCCGCCCGCGACTCCGAATGGCGAAGTGCTGTTGCGTTTCAGCATTTCGGCGGCGCATACGCGCGAACAGATTGACGCGGCACTGAAAGCATTCCGCGAAGCCGCGCGCGCCGCGAAGGCTTGATTTCAAGATTGTATTTTTTCAATGCCGCGTTTCGGCGTGCGCACGAAGTCGAACCGTTGGTTAAAAAATACCTTGCTCAGCGAAAGCAAGTGCAGCCACAGCTTGTAAAACGTGAAAGCGAGATAGAGAAGGAAGTCGCCCGTAAAGGTGGTAAAAGAGCGTGCACGGCCGTGCAGTAGAAGATTGCCCAATCGCAGTTCGACGAACTGCAAAACGACCAGAAACAATAGCGTACAACCGGCAACCGGAAGCAGCGTGAACGTGAAAGCCGGTTTCATCAAAATAGCGAAAAGCGTTGCGATAAAAACGGCATTGATCGCCGCGCTCAGCCACCACATGGCGATATTGCTTGAGCTCACGATTTTCTTCGGCCAGGGTAATTGACGGTCGCGCCAGATCGTCGGCAGTACCGTGCGGATGACTTGCCCGCTGCCGGTGAGCCAGCGTTTTTGTTGCGATACCCAGCTCTTGCGGTCGGCCGGTAGCTCGCCGGGCACTGCGATCGCGGTGATAAAAATTCCGCGCCAGCCTTTGAGCCAGGCGGCGTAGCTAAGTTCCATATCTTCGGCAAGGGTTTTTCCCTGCCAGCCGCCACCCGCTTCGATCGCGGCGCGCCGCCAGATCCCGCATGTGCCGTTGAATGGCAGCGGCAGTTGCGCCCAGCTTCGCGTGGCTTGTTCCACCGCATAATGTGCATCGAGTTCCAGCGCTTGCGTGCGCGTCAGTGCATTTTCATTGCGGTTCAAAAATTCCGCGCGCGCCTGTACGAACGCGAATTTCGGATCGGAAAGCAGAACCGCCATCGAACGCCGCAAAAAATCGCGTGCCGGTAAATAATCCGCGTCAAAAATCGCAAAAAATTCATAAGGCACTTTCTCCAAGCCGGTCTGCAAGCTTCCCGCTTTGAAGCCGTTTCGGTTCGACCGCCCCACGACCCAGATGTCGACGACCGAACCGGCAAGCTCCTGCATCGCTTCATGCGCGAAACGCGCAGTATCGTCGGTGCTGTCATCGCACACCTGGATATGCAGCTTGTCCTTCGGCCAGTCGAGGGCGGCTGCGGCCTTGATCGCGCGCTTCACGATGCCGCCTTCGTTGTAGACCGGAAGCTGCAGGACGACGTGCGGCAGTAAATTGTCCGCAGGCAGGGGATGCGCGAGCCGCGCTTTTTCCTCTGCGAGTCCGCTTCGTCGCAACGAAACGTGCAGCCTGATGAACAGAATTTTGCCGATGATGAACAGGCCGACAACGGCGCACGCCGCGAGTGAAAGTATCGCAAAGGCCGAGGCAAATCCGTCAATCGTCATATGTCGATCTCAGGCTATATGGCGCCGGCGTCCTTTGCCGGACGTTCGACGGCAAATGAAACGTTGCCCCAGAAAATCCGTCGAACGAACCGCGCTTGCAGCCAGATCAGCGGAAAACCGAATATAAAGCACAGCGCCGCAAAGGGCGAACGCCACGATAACGGCCAACCCTTCACGGCCGAAAGCAGGCAATGGGCGGCAATCCAGGCCGCGATGGTCCCGCCGAAGACCGTTGCCGGAGTTGCCCCGACGACGGCCGCGCCCGCGGCGCCTGCGAGCGATGCGATAAAAGGGCTGAAACCGAGTTCTGCATAAAAAATCGCAGGCTCCTCGCAGCGCCGGCAGACTGCCCAGCGCAATTGCCGGTTCCATACTTCGGAAAAGTTTCGCCTGCCGGTAACTTGTTCGACTGTGCCCGCGATGACGGTTTCTCGTCCGATATCCGCCAGCATCTTCGAGATGGCGTGATCTTCTCCCACCGCCTGCGCGATCCTCGCGATTCCGCCGGCCCGCTCAAAGTCGCGGCGCGAAAACAGCATCGTGGCGCCGATACCGAAGCCCATACCGGCCGCCGAAGCCGCGAGCAAAAACCGCGCGACATATCCGTTCATTGCCGCGCATTCGATTTCCGCCGCGAAGCTCTCCGGCTCCATCCCAACCGGCGCGGAAACGACGAGGCCCGTGTCATTCGTGAATCGGCCGGCCATTTCTGCAAGACGGCCGTCATTCAATCGGATCGTGGCGTCCTTGACGACGATCAGATCGTGGCCCGCCTCCGCGATCGGCAGCGCGAGGTTGTTGATTTTCGGATTGTCCGCGGCGTGCGGATCGCGGGCAATGAAACGCACGGGAACGCGTTGAAAATGTGCGGCGACACCGCGCGCTTGCGCGATCGCGGGTGACGATTCATCGGTCGCCGAAATCAGAACTTCAAAGTCCGGATAATTTTGCGAAAGCAACGACGCCAAGGCGGGCTCAAGCTCAGGCGTGGATTCTTTGACGGGGACGATTACCGAAAGAGGAGGCGTGGCCGTTTTCGACGGGCCGCGCCGCAGCCGAGGTTCGATCGCCGCCAAGATGGACGAGCCGAAGAGGATCGCAAGCGCGAGCGCCCACCAAGCCGCGCAGATAAAAGGGGTCGCCGAGGTGAAGTCCATAGCGGAGTGTACCGGCGGCGATGCCGCGGCGGGAGAGGGAAATGCCGCGCTTATTGGGCGGGCGCGACCACGATCGCGGCGTTGATTCCACCGAATGCGAAGGAATTCGACATCGCGGCGCGGATCGGCATTTTGCGCGCCTCGTTCGGAACGGGATCAAGGTCGCATTTCGGGTCGGCGGCAAGCCAGTTGATCGTCGGCGGCGCGATGCCTTCGCGCATCGCGTGGATCGTGATGATCAATTCCAGCGCCGACGACGCGCCAATGGCATGGCCGTGAATGGGTTTGGTGGAGGAGACCGCGATCTTGCCGAGCCGCTCGCCGAAAATCGAACGTAGCGCTTCGGTTTCGATCACGTCATTCATCACCGTGCCGGTGCCGTGCGCGTTCACGTAGTCGATCTGATCCGGAGATATCTCCGATTCCTCGATCGCGTCGCGCATCGCGGCCGCAGCGCCGGCGGGATCGGGGCGAACCAGGTCCTTCGCATCGCTCGACGTCCCGTAACCTGCGATAGTTGCAAGCGGCGTCGCACCACGCGCTTTTGCCGTCTCGGCGTTTTCCAGGACGAGAACGCCCGCGCCTTCGCCGATAGTCATGCCGGTACGGTTGATTGAAAAAGGACGGCAGTAGTCCGGTGTCAGGACGCGCAAGAGTTCCCAGGCCCGAATGTAAGAAGCGGCGATGCTCGCTTCGCTGCCGCCGACGATCGCGGTATCGACCGCGCCCGAGCGAACAAGCATCGCGCCGATGCCGATTGCCTGATTGGCGGAAGAACATGCGCTCGACACGGCGAAGACCGGTCCGGTTGCGCCGTAGCGCATGCTGAGGTGGCTGGCGGCGGCGTTGCTCATCACGCGCGGAATGGTCATTGGCTGCATCCGCCCCTTGGTGACGTTGTAGATGTACATCATGTCGTCAAGCGACGTGAAACCGCCGATGCCGGTTCCGACAATCACCGCGGTGCGGCCGCCCATTTTTTCTTCGCGCGGAAGTTTCGCCTGAGCCATGGCTTCGTCGGCGGCGACAATCGCGAACTGCGTGAAACGATCGCAAAGCAGGATAGAACTTCTGTCCATATGCTGCGCGGGATCGAATCTTTTGACCTGCGCTGCGATTTTGATGATGTTTTGCCCCGGCCGCTCAAGCTCGACGGGACCGATCGCGGATTTTCCGTCGCGCGCCGCCGCCCAAAGCGCACCCGCGCCGATGCCGGCACCGGATATCGCTCCCATACCGGTAACAACGACTTTTTTAGCCTGCACTGGTTTTTCGTTCTGCGACGATGCGATCAATCAGATGATCAATGAAGCCTTGCAAATTTTTCGTTTCCGCCAATTTCTCGTCGATCGGAACATAAACGCCGAACTTTTCCTCCACCGACATCAGCACCATCATGATATCGACGGACTGGATGCCAAGGCTATCCAGTGTCGCATTCGGTTTCATGGCGGAGCGGTCAATCATCCCGTCGCTGACGAAGAGATCGATGAGCTGCTCCTGGATAGCCACGCGGTCTGTCGTGGAAGGTGAATTCATTTCGCCGCGTTCTGTACGAGTCGGGGAATCGAGTGTCTCGGTCATCTTTGCAGATTACTCCTTACTAGAACACCGAATTGTCATTTTTCATACAAACCGAAAGTGGCCACCGCAGAAAAGCCAAAATTTCGCAGCGCGTGGATTAATGCTGCGTTGCTTTCAAGTACCCACGCGCAAATTAGTTCCTCCGCACCATAACGCTTAAGCCGCTGAATCGTTTCAAGAAGCGCAGCTTTTCCGATTCCGGTTCCGTGGTGCGAGGTCTTTCCGCCAATAAAAACAAGGCGAAAGCTGCGATAGCGCCGGCGTCGGATCCGCCACAATAATTTCAACAATCCAAAAATGCCGGGCGAGCCGCCGAGATCGGCGGAAATGTCGAAGATATTCGGAATGGAAAGCGAAAATGCAATCGGTTGATTGTTTTCACTAATGAAAAATGCCGCCTCCGGCATCAAAAACGGTTTGAACGATCGCGCAAGGCCCGCGGCATCATCGGCGGTGCCTCGCACAAAGCCCCAATTTTTCCGCCAGCCGTCGTTATAGATCGCGCGCGCGATTTCCATTTCGTTGCCGAAATCGCCGAGCCGCATGCTGCGAATCGAAAAATCGCGGCGAGTCCCCGCTGCGAGCTGTTGCAGCTTTTCCGTGTCCAGTTTTTGCAAATCGAGTGCAAAGGAAAGGAGTTTGGCTGCGCGCCGGTAGCCGGCAGCAAGCACATGCGCTTCCAGA
>Ga0157370_10005532_pt1 | contig 14163 bp, 15 predicted proteins | sample C35metaG_FD_113463 | JGI IMG/M metagenome (GOLD analysis project Ga0157370, IMG submission 113463) | Corn rhizosphere microbial communities from Kellogg Biological Station, Michigan, USA - C3-5 metaG | ecosystem: Host-associated > Plants > Roots > Rhizosphere > Soil | place: USA: Michigan...
CCGCTGATCTCCACCTCGTTCAGCGGCGCGGATTTGGCTTAAAACCTAGCCCCACGTATCCAGCCAGTCCAGCCGGACCAGCCTCATCAGCGGACTATCCGTGTAGGGAACCCGACGGTCACAGGACCGCCTCCGGGGGCTTGTGCGTCAGCTTCCCGTCGGTGGCGCAAATCCGTAGTCGGGTCGATGAGAGGCGGCGGCCGCTCAGCGCGGCCGCCAGTGCTCCACCCTGAACTGCAACGTCGCGGCCGGACCGCGCAGGCCGGTCGAGCCGACAGCGCGGACACGCAGCGTGTGGTGACCGACCGCTACCCAGTAGCGCAAGGGCGAGTGGCAGTGGCGCCAAGGTCCGCGGTCGCGCTTGCATTCGAAACCCCTGGCGCCGTCGCGGGAGTAGAAACGGAAGCGGGCCTTGATGCGGCGATGACGGGTGACGGACGATTTCCAGAAGCCCTCGGCGAACACTAGGTGCGTTCGGGGACGCTTTCGGGTTGCCTTGCTCGGCGCATTATCGGCTGGCGACGCGAAAGGATCGGTGGCGGTGAAGATCCGACTGTTGGCGCCGACCAGGACGCAGAGTGAGGTCGACGGGCAGGAGGCGGCCCAGAGCGCGTTTTTCACGAACTGTCCGTGGTCGGAGGATTCGGCTTCGAAGGGAACAAGGTTCTCGAAGGTCCAGGCCGTCGGGTCGCCGTCGGGGTTGGTGGAGGTTAAGACGTCGCCGTTGTTGTCAACAGCGACGCAGTTCGTCGTCCTCGGGCAGGTGACGCCGGTGATCTGTACCGAGCCGCCGACGTTCGTCTCGGTGAAGTTACGGCCGGCCGGGTCGGTCGAGGTGAGGATGTTGCCGCCGCCGTCCCCGGTCGCGCAGAGGAACGCCGTCACGCACGAGACCCCTTCGAGGTCTCGCTGCGTCGGCGAGCCGACCTCACGCCAGGACCCGGTCCCGCCAGTCGGGTCGGCCGAGACGAAGATTCGCCCGCCTTTGGCGACAGCGACGCACACGGAAGTCGTGGTGCAGGAGACGGCGCGAAGGTCAGGCGAGCCGCCGAGCTGATCCGACTGCCACTGCCCCGCGACCGGTGAGGTCGTGGTGAAGACCCTGCCGCCCGCAGAGCCGTTGCCGCCGGACACCGCGACGCAAAGGGACGTGGAGGGGCACGACACGCCGGTCAGGTGCGGTGCGCCCGGGCCTTTGTATGGGTTGCCGATCGACCAGCGACCGGCGGTCGGGTCGGCGGATACATATACGGAGCCTTCGTAGCCAACCGCGACACAGAGGCTTTCGGTGGCGCAGGAGACGCCACCGAGCGAGCCGCGCGGGAACGAGCATGAGGCGGGAGGCACTTCTTCTTCGAGGCAGCTCTGCTTTGGTTCGGCGTACGTCGGATAGCTGACGCGCCAGCTATCCCTGCCGCCGGTCGGCGACTGCGAGACCGCGACGGTGTCAAGTGCGCCGACCGCGACACAGAGCTTTTCGCTCGGGCAGGAGACGCCGCTAAGCGGCACCTGATCGGCATAGCCGCCTTCGAGCTGTTTCGCCGGCAGTTGCATCACGCTCCACTTCGAGGCTGCGGTCGATCCTGCGGGCAGCGCCAGGGTTGCGAGGATGACGACGATCGTCGCGACGATCAGGGGCCGCGTCCCGCATCGCCGTCGCCCGCTCTCGCCCCGCCCGCTCATTCGTTTCCATTCTTAGCAGCCCGCCCCTGATCGCGTCCGCCCATCGCTGAGGGAATGAGCGAGCTCGTTACCGCAGTTCGACGAGTCACTTCTGCCCGCGAACCCAATTCGCCGCTTCGGACAATCCAGACTATGGGGCAAACGATGCTCGACTCCGACGTGATCCACGGTTCGATCTCTGAACCCGCCCGCTTCGCCCTGATCTTCGACCGCCATTTCGGCGTCATCCACTCCTACGCGTGCCGCCGGGTTGGCAGGTCGACTGCCGAGGAGATCGCATCCCAGACCTTCCTCGTAGCCTTCGACCGCCGGGCCCAATACGACGCCTCCCGCGCCAGCGCCCGGCCTTGGTTGTTCGGCATCGCCACCAATCTGATCCACGAAAAGCGCCGTCAGGAAGAACGCCAGTTCCGCGCCTATGCAAGGGCCGCAGATGTCGGTCAGGGCGATCACCTTGAGGGGACTGAGAATCGCGCCGATGCGGTTCGCTTGCGGCCGCAGCTCGTCGCGTCGCTCGTAGCGCTTCCCAAGGAGGAGGCTGACCCCCTGCTCCTCTTCGCCCTGGCTGAACTCAGCTACGAGGAGGTCGCTGACGCGCTGGAGCTGCCGATCGGCACCGTGAAGTCTCGGTTGTACCGGGCCCGCAGGAGGATTCGCGAACAACTTCGCCTTCCTCGGACAAGCAGGGAAGAGACGCTAATCGCAAACTTGGAGGTTGACCATGGATGAGATCGCTCTGATCCGCGCTCTCGCTTCGGACGCCGATAGTTTCGATACCTCCGCTCGTGCTGCGGCCCGGCAGGCGCTCGACGCCAGGATCGAACTTGCCTCCTCTGCTACGTCACCGCCTAAGCGACATCCCGCCCCTCGGCGACGTTTCCTTGCCCTTGTTGGAGCGCTGGCGCTGGCGCTAGCGGGCTTGGTTGTCTTTTTTGCGGTCGGCAATGGCTCACGCTCACCGCAGCCCGCCTACGGAGCCGAGCTCGTCCGCTTCGCCGAGTCGACCCCCCTTCTGCTGCTCGAAGGCCCGGGCTGGCGCGTTCAGGATCTGAACGAGTACAAAAGCCGCGAAGGGACCCAGGGGTTGATGGAATTCGTCACCGGCAAGCCGGTCCCCGACGAAACGTTCCGCGTTACCGTCGGCAAGAACGGCGTTTTGCAGGAGGAGGCCGGAATGCTGCCCGCGGCCGTTCGTCAGCGCAAGGTGGAGCTGAGCTGGCACTCCGGCAAGGTCGAAGTCCCCGTGACGGTGCCTCATCCCGTACGGCTGCCTGTGCTCGGCACGACCGCCCGTGTCAACACTCACGCCGATCGAATCATCAGCACAACGAAAGCAGGAAAGCAGGTCATCGAACCTGGCAAACCGGGCGACCGGCAGATGGCCGCCATCTGGACGGAAGGCGGCTACGTCCTGGAACTGCGTGCCGCCGTGCCCGACCTGGCTGCCTTCGCAGAGCGGCTCGACTGGCTGGCCAAGGTGGACTCGCAGACCTGGCTCGACGCAATGCCCGCGAAAGTGGTCAAAGCTGCCGACCATGAAGAGACCGTCCGCGAAATGCTGAGAGGGATCCCCCTGCCTAGCACCTTCAAGCCCTCACGGATTCCCGACGAAGGGCTCACCACCGCCCGCTCCCAGCTGGCCGGCGAGGTCACCGCCACTGTCTCCTGCCTCTGGTTCCGTCAGTGGGGAGAGGCTCGTAGGGCCGGCAACCGGGCGGCGGAGCTTGAAGCCGAGAAGGCGATGGCGACCGCCCTGCGTTGGCCCGTCATGCGGCAGTTGGAAAGGGAAGGGGGGTCAAATGAAACGCTCTTGAAGCTGGTCAAGTCGATGCCGAGCGGGGTCTGGCAGTTCGGGCCCCATAGGTGGCGGTTGCTGCCCAAGGCCGAAGGCCTCGGATGTGCCCGCCTCGGAATCCCCTTGCTCCCGCGCAAGATGAAGAGGCAACGCGAACACGGAGTTCCACTGCCTCCGCAGTGAGGCACACTCCAGTTGAAGTTGGGGCAACAAATGGGGCAACACGCCCCACAGATTCCAGCCGATCTCTACGTAGCTCGATCCCGCGAAAACCGCTTGAAACCTAACTCCACATAGCCCAGCCGATCTCAAGGTTCGGGCTCATAACCCGAAGGTCGCAGGTTCGAATCCTGCCCCCGCTATACCGAAGTCCCGCGACCGCCCCCGTGATCTGTCGTTTTGTGGAGGCGCGGGAACTGCCGTGAATAACCCCGGCAAAGTGGACGGTCCCCCGCTGAGCAGCGTCCCGGCTATGTCAGTGCGTAGGGGCGTCGATCACCCACTGCTGCCCTGCTCGCGGAGGCGGTGGAAGTCCCGATTTCAGATGACCGCGCCGGCGGCTAGCGTGGGATCGATGGCGGTATTGAAGCTGAGTGGTCCAGCGCCTCTGTTGCGCGGAATCCGCCCGATCTCCTGGGCGCCCACATCGATCGATCTGATCGAGGTGAGCTGGCTGACCCCGTTCGACGTCGTCGGGATCGCCTCGCTCCGCGCCCGCCTTGCCGCTGAAGGACAACCCCCAACCCTGGTGCCGCCCCAGACACCGGCGGTGCGAGAGTACGCGACCGCAGTCGGGCTGATTGAGGGAGCCGGTGATCGACCGGCGCCGCGGGGGCTCGCGCTCGAGCTCTTGCAGCTTCCGACCGCAGACGCCTGGGATGACCTGTTGGGGGAGATTGTTCCGGACTTTGTCAGCGGCCTTCCCGACCGGTTCGGGACGCGCGGCCTCGACGTACTGAGCGAGCTGATCGACAACGCCGGCACCCACGGGAGCTCACCCGCAGGCACCTTCGTATGCGCCCAGTGCTACGACGGTGGCTGCGGCCTGCCCGCCGGTCTCTGGCTGGGCGTGGCCGATGCCGGCCTCGGCATTCCGGGGCATCTTCGTCTCAACCCTCGTTATGCGGAGATCGACCGGGACGAGGAACTGATTCGCCTGGCGCGCCGCCCCTGGGTCACCGGCACCCGCGATCGCCGGGGCTGGGGCCTCGTAGCGGTCTTCGAAGGCGCCGCCGGCGGGACGGACGGCGACATCCTGATCCACTCCGGGGGCGGGGAGGGGGTCTTCCGCGTCCGGCCGGAGGGTCGGCCCTACGCTCGCTACAGTGCCCGAACCCCGCGCCTGCCCGGAACCTGGGTCCACGTTCGACTGGGGGCTTGACAAACGCGAGAAGCGCTCTATGCTTTCACGGAAACCATGGAATCCGCTGCCCACACCTATCGAGTCGCTGAGCGTTGGAGCTCCCCCTTCCTGGCCACCCGGGATCGGGGTCGCCGCGTTCGCGAGGATGTCGAGCGTGAGATTGGCCAGTTGGATGCCGGCAGGACGCTGGCGCTCGACTTCGCCGGGGTAGAAGGGGTGACCGTCTCCTTCGGCGACGAGCTCCTCGCGAAGCTGGTGATCGACCGTGCTACCGGGCAGTCCGTCGATCGTGGGCTGGTCGTCGAGGGCGCGAATGAGGACGTTCGAGAGACGCTCGAGACCGTTCTCCTGCGGCGCAAAGTCGCCGCGGTGAGCATCGATGCCGATGGCCACCCCGAGGTCTTGGGCGGCCCGGGCTGGCTGCCGGAGACGCTCTCCGCCGCGGTGGAGTTGCGCTCCTTCAGCGCCGCCGAGCTCGCCGAGCGGCTGAGCCTTACGCCTCAGGCCGCGAACAACCGATTGAGCGGCCTTGTCGCCACCGGCGGTGTCGTCAGAGAGCGAATCGTCCCGGAGGGCGGCGGAAAGGAATTCGGCTATCGCGTGGCCATTCCGGCCTACGCGTAGATCCCAGATCGGGAAAGTCCGGAGGAAGAGGTCTTTTTTTAGATGTCGGTTTCCACGATTACTATGAAAGCCCAGAAGGCGCTTCGGCGAATCAGCGTGCCGCCCCGGTTCGCCGCCGCCCACCTGCAGGCCTCCATGGAAGAGGTCAACGGGGAGAGCGACGAGGTCTACCTGATGGCCTCAAGCGTCAAGTTCGCGACGCCACTTGACATCTGCGCCTTGCGGACGCTGATCGACCATGCCTCGGAAAAGGCTCGCCGCGTTCACCTCGAATGTCCGAGTGACCCCGGTGTTCACCGCTACCTGGAGCGGATGAACCTCTACGAGGGACTCCCCGACAACGTGACCCTCTCGTCCCCGCGTCCTCCGATCCGCCGGCAACCCCGCGGAACGAAGTTGATCGAGCTTTCCCGGATTATCTGCGACGAGGATGTCGAGATCCTGATGGACCGCATCGCCGAGATCGCCGGCGAGCAGTTCGGCAGGCGCAGCACTGTCACCGTCGCTTTCGCGACCGCAGTAGGCGCCGCGGCTGAGAACGTCGTCATGCACGCCCAAAGCCGGACCGGCGCCCTGGTCGCCGCTCAGCGATATCAGCGCACGGGGCTCGAGCTGGCAGTCGTCGATCGCGGGCTTGGAATCCCCCGGACTCTGGCGGCAAACCCCCGCCACCGCGGCCTCTCCGATCTCGACGCCGTCGAACGCTCACTGGAAGACAAGGTCTCTTCGAGCCTCGCGGAGGGACGGGGCGCCGGGCTCTGGGAGCTCTGCGACGCAGTGGCGGCGAGCCGGAACGCCACCTTGGCAATCGCATCGGGCCGGGCAGATCTGAGTCTCAGCTGGACCGACGGAGTTTTGCATCGCAATCCGAGCACGCCCGCGAAACCGATATCCGGCACCTGGATCTCGATTCGACTCGAAGCTGGAAAGGAGAAACAGCAATGAACGCCACGAAGGCCCACGTAACGATCAACATCCGGATCAACGACGACCACTACAAGGTCCACGAGGACGAGATGACCGGCACGGCATTGAAGAATCTGGCTGGGATCCCATCGGCCAACCTGCTCTTCCGAGAGGTCCGTGGCCCCGGGGACGACGAGCAGATCTCCGACTCGACGGCCGTGCATCTCCATAACAGCGATCGCTTCTACGACATGCCGCCCGGCAACTTCGGGCGGCGATAGGGCGATCATGGACCTCGCAGCAGCCGAAGTCGCGGCCCTGCATGAGCGCTATCCCGAGGCGAGGATCGAGCACGGCGGCGACCAGCGCGTGCTCCTGGTCCCCGGCGTCCACCTGCCGAGGGGCTGGAGCCTGGCCGAGACGACCCTCGCCGTGATCGTGCCGGTCGGCTTTCCCCACGTCGGGCCGGACTGCTTCTTCGCCGACGCCGAGCTCCGGCTCGCCTCCGGCGCCGAGCCGGCGAACAGCGCTATGCAGCCCCTGCAGGGCCGCCAGCATCGGTGGTTCTCCTGGCACCCGGCCAGCTGGGCCCCCGGCGCAGGCGCGCTGGGCCGCTACCTGCGCTTCTGCGAAGCCCGGCTGCGGGAGGTGAGATGATGAGCAGCCTTCGAGTTCCGCCGCGGGAATGGCAGGAGCTCCGCACCGACCTGCTCTCCACCCCGCATCTGGAGCGGGCAGCGGTCGGCTTTGCCGGGGTGCGAGCAGGGGCGCGCGGCCCCGAGCTGCTGCTCCGGGATTGGACGCCGCTGGCCCAGGAGGACTACCTCGTCCAGCTCGGCCACCACCTCGAGGTGAGCGGATCGGTCTGGGCGCGGGCGGCGAAGCGCGCTCGCGAGAGCCACGAGGCCATCGTCATCTTCCATAGCCATCCGCGGGACCCCAAGCGGCCCGCCTTTTCGGCCTCAGACGACTACGGGGAGGAAGTGGTCGTTCCGAAGCTCCAGGCGCGGGCCGCGGTGCCGGTCGCGGCCGCCGTCCTCGCCCCAGGGGGGGAGCGCGCGCGCCTACACATGCCGGGCGCCGCCCGGGCGGCGGAAACGAGCGTCGAGCGCGTCGGCGAGCTGGCCTGCGGCTCTGCGGCTGCGCCGAGCGAGCGCTTCGACCGCCAGGTCCGCGCTTTGACCAGCGAGGGACAGGGGGCGATCGCTGCCCTTTCGGTCGGCGTAGTCGGCGCCGGCGGCCTCGGCTCCCACGTGGTCCAGCAGCTCCTTCATCTCGGCGTCGGCGAGCTCCTCGTCATCGACCCCGACACGGTGGCCGTCTCAAACCTCTCCCGGCTCGTGGGGGCGGGCCGCCGGGATGCCCGCAGGCGCCGGCCGAAGGTAAAGCTCGCTCGCCGCATGGCCCGGCGCCTCGGTTCCCAGACCATCCTGTACCTGGTCCAGGGATCGATCACCGACGAGGAGGTCGCTCGCCAGCTTCTCGAATGCGATGTCGTGATCGGCGGTACCGACAACCAGTGGAGTCGCACCATTCTCAACCAGATCGCCTACCAGTACTACGTGCCGGTGCTGGATCTCGGCGTCGAGCTACAGGCCGGCGGGGCGATGGGGGGGAGGGTCAGCTGGCTCGCGCCGGGGTCGGCCTGTCTGTGGTGCGCGGGGGTCCTGGACGCCGACCGCGTTCGGGCCGAGCAGCTGCCGCCCCAGCTGGCCGCTGCCCATCGCGAGCGCGGCTATATCGACGGGGTCGAGGAGCCGGCGCCGGCCGTGGTCAGCATCAACGGGGTGATCGCAAGCGTCGCGGTGACGGAGCTGCTCGCCCGGTGGACCGGTTTCGCCGGCGCAAAGCCCCGCGCCGATCTCCTGCTCTACCGGTTGGGCGACGGGTCGCTGCGCCGCATCACACCGAACCCCTCGCCCGAGTGCCCAACCTGTGGCCCTGGTGGATTAGTCGGCAGCGGAGACCTGGCGGGACCGCCCTGGTAAGGGAGCTCAGGGTGCTACTCGGTAGGGTCACTCTTCGTAGACGAATGAATAAATTTCCGGGTTGGGACGAGGTGGGGATCGGAACTCTCCATTCAATAAGGGTGAGGTGGTCTGGGCGGTCGGGAAGCTCTGTGGGGAGGAGTTCGATCGTCTCGCGGCCGACATCGAAGAGGCGTTGGCGATCAGCGAGCGGACCGAAGAGCGCCAGGGATTTTCCAGTCCGGTGAAATCCGCTGGCGAAACCGAGTCCGATTTGCTCGCTTGAGGATGAAGGAACGCGGCCTTCTAAGGGACACCTCTCACCGGGGGATTTGGGAGATCACGGAGGCGGGGCGCAACCACCTCGCTCAAGCAGACGAGAGGGCCCGAGCGTAGGCACCGCATGATCCGCGTTTCGAACATCGCGTCGGCGGCGCACCTCGCTTTGGAGCATCGCCGGGAAGACATTCGCGATAGACGCTGGCGACGTCGCCGCGACGAGGTCCGTACTGCGGGTCTGGTGCTCGCAATCTGCTGCGTGGCGCTCGGCCTCCCACACCTCATGCTCATCCCGATTCGTCTGGTCTGATTGGGTCGGAGCTCCCCCGCGAGCATCGGCACCAAGCGACACGACGAAGGACGGAGCCTTTCTGAGTTCTTGCACAGGCGACCAATCGGTCACCCATGAGGCCATAGCGGGGGCGGGTTGCGTCCAGATATCCGCGACCGTTTAACCGGATTTTTGAGAGGGCGGAAATTGGCTTGATCAAGCCGATTGCAGAAAAGATTGACTGCCATCTTGACTCGAGCGGTTCGAAGTCGCGTTGGGTCAAACTCCTTGCATGTGCGCCTCCAACGCCTCGATCACGTCCGTCGAGGGCGCCGATCCACCTGCTTCGTTGAGAACGCGAGGATAGGAGACCCTTTTCTAGGGCGTGTACGTAATGGTGTACGCTACGTGAATGGCGAAGACCGTTCCTGTGCGTGAGCTACGCAGCAACCTCAGCAGCTTGCTCGATGACGTAAGCGCCCGGCGTGATCACGTTCTGGTGACCCGAAACGGCACTCCCGCTGCGGCACTGGTGCCGATCGACGAGTACGAGGCGCTTGAGGAGACTGCCGAGATCCTTTCCGACCCCGACGCCCTCTCCGCCTTGGAGGCGGGGCTTGCTGAGGTCGAGAGGGGGGAGACGATCACCCTCGCCGAGCTTCGCAGCGAGCTGGCCGAGCGCCGGCCAACTGCCAGCTGATTGGTGGCGCGGCTCGTCCTCGCCCGTCGTGCGCGTAGCGAGCTGCTCGAGCTGGGCTGGCCGCTGATCGACGCGATCGAGGATGCGCTAGGTCTGTTGGCGCGCGAACCGAGAGCCGGCTACGCGTTGCGAGGCAAGTTGCGCGGGTTGTATTCCCTGCGGGTAGGCGCTTACCGGATCCTCTATCAACTGACCGACGGGGAGAAGGCTGTTCGCGTGGCCGCTATCCGCCACCGTTCCGTCGCCTACAAGGGCGATCCTCGCTAGGTGTCGTGCCCAAGACGCCCCGAACGCGAGCCATAGGCGGACGGTTGCCTAGGCTGAGTGACGACGGCTCTCGTTGTAGTGGTCGAGCCAGTGTGGCAGCGCCGCCCGACGATCGGCACTCGATCGATAGCTGAGCCCATGGGCCCACTCCCGGTCCATCGTCTGCTGAAAGAAGGCGCTCCACCTTCCCATTGGTCTGTGCGAGTAGGGCTTGGTGCGCCAGTGTTCGATTCCCCGCTCGCCCGGCAACTGGGCGAGGCCTTTGCTCTTGACGTAGGCCCAGGCATTGTCTGAGAGCAGCCTCTCGGTGACGATCCCCCGTGCCAAAAACCAGTCCAGGGCGCGGCGGGTGAAGGGGGTGACGGTCTCGGCGCGCTCGTCGTCGTGGATCTCTGAGTAGGCGAGGCGCGAGCAGTCATCGACGAGGGTGTGGACGAACTCCCAACCGACCCCGCTGGATCCGCAGGTACGCACCCCGGTCACGCATGGCCGGGCTCGAGGAAGCGCGCACGGCGCTTCGTATCCAAATGCAGCAGGTTGCCGGGACACGACCACTCGTAGCGGACCACCTTCGCTCGCGGCTCCCTGGGGCGCCGCGAGCAGGCATGGCGCTTGAGTGCCCAGCACCGTCGCATGGGGGATGCCGACCTCCGAGGCGACCAGTCCGTCCCGGTTGATCGACGCGCTCAGCTGCCACCCTTCGGTGTCCGAGCGGACCGCCCGTCCACAGGCGCTGCCGCGGCCGATCCCGTTCGCCGACCTCGAAGACGACCCCGTTGCCGCGGCGTGGCCGCGCGAAGCGATCCGCGCCTCGGTGGCAGCTTTTTCGGTGTCGGCTGCGGGCGACAGCCCGAGACGACCCCTCGAAAAAGCTAAGTGGAAGCCCTACCGGGATAGGCCCCCGAGCAACGCAATGAATCGATAGGGTCGCGCCCAGTGGCGCAGGACATCGACACGCTCTGCATCAACACGATCCGCACGCTGTCGATCGACGCGATCCAGAAGGCGAACTCGGGCCACCCGGGCACGCCGATGGCGATGGCCCCCGTCGCCTACACGCTCTGGCAGGACTTCCTGCGCTTCGACCCCGCCGACCCGATCTGGCCCAACCGCGATCGCTTCGTGCTCTCGGCCGGCCACGCCTCGATGCTGCTCTACTCGCTCCTCTACCTGGCGGAGGTGCAGGCAGTCGAACCCGACTACGAGATCGTCGGCCGTCCCTCGGTCTCGCTCGACGACATCAAGAGCTTCCGTCAACTCGACTCGCGCGCCCCCGGCCACCCCGAGTACCGCTGGACTTCGGGGGTCGAGACCACCACCGGCCCGCTCGGGCAGGGGATCGCGACCAGCGTCGGCATGGCGATCGCCTCCAAGTGGCAGGGCGCCCGCTACGGCGCCGAGCTGTTCGACTTCGACGTCTACGCGATCGCCGGCGACGGCTGCCTGATGGAGGGGGTCTCCAACGAAGCGGCCTCGATCGCCGGCCACCTGAAGCTCGACAACCTCTGCTGGATCTACGACAACAACCACATCACGATCGACGGTAAGACGCGGATCGCCTACGAGGACGACGTGGCGGCCCGCTTCATGGGCTACGGCTGGAACGTGACCCGCGTCGGTGACGCCAACGACACCGAGCTGCTCGCTCGCGCCTTCGAGGAGTTCAAGGGCGAGGAGATGCGACCGACGCTGATCGTCGTCGACTCCCACATCGGCTGGGGCTCACCGCACAAGCAGGACACCGCCGCCGCCCACGGCGAGCCGCTCGGCGAGGAGGAGGTGCGGGAGACCAAGCGCGCATACGGTTGGCCCGAGGACGCCCAGTTCCTCGTCCCCGATGGGGTCAAGGAGCACTTCGCCGCCTGCGTCGGCAGGCGCGGCGCCGAGGCACGCGCCGCTTGGGAGGGGAAGCTCGCCGCCTACGCCGGCAGCAACGCCGGCCTCGCCGCCGAGATCGAGGCGACGCAGAAGCGCTCCCTGCCCGACGGCTGGGATGCCGGCATCCCCAGCTTCGAGCCCGACGAGAAGGGGTTGGCGACGCGCAAGGCCTCGAGCAAGGTCGAGAGCGCCATCGCCGAACGGGTGCCCTGGCTGCTCGCCGGCTCGGCCGACCTGACCGACTCGACCTCGGTCCGGCTCGACTTCGATGGCGCGGTCGACTTCGAGCCCGGCGTCTACGACGGCCGCCAGCTCCACTTTGGCATCCGCGAGCACGAGTCGGCGGCGATCTCCAACGGCCTCTCGCTCTCCAAGCTGCGGCCGCTCTGGTCGACCTACCTCACCTTCTCCGACTACGCCCGCCCGGCGATCCGCCTTTCGGCGCTGATGGAGCTGCCGGTGATCCACCTCTTCACCCACGACTCGATCGGCCTCGGCGAGGACGGCCCGACCCATCAGCCGGTCGAGCAGCTCGCCTCGCTGCGGGCGATCCCCGGCCTCGACGTGATCCGCCCCGCCGACGCCAACGAGGTCGCCGAGGCCTGGCGCGAGGCGATCGACCGCACTCACCAGCCTGTCGCCCTCGTCCTAACCCGCCAGGACGTGCCGATCTTCGACCGCTCCAAGTACGGGTCGGCGGAGGGACTGCGGCGTGGCGGCTACGTGCTCGCCGACGCCGAGGGGAACGATCCGGAGCTCATCCTCATCGCCACCGGTAGCGAGGTCGCGCTGGCCCTCGCCGCGCACGAGGAGCTCAGCGGCGAAGGGATCCGCTCGCGCGTCGTCAGCCTGCCCTGCTGGGAGCTGTTCGACCGCCAGGACGACGCCTACCGCGACGAGGTCCTGCCGCCTGAGGCGACCGCCCGGGTCTCGGTCGAGGAGGCCTCGACCCTCGGCTGGGACCACTACGTCGGCCCAGGCGGTAAACGGATAGGGATGCACACCTTCGGCAGCTCGGCGCCGCTCAAGGACCTGCAGGACAAGTTCGGCTTCAGCCCCGACAAGGTCGCCGAGGCGGGGCGCGAAGCGCTCGAGATGCAAAGCTGAATCGAAAGCAAAACTGCGAAAGGACGAGCCGTGAAGCCGACCGCGAAACTGCATGAGCTGGGCCAGAGCCTCTGGCTCGACAACATCACCCGCACGATGCTGGGGGACGGCACTCTGCAGGGCTATATCGAGGAGCTCTCCGTCACCGGCCTGACCTCGAACCCGACGATCTTCGACAAGGCGATCTCGGGCGGCGACGCCTACGACGAGCAGATCGCCGAGCTCAGCGCCAGCAGCGTTCCCGAGGAGGGGATCGGCGCCACTCCCACCGAGCGGATCTTCTTCGAGCTGGCGCTCGCCGACCTGCGCGACGCCACCGACCTCTTCGCCGCGATCCACGAGCGCACCGCAGGCGTCGACGGCTTCGCCTCGCTCGAGCTCTCGCCGCTGATCGCCGACGATGCCGAGGCGACCATCCAGGAGGCGGCGGAGCTCCACGCCAAGGCCGAGCGCGACAACCTCTTCATCAAGATTCCCGGTACCGAGGCCGGACGCAAGGCGATCGAGGAGTCGATCTTCGCCGGCATCCCCATCAACGTCACCCTGCTGTTCGACGACAAGCAGTACCTCGCTGCGGCCGACGCCTACATGCGCGGGATCGAACGGCGGATCGAGGCGGGGCTCAGCGCCGACGTCGCCTCGGTTGCCTCGATCTTCATGAGCCGCTGGGACGTCGCCGTCAGCGGCGAAGTGCCGGACGAGCTGCACAACCGGCTCGGTCTGGCGATTGGCTTCCGCGCCTACCGGGTCTACCGCGAGCTGCTCGACTCTGCCCGCATGCAGCGGCTGATGAACGAGGGGGCGCGACCGCAGCGCCTGCTCTGGGCAAGCACCGGCACCAAGGACCCCGATGCCTCCGACACCCTCTACATCGAGGGCTTCGCCTCGCCGTTCACGGTCAACACGATGCCCGAGCCCACCCTGCACGCCTTCGCCGACCACGGCGAGGTCGGGGACCCCGTGCCGGCGGACGGCGGCGATGCCGAGGAGGTGCTGGCGGAGTTCGGCCGCGCCGGTGTCGACGTCGAGGCGCTCGCGGCGCGGTTGCAGGAGGAGGGCAAGGAGAGCTTCGCCAACTCGTGGGACGAGATGCTGAAGACGATCGAGGCCCAGGCCGGAGCGCGAGCGTGAGCGACGCGCCCGCCGTCGACGCCGACGAAGCTGTGCCTACCCTGCGCGGAGGTGAGGCCTGGCCGGCGCTGGAGCGCCACAGGGCTCAGCTAGCCGACACCCACCTGCGCGACCTCTTCGCCGCCGACCCCGAACGGGGCGAGCGACTGGTCGCCGACGGCGCCGGCCTCCACCTCGACTTCTCCAAGAACC
>Ga0157370_10005533_pt1 | contig 14161 bp, 20 predicted proteins | sample C35metaG_FD_113463 | JGI IMG/M metagenome (GOLD analysis project Ga0157370, IMG submission 113463) | Corn rhizosphere microbial communities from Kellogg Biological Station, Michigan, USA - C3-5 metaG | ecosystem: Host-associated > Plants > Roots > Rhizosphere > Soil | place: USA: Michigan...
CGGGAAAGATGATCTGCTCGCGCACGCCCATCGAGTAGTTGCCGCGGCCGTCGAACGAGCGCGGGTTGAGGCCGCGGAAGTCGCGGATGCGCGGAATCGCGATCGACGTGAGACGGTCGATGAACTCCCACATGCGCGCGCCGCGCAACGTCACCGCCACGCCGATGGGCATGCCGTCGCGGATCTTGAAGGCGGCGATCGACTTACGGGCAACACGCACGTTCGGCTTCTGGCCGGCGATGGTGGCGAGCTGCTCCTGCGCGTTGTCGAGCAACTTCGTGTCGGTCTTGGCCTCGCCCACGCCCATGTTGAGCGTGATCTTCTGGATGCGCGGGGCCTCCATCACGCTCGAATATTTGAAGCGGTCAACGAGCTGTGGGCGGATCTCCTCGTAGTAGCGCTGCTTGAGGCGCGGATTGATCTTGGGCTCGGCTACCGGCATCAGTCGATCGCCTCCCCGGACCTCGCGGCCACGCGCTTGCGCTGCCCGCCCTCGCGGCTGATCCTCACGCGAGTCGGGTCGCCCGACTTCGGATCGAGCAGCATGACGTTGCTGATGTGGATCGGCCCTTCCTTCTCGATCACGCCGCCGCCGACCGAGCTTCCGCGCTGTGTGTCGCGCAGAGTGGTCGGGCGCTGGTGGCGCTTGATGATGTTGGCGCCCTCCACGTACACGCGCTGGTTCTTCACGTCCACGCGCAGCACGCGGCCGGTCCGGCCCTTGGACTTGCCGGATATGACCTTCACCATGTCGTCTTTGCGGATCTTCAGCGCCATTGCAGTTTCGAGTTTCGTCAGAGGACTTCGGGGGCCAGCGACACGATCTTCATGAAGTTGCGCTCGCGCAGCTCGCGAGCTACGGGACCGAAGATGCGCGTGCCGCGCGGATTGTTCTGCGGGTCGATCAGGACGGCCGCGTTCTCGTCGAACGCGATGTAGGTGCCATCCTCGCGGCCGAACTCCTTCTTCGTCCGCACGACCACCGCCTGCACCACCTCGCCCTTCTTGACCGACCCCTGCGGGATGGCCTGCTTGACGGTGCCGACGATGATGTCGCCCACTCCAGCGTAGCGGCGGCGCGAACCACCGCTCACCCGGATGCAGAGGATCTCGCGCGCGCCCGTGTTGTCCGCGACCTTGAGCCGCGTCTCGGCCTGGATCATCGAGCACGCTCCAGAATCTCAACCAGGCGCCAGCGCTTGGTACGGCTGAGCGGGCGGGTCTCGATCACGCGCACGGTGTCGCCCTCGTGCGCCTCGTTGCGCTCGTCATGCGCGTGCAGCGTCGAAGACGAGCGAACGATCTTCTTGTAGGTGCGGTGACGGCGGGCGATGTCGATGCGCACGGTGATCGTCTTGTCCGGCTTGGCCGACACGACGATGCCCTGACGCACGCGCGGAGCGCCCGGCCCGTGCTCGCGGCCCTCCTGCTGAGGCACTTCCGGGCGCGGGCTGGCGGCACGCTGGGCGCGCTGCTTCTGGCGGTAGGCACGGCGCGACGCGGACAGCCGCGCACGGCGGTCGGAGCGCTCGGCTGCGCGCTCCTCAGGGGAGCGCTGCGGGCGCGTCTCGCCGGTGTGCTGGGAGCGGGCGCGCTTGCGGGCCTGCTTGGGATGCAGAACCTCCTCGGGCTCGGCGGGCTCGGCCGGAGCGGCCGCAGCGGGGGCATCGTCAGCGGGGGCCTCCTCAGCGGGGGCCTCCTCAGCGGGGGCCTCCTCGGCTACCGGCTCCTCGGCCACCGGCTCCTCGGCCACCGGCTCCTCGGCCACCGGCTCCTCGGCCACCGGCTCCTGGGCGGGTGCCTCCTCCACGGGCGCCTCCGGCTCTGCGGACTGCGGACTGTCCTCTGTGGGCTCGTCCTGAGCCGGCGTCTCGTCTACCGGCTGCTGTTCTTCGTTCTCGATCATGACTTCTGTCTCTTCAGCTCTCTATCGACGTCGATCTGGCGCGCGTGGGCAACCGTGAGCCCGCGGGCGAGCTCGCGCTTTGCGTCGCGCAGCCGGGCGGTGTTCTCAAGCTGGCCCGTGGCGTGCTGGAAGCGCAGGTTGAACAGCTCCTGGCGCCTCTCCCCGATGAACTCCACGAGCTCCGGGTCCTGCATTTCGTTCGTGTTTGTGCGCTTCACTGCTCCTGGCCCTCCCGCACGACGAACTTGGTCTTGACCGGAAGCTTGTGGCCGGCCAGGCGCATGGCCTCGCGAGCGAGCGGCTCGGGCACGCCCGCCAGCTCGAACATCACGCGGCCGGGCTTGACGACCGCCACCCAGCCCTCGGGTGAGCCCTTGCCGGAGCCCATGCGGGTCTCGGCGGGCTTCGCGGTGACGGGCTTGTCCGGGAAGATGTTGATCCAGACCTTGCCGCCACGCTTGATCTTGCGCGTCATCGCGATTCGGGCGGCCTCGATCTGGCGGTTGGTGATCCAGCCGCGCTCGAGCGTCTTCAGTCCGTACTCGCCGAACTCCACGCGAGAGCCGCCCTTGGCGTTGCCTGGCATGCGGCCGCGGTGCTGTTTGCGGTGCTTGACTCGCTTGGGCTGAAGCATCGGTTAGCGACCTCCTCCGCCGCCACCGCCGCCGCCGCCGCGCGGGCCACGCCCGCCGCCGCCACCGCCGCCGCGTCCACCACGGCCGGGACCACCCGGTCCGCCGCCGCGACCGCCCCGGCCCGGTCCGCCGGGACCGCGACCGCCACGTCCGCCGTCGCGGCCACCGCGGCCACATCAGTCGCGCCCACCGCCAGGCCCGCCGCCGCCCGGCGACGCCTGCTGCGGGGCCTCGATCTGGGTCAGGTCCTGCGCGAAGCCCGAGGGCATGATCTCGCCCTTGTTGATCCACACCTTCACGCCGATGCGGCCGAAGGTGGTGCGGGCCTCGTAGAAGCCGTAGTCGATGTCCGCACGCAGCGTGTGCAGCGGCACTCGGCCGTCCGAGTAGCCCTCGGTGCGCGCCATCTCAGCGCCGCCGAGCCGGCCGGAAACCTGGATGCGGACGCCCTTCGCGCCCGAGCGCATCGCCGAGGTGAGCGCTCGCTTCATCGCGCGGCGGAAGGCCACGCGGTTCTGCAGCTGCTCGGCCACCGACTGCGCGACCAGCTTGGCGTCGAGCTCGGGCCGCTTGATCTCGAGGATGTTGACCTTCACCGACTTGCCGGTCATGCGGTGAAGCTCGCGCCTGAGCGCGTCGACCTCACTGCCCGACTTGCCGATCACGATGCCCGGGCGAGCGGTGTGGATGTTGACCTCCACCTCGCTCTTGTTCTTCTTGATCGTGATGTCCGACAGACCGGCGTGGGCGAGCTTGCCCTCGATGTGGTCGCGGATGTGGATGTCCTCGAGCAGGTAGTTCGAGAACTCGCGGTCGTTGTACCACTGCGACTTCCAGTCATGGATGTAGCCGACCCGCAGGCCTTCCGGATGAACTTTCTGACCCATGCTGTGTCGGCTACTCCTTCGGTGAAAGCTGGATGGTCATGTGGCTGGTGCGCTTGCGGATCCGCGTGGCGCGGCCGAGAGCGCGTGGACGGTAGCGCTTGAGCGTCGGGCCCTCGTCGACGTAGGCCTTGCGGATGACGAGCTCATCGGCGACGAGCTCGTGGTTGTTCTCCGCGTTGGCCACGGCCGACTCGAGAAGCTTGAGCACATCAACCGCCGCCGCTCGTGGCGTGTGCTGAAGGATGGCACGCGCCTCGCCGATCGACTTGCCGCGGATGTGGTCGACCACGAGCCGGGCCTTGCGCGGCGCGTGGCGCACGTACTTGGCCTGCGCGCGCACGACAACGGTGCCGTCGGCAGCTCGCGGCGCCGGCGACTTCTTGTGGACGGGCTCAGACTTAGCCGCGGCGGCGGTTTCGGAAGAGCGCCGCCGCCCGCGCCTGGGCTTCTCCTCACCCTCGGACTCCTCGGCCTCTTCAGCCTCGGCCTCAGGAGCCTCCTCGTCTGTGGCCTCTGGCGCGTCGGCCGCGGTCTCCTCTGCGTCGGCCTTCTTACGGCGCGAGCGCTTGGGCTTGGGCGCCTCGGCCTTCTCCTCGGCAGCCTCCTTGCCAACCGCCTGCTTGGCATCGGCGGCATCGTCGGCGGTGTCCGACGGCTCGGCTGCGCCGCCCTCGGCTATGCGCTTCTGCTCTTCAGTCATCGCATCCTCGCCTTGTCGCCGCCTGCGTGCCCGCGGAACAGCCGCGTGGGCGCGAACTCGCCGAGCTTGTGCCCGACCATCGACTCCGACACGAACACCGGCACGTGCTTGCGGCCGTCGTGGACGGCGATGGTGTGGCCCACCATCTCCGGGAAGATGGTGGATGTGCGCGACCAGGTCTTGATCATCTGCTTCTGACCCGAGGAGTTCATCGCCTCGATGCGGTCGAGCAGGCGATCCTCAATGAACGGGCCCTTCTTGGATGAGCGAGACAAGTCGGCTACCTCTTCTTCCTGCGCCGGCGCACGATCATGCGGTCGGACGGCTTGTTCTTCTTGCGGGTGGGATAGCCGAGCGTCGGCACGCCCCAGGGCGTGACCGGGTGGCGGCCCGGAGTGGTCGAGCCCTCGCCGCCGCCGTGCGGGTGGTCGACGGGGTTCATCGCGGTGCCGCGGGTCTGCGGGCGCTTGCCCTTGTGGCGGCTGCGCCCGGCCTTCCCGATGTCGATGTTCTGGTGCTCCACGTTGCCGATGGTGCCGACGGTTGCACGGCAGTCGACGCTGACCATGCGCATTTCGCCCGAGGGCAGGCGCAGCGTCGCGCGCTCGCCCTCCTTCGCCATCAGCTGGATGGAGGTACCGGCCGAACGGCCCATCTGGCCGCCGCGACCCGGCGTGAGCTCCACGTTGTGTACGACCGTGCCGGTCGGGATGTTGCGGAGCGGGAGCGCGTTGCCGACCACGATGTCGGCGTCCGGGCCTGAGACCACCGTGGCCCCCACCCTCAGCCGGGACGGCGCGAGGATGTAGCGCTTCTCGCCGTCGGCGTAGTGGAGCAGCGCGATGTAGGCGGTGCGGTTGGGGTCGTACTCGATCGTGGCGACCTTGGCCGGGATCCCGTCCTTCGTGCGCTTGAAGTCGATGATGCGGTACTTGCGCTTGGCCCCGCCGCCGCGGTGGCGGGAGGTGATGCGGCCGTACGCGTTGCGGCCGCCGCTCTTGGTGATGCCGCGGACGAGCGCCTTCTCCGGCTCCGAGCGCGTGACCTCCGCGCGGTCGGACCAGGTGGCGAAACGCCGGCCGGGGCTCGTGGGCTTGTGTTTCTTGATGGCCATCAGCCGAGCTCCGTAGGAGTTGGGTCGGGGACGCGAAAACCGAGTCCGGCAAGGAAGCAGTGAGCGTCGCGTGCTTCGCACGCGAGCGAGCGATGACGCAGCCGGGCGAAGGTTTGCAGCGTCATCCGCCCAACTCCTGACCCTCGAATAGCTCGATCGAGTCATCCGGATGCAGCTGCACGATCGCCTTCTTCCACTCCCGCGTGCGGCCGAACGTGTAGCCACGGCGCTTGGGCTTGGACTTGACGCTCATCGTGCGCACGTCCTGCACGCGCACGCCGAAGACCTCCTCCACCGCCTGGCGGATCTGGGTCTTGTGGGCGTCCGGGTGGACGCGGAACGTGTACTTGTTGGCCGTGAGGAGCGCGTAGCTCTTCTCCGACACGATCGGGCGGATGATCACCGAGCGCGGGTTCATGCCGCGGCCTCCTTCGTCTCCTTGGAGGCGCGGGCGGTGAGCGCGTCGAGCGCCGCCTGCGAGAGCACGAGCCGGGCGGCGCCGATGATGTCGGCCACGCCGACCTCGTCCGCCGGCAGCACGCTGATCCCGCGGATGTTGCGGAACGACTTGGCGCAGTTGTCCTCGCCCTCGCGCGCGAGCACGATGAGCGCGCGGCCCTCGCCAAACGAATCGAGCGCCTCGGCGGCGCTCTTCGTTGACGGGGTGTCGAACTTGGACGGGTCGAGCACGGCAACGGTGCCGCGCTCGGCGTGGAGCGAGAGGGCGGCGCGCAGCGCGCGACGGCGCGCCTTGCGGTTGACCTTGACCGTGTAGCCGCGCGGCTTGGGACCGAAGGCGATGCCGCCGCCGATGCGCGACGGCGTGGACAGCGCGCCGGCGCGGGCGCGGCCCGTGCCCTTCTGGCGGAACGCCTTGGCGCCCGTCATGGCCACCTCGCCGCGGGTCTTGGTCGAGGACGTGCCGCGTCGGCGCGCGTTCAGCTCCGCGCGAACGGTCTCGTGCACGAGCGACATGTGGAAGGTCTCGCCGAACACGGCGGCGTCGAGGTCCGCCTTGCCGGTCTTCTGGCCGAGGATGGCTGCCTTGGGCGCGGCCATCAGGAGTCGGTCCTTATCTCGACGGTGCCGCCCTTCGGCCCTGGCACGGAGCCCCGGACGAGCAGCAGGTTCTGGTCCGCAATCACGTCGACCACCTCGAGGCCGCGCTGGGTCACGCGCTTGTTGCCCATCTGGCCCGGGCCGCGAATGCCCTTGAACACGCGCGAGGGCGTGGCGGAGGCGCCGATCGAGCCCGGGGCGCGCACGTTGTGCGAGCCGTGGGTGACCGGGCCGCGGCTGAAGTTGTGGCGCTTGACCGTGCCCTGGAAGCCCTTGCCCTTCGAGACGCCGGAGACCTTGACGGTCTGGCCCTTCTCGAACGCCTCGACGGTCACGGTCTCGCCGACCGTGAGCTCGCCGGCCTCGTCGCGAAACTCGCTCACGTGACGGAGCGCCGGAGCGTCGGCCTTCTTCAGGTGGCCGAGCTCGGCCTTGGTCAGGCGCTTCTCCTTGACCTCGCCGAACGCGAGCTGCACGGCCTCGTAGCCGTCGCGATCGAGTGTGCGGATCGCCGTGACGTGACACGGGCCGGCCTGGATCACGGTCACGCGCTCTACGCGGCCGTCCTCTCCGAAGAGCTGTGTCATCCCGATCTTTTTCCCGAGTAGTGCAGCCATCGGGATCAGACCAGCTGGATCTGGATGTCGACTCCGGCGGGAAGATGGTCGAGCCGCTGGAGCGAGTCGACCGTCTTCGGCGTGGGCTGGTGAATGTCGATCAGCCGCTTATGCGTCCGGATCTCGAAGTGCTCGCGCGAGTCCTTGTCCTTGAAGGGACTGCGGATCACGCAGTACACGTTCTTCTCCGTGGGCAGCGGTACAGGACCGGACACGGTGGCGCCGGTGCGCTCGGCCGTTTCCACGATCTCCTTGGCGGCCGCTTCGATCGCCGAGTGGTCGTAGGCCTTCAGCCTGATCCGGATTTTGTTTTGTGTAATCGCTGCCAACTTGGTTCCTTAGGACGCACCGAGGGCGGGCCCATGTACTAGAGGGGCCCGCCCCCGCAAAGCTCGTGTCTCTAACGAGCGAGTGCTACTCGACGATCTCGGTCACCACCCCGGACCCGACCGTACGCCCGCCCTCGCGGATCGCGAAGCGGAGGCCCTGGTCCATGGCGATCGGCTGGATCAGCTCGATCGACATCTGAACGTTGTCGCCCGGCATGACCATCTCCGTGCCCTCGGGCAGGTTGGCGACGCCGGTCACGTCCGTGGTGCGGAAGTAGAACTGCGGGCGGTAGCCCGAGAAGAACGGCGTGTGACGGCCGCCCTCCTCCTTCTTCAGGCAGTAGACCTCCGCCTTGAACTTGGTGTGCGGGGTGATCGAGCCCGGGATGCAGAGCACCTGGCCACGCTCGATCTCCTCACGCTTGGTACCGCGGAGCAGGCAGCCCACGTTGTCGCCTGCGCGGCCCTCGTCGAGGATCTTGCGGAACATCTCGACCCCGGTGACGACCGTGCTGGAAGTCTCCGGGTGGATGCCGACGATCTCGACGGTGTCGCCGGTCTTGACGATGCCCTGCTCGATACGGCCGGTGGCGACGGTGCCGCGACCGGTGATCGAGAAGACGTCCTCGACCGGCATCAGGAACGGCTTGTCGAGGTCGCGCTCCGGCTCCGGGATGTACTCGTCCAGAGCGGCCGCGAGCTCGATGATCTTGCCCTTGGCCTCCTCATCGCCCTCGAGGGCCTTGAGCGCCGAGCCCGTGATGAACGGGATGTCGTCGCCCGGGAAGTCGTACTCGGAGAGCAGGTCGCGTACCTCGACCTCGACGAGCTCGAGGAGCTCGGGGTCGTCCACCATGTCCGCCTTGTTGAGGAACACGACGATGTACGGCACACCGACCTGGCGGGCGAGCAGGATGTGCTCGCGCGTCTGGGGCATCGGACCGTCAGCCGCCGAGACCACGAGGATCGCGCCGTCCATCTGCGCGGCGCCCGTGATCATGTTCTTGACGTAGTCCGCGTGGCCGGGACAGTCCACGTGGGCGTAGTGGCGGTTCTCCGTCTGGTACTCGACGTGCGAGGTGGCGATGGTGATGCCGCGCTGCTTCTCCTCGGGCGCGTTGTCGATCTGGTCGAACGACATCGCCTCGCCGCCCATCTTCTCGGCGAGCACCTGGGTGATGGCCGCTGTCAGCGTGGTCTTGCCATGGTCGATGTGACCAATCGTTCCTACGTTGACGTGCGGCTTGTCGCGCTCGAACTTCTCCTTCGCCACTGGATGTCGCTCCTTTCAGAAAGCTCTAGTGGGCCCGCCATTGGCGAACCCAGGAAACATACTCTTTATGCGTTGGCTCCCACCGGCTCGCCGGTGCGGTGTTCGACGATGCCTTCAGCGAGGTTGTTGGGCACTTCCTCGTAGCGATCGAACTGCATCGTGTAGTTCGCCCGGCCCTGCGTGTTGGAACGCAGGTCCGTGGCATAGCCGAACATTTCGGCGAGCGGCACGCTGGCCTTCACAGCGAGGGCGTTGCCCCGCGGCTCCTGGCCCTCCACGCGCCCGCGCCGGCGTGAGAGATCGCCGATCACGTCGCCGAGGAACTCCTGCGGCGTGACCACCTCGACCGCCATCACGGGCTCGAGCAGCACGGGCTTGGCCCGCTTGGCCGCCTCCTTGAGCGCCAGCGAACCGGCGATCTTGAAGGCGATCTCCGAAGAGTCGGTGTCGTGGTACTTGCCGTCGGTGAGCGTCGCGCGGACGTCGACCATCGGGAAGCCGGCCTTGACGCCGGTCTCGAGGGCCTCCTCGATGCCCTTCTCCACTGCCGGAATGAACTCCGACGGGATCGCGCCGCCCTTGATCTTGTTGATGAAGTCGAAGCCCTCGCCGGGCGCCGGCTCGAGGTTGATGTAGACCACGCCGAACTGGCCCGAGCCACCGGTCTGGCGGACGAACTTGCCCTCCACCTTCTCGGCGGTGCCGCGGACCGTCTCGCGGTAGGCAACCTGCGGACGGCCGACTGCGGCCTCGACCTTGAACTCACGCTTCATACGGTCCACCAGGACCTCGAGGTGCAGCTCGCCCATGCCGGAGATCACGGTCTGGCCGGTCTCCTCATCGGTGCGCACGTTGAACGTCGGGTCCTCCTCGGCGAGACGCGCGAGGGCGGTGGCCATCTTCTCCTGGTCGACCTTGGTCTTCGGCTCGATGGACAGATGCACCACCGGCTCCGGGAAGGTCATGGTCTCGAGACGCACGGCGGCGTCGGGCGCGCACAGAGTGTCGCCCGTCGAGGTCTGCTTGAGGCCGACGGCGGCGGCGATGTCGCCCGCGTAGACCTCCTCCTGATCCTCGCGGTGGTTCGCGTGCATCATGAGGATCCGGCCGACGCGCTCGCTGCGCCCGGTGTTCGCGTTCAGCACGCGGGAACCGGAGGAGAGCTTGCCGGAGTAGACGCGGAAGTAGGTGAGCTTGCCGACGAACGGGTCGGACATGACCTTGAAGGCGAGCGCCGCGAAGGGCTCGTCGTCGGCGGCCGGGCGCGGGATCGGGTGACCGTTCTCCTCGTCCTTGCCGGGCTCGATGCCCTCGACCGGAGGAACGTCGAGCGGGCTCGGCAGGTAGTCGATAACGGCGTCGAGCAGCGGCTGCACGCCCTTGTTCTTGAAGGACGAGCCGCACAGCACCGGCGTCATCGAGATGTCGAGCGTGGCCTTGCGGATGGCGGCCTTGAGACGGTCGACGTCGATCGGCTCGTCGGAGAGGTACGCCTCCATGAGCTCGTCGTCGTAGTCGGCGATCGCCTCGATGAGGTGCGTGCGCGCCTCGTGGGCGATGTCCTTGTGGTCGTCCGGGATGTCGGTCTCCTCGACCTCCTGGCCGAGGTCGTCCTTGTAGATGACGGCCTTCTCGCGGACGAGGTCGACGATCCCGCGGAAGTCACCTTCGGCTCCGATGGGGAGCTGGATCGGCACCGGGTGGGCGCCGAGGCGGTCGATCATCGTCTGGACGCCGGCGTCGAAGTTCGCGCCGATGCGGTCCATCTTGTTGATGTAGGCGATGCGCGGTACTCGGTACTTGTCCGCCTGCCGCCATACGGTCTCGGACTGGGGCTCTACGCCCGCGACCGAGTCGAAGAGTGCGATCGCGCCGTCGAGCACGCGCAGCGAACGCTCGACCTCGACGGTGAAGTCGACGTGGCCGGGCGTGTCGATGATGTTGATGCGGTAGTCGCGCCAGTGGGCGGTGGTCGCGGCGGACGTGATGGTGATGCCGCGCTCCTGCTCCTGCTCCATCCAGTCCATCACCGCGGCGCCCTCGTGGACCTCGCCCATCTTGTGCGTGCGGCCCGTGTAAAAGAGGATGCGCTCGGTGGTGGTGGTCTTACCGGCGTCGATGTGCGCCATGATCCCGATGTTGCGGGTGTGATCGAGTGTGATGTCGCGTGGCATGTGAGTGGCTTCTTGGCTTGGTGTGAGTTGGGATCCAGGGCAGAAAAAAGGCCCCTCCGGGCCCTTTCGCTACGTGCGTGTTGCCCGGGGCAGTCGTCTATGTGGCAAGGGTCTCCATGTGCATGAACCTAATCTCAGCCTCCTCCCGTGACTGAGCCTCACGGCAACCGGACGGTCGTGCCGCGAGCGCGTGAGAACTCTAGCAGAGGGATTTCGGCTGCTTTGGGGCGTTTGGGCGCTCTCCGCCTGGCGATTCTCGTGCTCGGCGGAGCCGGTGGGGTGCTGCTCATCGTGAGCGACTTTCTGACCCTCTACCACGTGGACGTGGTGACCGCGAGCTGCAGCGATCTGGCGAGCCCGAAGCTGCGCGACGCGTGCTCCACGACGGGCGGCGGGCACCACGGATACGCGCTCGTGATCCTCGGCGTGATCGCGTTGGTCATGGCATGGGGCGCGGCGGTCGGGACGAGCCGTCCGGCCGGCATCGCGCTGCTTGTGCTCGGCATCGCCGCGCTCGGCATCGCCCTGCTCGTGGACCGGCCGGACATCCACAAGACGGGCATCGTGGGAGCCGCGTTCGAGAACGCGGAAGCGAAGCCGGGCGCGGGCTACCTGCTCGAGATCGTGGGCGCCGCTCTCGTGATCGCCGCGGGTGCCCTGCGCTTACTAAGACGCAACGCGGGCGACTAGCTCCGCCCCGCCGGCCTGCTCCAGCGCGCGCCGCTTGCTCTGGTACGACTGCATCGAGACGATCCTGCCGTCCCGAAGCCGGTTCACGATCCCGACCTCCATCGCGTAACCAGAGCCATCCTCGCGCCGGGCCGCCACCTTGCCGAGCACCACGACGGTGTTCGGCGGCACGTCGACGTACTCGTCGACCTCGATCCGGAACACCTCCCAGCGACGGCCAACCGCCTGGTTGTGTTCGAGCAGCCTCTCGCGCCCGCGATATGGACCGACGTCGCCCGACGCGAGCGCCGACGACGGCACCACGACTACGTCGCTCGAGCAGAACTCCGCGAGCGCGTCCTCGAACGGGCCCCGCTCCCCTCGTATGCAGTCCAGGCCGGTCTCGATGACCCGCTGGACGGCGTGGAGGTTGTGCCCGTCCCGCTCCATTAGGTCTCGCCGGAGACGTAGCAGAGGCACTGCCCGCCGACGGCGGGCGGAGCCGTGAGAACCACCGGGGTCTGCTGCGTCAATGCTCCCTCCCGCCAGGGAGTTAACTCCTACCCCGGAGGGGCGTCAACCCGGACCCGTGAGACGGGGTAGAGCAGCTACACGGATGCGGTACGGACGAGAGCTACCAGCGGTAATGCGCGAACGCTTTGTTCGCTTGCGCCATGCGGTAGATGTCCTCTTTGCGCTTGTAAGCGCCGCCCTGCTCGGACTGGGCGTCGAGAAGCTCGCCGGCGAGGCGCTCCGCCATCGTCTTCTCGCGACGTGCACGCGAGAACTCGACGAGCCAGCGCACGGCGAGCGTGCGGGCGCGGCGTGCCGGTACCTCCACCGGCACCTGGTAGGTGGCGCCGCCGACTCGGCGGGAGCGCACCTCGAGGTTGGGAGTGAGCGCGGCGACCGACTGCTCGAGCGACTCGACCGGCTCCTTGTTCGAGCGCCGGGACAGGATGTCGAGCGCGTCGTAGACGATCTGCTCAGACAGCGACTTCTTGCCCGAGACCATCACCTTGTTGATGATCTGCTGGACGAGCCGCGAGTTGTACACCGGGTCGGCTTCAATCGGGCGGATTGTTGCTGCTGCGCGACGAGGCATCTGAGTTACTTGGCCTTGACGCCGTACTGAGAGCGAGCCTTCTTGCGGTCGCTCACGCCCGCGGCGTCGAGGGTGCCGCGGACGACCTTGTAGCGGACGCCCGGAAGATCCTTCACGCGGCCGCCTCGCACGAGGACGACCGAGTGCTCCTGGAGGTTGTGCCCCTCGCCCGGGATGTAGGACGTGACCTCCATCCCGTTGGTGAGCCGCACGCGCGCGACCTTGCGCAGCGCCGAGTTCGGCTTCTTCGGGGTGGTGGTGTAGACGCGCGTGCAGACGCCGCGGCGCTGGGGCGCGGCGAGGCGCTTCTTGCGGCCCTGCCCGGACTTGAGGCCCGGCGTGGCCACCTTTTTCTTCGGCTTCTTGCGTCCCTTGCGGACGAGCTGGTTAATCGAGGGCATCGCGGGCGCGGATGCTAGCAGCGGGATTGGTTCGCCGTTGGCGGCGCTAGGCCGTGGCGGCGGCCGCGGCTTCCGCGGCGCGCATCGGCGCCGGCATGACGGCGGCGGCGGCGATGACGAGCACGAACGCGAGGCTCTGCAGCACGATGCCGACCGGGTGGGTGGACATCGGGTCGCTGAAGACGATGATGCCGCCGGCGATCGCCGACACGTTGGCACCGGCGCTGGTGAGCGTGATCACGGGGACCGCCTCGCCGACCTGGAGGCCGCGAGCGGAGGCGTAGAAGGCGATCACAGAGGCGGCGATGGTCACGAACAGCCAGGGCGACACGAGGCCCATGGCGCCCGAGTGTCCGATCGCGCCGGTTAGCGCTTTGATCGCGACGTCGGAGACGCCGAACAGCACGCCTGAGGCGGCACCGAGAAAGAGGCCGTGGTGCTCGTGCGGCACGCCGAACTTGGGCGAGAGCACCATCATCGTGCCGACGAAGAGGAGCACCGACTCAAACGTGGCCATCGCCACGAGCGAGTAGCTGGAGTGCGCGCCGCCCGTGTGCGGCAGCGTGACCGTGAGGAGCACGAGGCCGCCGGCCATCAGGCCAACGCCCAGGAGCTGGCGCTTACCCACCTCGAAGCCGAAGAAGCGCTCGGCCAGGACGGTTAGGAAGACGAGCCCGCCAGAGATGACGGTCTGCACGACCGAGAGCGGGGCGAGCGCCATGGCGGCGACGTGGAAGCCCCAGGCGCCGGTGGCGACCAGCATGCCCAGCGCGAACCACTTGCAGCTGTAGAGCGCGACGGCGGTGCGGATCGGATGCTTCCAATCCACATCCGGGGCGGCGCATGCGCCGCGGTGCTTCCAGAGGAAGCCAAGATTTGTGGCCAGCGCGCAAAAGAGCGCCAGCAGAATGCCCAGTTCTACTGTCATAGAGATAGAGAGGCGGCAGCTCCCTGCCGCTATTCGAGCTATCGGCTCGACCGCCTCCCAGCTTGAGCCCGAATCACCCTTCGGGTGCAGTCACCTTAGCCGTTCTTGGCGTCCCTTCGTTGTACCCAGCGTTAAGTGATTGCGAAACAGATGAACCAAATGTCCAGCAAACGGCCAATTCTGTTCGTCGATGTTGATGGCGTCATAAGTCTTTTCGGCTTTTCTCATGGCGATCCCCCTCCCGGCACCTTTCATTGGGTGGACGGGGTGATCCACTGCATCAACCAAGCCTGCGGGCCGCGACTGACGCGTCTGAGCGAGGCCTATGAGCTGGTGTGGGCCACCGGCTGGGAGGAGAAGGCCA
>Ga0157370_10005534_pt1 | contig 14161 bp, 10 predicted proteins | sample C35metaG_FD_113463 | JGI IMG/M metagenome (GOLD analysis project Ga0157370, IMG submission 113463) | Corn rhizosphere microbial communities from Kellogg Biological Station, Michigan, USA - C3-5 metaG | ecosystem: Host-associated > Plants > Roots > Rhizosphere > Soil | place: USA: Michigan...
GCTCGCTCTCGGCGGCGGCTCGCCGCTCCGCTCGCTCGGGAGCTACGGCGGCGGCGACTACACGGTCCGCGGCGTCGTCGACTTCATGCTCGAACACACCGGAGAGTTGCTGCTCGTGAGCGGTGTCGTTCCTCTGTGCGCGGTTGTCCTGCTCGGGCTTGCGCGCCCCGCGGAGCGGATGGTGACTGCCACCGTCGCCTTCTCACTCGCGCTCGCCGTGATCGCGCCGGTCGAGGTGGGCGTCTTTGCCGCAGGACATGCCGGCCACTTGCTCGAGCGCGAGCTGCTGTTCGCACTGCCGCCTCTCTTCGTCGGGCTCGGTGTTTGGCTCGACCGGGGCGGCCCGCGTCCTCGCTTGCGCACACTCGGCGTCGTGGTGGGCGCTGTTGCCGCGTTGCTCGCCGTTCCATTCGGCCGGTTGGCGTCGGCTGCGGTCGTTCCTGACAACCCGAGCCTCGTGCCGCTCAGCCATCTCGACAGCCCGAAGATCTACGGAATCGTCGCACTCGTCGCGCTCGTTGCCGGAGCGCTTCTGCTCGCGCTGCCTTCGCGGTGGCTCTGGCTCTTGCCGGCGCTGGTTGCAGGCATGTTCGTCGCAGTGTCGATCTCGGCATCGGAGGAGCTCGTCGACCGCTCGCAGGCCGCGCGTGCCTCTTATGTCGCCTCACCGTCCAACTGGATCGACCGGGCAGCGGGCGGCGGTGCCGCGATTCTCTACGACGGCGCCTCCAACTCGCAGCTGATCTGGACGCAGCTCTTCTGGAACAAGCACATCACGAGCGTGATCGACCTCCCGACCGCGCACGTCCCGGGCCCCTTGCCGCAACACCAGCTGCAGATCTTCCGCAACGACGGCGAGTTGCGCTTCGTCGACGGCGGTGTTCCCGAGTCGCCCAACCTTGTGGCCCCAAAAGGATTTCAGTTCGCCGGGCGCCGGCTTGCGACCACGAAGGCGACCGGCCTCTCTCTGTGGCAACTCGACACTCCGGCCCGCGTTCGCACGTGGGCGCAGGGGCTCAAGCCGGACGGCGACATTTCAGGTGGCGGCGTCGCGACGCTCGACGTCTTCGACTGCACTCGCGGAACCTTCCATGTCGTTGCGGTCGGACGCGACAACGAGACTCTCAGGCTGTCGGAAAACGGCAACCAGCTCACACAGACGCAACTGTGGCTGCAAGGGGTGTGGGAGCAGACCGTGAAGACGCCGGCTGCCCGCCGCGCTCGGTGCACATTCACGCTCTCGACCACCTCGCTCGTGCACCTCGCCGCCTTCGAGTGGTCGCCGAACTAACGCTTACGTCGTCTTAACAGTACGTCGTCCCGGACGAGGTGCATCGCAACGGAAGTGAGACAACATTGCGACAATTGTGGAACGTGCCCTGGCGCGTTCGCAAGCTCGACGGCAACCTGCATGCGATGGGACGCCATCCACGACTTCAGGTTGCCGGCATGTATCACGTCACGACGCACGCGGTCGCGAACTCATGGCTATTCCTCGAGGACGAGGACTACACGACGCGGCTTTCGCTCCTCGCCCAGGCCGTGGCCGACGGCTGGATGCGCTGCCATGCGTTCTGTCTGATGGGCAATCACGAGCACCTGTTGATCAGCGTCGACGAGAACAGGCTTGCCGCGCTGATGCAGCGTCTGAACCGCTCGTATGCGGGGACGTTCAACAGCGCTCACCATCGCCGAGGGCGGGTCTACCGCGCTCCGTACAACGCCGAGCCCGTGATCTCCGAGCGACATCTGATCGAGCTCATTCGCTACCTTGCGTTGAATCCGGAACACGCCGACTTTGGACGAGCCGAGAGCTATCGCTTCAGCAGTTATCCGGCGCTCGTCGGCATCGTGCAGCCGATCTCGTTTGTCGACCCGACGCCGCTGTACGACGTCGTCGGCGGCGGACAGAACGCTCAGCGCACAATTGTGAACCTTGTGGCTGACGGCCGGCTACGCAAGCGCGCCGCGTAGCTGACATTTTCTTAACGGTACGTCGTTCGGGACGACGTTCATTTGGTCGCGGGGACCTTGTCGCCGGCGCGCTCGGCCAGGCCTCCCCCCTTGACGAGAAACGGCTCCCCGCGCTCGGCGAAAGGAACCTCGATCGTGTCGAAGTCGCGCGGCACGACGGTCTGCGGAAAGATCTCGCGCGCCTCGCGCACGAGCTCTGGGCCGAAGTACCGAGGCGAGACGTGTGTCAGGGCCAGCAGGCGCACGCGAGCATCGCGCGCGAGCTCGGCGGCCTGGGCCGCGGTCGAGTGCATGGTGTCGGCTGCGCGGTCGCTCTCTTCGCGCATGAAGGTTGCTTCGTGAACGAGCACGTCCGCGTGCTCGGCGAGCGCGCGGAGCACCTCACTCGGCGCCGTGTCACCGCTGTAGATGACGGTGCGCCCGGGCCGAGCCGGCCCGAGCACGACATCTGGCGTGAGCGCGCGTCCGTCGGCGAGCGTTACCGAGTCTCCGCGCTGAAGCGCACCCCGTTCCGGCCCAACCGGGATGCCGAGTGCGTCCGCCGCCTCCACATCGAACCGCCCGGGCCGGGGCGCCTCCGCCAGCGCGTAGCCAACCGCGGAGCCGCCGTGGGCGACCGGGAAGACGAGCAGCTTGTACCCGTCGCGCTCGAGCGCGTCTCCCGCACGCACCTCGACGAGCTCGAAGGGATAGCTGAGCTTGCCGAGGATCGGCCGCAACTCCCGGAAGAGCTCCTGCAGCCCCGGCGGCCCATACAGGGTCAGGGGCGGCTCACGGTCCCGCAGCGAAAAGGTCTTCAGCATCCCCACCAGTCCCAGCCAGTGATCGAGGTGGTAATGGGTGAGGAAGATCTCGCGCAAGTCGACAAGGCCGACCGACGACTGCAGGAGCTGGCGCTGCGTCCCCTCGCCGCAGTCGAAGAGCAGCCGCTCGCCGCCGCGGCGAATCAGCAAGGCGCTCAGCGCGCGACGCGCGGTCGGCGAGCTCGCCGACGTGCCGAGAAAGACGATGTCCAGGTCCACGCGGCGATCGTAGAGCAGGTCAACCGCTCACGGTCAGCAACGCAGACGATCGTGGCGGCGCCTCTCCGGCGCTCCTATGAGGCGGCTACGGCAGCACGAGCAGCTCGCCCGGGCGAATGCCGGCCCCGGCGAGATGGTTCGCGTTCTGGATCTGCCAGACCGCGCTCCGCAGGTCGCCGCCGTAATGGGCCGAGGCGATCGTCCACAGCGTGTCGTAGGCCTGCACCCTGTAGGTGACCTTGTGGCCGTGTGCCCCGGACGGTCGCGCAGCCACGCTCCAGAGCACGAGCGCCGAGGCGGCCAGCACGATGACTTTGGCGAACATGTGTTCGTAACATAGCGAACACCTGTTCGGTTTGTCAAGCCGCCTCGTAGACCCCTTTACACGGGGACGCCCGGATCGCCCGTCCCGTCGTCGCCAGCGGCATCGGCAGCGGCGGCGGCCGCAGCAGCAGCCGCGGCGGCATCGGCAGCCGCAGCGGCTGTCGCAGCTGCGTTGGCAGCGGCTGTCGCAGCCGCATTGGCAGCGGCCGTCGCAGCCGCGGCTGCGTTGGCGGCGGCGGCCTTGTCAGCTTTCGCCTTGTCAGCCTTCGCCTGGGCGGCTTTTACTTGCGCAGCCTTGAGCTGGGCGGCCTTGGCCAGGCCCGCGGCGTTCGTCTGGGTCTTCGTCTTCACGGTCTTCGCCTTCGTCGTCCCGATGACCGGAGCGGACGCACCGCCCGGCGTCCACGGGTGGACGGTGCCCAGGCAGTTGCCGCCGCTCTGGGCGATCCAGCTCCGAACCGTCTGGGCGGACTGCTTCGGCGACTGGTCGGCAAAATAGATCCCGCTCTGCCAGCCCTCGAGGGCCGACTCGTCGATCAGGTGGAAGAGGTTGACGAACTGGACGTTCGGATCGCACGAGAGCAGGTCGAGCATCTGCTTGTACCAGCCCGCCTGGTAGGCCTCGGTGGCGAACTGGCCCGACACGCCCCCTGCGCTCGTCGCACTCACCTCGGTGCCGGTGTACCCGGACTTGCCGGAGGAGCCGGTCTGGATGCCGGTCTCGTTCAGGCTCACCGGTGTGCCGCCCCCCGCCTGTTGGCCGATCGTCTTCTGCGGCGAGCCGTTGAATGCGTCGTAGAAGGCCTGGTAGATCCGGCCGAGGTTGGTCACGCTTGCTTCCTTCACGTCCGAATAGCCCTGCGCGAACGGCTGCGACTGCGGCACCGGATACGGATGAAAATCGAAGCCGTCCATCAGCCCGTTCGAGCGCCCCGTCTTCTGCGCGAACGACTTGAACCAGGCGCCGAGTGCAGCGAGGAACGTCACCGGCTTTGTCGAGGAGTTGTTCGCGGCGTTCGGGCTGTCGTTGCCGCGCGGCGAAAGGCCGACGCCCCAGACGAACTTCGAGCTCCCGACCGCCTTGATCGCGTCGTATGCGGCGACGAGCGCACGGCCGCAGATCTCCGCCGACTGATTGTTGCCAGACCGGTCCCACTGCGGGTTGATGAACCGAGGCTGGTTGCACTCGTTCATCACCACGAACTGGTTCACGCTCGGAAATTGCGTCGCGACGTACCCGGCCCACGATGCGAACTGCTGGATCCTGCTCGTGTCGCCGCAAGCCTCAGGATCACTGGAGGGAGCACACCGTCTCCCGCCGGTGAACGCCATCGAATGCATGGGATAGAGATCGAGCTCGATCGTGACGCCGGCTGCCTTCGCGTTGGTGATCGCCTGGTCGATCGCGGCCGCGCCGGCGATGTTCATCGGCGATCCCTCGTCCCACAACACGGTGAGCGTGTTGATCTTGAGCCCAACCGACTGCATGGTCGAGTAGAACCACGATGAGACTCCGGCGTCCTTCGACGCGTCGTCGTTCACTCCAACCGACAGATTGGCCGCCGCCGAACCGGCCAGCGCCAGCGCTGCACCGGCAAGTGCCAACGCACCGCAGAGCTTCTTCATATGCCCTTTCGCGCCTCGTGTTGACGCGCGCGAAGCCGCGGCGCCTGAACCCTTCCGGAGTTCTAACCGGTTTTGCCGAGCGTTTCAAGGACGAAAGTGGTGATTCCTGCCGGCCCGAAGCGGACCGGGTCGTCCGCCGGCAGGCCCGTTTCAGCCTCAGCCGCAGCGACTGCGGCCCGGGCGGCGGTCTCGTCGAGCCCCCGGGTGTTGAGTGCGATCGCCGCCACCCTCGCCGGCCGGGCGATGAGCGCGCATCGCTCGTGCAGCTCGACGAGCTCGGCCAGGGACGGCATCGGAAAGCGCTCGTTGTCGTCCACGAACGCCTGGCCGGCGATGTGGCAGAGCACGAAGGCGTGGGGCGCCGATCCGTGGAGGAGGCCGAGCGTCACTCCGGAGTACTGGGGATGCAGCAGCGAGCCCTGGCCCTCGACCCAGAGCACCTCGCCCCCGCGCGCGACGCCGTCGAGGACCAACTGCTCGGCGGCGCCCGCGAGGAAGTCGGCGACGACGGCATCGACCGAGATCCCCCACCCGGCGATCGCAATCCCCGTCTGACCGGTCGGGATGAACTCACTGGCGATCCCGCGCCTGCGCGCTTCGGCATCCAACTCGAGCGCGACGGTCATCTTCCCGATCGCACAATCGGAGCCGACCGTGAGCACGACCTTGGCGGGATGCGTGAGGTTCTCGCCCGTCGGCACGTTCAGGCCGGGCGGCGGCTTGCGCAGGTCGCGCAGCTCGACTTGGTGGCGTACCGCGAGCTCGACGAGCTCCGGATCCTCGGAAACGAACTCGTGCAGGCCGTTCTCGACATCGAGGCCCTTGGCGATCGCGCTCTTCAGGAGGTCACGCCAGGCGGGCGGGAAGCGCCCGCCCTGCGTCGCAACTCCGACAAGCGCGACCGTGGGGTTGAAGCACAACGCGTCATCGACGGTTGCGACGACCGGCACGCCGTCCTGCATCTCCCCCGCGCGCTCCGAGTCGAGAATCGCAACGACCTGGTCACGCCGGTAGCGCAGAACCCCGAGCGCCGTCTTGCCGTGGTGCGGATCGGCGGAGTGCCCCTCGGCAAGAATCAGCAACCTACGCTGGTGCGACACCGAGCCCCGGGCGTTCGGACGGACGCTGGAAACCGTTCACGAATTCGACTCCGGGCCATGGGTCCGACGCGAGCAGGAGGTTGCCGTCGAGGTCGACGTGGTCGCACAGGCTCGCGATCTGCGCACCGGCGGCGATTCCGAGCCCGGACTCGACCATGCAGCCGAGCATGACGCCAAGCCCGAGCGCGCGCGCGGCCTGCGTCATCCGCACCGCCTCGCGAATGCCACCGGACTTGGCGAGCTTGATCGTGATCCCGTGTGCGATCTCGGCGCACCCCGCGATGTCGGCGAGCGTGTGGCAGTCCTCATCGACGTAGATCGGCACCGGCGAGCGGCGTTTCAGCTCGGCGCCGTTCGGGTCGCCGGCCGGCAGCGGCTGCTCGCAGTACTCGAGATCCATCTGCGGCAGCAGCTCGAGCGCCTCGTCGAGAGACCAGTATTCGTTGACGTCGACCTGGAGCGGGAGCGTCGTGACGCCGCGCACCGCGCGCACGCGCTCGAGGTCCACCCCATCCCGTCCGCCGAGCTTCAGCTTCAGCCGCTTGAACCCGCGCTTCGCCGCCGCCTCTGCCCGGCGCGCCATGTCGTCGGGGTCGCCGAGCCACACCGACCAGGAGGTCGGCGGCCCGTCGCGGCGAAGGCCGAGCAGGCGGTGGACGGGGAGCCCGGTGAGCTTCCCTTGGAGGTCATGGAGAGCCGCGTCGAGCGCCGACCGGGCCGCATCCTCACCGGGCGGCAGCGACGCCCAGAGCTGATCGAGCGCCCACGGGTCGTCGCCGGGAGCGACGCCTTCCAGCCAGGCGAGCGCGGATGCCGCCGACTGGTCGTAGCGCGCGATCGGAGCCGCCTCGCCGTAGCCCGAGACACCCTCGTGCCTCAACTCCACCTGCGTCAGCTCCACCTCGTCCTGCGATTCGCGCGAGATGACGAACGTCTCGCCCAGGGGTAGCGTCAGGATCCGGGCGGTCAACTCCACGCGGGCTAGACTAGTGGCCTCCCAGCGCCCGTAGCTCAGGGGATAGAGCGTTCGCCTCCGGAGCGAAAGGTCGCAGGTTCGATTCCTGCCGGGCGCATCCTCCGAGTGACGGCAGCTTGTGAGGTGCCAAGGTGAGCGCGTCGCCGCGCCGAATCTTGTCGAGTTGAGATCGTTGGCGAGCCTGAGATCGGCTGCAGCGTCGAGAGGCGCTGCCCAGTTGTACCTCCAGCACCTGGTCCTCGGGTCGCTCGTGCGAAGCCTCGAAGCGGAGGCGGAGCTCAGGGCCGGGATGGGGCCGCTCAACCGGCTTCGCGGCCGTCGTGCCGAACAAGAGGCGGCGCGTCTTCGCGATGTACTCGAGTCGCTCGCGGCTCCGCCCCAGCTGCGCGCGCACGGGCAGCCCCCGCCCGACCCGCCGCGCCAGATCGCCGTCGCCGACCGCATCGCCGCCTACACGCACGGAGCGGTCGACGCCGGCGTCGGCGCAGGCCAGCCGCTCGCGACGCCGACTCTGGCCGACGTGCACCAGCCCCCACTCCGAAGCCCCACCCGGGCGCGGCGTCCGGGTCTAGTCGTGCTGTGGTCTCTCTGCGCTGCGGCGCTTCTCGCTGCAGTCGCGTGGCGCGGTGTCGAAGGTGCCGTCACGGGAACGGCCGACCTTGCCCTGATGCTCGTCACCTTGGCGCTGTTCGCCGCCTCGCTGTTCGACGCCGTGGCGAACGACTCAGCCGGCGCGGAACGCAGGTCAGGATCGGACCGCCGAAAAGCCCCGAACCCTCGCCCCCCATTCGGGCTCGAGCGGCGCTCAGGACGGGACCGCCGCTTCGACGAGGCTCAGCCGGTTGCGTCCGGGGTCCCGGCGTAGTCCACGGTGCCGGTCTGCGAGGCGTCTTGCGACGGTTCGTCCTGGACGGGAGGATCTCTCCAACCCCTGGCATCCAGCGTGACCCCGGAGGTGCCTTGTACGCGCCTGTCCGCACGACGACGATCACCGGGCGACTCGTCCCGATCAGGGACGGTCACTCGAGCGCGGAGCTTCGCGACAGCCGACATGAGAGGCGTGAGGAGCGGAGGCATCTATTCGCCGCTCTCAGCGCGGTGACGGTCGTCTTCGACGTGCTCGAAGGGGCCGAACGCCCGCTCGGCGCACCGCGGGCAGTAGAACAAGAGCGCGGGCGGTCCGGTCTTGTCGGGATGATCGATCCGGTAGCCGCGCCAGCCTTCGGCCCGCTCGTCCGAGAAACCACGGCACTCCTGGCACACGAGCACGTACACCGGCGAAGCTAAGCGGGGAGCCGAGGGGTGCGCGCCGTGCTTTGGTCTAGTCCCGCCTGACCGTTGGCTAAACCCGTGTCGGTGAAGCGGTGCGGTCAACCCCGTTCGAGTGATAGGTGTTGCTCGAGTTCGCGGCTAGTCTCGTTCTCGGCTTGGGATACTTCTGGCGCGGACACGAGAACGAAGCGATGCGCCCTACGAAGAAGGCGCGGCGATCACGCTCGGACCGGCCGCGGACGACCCCGCTTCGGCGCCTACTCGAACGCGTCGCAGCACGGTTTGTCCGCTCCCCTGCTTGACGGTCCCATCTAGCGTCGTGAGCAGGCCCTCAGTCGAGCGTGTCTCGCTCGTGCTGAGAGTGTGCTCGGTCAAGAGCGCCTCGAGCACCCTGCGCACAGCGAGGCGTGCTGCCGGAACGAGCCGCGGTAGCTCATCGAAAAGCTCGCTGACCTCGCTTTCCCATGTGGGTACAAGCACTTTGCTCACGGCCGCCGCTGCCATCAGAGTCTTGATCGGCCGGAAACGCCCCGTCCTGTAGGTCGCCTTACTTACAAGTTCCCCCCTTTGGGGGTAGGCCGAACGGCCTATTCGGGCGATTCTGAGAACGGGGATCAGACCTGTCGAGCGAGGCGCCGCAGCCTCAGTTCCAGGGGGGTACCCGGCTCAAAGGAAAGCGGCTCCCGTCAGGGCCGCTTTCCGCGTCACTCAATCGAGCCACATCGAAGAGCCCGTCAGAATTGGCAACTGGTCCAGCGTCAACGGAAGCGACCTCCGCCAGAATGCGCAGACAAAAGAGGCGCCGCGGTTCAGGCACACCGCTTCCACGTAGAAGCGCAACCCGACCCGGCCCAATGAATCATCCCTCCCGGCTTGGAGCGGTTCCTTCGGGGCCGCCCAAGCACGTTGTGCGCGCTTATTGCGCCTGGCTACTGCGGCGGGCCGGACGCAAGCTTCAGCGTCCCCTGATGGCTCGAACCGTACGCGTCGACCCACCTGACTGAAACCGTGGTGCCGGGGGCACGCTTGAGAATGACGCTCGTGAGCGTCGTCGATGACCCGACCGCGCGGCCGTCGACCGAGGTGATCACGTCGCCCTGCTGGAGCCCGACGCGCGCAGCGGGCGAGCCCGGGAGAACGGCAGTGACCGTCGCGCCCGATTGCGTGGCGGCATCGAACGCGCCGCCGAGCCCGAAGTCGTTCGAATACGCGACACCGACACCCATCATCGCGGTGCCGCCGATGTGCGTCGTCGCGGTCGCCTGCTTGGCCTCGATGCGCTTTGCGATTGCCAGTGCATGCGCGATCGGAATCGCGTACGCATCGGAGCTCGTCTGATCCTGGAATGCGAACCCCACCGACGCTGCCGTGTTCATGCCGATTACCCGGCCGGCGAAGTCGACGAGCGGGCCGCCGGAATCGCCCGGCTGAAGCGCGGCATTGATCTCGATCAGACCCGTCAGCCGCTCGCTGTTGTCACCGTCGCTTGCCGTGATCGCGCGGCCGAGGCCCGTAACGCTGCCGGCCGCCGAGCTCGGTGTGCCGCCGACGCCGCCGGCGTTACCGAATGCAGTGACCGTATCGCCGACCTTGGCCGTTCCTCCGATCGTCGCGGTCGCGAGCCCCGACGCGCCCGAAAGCTGCAGAAGGGCGACGTCGTGCGCGACGTCGTAGCCGAGCACGGTCCCCTTGTACGTCCGGCCGTTGCCGACGTCGGTGACGCGAATGCTCGTTGCGCCGCGGATCACATGGTTGTTCGTGAGGATGAGCCCGCTCGGGCCGATCACGATCCCGGTCCCGGCCGCTGCCGCGCCTTCGTAGGCAAGGTTTGTGCGGATGTTGACGACCGCGGGGTCGACCGTGGCAGCAAGATCCCCGGCCGCGCCGCTCGCCGCGGTCGAATGCAGGACGCCGGCCGCGATGAAAGCGGCTATCCCTGTTGCGGCAGCGACAGCGCGAAACCAGTTCATACCCCTCATTGCCGACAGTATCGATGCGATCGATGAGCATTCCTTGAAGCCGGGCTAAGAAGCTCCTAAGAGCGTTACGGTGCGCGGGTGCGTGCCCTTGGCCGCTTCGACCCGCAACTTCCCCGCCAGGTGTGGCTGCTCCAGGCCGGCGGGGTCGTCAACTCCTTCGGGAACGGCGTCGTGCTGCCGTTCCTCGTCATCTACCTGCACGACGTGCGCGGATTCGGGCTGGGGACGGCCGGGCTTGCGATCGCCGTCGCCTCGGCGGCACAGCTCGCGGCCGGGATCGGCGCCGGGCCGATCATCGACCGCTTCGGCCCCCGCCCCACGCTCGCCGTCGGGCTCATCCTGCAGGCGGTCGGCTTCGGCCTGCTTCCGCTCGTGCGGCACCCGTGGCACGCGTTCGTGCTGCTTGCGATCGAAGGCGCCGGGTCGTCGGGCTTCTGGCCGAGCCAGTCGACCCTCGTCGCGCGGCTGACGCCCGGCGCTCGCCGACACGCGGCGTTCGCGCAGCAGCGGCTGACGATGAACCTCGGCATCGGCCTGGGCGGGCTCGCCGGCGGGTTGATCGCCCACGTCAGCAATCCGCGCACGTTCACCGTGTTGTTCCTGCTCGACGCCGTGACGTTCCTCGGCTACGTCGGCATGATTGCGCTGATCGACGATCCCGGTGTCGACGTCGACGAGACGATGGCCCCGGCGTCCTACGGCGCAGTGTTTCGTGACCGCACATTCCTCGGCCTCTGGGGGCTCAACTTCCTCTTCGTTTCTGCCGGCTACTCACTGATCAACCTGTTCCCGCAGTTCGCCCGCGACCACTCACACGTCAGCGAACGCGAGATCGGCCTGATCTTCGCCGTCAACACAGGTGTGATCGTGCTCGCGCAGCTACCGCTGTCACGGTGGATCGAGGGCAAGCGGAGAATGCGCGCGCTCGCGCTGATGCCCGCGCTCTGGGCGGTCGCTTGGCTGCTCGTGGACGGCACCGGCGCCTGGCTCGACGCAACGCCTGCGTTCATCGCCTTCGCCGTCGCAGCCGGCCTGCTCGGAGTCGGCGAATGCTTCCACGGCCCGGCACACCAGGCGCTCGTTGCCGACATCGCACCTGCTCAACTGCGCGGCCGCTACTTCGCGGTGCACTCGCTCTCGTGGGGGCTCGCGGGGACGGTCGGCCCGGCGGCCGGTGGCTTCATCCTCGCCGCGGCGCCCTTTGCACTCTGGCCGCTCGCCTCGGCCGTCTGCGTCTTTGCCGTCGGTGGCGCGCTTGCCATGGAACGCTTCATCCCGCCGCGCCTGCGGCGCATCCCCCGTGACGAAGCCTCGATCCCCGGGCTCGCCGAGCCGGCGCCGGTTTGAGTCCGCGCAAGCAGCGCCGCTCCCACGACCACGAGTGCGAACGACGCGATTCGCAATGGGGTCGCGCTCTCGCCGAAGAGCACGATGCCCGCTGCGATCGGGACCGCATTCGTCAGTAGCGTGGCAAGCCCGATCGTCGTCAGCGCACGTCCGCGCTGGAAGCCGAGCTGCAGGCAAACGAACGCAAGTCCATGGGCTGCCAGCAGCGCGGGGATGAAGACGAGGTGTCCGGCCGCGACTGCCTTCGTGCCAACGTCACCGGCTGCATAAAGGACTCCCGCCGCCGCACCGAGCGTCGCGCCCGTCCCGAGTAGCGCACCGAACGCGGCGACGGCGGCAGAGCCTCCGAGCCACACTCCAACCGCGATGGCAGTGCCATGGTTGCCGCCGGTCGCGCTGCCGAGGGAGGCTCCGAGCAGGACGAGCCCCCCGATCGCCACCGCCACGCCCGCGCGTTCCCAACGCGTCAGCCGCTCGGGGACGAGAACCGCGAGGATGCCGATCCCGCCGGCCGACGTCGCCTGCACGATCGAGAGCGGTGCGAGCGCGAGCGCGCCGACATAGAGCACCCAGCCGCCGATTCCGACGAGGAAACCTGCGAGCCATCGCCGGTGCGTGAACAGCGCGCGCAGCGAGGCGAATGGACGGCGAAGCGTCAGCGGCGGCAGCCCGGATGCCACGCCGTGCTGAGCGACATACCCCCAGTTGAGCGCGAGCGCCGACCCCAACGCGAGGACGACCGCGAATGCCAGCTTCATCGCTGGAAGGGTAAATATGCCTCGGCGGCCAGCGCGGCGAGGGAGACGCGCGGGAGGTCGAGACGGCGCTCGTACACGAGGAAGCGCTGCTCCCAGTGCGGAAAGAACTTGCGGTTGAACGCGAGCAGGTTGTCGAGCTGGAAGTGCCCCTTCAGCCGCAGCAGCGCACGGCGCTGCAGCTGCTGTGTGCCGGAAAGCTCGGCGCCCGGGGCAAGCAGGGCAGCAAAGGGCGAGAAGTTGAGCGACACACGGCCGTACCCCTGCGACCGCGACCAGGCGATGGTTTCGCAGATCAGCCACTCGTTGAAGCCGTTCGGCGTGGTGCTGCGCAGCCGTGGCATCGATGAGAGGGAGAGCGCAGAGATCGCCGGCGCAATCGCGAAGTGCAGGAAGCCCTGAGCCAAGCCCGCAGCGTCGAAGCCGATCACGAACACGGCATCCGTGTCCCCTAGAGAGAAGAGCGAGTCGAGCGACATCGCAAAGCCACGTTCGGGCTGGTCGCCGCGCCAGTCTGCGCCGATCTGCTCGAGCTCGGCCGCGAGCACCGCATCGATCTCGCTCGGGGTCACGACGCGCGCGGTGAAGCCGGCCTGCTCGAGCCGGTGAACCGATTGGCGCACCTTCCGAATCGCCCGTCCCTCGAGCGAGAACTCCGACGTGTCGACGACAGCCTCGTCGCCGTGGTAGAGCGTCTGCAGCCCATGCAGGCGATAGAGCTCGAGCCAGCGCTCAGAGGCACCGAGGATGGCAATCCGCCAGTCGCGCTCGTGCGCGTACTCGACAAACCGGGGAACGAGCGTCTCGCATGCTGCGGCCTCCCCGATCGGGTCGCCGGAAACAATCGCAACACCGCCGACGACGCGATAGGAGAGAAACGCGGAACCGCGCTCGGCGAAGAAGTACGACTTGTCGCGACGCAGCGAGAACGGCGCGAGCGTGTCGACCCCGAACCGCCGGACGAGCGCGTGGGCGCGCCGCCGGTCCCGCGCTTCCTGTTGCACGCGGTGGCGCCACGGTGCAAGCCAGCCGCCGACGATCCACCCGGTTGCGCCGAGCCCCGAAAGCAGCAGCGAAAGCGGGAACCATTGCCCGAAGTCGCCCGCGAGGTGCGGTGATCCCTTGATCTGCAGGCCGAGGAGGCCACGGAGCGTCTCGCGCCCGGCGAACGCCAGCGTGAAGGGCTGGTCGGCTGCAAGCCGATTCAACCAGACCGCCGCAATTCCGTAAGCCGCAATCGCGACCGCCGCGAGCGCTGCGCGCTTCGCGATCAGGAACCGCGTCTGCGCGTCTCCGGGCAGAAGGAAGTCGTGCCTGCGCGCGACGAGCAGGATGAGGATGATCGCCGACATCAAGGTGCCGCGGCCAAGGCCGCGCAACACGTGCAGCACCGTCGAGAGTGCGGCGAGTGCGACTGCGACTTCCCAGGCGCGACGCCGCCTGCGCGCGAGCCCACGCGCGGCGAAGAGCAGCGCCAGTGCGGCAAACGCGCCCGCCGCGCGTGCGAGCGGACCGACCGCATCGGGCGTCAGGTCGCGCAACAATCCTTCGCTCTCCCCGGGGAGAAGCGTGTGCAGGAGTTGTAGGGCAGCTCCGATTCCAACGACCGCCGCGACGATCGCGGGCGCCCGCCGGCCTCGTCGCTCGGAGCGCCCGAGCAGCGCAACGGCAAGTCCCACGATCGCGGCCGGCAAGTACGTGACGCCGAGCCGGTCGGCGACCTGCAGCGCGTCGCGAGCCGGAATCTGTCGTGTGATCGCGAGCGAGATGCCGGTGGCGAGATACA
>Ga0157370_10005536_pt1 | contig 14160 bp, 13 predicted proteins | sample C35metaG_FD_113463 | JGI IMG/M metagenome (GOLD analysis project Ga0157370, IMG submission 113463) | Corn rhizosphere microbial communities from Kellogg Biological Station, Michigan, USA - C3-5 metaG | ecosystem: Host-associated > Plants > Roots > Rhizosphere > Soil | place: USA: Michigan...
CGGCGCGTAGTGGCGGTTTACGACGTCGGCCGGATCGTGAATCGAAAGACAGCGAACAGCCAGTTCATCGGCGGCATCGTATGGGGCATTTCGCTCGCGCTCCATGAGCGCACGGATATCGACTGGCGGTATGGCCGCATTACGAACCCGGACCTTGCGTCCTATCTGGTGCCGGTGAATGCCGATATTCCGGAGATCCACGCTTCGGCGCTCGACATTCCGGATTACAAGCTGGATACGGTGGGCGCGAGGGGCATCGGCGAGATCGGGATCACCGGAACCGGCGCCGCCATTGCGAACGCGATCTTCCATGCGACAGGCAAACGCGTCCGCAACGTTCCGATCACGCCTGACAAGCTGATTTGACAGCTCTATAGACTGGATTCGATGCGAATCCGCGACGTGCGTTGTCACGTGCAGAAGATGGCCGGCTCGTGGCTGACCGAATCGGTGATTGCGAACCCGATGTCCGTCTATCCGGAGTACAAGGAGCGGCGCTCGTCCTGGTTCGGCGCGATGTCGGCCGGAGTGATCGAGGTGGCGCTTGAGGATGGCACTTCGGGCTTCGGATTCATGGGGGGCGGCAAGGCCACCGCAGCGATCGCGGCGCTCGATGAGCAAATGCGGCGTTTGGTGGTGGGCAAGTCCGTGTTCGAGACGGAGCTGATTCAGGAACAGCTTTACCGGGCGTCGATCTTTTACGGACGCGGCGGATTCACGCAGAGCATCATTTCGGCGGTCGATATTGCCCTTTGGGACGCGAAGGGGAAACTGCTCGGGCAGCCCGGGTACAACCTGCTTGGCGGCGCGACGCGAAGGCAGCTTCCGGTTTATTACACCGGCTACGATCCGGAGGCGCTCGAGGGGTTCGGGATTCGCGACATGAAGATCGCGATTCCGTGCGGTCCGGCCGACGGGGAGAGCGGGATGGCGAAGAACGAAGCGGCGGTGGCACGCGCCCGGGAAGTGCTGGGAGATGACGCGTTTATTGCGCTGGACATATATATGTCGTGGGATGTGCCGTACGCGGTGCGCATGTATGAGCGGCTGCACAAGTACCGGATCGCGTGGCTGGAAGAGCCGGTGATGCCGGACGATTATGACGGCTACCGCGCGATCCGCAGTTCCGTGGACACGATGGTTACGGGCGGCGAGCATGAATATACGCTGGCCGGATTTCGGCAGTTGATTGAGGGCGGGTGTGTGGATATCGTGCAGCCGGATATTTATCGAGCTGGGGGTCCAACCGCGCTGAAGAAGATTGCCGCGCTGGCGAAGGCCCACCAGGTGAAGCTGGTGTGCCACGGAATTGGGACGCCGACCTATCATTTCCTGAGCACCAACGGGCCGGAGGTGACGCCGTTCGCCGAGTATGTCGATATATACAGGGGCGGTACGACTATGTGGGTGCTGACGGATGATCCGCGGCCGCGGGGCGGAAGGATTGAGCTGGGGGACGCGCCGGGGTTCGGGTATGAACTCAACACGGCCGCCTTCGGGAGTGGGAGCGGAGGGGTGGCGACGATCTGGTAACGGGGGACCGCGGTGGGTTCGTTTGGTACAGGCCGCGGTGGGTTCGTTTGGTACAGGCCGCGGTGGGTTCGTTTGGTACGGGCCGCGGTGGGTTCGTTTGGTACGGGCCGCGATGGGTTCGTTTGGTACGGGCCGCGGTGGCTTCGTTTGGTATCGCGAGCGGGGCGAAGTGGGTTTGTTTTGCGAAATCGTTCCGCCGCAGGCTATCCGGTATTCGGCGCTCGACTCGGGTTGCTGCGCACCTGTTGCCACGTCAGAGGTTTAGCATGGCCGGTTGGGAATTTTACCGGAGTTGCGGCGGATATTCATGGATATTAAGGGAATTCCCGATTATTTTGGCCGGTGATTCAAAACGCCTGGCGGTGCGATATGGTAGCGGGATGCTCAATCGTCGCCGGCTGCTGACTCTGATTCCGGCGCTGCAGCTCCGCGCCGCCGCGGACGCCAAAATGACGCTATGCATTCACCAGACGACCACGGCGGCCGCGGGTTACCGGAAGTCGCTCGAGGGGTATGCGCGGGCGGGCATCAAACAGGTCGAAATCGTCCCGCCGCTGGTTGATCCTTATATAAAGACCGAAGGCGTGGCGGGGGCGAAACGGCTGCTATCGGATCTCGGCCTCACTGCCGTGTCGCACGGGGGCGCTCGCGGGCTGTGGGATCCCGGACCGGAGCGGGCACAGGCACTCGAAAATCTGAAACACAATGCCGAAGTGGCGGCGGAGATGGGGATCGACCGGATGGTGGCGCCCTGCACCGCAACGGGAAAGTTCGGTCCGGACGATTACGCGAGAGCGGCGGCGAATATACGGCAAGCGGGGGATGTCGCGAGGCAGTTCCGGGTGACGCTGATGATGGAATTCACGCGGGCATCTACATTTATCGCGACGCTTCCGACGGCGCTGCGGCTGGTCCGCGAGGCGGGGCATCCGAATGTGCGGCCGATGCTCGACTTCTATCATTTCTGGTCCGGGCTGAGTAAGTTCGAAGACCTGGAGCAGATTCGGGCTGGCGAGATTCACCACGTGCATTTTCAGGACGTGCCGGATATGCCGCGCGAACTGCTGGACTCGACAACCCGCGAGATTCCGGGTACCGGGGTGACGCCGATTCCGAAGATTCTTCGCGCATTGAGCGGTAAGGGTTACGCCGGACCGCTTTCGGTGGAGTTGTTTGCGCCGAAATACCAGAATGGCGATCCCTACGAGGTCGCGCGGGCGATTCGGGAAAAGGCCGAGCCGTTGCTGCAGATGGGCTGATTACTCGTTCGGAGGCGTCCTGATGTAGCCGGTTGTGGCGGAGCGGCGGCCACCGATGCGGTGCCCCTCTTCGCTCAGCGCAGGAAGGCCCGAAGCATCGATCCAGCGGTTGTAGAAATTAAACAGCGCGCAGACGGTGATCGCGTACCAGATCGCTTCATCGGACCATCCGGCGTCGTGGAGTTTGGTGATGTCGGGCGGAGCGATGCGAATGGAATCGCTGTTTACCTTGTCGACAAACCGCAGCAGCGCCTTTTCGGGTTCGAGGAGCGGGCACGACTCAAGGTCCGAGAGCACGCTGGCGACGAGTTCGCGATTTTCGAGCAATTTCGCCATGATATGGGCACGCCGCTCGTTCCCGGCGGCCTGGGCGTGGGACTTCAGTCAAAACGGACAGGCGTTGCGGGCAGAGGTGAAGGCGGCGATCAATTCGCGCAGACCGGGGCTGATGGGCGCGGGCTCGCCATGATGGCCTGAAGTGGAGCGCTCGACGTGCTTCGTCGCGTGCGGCTTGAACGCGAACATATGCCAGATCCGGAAGTATTCGGCGCCCTGAGTGCGCGCGAGCCGGACGAGGTCGTTGAACGGGCTTTGGGTGCCGGACGCCTCGACGTCTTGAAGAAACATGGGTTCCATCGCGGGACTTATTATGGTGTCTGGTTCTGGCGCAGATCGCCATAGTTGATTTCGATTATGATTCCGGAACGCAAACCGACCCACGTCCGCAGATATGCGATTGCGGCCGCGCTCGTGCTCGCGGCTGCCTTCGCCGTCTCTCTGTTTTTTCTGGCCTACCCGCTTTACGTGATTCGGCCATTTCGGCATCAGGGCGCCGGAGAATTGGCGGTCGCGCTGGCAGTTCTCCGATATCGACCTTTAGTGATGGCCCTATGTGTTGCGCTGGGCATCGTCGCGTTCATCGTTTACTGGCGGTCGGAGGCGGACCGACGGCGTCGTATCGCTGCGTGGGCGGGAATCGTGGGCGTATGTCTGCTCGCGGCGGTTTCGCGCATCAACATCTATGAAATGATGTTTCACCCGATTGGGCATCCAGAGTTTCAGACGGCAGGCGAAACCAGGCTGGATGGTGGCGAGATGGTGACAGCGGTCCAGATTGGTCCGGTGGCGCGCGCCTATCCTGTCCGGATCACCTCCTATCACCACATTGTGAACGACGTTGTGAACGGCGTTCCTATCGTGGCGACGTATTGAACGCTCTGTCACACCGGTCTGGTGTGGGGTCGCGACGTCAACGGGATCACTCTGACTTTTCACCTCGCGGGAATCAACAATCAGAACTTCCTCATGCGGGATGAGCAGACCGGCACGTACTGGCAGCAGATCAGCGGGCGCGCCATTTCCGGTCCTCTGGCGGGTTCCACGCTTCAACTGATTCATTCGGATGAATTGACGCTGGCGCTGTGGAAGGCCGAGCAGCCGCGCGGGACTGTTCTCAAGGAGATCGCGGGATACGCGTCCCGATATGCTCCGGAGGATTGGGACGTGAAGATGAAGAAAACGCCCACGATATTGAGCTATGCCGAGCCGGGACTTGCTCCGCGCGACCTGATGATTGGCGTTCATGCAGGCGGCGGCGCGAGGGCGTACCGGTTCGAGGACGTTCTAAAACAAAAGCTGATTGAAGACCGCGTGGGTTCAGAGCCGGTGCTGCTGGTTGTGGCGATGGATGGGGAATCGGTCCGGGCCTTCTCAAGACGGTTGCCCAATGGAAGCGCCGTCTCGGACTTTTACCGTGCGCCCGATAACACGGCCGGAGCGGCTTTAATGATGGACGCCCTGACGGGCAGCAGGTGGACTTTTCGAGGCTGCGCGGTGGAGGGTCCGCGCAAGGGTGAGTGCCTCAAAAAAATCGAAGCGATCAAAGACTACTGGTTCGACTGGCGGAATTACAATCCGGGGACTACGGTGTTTCGGAGATAGCGATCTGCTAATACGTTTCGATTATTGACCGTTAGTTGCGGCTCCGGCTAGCATCTCCCAATAATGGGCAGGCTCGCGCTATCTCTGCTGTTGGGATCTTCCATCTTATTCGCACAGGCTAACTTCGGCACGATCAGCGGCGTGGTCGAAGATACTTCGCACGCGCCCGTCACCGGTGCGCAGATTTCGCTGAAGGCGGAAGAGACGGGGGCAAGCCGGACTTTGGTCTCGAACACCGAGGGTCTGTTTGAGGCAGTGGATCTGCGGCCGGGCGAGTATACGGTTCGGGTCAACGCCCCGGGGCTGACGACGGCGGCGCGTCGCACAAGACTCGAGGTGGGCCAGAATCTCTCGCTCGAGATCACGATGCAGGTCGGGGAGCAGCATGAGACGGTTGCGGTGACCGCGGCTGCGGAAACGCTCAAGACGCAGGACGCGACCCTGGGCGAGGTGGTGGAGCAAAGGTCTGTAAGCGACCTGCCGCTGAATGGACGAATGCTGCTGGATCTGGCGCTGACTGTGCCGGGAGCGCACGCCGGGCATGGGGCCCAGACCGGCACGACGAATCCGCTTTACTGGAGGCCCGGCCAGGCATCATCCATCACGATTGGAGGGAACCGGCCGAACGCGAATTATTTTCTGCTGGATGGAATGACGAACACTGACCCGACGTTCAATACGCAAAACGTGAGCGCGTCGCCGGATGCAGTGCGCGAATTTCAGGTGCAGACCGGAAGCTATCGCGCGGAAATGGGCGGCGCGGGGGGAGGGCAGGTCAACATCATCACGAAGGCGGGCACAAGCCAGTGGCACGGAACCGCGTACGAATACCTGCGGAACAGCCGGCTCGACGCGCGCACGTGGAATGAGATGCCAGGCACGACGTTTCTGGTACAGAACAACTTCGGCGCGTCCCTGGGAGGGCCGGTTTACGGAAAGAAAACCTTCTTCTTCACGAACTATGAAGGCTTCCGGCAGAGGCAGGCGATTACGGCGATCGATACGGTTCCGACCGCCGCCGAAAGATCCGGGGACTTCAGCCAGAGCGGCGTGAATATTTTCGACCCGGCGACGACGGCGACGACGAATGGCCGGTCGATTCGTAGTCCGTTTGCCTGGAACGTGATCCCGTTCAGCCGGTTGAATCCCGCGGCTTACAAGATGCTCGACAAGTACACGCCCGCGCAGAATCAGGACAACGGGATGATGGCGGGGATGACGATGATGGGATCGCCGACCGTTTTCGGCCAGAGCGGCCTCGATTCCAACAATCTTCTCGACCTGCGAAACCAGCATCTGGCGACGGATCAGGGTACGGTTCGCGTTGACCGGATCTTCGATACGGGCGATTCGATCAACATCCGCTACATTGCGAGCGGCGAATCCGGATTCGTGCCGCAGAACCTGCCTGGCTATGGATTCAATCATGACAACCTGGGTCAGAATGGCGCGATGCTCTGGACCCGGGTGATTTCGACGAACATGGTGAACACGGCGTCGATCGGCGTTTCACGACTGGCGATGTTCCATTACACCGAGAACAACGGCGTGAACGATATTGTGGACGATCTGGGGATTACGGGCGTCAATTTCGGCGGGCAGGGCGCATGGGGCGCGCCTTATTTCGGGGTGCAGGGATATACGCCGTTCGGAGACTCCTGGCTGGCGACCCCAATGCACATGTGGGACACGATCCTTGAAGGCCGCGACACGCTGAACTGGCAAAAGGGAGCGCACAGTCTCAAGTTCGGGGGGAGTTATCGCTGGTACATCTGGCCGATGTGGGCGCTGGTTCAGAGCCGCGGCTTTTATACGTTCACGAAGGGATTCACGACGCAGACGCTCTCGAACGACGACACGGGCGATGCGCTGGCCAGCTTCGAGCTGGGCCTGCCGGCTTCGCGTCAGGTTCAGAATGGCGTGCCGACAATGGACCTGCGGCAGTGGTCCGCGGACGCGTTCGTTCAGGACACATGGCGCATTACTCCGCACACGACGATCGATATCGGGCTGCGATATGAGTTCATGTCGCCACTGGTGGACGTGGTGCGGCAGTGGAGCAACCTGATCGACGATCGCAGCCGTCTGACGGCTTTCATCGGAGGCGAGGCGGGGCGACCGCGCGGGCTGATGTATCCCAACAAGCTGCGCTTTGCGCCACGCATTGGCGTTGCGCATCATTTCGAGAACGCCGGCGTGGTGTGGAGGGCAGCATACGGCATCTTCTATACTCCGGTGGATCTGAATACGTGGTGCAACCAGCTTCACAATGTTCCGCTGGTGTTTCCGATTACACAACAGAGCGATAACTTTACGCCGGGCATCAACGGGTTCAACTTTCCCCAGCCGGTGCTCGGCTCGACAACGGTAAGCTTCACGGCCTTCGATTCTCATTCGCCGCCGCAGTATGTGGAGCAGTGGAGCACCTCGATTCAAAAGAGCCTTGGCGCGGATACGACCATTGAGGTCGGGCATCACGGAGAGCGCGGGTTCCATCTTCAGGAGGCGGTTCTGATCAACAATGCGCAGCCCGGACCAGGCGCGATTCAACCGCGGCGGCCGTATCCGACGGCGGTATTCGAACAGGGCACGGTCATTCCCGCCGGAGTGAATGTCGCGAGCCTTACGTTTCCGGTGAGCACGGTGAACATGCTCGAGAACAGGGCCAGAAGCTGGTATGACGCCGGGTATGTGAATCTGCGAAGGCGATATTCGCGGGGGCTGAGCTTGCTGGCAAATTACACGTGGTCGAAAAATCTGAGCGATGCGCCGGACTTCCGCTCGCCGATGTTCGAATCGGCGATTCCGCAGAACGCGTACGATTTGAACGCGGACAAAGGACCGGCCTGCGATGTGCGCCATCGTTTTGTAGCGAGCGCGGTATACGATATTCCGGCGTTCGACCGGAATCGAGTCCTGAACGTGTTGACGCGCCACTGGCGCGTATCCACGCTGTACCAGGTACAGAGCGGTTTTCCGTTTACGATTTCGGTGTTCGGGGATACGGCGAACGCGGGCGCGGTGGTGGGAGAGAATCCGATTCGCGCGAACTACACCGGGCAACCCGTATTCGGCGCCGGCACGAGAACAGATGCCGAATGGTTTAACACCGCCGCGTTCGCGACGCCAGCGGCATTCACTTTCGGGAACGCGGGACGGAATTCGGTATACGGACCCGGAATGCAAACCATGGACATTGCAATGGCGCGAGCGTTCCCCATCACCGAACGCGTTCACTTCGATGTTCGGGTGGAAGCTTACAACACGCTGAATCATTCAAACCCGGGGACGCCGAATCGTTTTGTGAATACGCCGCAGTTTGGAACCGTCACTGAGGCAGCGACGCCCGGACGGGAGTTTCAGCTCAGCGCGAGATTGGCATTCTAAAAGGCGCCACAAGAATGCAATGGGCCGCAGATGAACACGGACGAACGCCGATAAGTCAGGCCCGCAGCTCACATGAAGTTGCGGGTGTGCAGGCTGGAAAGCTCTTCGGCTTCTGCGCTGGGGAAACCGATCCATTCGAGGCGTTTCACTCTGTCCCTGTTCATCTCCTGAACCAGGCCGTTGACTGCATCGGATCCGGAGCGAATCGCTGGATGAACCACAGCAGCGACAGGAACGTGCCTTCGCCGAGTACGGAGAGCAGAAATGAGGCTGTGGCGAAATCCGGCTCCTCGACCAGAGTCTGCAGGAAGCCTGACCCCCGGCGGTGGAAAGGCCGGGCTCGCGAGATTTCAGCAGGGCGCGGCGCGTGAATACTTCGATGTGCCTGGCCTCATCTGCGGCCTGAATGGCGAGAACCTGCATGACTTCGCGGAAATGCGGGTGAAGCTGCGCTACGAATCGGCTGGGTACGATCAAACGGCGGTTTCATTTTCGATGAGATACGTCATGAGTTGCACGACGGCGTCTTCAACATCGCCGGGTAATTCGAATGGAGTGCCCCTGGAGATGGCGGTAGCCGGGTCCGATTGCGACGCAGCGGCCTGCGCGCAGATGCGCGGAGCATCTTCAGACCAGATTTCGAGCTTTTGGGAGAGGGCGAACTGAAACTCCGGCCATCCGGCTTCGACCAGGGCGCCTCGCGCGGCGAGTCCACAGTGCTGTGGCGGAAGATCGACGACGGCTTCGGGCGCGCCTGCCCGCCCGGACCTGGACCAGCGCTGCATTTCGGCGTCGCCATGTGTTACGACGGCTCGCTTGATCAGCAGAGCGCCGCCGCGGTCAAACGGCAGGTCTTTTAAGTCGAGGCGCATTGCGCGGTCGCGAGTTCGACGAAGCTGTTCAGATTACCGAACCTTTCCACGGCATCCGAGAGCAGAGCGTAACCTTCGGTCCGGCCCGGCAGCCAGCGCTTCAGACCTTCCATATCGAGAAGGCGGCGAACCTCGGGATCCTCGTACGACATGGCGAGCAGCAGTTCCTGGAAGCGGGCGACGAGAGCGGCGGGCGCGTTATCGAGAACGGTGAAGTTGCAGTGATCGTAAGGCGGCGTCTGCGCGATCAGGCGAGTCGAGCCGAAGGGTATCGTGCCCTCCTGAGCGAAGAGCAGCAGATTGCTATCGATGAGGCAGGCGGCATCACACTCGCCGCGAACAAGCGCCCGGACGGCATCGCGTTCGCCTCCGATGTGATCTCCGTGCTTGCCCAGAGCAACATCGAATTCGAGGACTTCGATGTCTCGCCCGCGTTCAACGCCATGTTGCGCGAGAAAGCTCAGCGGGATCAGAGTGGCCTGCGGCGAATCCGGCGCGCCGACGGCGACGCGGCGTCCTTTGAGATCCGCGATGGCGCTTATGCCGGAGTTTTGACGCGTGATGACGACCGACGTCAGGTCGCGATCGGTATCGCGCATGCAGATGGCTTCAGGGCGGCGGCCGAAAGAGGCGGCCAGACGCTGCGACTGAAGCCAGGCCAGGGGAGAATTCCAGGCGACGTGAATGTGTCCGGAGAATTGCGCCTGTACCTGGCGCTCATAGTTCGCGTAGAGGATGTAATCGAAGGGAAGCCCGCGCTTTTCGAAGTAGTTTCGGAATCCGTCCCAGATCGCGACGACTTTGGGATCATAGGCAACGGCGCCGAGCAGAAGAGAATCATTCATTATTCGTGGCTCCTTCCGAAGAGCGGCATGCCGCAAACGGCTTTGCCGATGAAGTCGTACAAGATATCGGTGGTGGGCGCCATGACGCCTGAGGCGCGAGCATCGCGGAAGAAGCGTTCCACCGCCACGTCTTTGCGGAACGCGGCTCCGCCGCACACGCGCATGCCAAGATCGAGCACTTTATTGGCGGTCTCGCCGGCCGCGGTTTTGCATTCGAGGATGCGCAACGTGGCGTCCGGGCGCGCCGCGGCGATGGCGTTGATTGTATCGGCGAGGAGAGCGTCGCACATATCCGTTTTTACCTGCATGCGCACGATGTAGGCGCGGATGGTGGGCAGATCCGCGAGCGACGTACCTGCGTCCTCATGGCGAGTGCGCGTTGCGTGTTCGATGGTTCGACGCAGGCCCCCGGCCATCAAACCGACGGAGCACGCGGCGCTGAGGACGGAAAACGTCGGCAGTGCGACGTTCATCATAATGTCAAAGCCTCTGCCGTCGGAGCCCATCATCGCTTCCGGGGGCACTTTTACATCACTGGCGCCAACCGGAAGAGAATCATTTCCACGGAGTCCCAGCCCGTGAAAGGGGCCGCGCACCTGAATGCCTTCAGCCGAGGCTGGGACAAGCCAAATGGTGCTGAGCCCGTCCGCCGCCACGGGTCTGGAAGACCATACGTAAGACGCCGCATTGGAAGCGGACGTGACCCAGCTTTTTGAAGCGTTGAGAACGATATGGCCATTCCGTCTCTCCGCGGTGCTCGCGGGCGCCCAGAAATGGCTGCGGGAACCGGCTTCGCTGAAAGCGAGGGTCGTCAGGTGGGAGATGGAAGAAATGGCGCGTCGCGTTTCAAGCGGTCCGAAAGCTTCCACAACGGCAGTTGCGGAATAGTGCATGGTGAGCACCATGGCGGTGGACCCGCACTCCTCAGCTACGCGGCGCACGATGCGCGCTGCTCCCGCGAGGCCAAGTTCGAGGCCTCCCGAGGCTTTTGAGCTCAGGGCGCCGAGCAGTCCTTCTGACGCAAGCGCGCGAATGGATTCAGATGGGAAAGCGCCATCGCTATCAACAACGGGCGCCCACTGAGCAATGATGCCGGGGCAGACGCGATCGAGCGTCGTCTCCAGCGTTTCGGCTGTGTTGTTCATTCTCCTCGCAATCTTGCGGACGGCAGTTCGTCCGCGGAATGCGGTCAGGAGACTGCCGTTGCGCAGTGGCCGGGCACGCCGGTCGATTTAACGGTTCAGAATCGTTTCATCAGGAACTAACGAAGTTTAACCTGGGACGGGTGAAGAGGGATTTTACTCGGGCAGCCGTGTTCAGCGCGGCTGTGAGCGCGGCACATTGGTGCCCGCGACTCGTGATAGCATTTCGCCAGAAGGAGGAATCACGATGACGGCTTGCTCCAGACGCAATTTCCTCAAAACCGGCCTTGCGGCGGGTGTACTTGCCGGAACCGGCAGCGTGCCTCTGCGCGCCGCGCGCGGCTCGGCAACCGATTGGGTAACGCTCGGCAAATCCAATGTGAAAGTCACGCGGCTCGCCTTCGGCACAGGCACATTCAGTGGACGCGTGCAGCGGGAGCTTGGGCAGGATCAGTTCAACCGGCTGGTGCGGCACGCTTATGACAGCGGCATCCGGTTCTTCGAGACCTCGGAAACGTACGGCGGGATGCATGAAATGCTCGGGATCGCACTGAAAGGGATCCCGCGGGACAGCTACCGGCTGATGTCGAAAGTAACGACGCGGCCCGGCGTGGACCCGCAGCAGAAGATCGACCAGCTGCTCAAGGCCGCCAATACGGATTATTTCGATATCATGCTGCTGCATTATCAGCATGTGGCCACGTGGCCGACCGATACGGTTCGCTGGCAGGAGGGCATCCAGGAAGCGAAAGAGAAGAAGGCCATCGTGGGATACGGCGCTTCTGTTCACGGGCTTCCGGCGCTGCGACAGTGCCCGGGCAACAAATGGCTCGAGATCGCAATGATCCGCATGAATCACAAGGGCGTGCGGATGGATGCGGAGAACTACGACACGAACGGCCTCGGCAACGTGAATGAAGTAGTAACTCACGTGAAGCAGGTTCACGGCCAGGGCATGGGCGTGATCAGCATGAAGCTGGCGGGAGAGGGCGCTTTCACCAACCGCGAGGACCGCAAAAAGGCGATGAACTTTGCGTTCAATCACGCGGGCGTGGATTGCGTGACGGTGGGCTACAAGAGCCCGGCCGAGATCGACGAAGCGATCGAAAATCTCAATCTCGCGCTGGCGTAAAACGGGCTCCGGGCGGCATTCTCGAATATGAACGCCGCGCCCGCGAAAATCAGTTCACGGCTCGGGCCCAATCAGATTCGCGGATTCTGGGCGTCGTGGGCCGGGTGGGCGCTGGACGGCATGGATTCCTTTATCTATGCCCTGGTGCTTGTGCCCGCGCTGCGCGATCTCCTGCCTCGATCGAATATCGCGGCGACCGAGGCGAATGTCGGGCTGTACGGTGGGATTCTCTTCGCCGTTTTTCTCTTCGGATGGGGCGCATCGTTTCTCTGGGGACCGATCGCGGACCGCTTCGGGCGCGTTCGCGTCCTGATGCTGACGATCCTGTGCTATTTGGTGTTTACATTTCTGGGGTGTATCGCAACCAATGTGTGGCAGCTTGGAATCTTTCGCCTGCTGGCCGGGATTGGCATCGGCGGTGAGTGGACGCTGGGCAGCGTGTTCATCGCGGAGGAATGGCCGGAGGACCGGCGGATTCAGGGCGCCTGTTACATGCATACCGGCTATTACTTCGGCACGCTCGTGGCCTCGGCGCTGAATTGGCTGGTAGGCGCGCATTATGGATGGCGCGCGATGTTCGCGGTGGGCGGGTTGCCGGCGCTGCTGACGGCGCTCATTCGGTATGGCGTGAAAGAACCGGAGCGCTGGCGCGCTGTGGGGCGGACGCGGCGCGCATTCGCGCAGATCTTCTCGCGTGAATACCGCGGCCGGACGCTTCTGAATGCAACCTTCGTGCTGATCTCCATGGTGGGACTGTGGGCTGGTTCGGTGTATGTGCCGAGCGCTGTGACTCAGCTTGCCGCGCGCGAATCGCATGGTGGGATCAGTGCGGCGCATCTGGCGTCCGCGGCGGCAATGCTGCTTTCATTGGGAACGATTCTCGGGTGCCTTGTGGTTCCGTTTCTCGCGACGCGCCTCGGGCGGCGGGCAGCGCTCGCCTGTTTCTATGGAGTGATGGCGTTGTTTATTCCGCTGGGATTCGGATACGCGTTCTATCTTCCGGCGAACGCGCTTTCGCTGTTCATCGCCTGTATGTTCTTCGTGGGCGTGGGCGGCGCGAGTTTCTGTGTATTTACCGTGTGGCTGCCGGAGCAGTATCGGACCGAATGCCGCGCGAGCGCCTTTGCTTTTGCGACTTCGTTCGGACGTTTCGTGACCGCCGGCGTCACGTTCGCGGTCGGCGCCGCGGTCTCGCATTTCGGTACGCTGGGAAAGCCGGTGGCTTTTACGGCGATCGCGTTCGTTATCGGCCTGATGATTCTTCCCGCGGCGAAAGAGACGCGGGACGCTGCGCTCCCGGAATAGTTCATGAACCTGACGACGCTGTTCGATTTATCTTTGCGCGGACGCCGCGATGAGGTTGCGCTCGAGTTTGAAGGATCGACCTCGACGTTCGGCGAGATCGATTCCCGAAGCAACCGGCTGGCGCAATTGCTGGACATCAGGGGCTTCAGGCCAGGCGACCGGCTCTGCGTATACCTCGCGAACTGCCCGGAGATGATCGACATTTACCTTGCGTGCGTGAAGAGCGGCGTGATCATTGTTCCGATCAACGTTCTTTATCGCGACCGGGAGATTGCGCATATTCTCCGCGACGCGGAACCGCGCGCCATCGTATCGCGTGCGCCCATTGCGGGCCACATTCCCAACTGGACCCCGGACGAACTTACGGAGGCAAGTCGCAGGGTGCCCGACGTGCGCCCTTCGATCGCGCCGGATGGTGACGCGCCCGTCGCGATCATCTACACCTCCGGGACGACCGGGACTTCGAAGGGCGCGCTGCTGAGCCACAACAACTTCGCGGCGAATGCGGTGAATCTGACGGCGTGCTGGCAGATTACGTCGAGCGACCGGCTGCTGCTGGCGCTGCCGCTCTTCCATGTCCACGGGCTGGGCAATGGGATTCATTGCTGGCTGGTGAGCGGATGCCGGGTGGAGCTTTTGGAGCGTTTCGTCTGGCAGACCGCGGTGGAAACTTTCCTGAGATTCCGGCCGACGCTGTTTTTCGGCGTGCCGACGATGTATTCGCGGCTGGTGAAGATGGATGCC
>Ga0157370_10005537_pt1 | contig 14158 bp, 6 predicted proteins | sample C35metaG_FD_113463 | JGI IMG/M metagenome (GOLD analysis project Ga0157370, IMG submission 113463) | Corn rhizosphere microbial communities from Kellogg Biological Station, Michigan, USA - C3-5 metaG | ecosystem: Host-associated > Plants > Roots > Rhizosphere > Soil | place: USA: Michigan...
ATCACGGTAGGCACAGATACGCCAACGCCACTTTCCCCTTAGCTGCATATCTGCGCCAGTGTGGGGAATAGATGTATCCGCGCATTCGCTTGCTTTTCCAAGGCCGTTCATGTATTGGGAGTAAGGAATACGGAATGGACCATCCATCGGCAGGGCACTATGAGATTATAGGGGAAATAAATGATTTATCAGCGATTAATCCTGAAGTTGCATCAATGCCTCCAATATTTGTACTTCAGAATTGGTCAAATCGGGATTTTCATCTTTCCTGTTCTGAAAAGCATTTTTACACCATATCAATATTTTGTCATCCGGATATTTTGCTACCTCGTTTTTTAACCAGGAAACTGCCTCATCTTTTCTATTTAGTTTCTTCAGGGCCCAGGCTGTAACGAGATCATTGGCAGGTAAAAAATTACTTACGGTATTTTCTATTTTCGGTTTGAACTGAATTATTTTTTGCAAAGATTCCTGTGCCTCTTTCTCTTTTTTCATTTGATGAAAACATAAATAGTTCATCCAATCTTCCAATCTTTCATCAATATCTTCCTGGTAGGGTTTTCCAACACCCAGATTCTCCGGCCATTTCTTTGCGTCAGCAATAAATGTAATTGCTTTAGCATATTTTTTATTTCCTATTTGCTCAACAGCCTGCATCAAAAGCGCTTCTCTGTACAATTGCCGTCCAGTAGTAGCGCCTTCAAAAGGGAGAATATTTATGATTGATAACAGTTGTGAACATTCCTTGTAACGATGATTCAGCAGCAAAGTTTTAGCATACAACATTCCAATGACATAATTTTTAGAATGAGCTTTATAAAATGGTTCAACCGTTTTTAACGCTTCTTCATTTTGATCCTGGCTGATGTAATATTCTGCCAGCAATTTATAATACCGCCACCCGTCTTTATCCAAAGCAATGGCTTTTTTTAAGCCGGGTAAATCTGATGCTCCTGTTTTCATTTCGGCCCGCGCTGCATAAAAAGGTGCAAAATCCGGAGCATTGCCACATTCCAGAAATAACTTTTTACTTTCATCAATCCTGTTCCTGTCTTTGTATAGCAGCGCCAGAAAATATTTTGGCCTCCAGTTATCACTTTGTTTAATTGCCCATCGCAAAACCGGCTCATCCTCAGAACGGAAAGGAAATATAAATGCAGGCGAAGAAACATTCGCTTGTTCTAAAGATGCAGTAAAATTTTCATCCTGTTTATATTTTAAAAATGCGATCCAATAATTGATCAGCGCATTCGGTGTGGAAATATCCAAAAGTTTTTTAGCATCTTTTAAACATCCATTATTGTAATAAACAGTTGCCAATTCAAGATAGGTTTCCTGTGGCTGTTCGTTGCGTATCATTGAGGTGAAATCTGACTTATTTTCCGGGATATTGCTCCATAAATATTTTTCAAAAGATGCAAAATGATTGAGCGCATCAAATGATAAAATAGTTTTCAATACCTGCTCTGCCTCCACACGATTGTTTAAATACCGAAAAGCGATTGCCATTGATTGCAATGCGGCTATATTATAACGATCATAGTCAAGCGCTTTTTTACCAAACTCAATTGCTTTATCCCAGTTCGTTTCTTTCAAATATAATTGAGCCAATGCTGTATAAGCCGCGCTTCTGTATCCGATTGATAAAGCGGCAATGTCCAAACCATCTTTGGCATCTATTTCATTTCCCAATCTGTGATTAATAATTCCATAATAAAAATTAGCAGCGCCATCGTAAGTGTCAATGCTTAAAGCCCTTTTAGCCAATGCAAGCCCTTCGTCATACCTCATATCGCGGTACATTAATTCGGCCATTTTGGTAAGCGCGGATAAAAAGTTTTTATCTTTTTGCAAAGATTCATTTAGCTTTTTTTCAGCCTCTGCATAGTTTTTTTCATCCATTAATTCTTTGCCCTGAATGTATAAACCGTAAGAAGTATTCCAGTCGAAATCTTTTGGCGATTCCAAAGGGCGACTTAAATTATATGCATCGGGATTTGATTTATAAATCAATTTATCGCCACCAAGTGTTACCATAAAGTTTGCAGAATCTGTATCCACTTTCAAAGAATCAGCAAAAATTTGCAAAGGGGTTAGTTGCATTTTTTTTTGATAAATAATCTTTTCACCATTTTTTATCAAAAGTGTATCATCAATCTTTTGGACGGGGCTAAAATAAATCTTCAACCAGCTATTTTCAGCTTTCAAATTCAAAGCGCCATATTCATTCGCTTCTACAAATCCTTTTGTTTTTAAAACCGGAAACCAGTATTCTGTCCATACATCGGCAGAGTAAGGCGCAAAACTCTTGTGTTTGAAGGGAGTAAAAGTACTTTTGTCAGCAGTCTGATTAAACAGTCTTCCGGATTGCATTTCGGTATATTGCCCATCCGTGTCGGTCAGTAATTTTTCCCAAATCATTCCCTGGTCCGACAAACCCCATATCCATATTTTTTTTCCGGGTTTCTCATCATGTCCGGAATATCGTGCTACGCCATAATCATCATCGTGCCAGTAAGCGCCATAGAAATCAGTATATTTTCCAAATACATGATAGGATTTATAACCGCCAAAATTATTATTGTCGTAATAAGAAATGTCTTTCCCATTTTGTTTATTAATAGGCCAGTTACTGTATTCGCCTTCATGGCCGAGGTAATGATTGCCGCGGTAAATATATTGAAGATTGCCACTGGTTTTAAATCCTGCATTCATCCAGGAATAATAAGGCTGGCTGAGTGAGCCAGGATTGTACCAGAAAGATTTTGTGGTAAAATAGGCTTTGTCTTTCGGTAAATTAATTTCGATAGACCAGTGCGTTCTGGTGAGCAAATCCAACACGCCGATTACACAACTCACACTGCCATCTTCATTATTTTTTGTAATGTAATCAACAGGGGTGGCGCAATTGGGAGTATGGCCCATAATCCCATAATTGGCTTCTATACCTCCGCTGGTCCATGGCCCGCGCATGGCAATGTCCCTGAATTTCACCACATGGTTTTCATAAATAAAAGGCTTGCCTGTTGATTTTTCTATGGCCGACCAAATCTTACCACCGACTTCCGGAAGTATAGTCAGCTTAATAAAATCATTTTCCAGTTCTACTACTTTCCATTCTTTTTGAATTGGTTTATCAGTAAAACCATCAAAGCGGAAATAAGGATAAATATTGGTGAAAGCAGGGATAGGATTCGGATCTGAGAAAGGATAGGTGGTGAAGATTTTATTGTATTCCCGAATGGTAGCATTGTTTTGAGCAGTGGCTGAAAAACAAAGAAAAGTAAAAACAAATAAGAATGAAGATTTCATATAAATGATTTTAAAATCTGTGTAACAGTTAATAGGAAGGTTGAATTCCTTTACTTTTCCAATAATCAATTATCGGTTGAAACGGTCCATATTTGTGTTGATATTCAGAAAAAGGATCGGCAAAAGGCCCTTTATCATAATCAATTGCTTTTTCTTCGTAATGAGGATAGCCAATTTCATGTACCTGTGGCCTTTGATGAATTTTATCATCATTAATAAAAGCAGCAAGATCAAGAGCCTGAGCAGAAGTTAGAAATGGCTTCTGATGGGTAGCTTTATCATAAGGCATATTTGCCAAAAGCCATTGTGCCTGCTTAATAATACGATGCATGCTGGATCCCGGCTGATAAGATTTCAAACCCCACAAAGGAGGATAAATATAAGTAGAGCTATCATATTCCATCTGGCCTTCTCCTGAAGGGCCGTGGCACCTGGTACAGTTTATGGCATAAAGTTGTTCTCCTCTTTTAGAAGAAGCAGCGACAGCAGGGAAAGAAATTTGCTTGTTTTTGATTCCCGGAGTTTTTTCGTCAACTTTTGAAGAATCGCTGATCCATTTTAAATAGGAGATGAATGCAATCATTTCTTTGCTGTCTAAAGGTAAAGGTTTGCCCAAATGAGGATGCGTGATACAATTATTGACCCTTTCTGCGATCGATAATACTTTGCCTTCCCTTGCACGGTATTGAGGATATTTTCTAAAAGAAACCATCAGGTTAAAAGAATATGGTTTGGTACCGGCATCCTGGTGACAATTAGTACAATTCATTTTATTGCCGAGATATTTACCATTGATTCCATTTGGGCCGATATAATAGGCAGTATGAAGCATCAATTCCCTTCCATATCTCACCGCTTCGCCGTATTTACCATCCGGAATCTTAGAAGTGTCCAGATGAAACAAACTGTCTGTGTTGCTCATTAAAAATTTATCTTCCTTTATCTTCATTTTATTTCCATGGCACGAAATTATTTGCAACGAGATTACTATTAAAAAAATAAAAAGGGAGAGTATGGAAATTCTTTTCATAACAATTAAGACTTTTGTATCAAAAAGGCCTGAGCCAGGGTGTAAGTTGTTCTTTTTTTAAATATTCAGCACGATAAGGCGGCATAGCCGTTTCTAATGTCCATAACAAAATGCCTTTTCTGTCAACAAGGGCAAGTATATGACGTTTGGAACAACAGCATAAAATCGTAGTATCGTTTACCATATACGCACTTCCCATTCTTGAATTAAAGATTTCTTTTGGCAATTTAAAATGAAGTTCAACTTTTGATGTTTCATTTTGCTCGTCTAATTTTAATGCAAATACTTCTGATTGCCCGTTTTGTACACCGTTATCAAAAAACATTAAATTTCCATAGGGATTCAGATGCACTGCATGCGATTGGGTAAAGTTACAATCGGGAGACATTTTCATTGTACCACCTTTCCCTAATTTCCAAATTACTTTACCTGTATGAGAATCTATTTTCCATATTTGACCGGTATTATAAAATGAAATGATATAGTTGCTGTCTGTATCATAATTAAGACTATTGGCATGTAGCCAATCTTTTTTATTCTTTGGCAGATTTGGATCTGTCAACGGATCAAGAACATCAAATACGCTCCATTGCCAGATTTTTTTTCCCGTTGTATCCATAACTATGATTCCATCCCCGTTCACAGTATCCTTCTTTTTTCCGCCGATAGAACTTAAATCTACAGCTCTTTTATCTTCATAAATGGTTACAATCTGGTGTCTGCTATTTTTCAGAATTTCATGATGGATGGTGTATATAAAGTCTTTTTGTCCTTTTTTCAAATTCAAAAGGGTATCGCCGTTTAAATTTATTTCTAAGATTTGACTTCCATAACTGGTAGGCTCGTCATTGGTTCCAAGAATGGAAAGTATTGTCTGATCTTTGGTAAAATGAGTTACCTTAAATCCTACTCCCGCAACCATGTGATACCATCGGATTCTTCCCTTATAATCAACTATGTAAGCGATACCCGGAGCATACCTTTTGTTTAAAAGCATAAAGCCGTTTCTGAATTCTTTTGGTAATATTTCTAAAGAATCACTTGCTTTAAACTGATCCTGTAGCCATAAAGGAAGTGCAGGCGAAGTAAAGGAATAGGTTTTGCCTACATTTCTTTTACCATCTTTTACGCTGATAACATGATAGAAATACTTTGTTTGTGGAATAATATTACAAAGAATGAGGGAATGGAACAGAGCATCTTTTGAAACAGAAGAAGTAAACTTCGTATTTATTCCACTGCTGTCAGGCCAATACTCTGTGTATATATCAGCCCTGGAATTTGTAACAACATTAAGTTGAATTTTTAATTCATTATTATTATGCAGCCCTATTCTTATTTCTTTAACGATATTTTCCTCTCTGTTAAAACAACCTTCAAAAACCATCGAAAAAAAAAACAAACTTATAACCACAGTTAAATACTTCATCATCTTCGTAATATGTTTTGAACAGTTCCCGTTGAATAATTTATTAAAAAAATAGTATAATAGTTACCATCAAAAAAAAAGGCAAAAGAATATATAATCTTTTTTGGATTGTATATTCTTTTAAGCATAGTTGTTTATTGCTACCTTCCTGAGTTATCCAAATTAGGGTTAAGATTAACCTGGTTTTGCGGATAAGGAAAATATTTATTTTTTGGCATCACAATGGTAGCAGGTTTACCAATTGACTGAAGATAAGCATTTACGATAACATCATATTTGTTCATTCTGATTAAATCAGCCCTCCTTTTTCCTTCATAAAAAAACTCCCAGCCTCGTTCCTGTAAAATGGCATCTCTTAATGAGGATTGGGTATAATCTGCGAGGTTGAGAAGTTTTGCATGGGATCTTCCTTTTACCTGGTTAATTAATCCTATATCTTCAGATGTCGGGCCGTTCAATTCGTTCAATGCCTCTGCCCGGCTTAGCAATACATCCGCATACCTTAATATATCAACACTATGGCCGTCATAATAGTTGTTAACCGAACCAGTTGAATCAGCATATTTTTTAGTAGCCACATCAGCCATGTAAAATATTCCTGATGGTGGTGTAGCGCCAAGTGTAGGTGGTTGCTCGTGAGTTAGTCCATCTACTCCATTATATACTGTATAAAAACATTTCTTTCTATCATCGCTATTATCAAACGAATTATAGAAATACCAGGATACTGCATAATATTGCCATCTGTTTAAAACAACCGGATGATTTTCTGATCCGAAGTGATTCATTAATTCTGTACCATTTACATTGGCATCGCTAAGTACAGAAAATATATTTTCAGAACACCATTTATTCGCTTCTGTAAATAATCCCAAATAAGAAGGATATAATGAATAAATATTGAGGTCCATCACTTGCTGCGTTAAATCAACAACTTTTTGCCATTGTTTCTCCCGTAAATATAATTTTGCAAGAAGTGTAAGTGCAGCGCCTTTTGTGGCTCTTCCGGCATCATTTGAAGTGTAGATTGGACTATTAGCATAACTTACCGGAAGCGTACTGGCTGCAAACTGAAGATTACTTATTAACAGTGAGTCAATAGTTTCAACTGGTGTTGGTTTTGGCTGACTTGTGTAAGCAGGATTGGCAATATCATTTTCGGTTATTAAAATTACCGGTCCCCACGCATCTATTAAATCCATATAAGCCAATGAGCGTAAAAATTTCAGTTCTGCCAAAAACTGGTTCTTTTGAGCATCAGTAATCGTTTTCATAGCAGAAATATTAAAAATAGCATTATTAGCATTTGCAATCAGTTTATATATTTGTCTCCAGTCTTCTGCCAGAAGCCCATTAGAAGAACTCCATTGAGCTAAAGAAAGCTGACCAGGGTCTCCACCATAGGAACAATGCCCTACATCTGTTGTAAGGTCAGTTAATGCAAAATGCCTTACCGTCCAGTAATCAAAATTATCGCCAACCGCCGGCCCCTTCAGGCGTGCATAAACTGCGTTTACCGCTGCTATTGCATCAGATTGAGTTTGAAAGGCATTTTCACTGGTAAGACTACTATATACTTTCGGTTCCAGCGTTTTATTGCAGGAAAATTGTATGAATAATACCGGTATAAGAAGCAGAAGATTATATTTTTTCATTTTAATTATTTTGTTAACTCTATTAAAACTTTAATTATTTTTTAATGAATGGAAACTTTTATCCCGATATCAAAAGTCCTGAATGCAGGAAATACACCAAAATCTTCGCCCCCACCAAGATTATTACTTGCATGCACATTTACTTCGGGATCAGTACCTGTGTATTTAGTGATAGTCAATAAATTTTGAGCAGAAGCATATATTCTTACTCCTTGTACTATTTTAATATGGCTAAACAAAGATTGAGGTAAATTATAAGCAATTGAAACTTGTTTTAACCGTATATAAGATGCATTTTCAACAAATCTTGAATTAACATAACTTCCATAAGTGCTTAAAAAATATCCTTCTCTTGGAACGGAGGTATTTTCATTTGTTCCGGCAACCCATCTATCCAAAGCAGCTACCCCCGTTGTAGATTCCAGTACCAGCTTGTTCATATCATATAAATAATAACCAAATGCCCCATTGAAGAAAATATTTAAATCGAACCCTTTATATTGAAAGCTATTACCAAATCCCAACATATAATGTGGATTGGTATTTCCTAAATAAGTTCTATCTGCCGGGGTAATTAATCCATCTCCATTTAAATCTTTATATTTAGGATCGCCGGGTTTTGAATTAGGTTGAGCGCTATACTTTTCACCGGTCTTAATTACTCCATCATACTCATATCCATACAATTCACCTAACTCTTTACCGGGCACCAGCCTCGTAAATTCCTGGCCTGATACCACTCCGCTTGGATTTGCTGTATTGGTACTGATAATGCTAACCGTTGGCGATAATGACAAACATTTCTGTTTGTTATAAGCGATATTAAGGGTTGTATTCCATGAAAAATCTTTTGCTCTTATATTATCAGAATTGACAGATAATTCAATTCCTTTATTTTCAATAGAACCTGCATTCACCAACTCCGAACTAAATCCCCACCATTGACCAATTGGAATATTAATCAATAAATCGCTTGTTGCCTTTCTGTAATAATCAACAGTTGCATTTATTCTTCCTCCTGCAAACCCCATATCCAACCCTGCATCAAACTCTGCAGTACTTTCCCATCTTAGATTATTATTTGATAGCGCTGAAGGTTCTATACCTACCTGTAGCGGGCCATTAGGACTAAGAACCGTGCTATAATTACCAAATGTGCTTAAATAACGGTAATTAGGTATTCTGTCATTTCCGGTAACTCCGTAGCTTATGCGTGCTTTTAGATTTGAAAATATATTTAAATCTTTTATAAAATTATCATCGGTAAATTTATACGCTACTGCACCTGATGGAAAGAGGCCATGGCGGTAATTAGGCCCAAACCTGGAAGAAGCATCATCCCTTAAAGTAAATGTACCAAGAATTTTATCCTTGTATGAATAATTCAACCTTCCAAAATAATCAGTAAGCTTTACCTCGGCCTTATTACTTGTATAGGCTGTAGGAAGAGATCCGGCGCTTAAGTTATAATATGAAAAAATATCGGTAGAAAACCCTTTACTGCCGGAACCTACTGATTCTGTAATATCTTTTTGATTTGAAGTTCCTGCTAATAAAATAAATGAGTGATTACCGGTTTTATATTTATAAGTCAAATAATTTTCAACAAGCCATCTGAAAGCAGTGGACATTTGTTCCCCGGCTACACCGCCAGAGCTTCCTGCCTGGCCTGCTACTAATGTAGAGGGTATATATTGCCCCGCATTCGTTTGTGAATATTCGCTGCCTGCACTAAAGTGATAAGTAAGATTATTGATTATATCATAATCAATATAAGCATTTCCGTTGATTAATTTGTTTCCACTTTTATTTGTCTTTTGCAATAGCGTGGCCAATGCATTGTCCTTACCTTGGTACCTGTAAAAGCTGCCATCCGGATTATAAGGAGGAATGTTTGGTTGTGCGGTTAAAATACTGAACATCGGAGCTGTTATATCCCCAGTATAAGATTGCAAATCAGCGTTGGAGCTTGCGCCATACACATTCGCTCCGATTTTAATTCTTTCATTCAGATTTTTCTCTGCACCAATCCTCACGGAATATCTTTCATAATCAGTATTTTTTAAAATACCGATCTGTTTCAGGTAACTTCCGGAAACGTATATTTTTGAATTTTTATCATTGCTGCTTACGCTTAAATTCCTGTTTTCTATTGTGGAATTTTGTGTAGCAAGTTTGTACCAGTCTGTATTGGCTACAGGAAAGCTGGATGGAAACGGAGGAGGATTACCATCTTCTATGGCAGTTGCATTTTGAATTGCGGTATACTGCTGTCCGTTTAGCAAAGCAGGTTTGTAGGTTGAATACTGAGTACCATGGGATACATCTGCATCTATTGATACACGCCCTGGTATTCCTTTTTTCGTTGTAATTAGTACAACGCCATTGCCACCCCGTGAACCATAAATTGCAGCGGCAGAGGCATCTTTCAAAATTTGGATATCCGCTATATCATCAGGATTAATAAGATTCCCGTTATCAGTAATAAACCCATCAACTACATAAAGGGGCGCATTGGTCGTATTAATAGAATTACCACCTCTTATAGTTATCTGAAGAGGACTTCCGGGAGAAAAATTGGTTTGCTGAACTTGCACACCGGCTGCTCTACCCTGTATCGCCTGTCCGAGATCAGTGGTCGTTCCTCCAAGATTTAAATGGCTGTTGTCTATTGAACTTACTGCTCCTGTAAGGTCCTTCTTTTTCATTGAACCATATCCTACCACTACCACATCACTTAACTGGTTGGCAGATTGGTCTAATTTTACCAAAATGCTTTCTTCATTTGTTGCAACCTGAACTGTTTTTGCTTCGTATCCAACAAAAGAAATAACAAGTAATGCTTTTCCATTAGGAATCGTAATCTCAAATTTGCCACCTGCTTTTGAAGTAGTACTTGTTTTACTGTTTTTGACAGAAACTGTTGCCCCTTCCAATGGTGAATTGTTATTTGCTTCTTCAATAACCCCTGTTATTTTCCGTTGGGCAATTCCTGATGCTGAAAACATCAAAAGAGCCAGAAGGACAATACTGAATTGAAGTAGTCTTGATTTTTTCATCTGTGTTTTATTTTAAATGATTTTGTTTTAGAATTCGAAAGCAATTCTTTTTTAGGAGCAGCTTTTAACCGACTTTTTTCATTAGTTAAATAATTGTTACAATAAAGATGACAATATTTTTTGAAAAACGCTGCATCTGAAAATTGCGTAAAAGTGATTTCGTCTTACGCAATCGGTTGCGAAAGCCACGCAATCGGTTGCGCTATTTTTAAGTTTTTTTGAAGGAGAAAAATTTGTGCACCGTTTGTGTAATTTCAGAATACAGCAGCTGATTGCAAAACTGAGTGTCTAATAAAGAAAAGAAAATAGCATAAATTCAGATGAGGTAGCAGTTTGAGAAGAAATCTGCTGTGATAAAGGGACAATCATTGCATAAAAAGAGGCTGCCTCAAATTATATTGAGACAGCCTTGTAAACGTATCTTCCTGAAAAATCCTTTATTTAACTCCTATCAATATACCTGATTTCCTTTCATTACCTACTTTAAAAAGGTAGATCAGATTAGTATGTTGCGCGCCGGGAACACTATATTCTATCGTTTTTATTTGCCCTTTTTCAATATATCCCTGGAATGCAGTTTTCAATTTCCTGCCCAGCATATCGTATAACTCAAGGCTTCCCTGTCCGGAAACAGCAGATTGCAATGAGAATTTGATCCTGTCTCCAAATGGATTGGGAGCTGCTGTTACCCTTGTTAATGGTTTTTCAAGAGTAATAGCCTGAATTGGACTTATTGGTGTGGTTTCCATCTGCCTGCTGCCAGTAGTCGAACCACAGTTGTTGGCAGTCGAAACGCAACCTGATGCATTGTTTGTGCCAGTAACACTGAATCCATCTCCAAATATTAATCCGGTAAATATTACACTACCTGTTCCGGTATAATTGATTGTCTTTGCCGCATTACTGTTTCCTGGCTGAGTGAGGGTATAGGTTGTTCCTGAAACAGGATTATTTACCTGTACACTAAATGTTTTATCGGTACAAGTTGGAACGAGCATAGATGCATCGGGAGCTGATGGTTGTTGGGTCACTGTTACAGTAACATCAGAAGTTACGCTACCACATGAAGGAGTAGCTGAACTGGCCACAGTCAACCGGAGGGTAACGCTGCCTGTGCCTCCTGTAACTTTTACACTCGGAGAAAAGGTACTACCATTTGTAATCACAACACTAAGATTATTTGTGTTTGTTTGTACAGACCATGAAGGTGTACCATTTGATCCGGAGCCAGACAGGTTAAAGGTATTGCCATTTGTTGCATCGTAGCATTGGGCTGATGGCGCAGTACCAGCAGAGGCAGTTGGATTTGCATTAACTGTTAATGAAATCGCATTTCCGGCACTTTCGCAACCAGCAGCATTTGTAACGTAAAGTGTTCCACTATATGTTCCTGCTGCCAGTGCGGATGGAATGGTGATGGTAAATGGACTTGCTGGCAAAGCTGTATAGGCAATATCGGTCAAACCGGCTGTGTGAGCAGCAGAATTCCATACAATCCTATATTGGGTAGCTGATGCACTGGCATAGCTTATGGATGCCGATGTACTTCCAGCGCACACTGCGCCAATAGAAGGTGTTGTGATACTTGCGAGCGGATTTACAGTAATAGTAGTAGTAGCGGTACATCCACTGGCAGCGTAAGAGATAACATGATCACCAACTCCCGCGGCAGAAGGAGTAAACAGCCCACTACTGTTAACACCATCACCGGAAAATGTACCACCGGTAGGGGTTGCTGATAATGTCACAGCCGATGCATTCACACAGAATGGGCCAGCCGGAGTAATTGATGATTGTCCGAATTGAAAGTTCACGGGAATAGGTGTCATAAAATCTTTTAAGGCAGCAGTAGAAGAAGCGGAGGCTTTTGTCTTAACCCATAAGGTTTGAATATTTAGTCCCGCACAAACATTTCCATTATTCAGCTGACTTATAAGATAGGTGATATTTATCGCCGCTTCAACAAATGCAAACTGAGCGTAGGTATTGCTGCCGAATGCCGTGTAAAGTAAACCTGTCTCCGCTCCGGTGCGATTAGTTTCGGCAAAAGCATTTGCATCTAAATTGGCAACACTGGCTAACTGATAAGACCATGTAGTGCCACTAAGTTTCCATTGATAAATGTAAACCAAAGGTTTTGTACCCCCATTGGTATATTCCATAGAAATGATCATATCTCCCTGGGTTCGGCCACCTCCGTTTGGTTTGGTGGTTAAAGGAGTTCCGGTAAATGTTCCACCCGCATTTTCCGTAATGGTTCCTTGTAAAAATTCAAAATCAATATAGCTTGTTCCGTTTGTGGATAAACGGTCTCCGGCAATAAAAACCCATTGATTGTTGCTGGCATCACGAGCTACATGGTAAAGGGCATTGTTAATGTCATTTTTATCCGGGGCACTACCCGAAGTCCAATGTAAATTACTTACATAGTCGTTAAATTTACTGCCAGTAGTAAAAATATCATCATTTATTGAATTATAAAGGTCAGTTTTTCTTCCGGTTGTTAAAGTGTTAACGGGATTTGCAGAACCATCAAAAACTGATCCGCCGGTACCGCCAGGCCCGGGGAACCAATCTCCGATGTTAGCGGTCGGTGTATTAGCTTTTAAGCCTCCATCAATAGCAAAACCACCTGTAGGAGTAGTTACAGGAGCCACCTGCCCGGATGTTATTTGAGAACTAAGTAAAGTCAATAACAAAAAAAGATTCTGTATTATTAGTTTACCTGATGCAAAAAGCCTTTTGTTTTTCACCGGCTTGTCATAATTGTAAAAGTTTATGATCTTTTTCATAATTGTAAAAATTAAAAGATGTGAAATAAATGATTGAATAACAGTGGTTCATTTCTGGCTTACAGAAGAAGCGGTGGAGAATGATCCCGGTAAAGTATTGGCCTGATACAAAATTGACTCTGGCTTGCTGATGAAGAACCAGTCCTATGAAATGAAAGGTGAAGAATTAGATTTAAACCTGTTCTTTTCATTTTTCAAGTTTTTATAAATACTTTTCAAATCACAATTGTTTAAAACAAATCACAATTGTTTAAAAGAGAGGTTTGGCAGTGGCATTAGATTTTTAAATGAAGTTCTAATGAGAAAAGAGGCGAGGGTATTTCCGGTTCATCAATGCTATAAATCAAGGATAGATTTGAAGTTTATCAACAGTAATAATTAAAGAGGAAGGTAAGTGGACAGGATTTTAGGGTTCTAAGAAGGATCAGGGATTATAAATTCCTTCGTAGTTGCTGGAGGTTTGACTAGCAAAAGTAGAATAAATTTTCAATAAACAAAGTATTTGCTAAATATTTGTGAAAATTATTTTAGTTAAAAGCTGCCACAATACAAGCAGGAATCTTCTCACTCGTTGTTATTCAAACTCTTTGTATAATACTTAAAAAAATTAAAAAGAAATATTATTTCCAATTTTCTACAATCTATCCGTTGTGTTGTCCTTTTGGTGTTGAGAGAAGGCAATAGTACCACTGCTTCACTAACAAAACGAATTGAGCCAAACATGTCTATGAATTAGAAATTCAGCTCTCTGAAAGAATTTCATTAAGCATTACTAAAAATACATCACACTCACCATCCCGGAAGGCATGAACGCTTTATTCCTGGTTTTTTCAAGGTATCCGTTTTTTATAAAATTATATTCAAAAGAAATAGCCGTTGCA
>Ga0157370_10005538_pt1 | contig 14158 bp, 15 predicted proteins | sample C35metaG_FD_113463 | JGI IMG/M metagenome (GOLD analysis project Ga0157370, IMG submission 113463) | Corn rhizosphere microbial communities from Kellogg Biological Station, Michigan, USA - C3-5 metaG | ecosystem: Host-associated > Plants > Roots > Rhizosphere > Soil | place: USA: Michigan...
GCGCATCCATGAAGGCGATGAGCCGCTGCTGCAGCGCCTTCACCTTCGCCGAGTATTCGAAGTCCATGGTTCCTCCCTACGAAGCCTGCAATCGCTCGACCTGCTGCCAGCCGAGCTCCGCCACCGGTCGTGCGCGCTTTCCCGTCTCCACGGCCTGCGCGCTCGCGGCATTGCCCGCGACCGCGCGCGCCATCACGCCCTGGAAGATCGCCGCGGCGCGGAACATGTTGTACGCCATGCAGAAGTTCCAATCCTTTACGCTCGGGCGCGCCCCGCCGGCGCGCTCGAGATATTTCGCGAGGTATTCCTCTTCCGAAGGAATGCCGAGCGCGGCGAGGTCGCGTCCGCGCAGCCCGCGAAACTCCGTCGACGAAAGCCGCCACGCCATCATGTGGTACGAGAAATCCGCCATCGGGTGCCCGAGCGTCGACAGCTCCCAGTCGAGCACCGCGAGCACGCGCGGCTCGGACGGATGGAAGATCATATTGTCCATGCGGTAGTCGCCGTGCACGATCGACGTGGCGTCGCCCGCGGGAATGTTGCCCGGCAGCCATTCGATGAGCCGGTCCATCGCGTCGATCTTCTCCGTCTCCGAGGCCTTGTACTGCCGGCTCCATCGGCCGATCTGGCGCTGGAAGTAGTTGCCGGGCTTGCCGTAGTCGGAGAGCCCGAGGGAAGCGAAATCCACGCGATGCAGCCGCGCGATCACCCGGTTCATCTCGTCGTAGATCGCGCGCCGTTCGGCCGGCTCCATGCCGGGGAGCGTCGGATCCCACAGCACGCGCCCCTCGACGTGCTCCATCACGTAGAACATCGCGCCGATCACCGACTCGTCCGTACACAACGCGTACGTGCGCGCCACCGGAAAGCCGGTCTTCGCGAGGGCGCTCGTCACGCGATACTCGCGGTCGACGGCGTGAGCCGAAGGCAGCAGCTTTCCCGGCGGCTTCCTGCGCAGCACGTAGCGGCCGGTGCCGCCGGTGAGGAGGAACGTCGGATTCGATTGCCCGCCGCGGAACTGCTCGACCGTGAGCGGCCCGCGGAATCCGGCCACGTGCTCGCCCATGTAGCGCTCGAGAGCGGCGACATCGAAGCGATGCGCTTCGGCGACCGGCCGCGTGCCCTGGTAGGCGCTGAAATCGCTCATCGCTCCACCGGCGTATCGCGTGGCAACGAGTCGTCCTGGCCGCCGCGCTCGCGGCGCACCATGAACGTGCCGCTCGCGGTCGCGACGAGCCTGCCCGACTCGTCGCGCGCCTCGGCCTCGCAGAAGGCGACCGACTTGCCGGCGTGGACGCAGCGCCCCTCGGCGACGATCGTGCCCTGGCATGTCCCGATGAAATTGGTCTTCATCTCGACGGTAATGGCTCCGAGGGCCTTCGGATCCGAGCTTCGCGCCGCGACCGCCATCGCGATGTCGAGGAGCGTCATCAGGACGCCGCCGTGCGCCGTGTCCCAGCTGTTCATGAGCTCGGGACGCAGCGTGAGCTCGATCTCGGCGCGATTCTCGCCGCGCGAGCGCAGGCGAATGCCGAGCAGGGTCGCGTACGGGATCGGGCGCCCGAGGGCCTGGCCGATGTCCATCGCTAGACCGCCGTGTAGCCGCCGTCGACCGCGATGGTCTGCCCGGTGATGAACGCGCCCGCATCGGAGGCGAGCACCGCGACGATGCCCTTGAGGTCCTCCGCACTGCCCACGCGGTTGAGCGGCGCCTTGCGCGCCACCTGGTCGCCCATCATCTCCATCAATCCCTTCGTCATCTTCGTCGGGAAGAAGCCCGGCGCGATGGCGTTCACGTTGATGTCGTGCTTCGCCCATTCGGCGGCGAGCGAGCGCGTGAAGCTGATCACGCCGCCCTTGCTCGCGTTGTAGGCGATGGTGCCGGGCCGGCCCGGGTCTCCGCCACCTACCATGCCGAGCACGGAAGCGATGTTGATCACCTTGCCGCGGCGCCTCGGCACCATGCAGCGCTTGCCGACTTCCTGGCTCGCGACGAACATGGCGGTGAGGTTCAGGTCGATCACCTTCTTCCACGCCTCGAGCGGGTGCTCCAGCATGTCGGCGCCCCAGGTGGTGCCGGCGTTGTTCACGAGGATGTCGATCGCGCCCCAGCTCGCCGCCTGCTCCACCATCGGCGCGATCGCCGCGGGATTCGACATGTCGCACACCAGCGGCCGCGACTGGATCCCCATGGACTCGAGATGCGCGCACGCCTCGTCGAGCTCGTCGCGCTTGCGCGCGGTCAGCGCGACGCGCGCGCCCATCTCGCCCAGCGCCTCGGCGATCTGCAGCCCGAGGCCGCGGGAACCGCCGGTCACGAGCGCCGTGCGCCCGGAGAGATCGAGGAGTTTGCGCAAGCTCATGGCGGTCCCTGGAAGCGTTGGTGGAACGACGTGGCGAGGCGCGTGAGCTTACACTATCGGGTCGGCGCATCCGTCCGCCCCCGGAGGCAGTCCATGGACCTCAACTACTCCCCCGAAGAGCTCGCCTTTCGCGACGGCGTGCGCGCCTGGCTGCGCGAGAACCTGCCCGCCGAACTGCGCGAGAAGATGGCGCGCTACGACGAGCTCTCGCGCGACGACCTGCTGCGCTGGCACCGCATCCTGGCAAGGCAGGGCTGGGTGGCGCCGTCCTGGCCGAAGGAATGGGGCGGGACCGACTGGGACGTGGTGCAGCGCTACATCTTCGAGGAGGAGTGCGGGTACGCCGGCGCCCCGCCGCTGATTCCCTTCGGCCTCACGATGTGCGCGGCGGTGCTGCTCAAGTTCGGCACGCCCGCACAGAAGCAGCGCTTCCTGCCGCGAATCTACAACGGCGACGATTTCTGGTGCCAGGGCTACTCGGAGCCGGGCTCGGGTTCCGACCTGGCTTCCCTCAAGACGCGCGCCGTACGGCAAGGCGAGCATTACATCGTGAACGGCCAGAAGACCTGGACCACCCTCGCGCACTACGCCGACTGGATCTTCTGCCTGGTGCGCACCGATTCCGCCCAGAAGAAGCAGGAGGGCATCTCGTTCCTGCTGATCGACATGAAGACGCCGGGAATCACCGTGCGGCCGTTGATCCTGATGGACGGCGGCCACGAGGTGAACGAGGTGTTCTTCGACGACGTCGAGGTTCCGGTCGAAAACCTCGTGCACGAGGAAGGCAAGGGCTGGACCGTCGCCAAGTACCTGCTCGGCCACGAGCGCATGAATACGGCGCGCATCGGCGGCTCGCGGCGCGAACTGGAGAAGCTCAAGGAGTTCGCCGCGCGCCAGCAGAAGAACGGCCGGCCGCTGCTCGAGGACGTGCGCTTCCGCGACAAGGTGACACGCGTCGAGGTGGAGCTGATGGCGCTCGAAATCACCAACCTGCGCTTCCTCGACCAGCTGCGCGGCGGACGCGCGCCGGGCGCGGAAGTCTCGATGCTCAAGATCCGCGGGACCGAGATCCAGCAGGCCCTCACCGAGCTGATGATGGAAGCGGCCGGCCCGCTCGCGCAGCCGTTCCTGCCCGTCGGCGCGAATGCCGATTTCGACGCGGTCATGGCGGGCATCGCGCCGCGCTATTGCAACTTCCGCAAGACCTCGATCTACGCGGGATCGAACGAGATCCAGCGCAACATCATCGCGAAGATGAGCCTCGGGCTCTAGGAGCGCGCGCCATGAAATTCGACTACAGCGAAGAGCAGCGGCTGGTCGCCGATTCGGTGCGGCGCTTCGTCGCGCAGGACTACGGCTTCGAGGCGCGCAAGGCGATCGTCGCCTCCAAGGAGGGCTGGAGCCGCGAGGTGTGGGCGAAGCTCGCGGAGATCGGCCTTCTGGGACTGCCGTTCCCCGCGGAGCTCGGCGGCTTCGGCGGGCGCGCGGTGGACCTCATGAGCGTGATGGAGGCGATGGGCGATGCGCTGGTGGTGGAGCCCTACCTCTCCACCGTGGCCCTCGCCGGTCGCCTGGCGGCGCGCGGGTCGAGCGACGCGGCGCGCCAGGAGACCGTTGCCGCGATCGTCGAGGGACGCGCGGTGATGGCCTTCGCGCACGGCGAGGACGGCGCGCGCTACCACCTCGCGCACGTCGCGACGCGGGCGATGTGGGTGGGCGACGGCTATCGCATCGAGGGCGCCAAGCGCGTCGTGCTCCATGCGCCCTGCGCCGATCGGCTGGTGGTCTCCGCCCGCACCTCGGGCGAGGTCGCCGATGCGCGCGGCGTGAGCCTCTTCATCGTCGAGGCGAAGGCGCCGGGAATCTCGATGATGCCGTACCGAACGCTCGACGAGCAGCGAGCGGCCGACGTGCGCTTCGATTCGGTGTCCGTGCCGGCCGCGGCGCGCATCGGCGACGAAGGCGACGGCCTCGCGCTCATCGAGGAAGCGGTGGACTACGCGACGGCGCTCCTCTGCGCCGAAGCGGTGGGCGCCATGAAATACGCCTGCGACGCGACGCTCGACTACCTCAAGACGCGCAAGCAGTTCGGCCTGCCGATCGGCGCGTTCCAGGCGCTGCAGCATCGCATGGTCGACATGGTGATCGAGTACGAGCAGGCACGCTCCATGGCGAGCCTCGCCTGCGCGCGCGTCGACACCGAGAGCGATCCGCGCGAGCGTGCGCGCATCGTCTCCGCGGCGAAGATCAAGGTCGCCGACGCGTGCCGGCACATCAGCCAGGAATCGGTGCAGCTGCACGGCGGCATGGGCATGACCGAGGAGCTCAAGGTGAGCCACACCTTCCGTCGCCTCACGATGATCGCGCGCCAGCTCGGTGACGCGGATCACCATCTCGAGAGGTTCGCGCGCCATGCCCGCTAACCAGCAAGTCGTCCTCGCCTCGCGTCCCACGGGCGCCGTCACGCGCGAGAACTTCCGCATCGTGGAGACGCCGGTCGCCTCGCCGGCGGAGGGCGAGGTCCTGGTCCGCAACGAGTGGCTGTCGCTCGATCCGTACATGCGCGGTCGCATGAGCGACGCGAAATCCTACGCGGCGCACGTGGAGATCGGCGCCGTCATGGTCGGGCAGACCGTGGGCGAAGTGGTGGAATCGAAGCATCCCGGCTTGCGCAAGGGCGACAAGGTGCTGACGTCGCTCGGCTGGCAGCTCTATGGTACGGCGAAGGGCAAGGACCTCACGCTCGTCGACGCTTCGCGCATTCCCGCCTCCTACTACCTCGGCATCCTTGGCATGCCGGGGGTGACCGCATGGTTCGGCCTGTTCGAGATCGGCCAACCCAAGGCGGGCGAGACGGTCGTCGTCTCCGCCGCATCGGGCGCCGTGGGCAGCGTCGTGGGCCAGCTCGCGAAGCAGCAGGGCTGCCGCGTGGTCGGCATCGCCGGCGGGCGCGCCAAGTGCGACTACGTCGTGAACGAGCTCGGCTTCGACGCGTGCGTCGACTACAAGGCGGGGCGGCTGCTCGACGACCTGCGCGGCGCATGCCCGAAGGGGATCGACGTCGACTTCGAGAACGTCGGCGGCGAGATCCTCGATACGGTGCTGCGAGTGATGAACCTGAACGGCCGCATCGTCGTGTGCGGCCTCATCGCGGAATACAACGCGACGCAGCCCTACGGCTACAGGAATCTGCGGGCGATCCTCGTGAACCGCATCCGCATGCAGGGAATGATCGTATTCGATTGGCACAAGCGCTACGGCGAGGCGCTCGCCGATCTCGGCGCCCGGGTCACGGCGGGCAAGATGCGCTATCGCGAATCGATCGTGGAGGGCCTCGAGAACGCTCCGCAAGGCCTCATCGATCTCCTCGCCGGGCGCAATTTCGGCAAGCAGGTGGTGAAGCTCGCCTGAACGGGGAAACCCGCGCGAATCCGGCGGCTCCAAGGGGCATGGGCTCGGACATCCGGGCCCGCCCGAGGAGGTCGCCATGAGGAATCCCCACAGGCAGTCGCTCGAGATCGCCATCGCCGTCGCGATCGCGGCGGGAATCGTCGCGTTCGCCTTCGCGCCCGCCGTGCGCGCCGCCGACATCGTCGTGATCCAGGCGCCGCCGCAAGCCGCCGGCATGGCCGGAACGCTCGATCCCGGATCCGACGTTTCCTACGTCGCGGACATGAGCGATCGCGCGGTCGCGGAACGCGTGATGGACGCGCTCGCGGAGGATCCCGCGCTCGACGGCTCGCAGATCTCGGTGCTCATCGACCAGGGCAGCGTGCGGCTCTCGGGCACGACGCGCGACGAGGACCAGGCGGCCCACGCGCTGCAAGTCGCGCGCGACGCGGCCGGCCCCACGGTCCAGGTTTCCGGCGAGGCGCTCGAGCCGGCGCCCGCCTACGTCGTGCGCTGAGAACCGACGCGGCGCGCGTCCATCCAACCTGCATGGCTCACGTCGAGCGCCAAGGAGGTCCCATGCCGTCCAGCACACTCACTCCCGACAACCTTCCGGCGGGCCGCGATCGCACGACCGGCCGCGGGCACGGTACCGGGGCGCTCGGCCCGAGCGGCAGCAGCGACACCGGCAGCGACGTGCAGGGAGCGCACGGCCTCGCGCACGACGTCGATCGCTTCGGGCTCGATCGCGGCACGAACGAGGATCCCGACGAGAGCCGCGCGGCGGACACGGGCGGTCCCGACGTCGGCGACGGCAACCTCGACAGCGACTCCGACGCGACGGGCAGCGGCGAGCGAGCCGCGGCCGGCCGCGATACGCCGGTGTCCGATTCGTGGGACATCGACGTCGACCACATCGAGAAGGATGGCGAGGACATCGGCGCCATCGAGGCGGGCGAGCTCGACGCGACCGATCGCGCCGCGGGCGAGCTCGACGAAGGAGATGGCAACCGGCCGGATCTCCAGGATGATCCCCGCAATCCCGCACGGACGTCGCTCCGGCGCCGCTGACCTCGAGCGACGGCATTTCGCGGCGCCGCCGTGGCCGCGCCGCGTCCCGCCGGCGGTCTACGCGGGCCTCGCGATCGCCGCGATCGGCGCGCTCGGTTGGGCGAGCGGCATTCCGTGGCTCTTCCCGAGCCTCGGGCCCAGCATCGCGATCCAGTCTCGTTCGCCCGAGCACCCGAGCGCGCGTCCGTGGAACGTCGTCGTGGGACACCTCATCGGCGCGGCGGTCGGATTCGCCGTCGTGCGCGCGTGCGGCTTGATCCAGGAGCCGGCGATGAACGTTTCGCACGCGCTCACGGGCGCGCGCGTGGTCGCGGCGGCGCTCGCGGTGTTCCTCTCGATGGCGCTGCAGGATCTTGCCGGCGCGAACCACGCTCCGGCCGAGGCGACGACGCTGCTCATCGTGGTCGGAGCGCTCCATGCGGACCTGCGCGGCGCCATCGTGCTCGTCTCCGGCATCGCGCTGATCGCGCTCTTCGGCGAGGCGGTGCGCCGCGCGAAGCTCGAGCGTCGCGCGGGCGGCTAGCGCGAGACGGAGTCCGGGGCCGCCGGGACCAGGGTCACACCGTGTGCGACCGCAGTCGGCCGTGCACCAGCGCGAATCAGCCCTTGCCGTGCGCGCCGTCGCAGCCGAAGCGATTCACGCGCAACGCACCGAACACGGCCACGCCCTTGCTGCTCTCGTCGGCCGCTCCGACGGCGGTTCCCTGCTCGCGCGCCGTCGCGAGGTGCGCGTGGCACTGCGCGTCGATCTCCAGCTTGCCCATTACAGTCACATTCGAGCGGAAGCAATACCACCCGTGCGGGTTGGAGAGCTTGATCGTGCTGCGTCCCATGACGTTCACGGCCGGTCGAACGAGCACGAGCCGGGGCTTGCTCGTCACGGAGTCGTCGCCGGAGGACGACGAGCCGAGGCCGAACACCTTCACGCCGGTGGAGATCACCCCTTCGGGCGGCGTTCCCTTGCGGAACGGCGACGCCTTGCCCCAATAGGCGATGCACTGGTCGAGGGCGGCCTGGTCGCCTGCGTCGGCGAGCGAGGCCAGGGGAATGCAGGCGAGCGCGGCGAGCGCGAGCGAGCGGCGGATCACGGTTCCTCCTCGAGAGGGATGTTTGCGGACGGCGTCAGGATAAGCCTTTCGCGGCGCTCGCGCCGCGAAGACGATCAGAAGCGGAAGCGCTCGACCATCCTGGAGCCGCTCACGCCGTCCACCGTGTAGCTGAAGATGCCGTGGCTCGAATCGAGCGGCGTGAAGCTCGCGGTGCCCGTCTGGGCGAGGTGCGTCGCCGCGGGATCGAACGGAAGCGACCACGGCGTTCCCTGCGTGCGATAGATCTTGCCGCTGAAGCGCAGTGCGTTCGTGGCACCGTCGCGCGACCAGGCGCCGCCCGGCATGACGAGCCACGCGGCCTTTCCGGAATCGTCGTACGTGACCCACGCGATGAAGAGCTTCTCCTGCAGCTGGCTCACCGAGAGCGCCCAGCCCGGCTCGCGCGGGTTCCACCACATGTCCGTGTAGTCGTCGTGCGGGTGGAGCGATCCCGTCGCGCCAGCGTGCGCGACGGAAACGTGGATCGGCCCGAGCAACTCCGTCGGACCCAGGGTTCCCCTGGGAGGATTCACGACCAGCGAAGCGTCGTATTCTCCGGCGGGCAATCTTCCGAGCGTGTAGTCCTCGAAGAAGCCCGCGACGGTCCCGCAATCCGGCGAGACGCCGCCCCGATCGACCGCCACGGTGATGCGGTTCGAGTCCTGCGACACCTGCACGGAGTCGGCATTGGTGCAACCCTCGTGCGTGTAGCGCAGGCGCACGGTGTCGAGCGCCGTGGGATTCGGCGGATCGATCGAGAGCTGCGCGAACGCACCCGTCGCCGTGAAGAGCGCGAGGCAGGCGAGCAGCCGGGGTGCGGAAATGCGCATCGAATCGGGTCGCGTCGCGGTGGAGGCGGCATTCTACCCGGCCGTGCCGCGCCGGGCGAGGGCGGGCGTCACAGCGCGCCGATGGCTTCGAGCGCCTGCCGGACCTCGTCGCGCCCTTGCGCGGAGAGCGGCGCCTGCGGCGCAAGCGGCGCGCCCACGTCGTAGCCCTGCAGCTCGAGTCCGCCCTTGATGCACGCGGCGAGGTTGTGCTTCGCGAACGCCTGGTTCAACCGCCACAGCGGGCGTTGCCGCCGCATCGCGGCGCTCCAATCGCCGCGCCGGCAAAGATCGTAGAGCTCCACGCTCTGCCGCGGCGCGATGCACGCCGGTCCCGCCATCCAACCGACGCCGCCGATCAGCATCACGCACGCGGGAATGTGCGCGGAGGCGGCGAACACGTGCATGCGTCCCTCGACGCGCTCGAGGATCGAGAGCAGGCGGCCGGTGTTGGACGATGCGTCCTTGATGTAGCCGACGTTCGGGATGTGCGAGAGCCGCTCGATCACGGGAAGGCTCAAGTCGGAGCGCTGGAAGCTCGGGTTGGTGTAGAGCACGACGGGCAGCGCGACCGCTTCGGCGATGGCGCGGAAGTACTGGAACACGCCGTCGTCGGAGAGCGGGAAGTACGCCTCGAGGATCGCGAGGATGCCGTCCACGCCCAGGTCGCGATAGTCGCGCGCCTGCGACACCGCATCGGCGATGGTGGTCGATGCGACGCCTGCGACGACCGGCACGCGGCGCCGGGCCGCGGCGACGACCACCTCCACGACGCGGCGGCGCTGCTCACGCGAGAGGTACGCGAACTCGCCGGTCGATCCGAGCGGCGTGAGTCCGTGGACTCCGGCGGCGATGAGGTCGTCGCACAGGCGCGCGAGCACCTCGGACTTCACCTCGCCGCGTGCGTCGATCGGCGAGACGAGGTACGGAAAGACGCCGTGGAAGCCCGCGCCGGCCATCGCCGAGTCAGTCCTCCTCGCTTGCGGCGAAGTTGAGCTCGACGCCGTTGCCGGCGGGATCGGCGAGGAAGATCTGGCGCTGCCTGGTGAGCGGCACGTCGGCGATGCGATAGGGAATGCGCAGCGCGTCGAGTCGTTCGCGCATCGCGGGAAGGCCGGAGCACGTGAACGCCACATGGTCGAAAGTCCCGGCGCCCGGCACCGGATGCTCCTCGCCCGCCGAAGCCTCGCTCAGGTGCAGGATCGGCCGCGCTCCCGCATAAAGCCAATAGCCGTGGAAGCGGAATGGCGGACGCTCGCCCACCTCGAGCCCGATGGCGTCGCGATACCAGTCGCGCAGGCGATCGAGCATCGCGCGCGGCGCGCGAAGGTTGTAGTGGTCGAGTGCCTGCACGCCCACCGCATCCTCCGCTACACCACCTCGAACAATCCCGCGGCGCCCATGCCGCCGCCGATGCACATCGTCGCGACGACGTATTTCACGCCGCGGCGCTTGCCCTCGATGAGCGCGTGCCCCGCGAGCCGCGAGCCGCTCACGCCGTACGGGTGCCCTACCGCGATCGCGCCACCGTCGACGTTCAATCGGTCGTCGGGGATGCCGAGCTTGTCGCGGCAGTAGATCACCTGCACCGCGAACGCCTCGTTGAGCTCCCACAGTCCGATGTCCTGCACCTTGAGCCCGGCGCGCGCGAGGAGCTTCGGCACCGCGAACACCGGCCCGATGCCCATCTCGTCGGGCTCGCAGCCGGCCACCGCGAAACCGCGGAAGATGCCGAGCGGCTTCGCGCCCGCGCGAAAGGCGGCCGCGTCGCTCATCACGACGCACGCCGATGCTCCGTCCGAGAACTGGCTCGCGTTGCCCGCGGCGATCACGCCGCCGGGAAGCGCGGGACGGATCTTCGCGACGCCTTCGAGCGTGGTGTCGGGGCGAATGCCTTCGTCCGCCGCGAGGGTTACTTCCTTCGTGAAGATGCGGCCCGATTCGCGGTCGGCCATGCCCATGCGCACGCTGATCGGCACGATCTCGTCGGCGAAGCGGCCGGCGGCCGAGGCCGCCGCCGCACGCAGCTGGCTCCTCACGCCGTACTCGTCCTGCTTCTCGCGCGGGATGCCGTAGCGCTTCGAGACGTTCTCCGCGGTTTCCAGCATCGACCAGTAGACCTGCGGCTTGTGCTGCGCGAGCCATCCTTCCCGGGACATGTGGCGGTTCGCCTCGTTCTGGACGCACGAGATCGACTCGACCCCGCCCGCGACGTACACCTCGCCCTCGCCCGCGAGGATGCGCTGCGCGGCGAGCGCGATCGCCTGGAGGCCCGAGGAGCAGAAGCGGTTCACCGTCATCCCGGCGACGCTCACCGGGCATCCGCCGCGCAGCGCGATCTGGCGCGCGATGTTGCCGCCGGTGGCGCCCTCGGGCAGCGCGCACCCCATGATCACATCTTCGACGCTCGCCGGATCGACCTTCGCGCGCTCCATCGCGTGGCGCACCACGTGTCCGCCCATCGTCGCGCCATGGGTGAGGTTGAGCGCGCCGCGCCAGGATTTCGCGAGCCCGGTGCGGGCGGTGGAGACGATGACGGCGTCAGCCATTGAAGTTCTTCCCTTCGGCGGCGAGCTTCTCCAACGCCGGCGCGGGCCGCCAGAACGACGGATCGCCGCCGCCGTTCGCCGCGAAGCGCCGCATGCTGCGCACGACGTTGTACGGTCCGACCATGTCGGCGTAGAGCATCGGGCCGCCGCGATGCAGCGGGAATCCGTAGCCCGTGAGGTACACCATGTCGATGTCGGAAGCGCGCGCGGCGATGCCCTCCTCGAGGATGCGCGCGCCTTCGTTCACCAGCGCGAACACGCAGCGCTCCACGATCTCGTCGTCGTCGATCCTGCGCGGCGCGATGCCCTTTTCCTTGCGATAAGCCGCGATCATCTCGTCTACCTTCGGATCCGGGATCGCGTCGCGCCGTCCCGGCTCGTAGCGGTACCAGCCGGCGCCGGTTTTCTGCCCGAAGCGGCCCTGCTCGCACAGGCGATCGGCGATGCGCGAGTAGACGAAGTTCGGCCGCTCGACGTAGCGGCGCTTGCGGATCGCCCAGCCGATGTCGTTGCCGGCGAGGTCGCTCATGCGGAACGGGCCCATCGCGAAGCCGAACTTCTCGAGCGCGCGATCCACCTGCTGGGGCGAGGCGCCTTCCTCGAGGAGGAAGAGCGCCTGGCGCAGGTATTGCTCGACCATGCGGTTGCCGATGAAGCCGTCGCAAACGCCCGAGACCACGGCGGTCTTGCGGATCTTCTTCGCGACCTGCATCACGGTGGCGAGCACGTCCTTGGCCGTCTTCTGCCCGCGCACCACCTCGAGCAGCTTCATCACGTTCGCCGGGCTGAAGAAGTGCATGCCGACCACGTCCTGCGGACGCTTCGTGACCGCCGCAATGCGGTTCACGTCGAGCGTCGAGGTGTTGGTGGCGAGGATCGCGCCGGGCTTCATCACCTCGTCGAGCTTGCGGAACACGGCCTCCTTCACGCCCATCTCCTCGAACACCGCCTCGATCACGAGGTCGGCGCCCTTCACGTCGTCATAGGAGAGCGTGGGCTGGAGGAGCCGCATGCGTTGCTCGAGCTTCTCCGGCGTGAGCTTGCCGCGCTTCACGCTCGACTCGTAGTTGCGGCGGATCGTGGCGAGGCCGCGGTCGAGCGCCTCCTGCCTGGTCTCGAGGATCGTGACCGGGATGCCCGCGTTGAGGAAGTTCATCGCGATGCCGCCGCCCATGGTGCCGGCGCCGATCACCGCGACCGACTTCACCGGGCGCGTCGGCGTTTCCGCCGGCACGTCGGGAATCTTCGAGGCGGCGCGCTCGCCGAAGAACGCATGGCGCAGCGCGCGCGACTCGGGCGATTGCACGAGCTGGAGGAAGAGCTCGCGCTCGTAGCGCAGCCCGTCCTCGAAAGGCTTCGCGACGGAAGCCGCCACCGCGTCCACGCACTTCGCCGGCGCCGGAAAGTTCTTCGCGACGGAGGCGACGGCATTGCGCGCGAAGGCGAAGAACGCTTCCGCATCCGGCTCGACCGGCGTGCGCTCGCGCAGCTTCGGCAGCGGACGTTTCGCGGCGACCCCGCGCGCGAACTCGAGCGCGCCCTCGAGCAGGGGACCCTCGATGATTCGATCGACGAGCGCGGTGTTGGCGAGCTGCGCGGCCGGCACGGCGTTGCCCGAGACGATCATGTTGAGCGCGGTCTCCACGCCGACGGCACGCGGCAGGCGCTGGGTTCCACCGGCGCCGGGGACGAGGCCGATCTTCACCTCGGGAAGCCCGAGCTGTGCGTCGGGGAGCGCGACGCGGTAATGGCACGCGAGCGAGAGCTCGAGCCCGCCGCCCATGCAGTGGCCGGCGATCGCGGCGATCACCGGCTTCGCGCTCGACTCCACCACGCGGATGACGGTATGCAGCGTCGGCTCCGCCGTCGCCTTCGGGGTATTGAACTCGCGGATGTCCGCGCCGCCCGAGAAGAGGTTGCCCGCGCCGATGAGGATGACCGACTTCACCGCCTCGTCGGCCTGCGCCGCATCCAGGCCGGCGACGATGGCGCCGCGCAGCTGCAGGCCGAGGCCGTTCACGGGCGGGTTGTCGAGCGCGATGACCGCCGTGCCGTCGTGCAGCTCGTAAGCCTTTGCCGCCATCGCCCGCTCCGTTCGCACGCCGCAAAGGCGGAAATATACACGCGATGGCGCCCGGGATTTCGTGCTAGGTTTCGCGTCGGGCTGCCGGGGAGGACGCATGGTCGCGGGAACCGAAGCGGCGAGGGAAGGGGCACTGCTCGACGTCGCGGAGCTTTCCGTCCGCTTCGGCGGCATCGTCGCGCTCGACGACCTCTCCTTCCGCGTGCATGCGGGCGAGATCGCCGGCATCATCGGCCCCAACGGCGCCGGCAAGACCACCCTCTTCAACTGCCTGAGCCGCCTCTACCGCGCCGACCGCGGGCGCGTCGAGTTCGATGGTCGGTCGCTGCTCGAGCTGCGCCCGCACGAGATCGCGGCGCTCGGCATCGGCCGCACCTTCCAGAACGTGGCGCTTTTCCGCTCGCTCACGGTGTTCGAGAACATCCTGCTCGGGCGCCATTGCCGCGCTCGCGGCGGTTTCCTGTCCGCGGCGCTGCGTTTCCCGCGCGTTGCGCGCGACGAAGAGGAGGCGCGCGCGAAGGGACGCGAGCTGCTGCGCTTCCTCGAGCTGGAGAATGTCGCCGACGCGACGGTCTCGTCGCTGCCGTTCGGCACGAGGAAGCGCGTCGAGCTCGGCCGCGCGCTCGCCTGCGAGCCGCGGCTGCTGCTGCTCGACGAGCCTGCCAGCGGCCTCAACCACGAGGAAGTCGGCGCGCTGGGTGGGCTCATCCGCGCGATCCGAGACCGCGTCGGCGTCACGATCCTGCTCGTCGAGCACCACATGAACCTGCTGATGAGCGTATCCGAC
>Ga0157370_10005539_pt1 | contig 14156 bp, 9 predicted proteins | sample C35metaG_FD_113463 | JGI IMG/M metagenome (GOLD analysis project Ga0157370, IMG submission 113463) | Corn rhizosphere microbial communities from Kellogg Biological Station, Michigan, USA - C3-5 metaG | ecosystem: Host-associated > Plants > Roots > Rhizosphere > Soil | place: USA: Michigan...
TAAAACCCCTATTGATGAGATTATGCGTCAGGTGGAGAGATGGTATGATGCTGATGTAGAATTTAAGGATAGTGTAAGCCTGCACTTAAATGCAACCATAGAACGTGGTGTACCTGTCTCGCAGCTGCTGCATATATTGGAACAAACAGGTCAGGTTCATTTTAAAATTGATGGTAAAAAGATAACGGTAATGAATTAGTGTTTTCTCATGTTAGACCGGGCAATAAAAAGGCCAGTAGCGGTGGAACGCTGCCTGGCCGGAAGCCTGGGCTAACCCAACAAATAAACGTAAATAGGATCACTTATTGTTTAACCCAGACAAATCAAAACTATGCAACTACTTTTAAATTGCAAAGGCCAACCCCATTGGAAGCGAAGGAATTTTAAACGCTTTAAAACCTTTAATGCTATGAAGATTTTGCCTGTACTGCTCATGGCAGCCTGCCTGGTATTTTCAATAGAAGGCCATTCTCAGAAAATTTCATTATCACTAAAAAACGCTCCCTTAGAAAAAGCATTTAAACTAATTGAACAACAAACGAGTTACAGATTTGTATATAGTGATGAAGCAATGACCTTGTCTAAGCCGGTATCGGTGGAAGTAAGAGAGGTAACCGTTGAAGGTGCGCTAAGTGCATGTTTTGCGAATCAGCCGCTTGAGTTTTCAATAGAAGATAAGTTGGTTATTGTGAAGGTGATTGAAAAGAAGGTTGACAACACACCTCCCTTAATTGATGTACATGGAAATATCACTAATGGAAATGGAGAACCGCTGGGTGGTGCAACCATAGCGTCTATAAAGAGTGGCAAATCAACTGCTGCAGATGATAAAGGGTATTTCCTGCTTTCAGGCTTACACGCAAATGATGTGCTGGAGATATCGAGTGTTGGCTATCTTAAGCAAACTGTATCGACAAAAAATCACCAGGAATTTCTTGTTAAGCTAAAAACTTCTGTAGGCATTCTTGATGAAACGGTTGTAATGGCCTATGGTAAAACGAGTCGTCGCTTTAATACAGGTAATATAAGTAAAGTTTCACCCCGTGAGTTGGAAAAGCAGCCGGTAAGTAATCCATTAGTTGCATTGCAGGGTTTAGTTCCAGGACTAAATGTAACGCAAAGCAGTGGCTTAAATGGAGCTGCTGTAAAAGTGCAAATACGGGGCCAGAACTCTATTCTTCAAGGCTCACAACCTCTTTATATTGTAGATGGTATTCCGTATGCTCCTGGTAATGATAGATTAAACCAAATCACTAACGCGACTGATGAAGTAGGCATGAGCCCGTTTAATTTAATTGATTTGAATACTATTGAAAGCATTGAAATACTTAAAGATGCTGATGCAACTGCTATTTATGGAAGCAGGGGCGCCAATGGTGTTATCATTATTACAACCAAAAAAGGACTTGCCGGCAAAACAAAACTTAGCCTGAATGTTTATACAGGCATCAGCAAAGTATCCAGAACAATGAATATGCTGAATACACAAGAATATGTGGAGATGAGAAGAGAAGGATTCAAGAATGATGGTTACATGCCCAGCGCAGATCCTTCTGATCCCGGTTATGCACCAGACATTATGCTTTGGGATAGTACACGTTATACTGACTTAAAGAAATTATTGATAGGAGGCAGTGCAAATAATACGAATGCACAAATATCTTTATCGGGTGGTACTATTAACACCCAATTCCTGTTGGGTGCAGGTTTTGAAAAAAATACTTCTGTATTTCCCACAGACCTTGGCGACACAAAACTTTCTACTTATTTCAATTTAAATCACGAGAGTGATAGTAAAAAATTGGGCGTTCACTTTTACGTAAGTTTTCTTTCCGATGAAAACAAATTAAATGTTACAGACCTTACAAGCTCTATAAACCTGCCACCCAATATCAAATTATATACAGATGATGGTCAAATCAACTGGCAGGAAAATGGCGTTTTATTCAGCGATGTTCTTTTCCGGCAAAACCCACTTGCTGCGCTTAAAACAGTTTATAAAGGAAACTTTAAAAACATGATTAGCAATCTTCAGATCAATTATAAGTTGTTTGAGAACCTGTTTGCGAAAGTAAATCTTGGTTACAATATTTTGCAGGGAAATGAAACCAGTGCTGAGCCAAGTACTTCAATTGATCCTTATTCAGGCAATCTTCCATCTGCTAATTTTAGTAACAACACTCAAACAAGCTGGATTGCCGAACCGCAGGTGGAATATATTAAAGACAGCAAATATGGTAAGATAACAATACTCGCTGGTGGCACGTGGCAGCAAAATCAAAATGAGGGAATTGCCGTGCAGGCGTTTGATTATACCAATGACGCTTTATTAGGTTCCGTGGATGGTGCCGGTACAGTCTTTACTACAAACAGTTTCAATCAATACAGGTATACAGCAGTATTTGGAAGGATAAATTATCAATATAAAAGTCGGTATCTATTCAATGCATCTGGAAGAAGGGATGGTTCTACAAGATTTGGCCCCAATAAAAGATTCTCAAATTTTGGAGCAATTGGAGGGGCATGGGTATTGTCAAATGAAAAATTCTTTCTTGAAAGAATTCCTTTTATCAGCTTTGGTAAAATAAGAGGTAGTTATGGCATTACAGGGAATGATCAGATTGGAGATTATAAATACTTAGACACATGGACCTCTTCGCCAAACACTTATCAAGGTGTGCCTGTAACCACTCCTACTGCCTTGTTTAATCCAGATTTTTCATGGGAGTTAAACAGGAAGGCAGAACTTGCATTAGATCTTGGCTTCCTTAAAGACCGAATTATTTTTTCAGTATCTTATTATAAAAATATTTGTAATAATCAACTCATCAACTACACACTGCCGGTTCAAACAGGATTTACCAGTGTCCTAAAAAACATGGACGCTTCGCTTCAGAATAAAGGATTTGAAATTGAACTATCAACCAAAAATATTCACTCTGATAATTTCACATGGAATTCTTCCATAAACTTAACTACTAATCAAAACAAGTTGTTATCCTTTCCGGGACTTTCTACATCAAGTTATGCCAATACGTATTTCATTGGAAAATCTATAACTACACGAAAGCTGTATAATTACCTGGGAGTTGATCCACATAGCGGCATATATTCCTTTGAAGATGTTGATAAAAACGAAACATTAGATAAAACGGACAGGATACAATATGTCAATACCGATCCAAAATTTTTTGGAGGTTTTCTTAATGTCTTTCAACTGAAAAATTTTTCGGCCAGCCTGTTGTTTGAATTTAAAAAACAAAAAGGGTATAATTATCTGGTTAGTAACAAATCTGTTTTTCCACCTGGCTATGGCTTGGTTAATCAACCTGCAGCGGTACTCGAGAGATGGCAGGAACCCGGTGACCAATCTGAAGTGCAGAAATTTATAGCCAAGTCTTCATCAGAAGCCTTTTACAATATGAAAGTTTATTTGCCTTTGTCAAACGCGGGCATTTCCGATGCATCTTTTATACGATGTAAAAATATTTCGCTAAGCTATGCGCTTCCTTTAAAAAGAATTCAAAAACTGCAAATTGATAAATTTTCAATTTATATAAACGCTCAGAATTTATTTGTTATAACGGGTTATAAAGGATCAGACCCGGAAACCCAAAACTTATTTGCGTTGCCGCCTATGAAGACTATAGTTGGCGGATTTCAAATAACCTTTTAATACATAATTATGAACTTAAATATATTTTCATCAAAATCTCTCTTTTTGTTGTTATCGCTAAGCATAGAAATTATGTTTTCTGCCTGCAAAAAATTTGTCAATATCGAACCTGCAACAAACCTGATTCAGACAGATCAACTGTTTGTAAGCGATGCTTCTGCATTATCAGCTGTTAACGGGGTATATGTTCAGATGCGTTCTACATCGCCGGCCTTGGCTAATGGAACCCTAAGTATATATGCAGGATTGACATCTGATGAGTTAGCCACGTCTGCTTCCTGGCAGGAATATGATGCTTTCTTCAAAAATTCCATTCTATCAACAAGCAGCGTAATTAATTCACAATTGTGGTCTACATCATACAGAACTATTTATGCAACAAACGCCGTTATTGAAAATCTTGAAAAAAGTAAGCAGCTTTCTCCTTCAACAGCGCAGCAATTACTCGGGGAAATGAAAGTGGTAAGGGCGCTATATTATTTTTACATGGTTAATATTTTTGGCGATATACCGCTCATTACTTCAACCGACTATACAGAAAATGAGCATAAGGCGAGAACTGGCATCAACGATGTTTACCAACAAATAGTTAGTGATCTGCAGGATGCAGAAAATTTTCTTTCCGAAGAATACCCAAGCGATTATAGGGCAAGGCCTAACAAATGGACGGCTTATGCATTATTAGCTAAAGTGTATTTATATAGAAATGATTGGGCAAATGCAGAAGCAGAATGCTCTAAAGTTATTAATTGCAATACTTATTCTTTGGAGGAGGATTTGGGTCAGGTATTTAAAAATACAAGCAATGAAATCATCTGGCAAATAGCTCCACCGAGTGAAAGTCGCAATGCAACAGAAGGCAGCGTCTTTATACCTTCGGATGCATCTGTAGTGCCGGTTATTTATGCCGCTAACTCTCTTATAAATTCGTTTGAACCAGGCGATCTGAGAAAAAGCAATTGGCTGGGTTTAAATATTGCTTCAGGAAAAGAATACTATTATCCTTTCAAATATAAAAACAGAGTCACATTTCCTGTTGATGAATACGATGTAGTGCTGCGCCTTGCAGAACTATATTTAACACGTTCAGAAGCAAGAGCACATCAAAACAAGACAGTTGATGCAATTACTGATTTAGATGCAATAAGAAGCAGAGCCGGGCTCGCAAACACTTTAGCAACAGACCAACAGTCTGTATTAACTGCCATAGTCGAAGAACGGCAAAGGGAATTATTTGCGGAATGGGGTAATAGATGGCTGGACTTAAAAAGAACCGGCCTGATGAATTCCGTCTTATCTTCTGTAAAATCCCCTGATTGGCAGGAAACAGATATGCTCTACCCAATTCCGTTCAGTGAAATTGAAATAAACCAGGCTCTTGCCCAGAACCCTGGTTACTAAATTCATTTTATCATTTTTGTAAAGCGTTAATTTATGAAGCTAACCAAGTATATTATTGTCTTTATATCAACTCTTTTAATCAGCAAAAACGAATATTCACAGGAATTACAACCTGGACAATACCTGCCCGATTATAAAATCAATAATGTTTTGAATTATAAAACTGACAAACTGAATTTTAAAGATTTAAGGGGAAAACTTGTTATTGTTGATTTCTGGGGTTTTTATTGCACTGCGTGTCTAAAGCGTTTTAATGAGCTTGATACAATACAAAAAGAATTCAATGACAAAATTCAAATTATCCTCGTTAACAGTGATAAAAAACAGGAAACGCAAGACTTCTTTTTGGCACGAACCAAATTAAAAATACCGCAAAAGATTCCTTTCATAACTACAGACACACTTATGCACAATATTTTTCCGCATGATGGGGTTCCATCCTATGTTTGGATAGATGCAAGCGGAAAAATTCTTTACAGAACTGATCAATCTTTGACAAGAGAGCTGTTAATAAAATATTTAGATAGCCAAAATTTTGAAATTGCTAAAAGTTCCAGGAACGAATATTTAACGTCCTTATTTGATAAGGATTTTGAAAGCTCCATTCAGTATGCTACCTATATTTCCAAAAGCATAGATTCCATTTATTTTCATATTGATAACGATGCGGATAATATCCCATATCGTTGCCGCTCAATACAGGATCTTTACCAGTTCGCTTATAATGAAAGTGACAACGAAGCCTTTTACAAGTTCCGCGAGCCGGGCAGAACTGTATTGAATGTAACAGATGTGACTAAATATACATACACACCAGGCATCAATTATGATTTCTGGCGATTGCAATACGGATATTACTACCAGGCGTTTCTTCCTTCATGGTTAAAAAAGAATAAGTATAAAATTATGCAGGAAGACCTCGAACGATACTTTGGTCTTGATGTCCGGATTGAAAAGCAGCCCGTACGATGTTTTGCGCTTATAAGAACTTCGCCAAATAATTTGTTGAAGACAAGAGGTGGAAGGCCACAAAAAACAGATTTCTCGAGTTGGCTTGCAGCAAAGGATAACGATCCGGAACATCCTAAACTTCGCTATATAAAAAATGAACCATTTCAGGATTTATTTCGCATTATTGAGGCGTATGGGAATTCACAATTTCAAATTAAGATCGTCGACAGCACTGGCTATAATGGAAATATTGATTTTGAGATCGATGAAGATGTTTTGAGTAACCTCACAATTCCGAAATTAAGAACGGAACTTAAAAGATATGATCTGGACCTCGAAGAGAAATATATAGAAATGGATGTACTGGTTCTTCAGGAGAAGTAATAAAAAATTGGGAACATAGGACCTTTCCTATGTTCCCAATTTAGCAAGGGATCAATTATGTTGCCTGATTCTCTGTGAAGCCGGCTGTCCGGAAATATCCTGGCCCAAAGTAACCGAACCATTCGTTCCAAACAAACAGTCAGGAGAAACCTGGTCTTTACATAAGTCCACCGAAACAACGGCCGCCTTTGTCATGTTAGTATATACAGGTGTTGTACTTGAAATTTGACTTAAGGCATTCACAGGATACCAATTGAATCCAGCACGGGATTCATTGCTTTCTGATGTTTTTGCTGTTGTAAATGATTGGAGAACGCATAAACTTATTGCGAGAACAAAAGCTAACGTTCCTGAAAAATACTTTTTCATAAAAAAATTTAATGATTAATGAAATGCCTACTTTTTTATACAGGTATTCGGCTATTCCTGACTTGTTTGCGCAAAAAAATATTTTGATTTAAATTAAACATTTCAGTTTTTAATTCTTGCTGATGCTCTTAAATAGCATTACGCCCAATGCTGCGAAGGCAGTAAAAAAAATATTAAATATCAAATGCTGTTCCCAACTCATTTTCTTTATTACACCTCCGCAATTACATGGCAAATGAGACATGAATGTTATCATGTAAAAAATATAGACTGTAAACATACACATCAGCACCAGGGATAAAGTAAGCCCCTTAATTCTTGTTCGGGGTATGAACAGCAGCAATGCAGTTACTAATTCAATGATAGGTACTAACCATGCAAGCTCTTGTGACCATATCCCGATTAGTGCCGATTGAGATAAAACACCTTGAAAATTATTATGATCAATTATTTTCATTATTCCGGTGTATGAAAATAGTAGCAGCAATACGGCAGAAATAATCTCAATTACTAATCTTTTTGTTTTCGGGGGGAGTGCGGTCAATTTAATCATTTACTTTTTTACTTGTCTGAAACATAAAGGTTGCAAATAAATAAAGACGGAAGTATCGCAATCAGTATTAAAAATTGTTCAATCGGTATTATTTTCATCGCTTTCTTAAAGTTTGTTGTCATAGGTATATCTTTTGAACTATTTTAAATTCATGAGGAAAGCGAATTATAGCGATAAGCCACTTGTTGTTGATATACTTGCTAGATCCTTTAATGATAACAAAAGCGTTAACTATATAGTTGTACAAGACAATAAAAGAGAAGTACGGCTAAAGAAGTTAATGGCATACTCATTTGAAATATGTTATCGTTACGGAAAGATATTTTTAACTGACGATAAGAAGGGTTGTGCATTGATCTTACTGCCTGATAAAAAGCAAGCAACAGTGTATTCAATGTATCTTGATCTGATGTTGATCTTTCAGGTCATTGGTCTGAAAAATATCAGAAAAGTAGTGACAAGGGAGTCAAAAATTAAACAACTCCAGCTTAAAGAACATGCTTATTACCTATGGTTTATCGGAGTTGACCCTGATGCACAACATAAAGGCGTTGGCAGCAGCTTATTAAATGATCTCATAAAGGAAGCTAAGTCGGTACAAAGAAGGATTTACCTTGAAACTTCCACCCTGAAAAATATTCCCTGGTACGAGAAGTTTGGTTTTTCAATCTACAACCGGTTAAACCTTGGCTATGAGATTTTCTTTCTGAAAAATTGAAATCACATAAACCCGATCAATATGCTTGTATTTGGAACACAGATGCATATTGCAACATTTCTGTTCATTTGCATAGAGGCAATAATTCTCTTTTACCTGGTGATCTATCGCATGGCAAGGCCAGACGATACAGCGACTACCCTTAATATCTTTCTAATTGTTTTACTATTAATTTATAATATTACAGGAGGCCTGCTACCAGACCCCGATTTACCGGGTTCTTATTTTGTACAGGAAAGCATTGCCTATGGTACAGGGTTCATTACCCCATGCTATTTTCCTTATTATGTTTTTAAAGGTTTTAGATTAGAAAAAATGAAGTTTCATGCGTTGAAGGGTGTATACTTATTTCTGGTGGTTCCTTATATTTTATTCGTGCTTGTATTTTTCATAACTGGAGATATTAATGCCGCGAAGAATATACTGATCATCCCGGTGCTTTATGCATTATGGGTTCTTTATGCCGTATGGAGATCTATTCGTTTTAAATATTCAATTCAAACGAATAATAAAAGATCAATGGAAGAAATTATTGTGCTCTTTATTAGCCTGGCTCCATGGGTTGGCTTACCTTTTATAGCTTATTTCAATTTAAGCCAATCTGTTGAAGCAATTACAACAAATACAGGCTTTCTATTGTTGCTGGCACTTCACCTAAAAAGAAATATACAACAAATAAAAGAGGAACATTTTCGTCTAATAGAATCAGAAAAAAATTTGCAAAGCTGGAATGAACGCTTACAGGAAGAAGTTGGCAAGCGAACGAAAGAGCTCGAAAAAATTAGTGCAGAAGAAAAACTTATAAAAAATTGCAAACTATACAGCTTAACGAACAGGGAAACACAAATTGCTCAGCTTGTATGCAAAGGTCTTACTTACAAACAAATTGCCGAAACGCTGTTTATTGCAGAAAGGACGGTTACAAAGCATGCGCAGAATATTTTTGAAAAAGCAAGTGTAAACAATAAGCTTGAATTATGTAAGAAACTTGAAAACATTCAAACCTTAATACAGATTCAATAAAGTAATAGTAGAAACGCTATTTCCACATAATAAAAGCAAGCATATGATAGATATATTAGGTGGCTATTATCCATCTGCTGCTATTTGAAGAACTGACCTAGCCACCTGTACTTCTCAAGATACAGTTCATGCGCACACGGGCTTATATGCAACGGTTAAGTAAGTTATTGTTTAATAGTAAATACAAAAAATCCTGCCAAGACTGGCAGGATTTTTTCAACCCTAAACTCTTAAAAAACAATCTAAGAAATAGTTTATATCGAATAATCAGCGTTATGCCGCCCTTGAATTATTTGTTCTAAACCTGGTTAAATAGTGCTTTTCAAAATGCTTTCCTATTAAGTTATAACGCCACAGGCAGATAGTTAAATATCTTTTGTACGTTCATAGCTTACTCCTTTACAAACTGCTTTGAAATCACTTCGCCATTTATGTCCATCTTCATAACATAGTTGCCCGCATGTAAGGAGGCAATATTTAAGTTGTAAGATGCAGCATTGGCAACAGCCTGCAACTTTACATTACCACTAAAATCTACCACTGTTAGTTTCACTTTTTCGTTAGCTGGCAGTCCTGCGATTGATAAGGTATTTTTTGCGGGGTTTGGCGCCAGTGAAACATTCAATGCATCACTCGTTACAGCAATAACATTTGAATTAGCAACGGCTCCGCTTACCCTTGTTGTTTGTAATCTGTAATAATTAGGGCCGAACGATGGAGAAGGATCATTGTAAGAATTAACAGTTGGCTGTTGAGAATTGATAATCGATGATTGACTGTTAGCAGTGACCTGTTGAGTATGGATGGTGGTCCACCTAATACCATCTGCGCTTCTTTGTACTGCGTAGCTTTTTGCACCGGGCATATTATCCCAAACAATACCATTATGATGCTGCAGCCAGCGGCGTATTTTGGCAATGAGTATTTGTTTGCGGCTTTCATCATTATTGTAACGGGCAAGGGCATAGTTGATTTGTGGGTTTTCTCCATTGATAGAATTGTTTCCCGCCAGAATAATTTTGTTTTGCTGCAAAGCAATAGCTTCGGCACCATCATAACTTCCAAAATCTGTCACAGTAATCCCATTTGTACCAAAACCTGAATCTAGTATTCCATTGGAGTTTAATCTTACAACAACAAAATCCAGATCTCCATAATATATTTTTTGATAAGTGCTGCCTGCTAATAAAATTTTTCCATCTCCTTCAACAAGCAAGTCATTTATTTTTGAATTCACATCATTAAAAACTATAGTAGTTTTTCCTGCTATTCCAAAAGATGCGTCAAGCGAACCGTCAGTATTATATTTTGCAAGTGCCATGTTTTCAACGTCGCCGATATCTCTTACTCCCGTAGTTCCTGCGGCTAATATTTTACCATCCGATTGTATAGTGATACTATGGATTTCATCACCATACTTTCCAAAATCCGTTGTAGTTACTCCTTTATTCCCGAAACTTTCATCCAACTGGCCTTCGGTAGTATAAAGGGCTAGTAAAAATTTACTGTAACCAACCCCTCCACCATAATTTCCTGCCGCAATAATTCTCCCATCAGGTTCTACGTCAATAGCTGATGGCACAGTGCCTGCCCCAAATACAGTAATTGCTTTTCCTTCGTCTCCAAAACTTTCATCAAGGCTGCCATTTGAATTATACCGCATTAAAATGAAACCTGGGTAATACCAGCCAAGCACCAGTATTTTTCCATCAGGCTGCAGGGCTATGTGTGAAATGCTTTCGCCTATGCCAAAAGTTGAATCAACAATACCGTTTCTTCCAAAATTTTCGTCAAGGCTGCCATCGGGTAATAGCCGCAGAAGTACAATGGTCGGCACGCCGTTTTTATAACCATCGCTTGCTAAAAGTATTTTCTGGTCCGGCTGTAATACTATTGAGGTTAATAGCGGATAAGTTTCCAATATTTTAGGAGAAGCAATACCGTTATTACCAAAAGCAGAATCAATTATGCCATCAGGCAAGTACCTTACAGCCTGTACTGCATTATTATTAACACCGGCACAAACAATTTTATCATCTGCCTGAACAGACATAGAATAACATCCTCCAAAATATTTGCTTACCACTTTACCACTGTCGCCAAAACTATAATCAAGGCTTCCTGGCTGGGCGTTTATTGCTGCGGCTGTTAACAGGCAGCAGCACAGGGCTACTGTTAATTTCATAGTATTCTTTTTTATTTGAACTGGTTTTTTGTTTTAAGCTTTCCCATACCCCGCCATCATCTCCTCCATCATCAATTCCGAAGCTATTAGGACAAAAATCACCGTTATTGCAACTATGATTGCTGTCTTTGGTATGGCATGTAACAATATAATTCTCACAGTCAGTGAATTTAGTGTCACCCAGAAACTTAGCGCTGTCCAATATTACGTGCTGAAAAAAAGTTATAGAACGTTCGGCAAAATATTGTTGTATTAAAAGTTCGTCGGTATAACCAGTTCCGTAATTGGCAAGAAAGGGGCAAGTAGGGCAGGCGGTTTCAAAACCATGCAGGGCATCACAGTCATAATAAAGATTAACAGGTATGCTGGCGCTTTTTAAAAGGTTGTAAATCTTAAGTGACCCGTATCCAACTAAATCTCTAATATTATTACCTCTTGGAAATAACTCATACGAACCTGCAAAAGGCAGGCAGTAAGTTGTCTTTTTCATGTCTATCCCAAGTGCTGAAAAATTTCTTGCCGTATCAAAATAATAATTTTGCGTTAAGGGATAGAAGGTTGAATCTTTTGCTCCGCAAAATGCGATCATCGGCACAATAGGTCTTCTGTCCTGGCTGAAGAATGCAGCTATGTTACTTAAAACGCCCAACGGCAATATCCATTCTCCCCACATGTTCAGGCAACCTTTAATGTATTTTGCATAATTAACCGTGCTGTCTCCGTAGTAGTAAGGATAGTTAATACTGCCAAACACTGGTTTGGCACCGGGAGCTATTGAATCCATCATGTATTGTTTCTGGTAGTACACTGCGGTCATGGTAAGCAGGCTTCCGGCACTGGCGCCACCCACAAATATGGAGCTGGTATCAATGCGGTATTTCATTTGCGGAAAACTGTTATGGTTCAGCTCCCTTTTTATGATGGAGTTATAGCCACCCCTTGTATCCTGGCTGCCTTTATAAATAGCAGCCATGGTATAAACAGAAGTATAGCGTACAGGGTTATTGGTTAAAGTTGCGGCTACCGTTTGCGTATCCTGCTGGTTGCCGCGCCTGTATTCCAGGGTTATAGCTACCCAGCCGCGTTTGGCATATTCCACACACAGAGCTTTTATGCTTCTTGTATTATATATGCCACTGCAATCAGAATAAGAACCGCCATGCTCAATAATGATGCATGGCAACGGTGTTGCTGTATAATTGTGTTGCCTAGGATAATACGCATAATACAGCAGGGCATTATTCTGTGATTGGGTACAGCGGTTCAGACTATCTCCGCATCGTTGCTGCGCCCTGTATTCTACATCAAAGTAATGCGTGGTATCGGCATTTCCATAATAAACTGTATCAATACCAATATCTGTAAAGAGAATATTAGTTGATTTGTAATTACAGCTGTGGATTGTGCTATCAAGCGGCCCCACAGTTTGTGCAAAAGATGCTGTTGAAAGGGAGAGTGATAACGTGAAAAGCAGCAGTTTCATAATAACTGAAAACTACGTTTTAAATTATTGCAATCAAAAATACTTTTTAGAAACTTTAAAGTATTATTTGGCACATAAGTAGGTTATCTCTAAACAAGTGGTTCAACATAAATGCTGTTATAATCTCTCTTTTAATTTTTGTTACCCCTGCCCGGCGTAATCTCCTCGACTACGTCGCGGTGTCCTCAAATCTCTGAATTTGCACGCAATACCTTTTAATAACATCCCTCCGGTCCTTACATCAATGAAAAATTTCAAGTGTAACACGCAAGTTATAAAACCACAGCAAGCAGTTAAACCTTTGTTGTACCTTTTACAGCCTACTCCTTCACAAACTGCCTTGAAACCACTTCGCCATTTATGTCCATCTTTATAACATAGTTGCCTGCATGTAAGGATGCAATATTTAAATTGTAAGACGAAGCATTGGCAACAGTCTGCAACTTTACATTACCACTAAAATCTACCACAGTTACTTTTACTTTTTCGTTAGCAGGTAAACCTGCAATTGATAAGCTATTTTTTGCGGGATTTGGTGAGAGTGAAACATATAATGCATCACTCGTTACAGCAATAACATTTGAATTAGCAACGGCTCCGCTTACGCTTGTTGTTTGTAAACGGTAGTAATTAGTGCCGGGCAATGGAGAAGGATCACCGTAGTTGTTGGCGGTTACTTGTTGGGGGTTAGCACTAGATCTACTTCTAAAAATGGTTGTCCAGTTTACACTATTGGTGCTGCGTTGTACAGCGTAGCCGGTAATGTTATCGCAAATGGAAGGTGGGCAATCATCCCAGGTAATGCCATGCTTGCGCAGCCAGCGTTTGATACGGGTGATGGGTGTGGGTGGAGGAGTGGAATCGTTATTGTAATATCTGACTATAGAAGCATAACTATTGTTACCATTGGTTGTTCCTCCAGCAAGTATAATCTTGTTTGTATTTGTAAGTGTAAGTCCATAGCCATAAGTATAAGCATTGCTATTATCAAACACTTTTGTTTTTTGCTGACCGTTTAATGCAAATGAGGAATCTAAACTACCGCCGTCTTTAAACCGTACAAGAAGAAAGTCATGAGGACCGTTTAGTGCGTCCCCGGTATTTCCTCCTGCTACTATTTTCCCATCTTTCTGCAGGACGAGTTTGGAGGCGGTTGAACTATATCCAAAATTTGGTATAACAAAGCCATTTGTACCAAAAGAAACATCTGGCGCACCGTTAGTATTGTACCTTGCCAATAATAAATTGTTAGTTAGAAAATTACTCACATTTCCGGCGATTACTATTTGACCATCCGGTTGAACCACTACATCATTTGCTGTATTATATTCCTGGCCAAATGCAGATACTACCCTTCCGTTGGTGCCAAAAGAAACGTCAACTGATCCATCAGGCATATATCGGGCGAGTGTA
>Ga0157370_10005540_pt1 | contig 14154 bp, 14 predicted proteins | sample C35metaG_FD_113463 | JGI IMG/M metagenome (GOLD analysis project Ga0157370, IMG submission 113463) | Corn rhizosphere microbial communities from Kellogg Biological Station, Michigan, USA - C3-5 metaG | ecosystem: Host-associated > Plants > Roots > Rhizosphere > Soil | place: USA: Michigan...
CCGGCCCGATCCATGCGTGCGCTTCCGCACGGACGGCGGGGCCCGGCACGCCTATCTTCAAAGAGATATCCCGTCGATGTTTCCTTCCCCTTCCTTTGCTGCCCCTTTCAGGAAAGACATGCATGTTACGAAGCGTCAAGGACATGGAGGGCTTCACCATCCGCGCGACCGACGGCAATATCGGCCACGCGATGGATTTCCTTTTCGATGACGAAAAGTGGGGCATCCGCTATCTCGTCGTGGACACCGGCACCTGGCTTCCGAGCCGCAAGGTGCTGATTTCGCCGATCGCGATCGGCCGTCCCGACTGGGCGCAGAAGGTACTGCCGGTCGCGGTCACGAAGGAGCAGGTGAAGGCCAGCCCCGACATCGACACCGAGAAGCCGGTTTCGCGGCAACACGAGATGAGCTACATGGCCTTTTACGGCTACCGGGACTACTGGAGCGGCAACGCGCTTTGGGGCGCCGTGCCATACCCCTCCATGTCGACCCCGATGGCCGCGGGGTCGAATGCTCCCACGAGCGTGCGGCGCGACGCGGCGATGCGGCGCAAGGATTCGGATCCTCACCTGCGCAGCTGCAAGGTCGTGATGACCTACAGCATCGAGGCGAGCGACGGCGACATCGGCCGCGTCCAGGGGATGCTCGTCGACGAGGAGACCTGGGCCGTTCGGTACCTCATCGTGAACACCAGCAACTGGTGGCTCGGCCACCACGTCCTCATCGCCCCGCAATGGATCGACGACGTGAGATGGTCCGACGCCACGGTGTCGGTCAACCTGACCCGGCAGGCCGTGAAAGACGCCCCGCCTTACGACCCGGCGGCGCAACTCGATCGCGACCAGGAACTGGCCATCCACGAACACTATGGGCGTCCCGCCGATCGGGCGGACGACAAAAAACGCGAAGCCCCCATCTCACCCCATTAGGTCCGCGTCGCAGAATTCAGCGCGCTCGCCGATCGCGATGAGCGAAGGCGGCTCCGTCATGGCTATTCAACGTCCTGCTTCGAACGTCACTGCCCGATATGACGACTTTCTGTTTGCATGGGTATGGGATGAGCCCCGAGGAATGCGGCTAAGCGTCATTTCGGCATTGGCGCGCATGAACCTCGATCCTTGGGACGAGGCGGCCCGCTTGGCGGCATTGCCCGCGCCAGAAGCTGAAAGGGCCCTCGTCTCGACGCTCGATCTTCTTCCCGGCCATCCGCAGACATCGCCGGAAACCGGGATCCTTGCCGCCCGATTGGTGTCGCTTCTGCCAAAGGCAGGCGCAGCGGCGACCGCGAAGGTGGCAGCGCTCACCGCAGGTCATGAGCCGCCGACGGGTTACTGGCTCGTGTGGCTGTGCATTGCACTCGCAATCTCTTTCCTGTCGTTGTCCCGCCCTGCAACGAAGACAAGCGCCGGAGCTCCGGCGTCCACATCGAACGGCGCTCCTCCAGCGGAAAGCAGGAGCGCAGAGCCCACGCCTTCCGAGGTGAACCGTCGAGCCGCTCGAGTGCCCGCGGTTCCGTCCGCGAGATCGACGGCCAGGTAGCATCGGCGCCGCCTCGGCCCTCGTTTGCGGAGCGCGAGAGGAGATGCCCGAAATGCGCAATTGGACATGCAAAGGATGACAGTCTCCGGCTTCGAGGCGCTCACGGCGAGTCACGGCAGACGATGAACGAGTTGGCCGCCGGGTGCCTGCTCGTCGTCAACGCGGGGTCTTCCAGCATCAAGTTCGCGCTGCTCGCGGGCGACAGCCGCGAGACGCTGGGCGGCATCGTTCGCGGGGAAATCGAGGGCATCGGCACCGCCCCGCATTTCCTCGCGAAAGACCGCGACGGCCGCCGGCTCGCGGAGCATCGCTGGGACGCGCGCGCATCACAGGAGGAACTGCTCGGATACCTGATCGCCTGGATCGAGGCACACCTCGGGCCGAACCGGTTGTCGGCGGCGGGACACCGCGTGACGCACGGCGGCCTCTCCTACGTCGCTCCGCGGCTCGTCACCCCCGACGTTTTGGCGGGCTTGCGAGCGCTGATCCCGCTGGCGCCGCTGCACCAGCCGCACAACCTGGCGCCGATCGAGGCGCTGGCGGCGCGGCACCCGGGACTGCCGCAGGTCGCCTGCTTCGACACGGCCTTTCACGCGACCAATCCCCGGATCTCCCGCATCTACGGATTGCCCGCCGCGCTGACGCAGGAAGGAATCTGGCGTTTCGGATTCCACGGCTTGTCGTACGAATACATCGCCGGGGAATTGCCGAAGCTCGACCCGGGCAGCGCCGCGGGACGCACGATCGTGGCCCACCTGGGCAGCGGCGCCAGCATCTGCGCCCTGGTCGGCGGCAAGAGCGTGGCCACCACGATGGGCTTCAGCGCGCTGGACGGACTGCCGATGGGCACGCGCTGCGGCGTGCTCGATCCGGGCGCCCTGCTCTATCTGCTCCGGGAAAGGCACATGAGCGCCGAGGCCGTCGAAACGATGCTCTATGAGCAATCGGGCCTGCTGGGCGTGTCCGGGATCAGTGGCGACATGCGCCGCTTGCTGGCCAGCGACGACCCCGGCGCGCGCGAAGCGGTCGAGCTCTTCGCCTATCGCGCCGCGCGCGAGATCGGATCGCTGGCCGCTGCCGCCGGCGGCGTCGACGCGCTCGTGTTCACGGCCGGAATCGGGGAGCACGCACCGGAGATTCGAGCCCGCATCTGCGAGCGGTCGGCGTGGCTCGGCATCCGCCTGGACCCGCAATCCAACCGTGCAGGCGCCCGGCGAATCAGCACGGGCGACAGTTCCGTCCCGGTGTGGGTGTTGCCGACCGACGAGGAATTGATGGTCGCGCGCCATACCTTCGCGCTGGCGCATCGATAGCGGGAGCCATCACCCGGAAAGGACATTCGGCATGAAGATCGATCCCAAGGACTATTGCGTTCCGGCCGGCAGCAAGGTGAGGCTCGCGAAATGGCCGACCGAGATCCGGCCGCTCTACCAGTCGGAAAGCCACTACAAGGAGCTGCTCGCCGCGGACGTGGGAAAGCTGAGCGACCTGCAGCGCCTCCTCTACGCGTCCGACGAGTATTCGCTGCTCCTCATCTTCCAGGCCATGGATGCCGCGGGAAAGGACGGCGCCATCAGCCACGTCCTCTCGGGCGTCAACCCCCAGGGCTGCGAGGTGCACAGCTTCAAGCATCCGAGCACGGAGGAGCTGGACCACGACTTCCTCTGGCGCACGACGTGCCGCCTGCCCGCGCGTGGACGCATCGGAGTCTTCAACCGCTCCTACTACGAGGAAGTGCTGATCGTCCGCGTGCATCCCGGGATCCTGCGCAGCGAGCGGATCCCCGACGAGCCTGCCCGTGGAAAGGCGGTCTGGAAGGCGCGCTACCGCTCCATCGTGGATCTCGAGAAGCACCTGCACCGCAACGGCACGCGGGTCGTCAAGTTCTTCCTGCACCTGTCGAAGGAGGAGCAACGCAAGCGCTTCCTCGAACGGATCGACCAGCCGGACAAGAACTGGAAATTCGGCCAGACCGACCTCGCCGAGCGCAAGCTTTGGGACCGGTACATGGAGGCCTACGAGGATTGCCTGGGCGCGACCAGCACGCGGACCGCGCCCTGGCATGTGGTGCCCGCCGACGACAAGCTCAACGCGCGGCTCATCGTCTCGCGCGTCGTCATCGACGTGCTGCAAGGCTTGCGGATGAGTTATCCGAAAGTGTCCCCCGCGCGGCGACGCGAGCTCCAGGCCATCCGCAAGCAACTGGCGAAGTGAGCCTCGCGCGGGCTCCCGGCGCTATGCGTTGGTGAGGAGCGCGGCGCAGGCTTTCGCCACGGCGGAAACCTGATCGGGGTTCTTCGGCCCCGGCATCGTCGCCCAGCCGCCTTTCTCGATGAAATCGCCCTGCGACCAGGAATCGGCCTTCTTCAACGCGGCGCTGTTGGCGGCGACGTCGCCCGCATGCTGGAACTTGTCGACGCAGATGGGCGCCAGCGCGGAGACGACGGCCGTTTCGGCGCGTTCCGACGCCTGGGCTTCGGCCTTGCCGCCCGTGACCCATCCCCCCCAGTTGAATCCCACGATCGCCATTGCGATCGCTCCGCCTGCGATGCCCCAGAGGGCCGGTTTCGTTTCGACTGGAAGTTTCATGGCGACGCCTTTCGGGTGAACGCGACATTGTGGCCGGTGGCAGCATGGCCACTCGCTTCAATGGATACGCGGATTTGCGCCTGCCGTATGTACGGCGCCGCACGCATCGAAAATGCCCAATTTCCGATTCCCCTGATTTTCGTCAACGCCCGCGCGCAATGCCCGGGTAATTTCATGCGATCACCCGCTCGCGTCGAAGGACTCCCGCGGGGCGACCTTCGATCCGGCAGGTCCTCCATGACGCGATTGCTGCTCGTCAATCCGCGCTTTCCCGAAAGCTTCTGGAGCTTCAAATGGGCGGTGGACGGGATCCTGCCAGGCAAGCGCGCCATCAATCCGCCGTTGGGCCTCGCCACGCTGGCTGCGCTCTGTCCAGCGCACTGGCAGGTCGAGATCGTCGACGAGAACATCGAATCCGTTCCGCTCGCACCGCGTGCCGACATCGTCGGCATCTGCGGCATGGGCGTGCAGTTCAACCGCCAGAGGGAACTGCTCGCGTACTACCGCGCCAAAGGCTACTACGTGGTATCCGGCGGCAGCTATGCATCGCTGTGCCCCGAGCGTTTCGAGACCCTCGCCGACACCGTGGTGAGCGGCGAGGCGGAATACATCTGGCGCAAGTTCTGCGCGGACTTCGATGCCGGCGCCCCGCGCTCCCTGTATCGCGAAACGAGCGTCGTATCGCTCGCCGACTCTCCGACGCCGCGCTTCGATCTCCTCAAGCTGGAGCAATACACGACGGTCACGCTGCAGTTCTCGCGCGGGTGCCCGTTTCGCTGCGAGTTCTGCGACATCATCGTCATGTTCGGGCGCCAGCCGCGCTGGAAGAGCACCGAGCAGGTGGGCCGCGAGCTCGACCAGCTGCGCCGGCGCAACGTGCGCAGCGTGTTCTTCGTGGACGACAACCTCATCGGCAACAAGAAGGCCGCCCGGAAGCTCCTCGCCTTCCTGCGCGAATACCAGGCGCGGCACGACTACCGCTTCGCATTCGGCAGCGAGGCGTCGCTCAACCTCGCGCAGGACGAAGGGCTTTTGCGGCTCTTTCGCGAGGCGAATTTCGCGTGGCTCTTCATCGGCATCGAGTCCCCGGACGCGGACAGCCTCAAGGAGATGGGCAAGGTGCAGAACCTGCGCGAGGACATGCTCGCCTCGATCGCGCGCATCTACGCCCACGGGATCGACGTTCTCGCCGGGTTCATCGTCGGTTTCGACAACGACACGCTGGACATCTTCGAGCGGCAATACCGCTTCATCCGCGCCTCGGGCATCCAGGCCGCGATGATCGGACTGCTGACCGCGCTGCCGCGGACTCCCCTGTATCGGCGCCTGGAGCAGGAGGGCCGGCTCATCGCGCGGGCCGACAACACGGACAATACCAAGCTCGGTACCAACGTCCTGCCCCTGCGCATGGGCTACGGGGCCATGGTCGCGGGTTACAAGGCGCTCTACGAGCGCATCCTGGAAGACGGCAACATCGCGGAGCGCGTGCGCGCCAAGATGCGCCAGCTGCGCGCTCCGAACTACCAGGGCGGCGAGTACGCCCTTCGCGCACGCATCGTCATCGTGTACCGGTTGATCGTGAAGGGCGTCCTGCCGGGCGGCCCACCTCGCATCGCGCATTTCCTGCGCAGCCTTCCCTGGCGAGCACCGGAGAAGTTGCCGCAGGCCATCAACGACTGGATCGCGGGGCTCGCGATGCGCGATTACGTACGGCGCCATTTCGGGGATTGCAGCGAGGAGCAGCGCGCCACGCTCGCGCGGCTCGTCGATCGCCTGCGCGCCGCCGTGGCGAATCACGTCGACAGGGGCCGCGCGGCAATCTCGCTCGACGGCGTCACCCCGGCGCTGCCGCGCCTTTCGCTGTCGCTCGCGGAAGGGCTGGATCGCGCGTTCTTCGCCCGCGCCACGAGGCACCTGCGAAGGCTCATGAGACGCACATCCGCCAGGCTCACTCTGCGCATCGACGCCCTCGGCGCAGTGGAGGCGCCTTGCCTGAATCGCTCCCTGCGAAAGCTCGCGCGCTACGGCGACCGGATTTCCATCGTGGCCCAGGAGAGCGTGCTCGCCCTCGTTCGCGCCGACTCCTCGGTGTTCGATCTGGTCCTCGAGGGCCCGGCGGATCCGGTCGGGCTCTCGGGATCTTCAAGCGCGGCGGACACGTGCGCCGCCCGCGATGCGCGGGAACGTCTCGACTTTCACCTTAGGAGAACGAAATGACACTCGGAACCATTCTGCTGATCGTCGTGATCCTGTTGCTGATTGGCGCGATTCCGACCTGGCCCCACAGCCGCGGATGGGGCTACGCACCCAGCGGGGGCCTCGGGCTGGTGCTGGTGATCCTGCTCGTTCTGTGGCTGATGGGCGTCATATAGGCCGGCGCCGCATCTTCGCAGAGGAATTGGATGTACGCGAACGCACAGACTCTCGTCGGCTTCGCGCGTACCCTTCAAGTCGTGGCATTGGATTTGTTTACGTTGGACTTGTTCTGACCGGGAGGTAGTCGACGTGTTGCGCTATTCGATGACGAATTCGAGACGGCCCAGCGGGTTGCTGGTGGTGATGGCTATGCTCGTATCGGGAGCCGGCTTGGCAGCCTGCGATCGCACTCCACAGGGTCGGCCCGATGCGCCGGCCGCCACAGTTGCGCCCGCGTCGCCTGCACCATCCGCGACAGAAGGCGTTGGCAGCGCAGAGACGGCGAAGGCGAGCGATCAGCCCATGAAGTCGATGACCAAGGCGGAGGAGTCGACTTCGATGCCTCGGCCGGGTCAAGCGAACGACCACTCGACTCTCTCGGGCGACTCCAAGAAGTAGCAGGCCTTGCGCCGTTGAGCGCGACGGGCCCGTTTCTCAGGCGCCGATCTTCCTCAGCGCCGCGCCCTTGTGCATCGCGATGTGGTCGGTCTTGTCGCTCTGGATCTCGTACTGGGGATCGTCCGGGCTCGCGTGATGCCTGTAGCCCTTGTAATCGGTGTCCCGGGTGTGGACCTTGATGATCCTGCCGCTCACCCGGCCCGCCTCCGAGTTCCAGGTCACGTGATCACCCACCCTGAATTTCGCCGCCATGATGAGGCTCCCTCGGTATCGGGCTTCGGCGGCGCGATCAGATCGGCACGCGATAGCCGTAGAACTCGTGATCCTCGTTGTAGCCGCCCTCGCCGGCGCCCAGATCGGCGAAGTCGTGCACGAACTCGATGGCCGCGATCCACTTCACCATCTTGAAGCCTACCTCGTTCTCGCAACGCAGCCGCAACGGCGCCCCGTGCAGCACGCTCACCGGAGCTCCGTTCATCTCGTAGGCGAGGATCGTCAATTCGTGGCGCAAGTTGGACATGCTGTGCGCGTCGTAGTAGCGCCCTCCGTCGCCGCCATCGGCGAACGAATAGAAGACGGCGTAGCGCGCCTGCGCCGTCGGCTTGACCAGCTCGAGGATATGGCGCATCGGAACACCGCCCCACTTGGCGACGCCCGACCATCCCTGGATGCAGAAATGCGTGGTGATCTGCTCCTGCTTCGGCATCGCCTTGAGCTCGGCGTATGAGAGCTCCGCGGGTCTTTCGACCAGCCCATCGATTCTCAGCCGGTAATCGGCGAAGTCGCTCTTGACGAGCGCATCGAACTCGTCCGATTTCGGCATCGTCCCGTTGGGCCAGAAGTGCGGCGAGATGTCCTTCTCGGTGAGCTGGCTCGTCGGATCCCACGACTGGGTCACGGCGCCGAAAGGCCGCGACAGGAATTCCCCGATCCGCTGTACCAGGCGCGCATGGCGCAGCGTGAACGCAGAGGCCAGCCACCACGTTACGGCCACGAGCAGCATCGCCGGGATGAAGACGAAGAAGCCGCGCCAGGAAAGGTCGTCGACTCCCGCGAACATCATGTTCAGGTTCACCCGCGCGTCGGTGATGAATACCAGCGTCACGTGCGCGAAGATGAAGAACAGGAACCAGCACAGCGCGATGAAATGAATCGATCGCGCCTTCTGCCGGTTCAACACCTTGCCGATCCAGCCCAGCCGGTTTGAAATCGCCGGGCTCTGCATGAGGCCGGTGAGGATCGAGGTCGGCGCGGCGACGAACACGGTGATGAAGTACGTGACTTGCTGCAGGCTGTTGTAGCGCGTCCAGCTGTGGTCGGGCGGGAAGGTCAGCGAGAGATATTGCAGCGCGGTCGAGGCCGCGTTGGGGATCACCTCCCATGTCGTCGGCACCAGTCTCAGCCACTGGCCGGTCGTGAAGAGGAGAACGTAGAACGCGATGCCGTTGATCATCCAGAGAAGAGTGATCGAAAAGTGCCACCATCGGGCGAGGCCGATGGAGTGACGGATCCCGGGGATGCCCAGCCACCCCGGGAGGGTGACCGAGTCGTCCTTGGCGGTCCAGATCCGTCCGGTCGGCACCGCCTTCTGGAAGCGAAACCACTCGGTTCCGGGCGTGCAGTCGCGCTTCCAGTAAAGCCGCGGGTGGTCCGCGAGGATTTGCACCCCCGCGCGGATGATGAACGCCATGAAGAACAGGTTCAGGAAATGCAGCAGCCGGAGCCAGGCGGGGAACCCCGTGGTAACGGCCACCGCGGACGGTGGAACGCCCGGGTAGCGCGCGAGAAACGCCTGCACTGCCGGCAGCTCCCGCAGCGCCTGGGCCGCCGCCACGCCGATCACCAGCAACACGAAGATCAGCGGCAACGACCAGAGCACGTTGATCCAGTGCCGGCCGATTCGAACCCTGGGGATGACACCGGCTTGCGGCGGCAACCATTCGTTCAGCCGCACACGATCGTCGGCGGTACTGAGCCTCATCGCCAGGGGATCGTGCGGCCGTGACATTTCTCGAGAGCTCGCCATGGGAGGTCCTTGATGCGGTTTGGCGGCGGACGGAGCGCGGATTCTGACGGATCGCCATGCAGAAGGCCGGGCACGCGCGAGGCCGAACAAGTGGCCGCAAGGGATGTAAGGCAATGCGACAACGCGTTCGTTCGTCGATGAGCGGAAGCCGCATCGCATCGTGCTCGAACGCATGAGGGATCGCGAGCGCGGCCACCGCGCGGCGCCCAAAATCCGTGGCTTGACAATCCGCAACTGCGGCACGAGCACCGTGTGCCGGACGGCTCACAGGCGACGACGGTGGCTGCGCGCGCGTTCGCATATGCGACCGCACGACGCGGCTTGCATCCGTGGCGCGCAGGTGCTATTCTAAACATGTATTTTCGATATATCTTTCGCCCCCGCTCGTGCCCCACTTGATGAACGGAGGCGGCCCACGCGACGCCGCGAAGGAGGAGTCCTATATGAACCAGCAAGCCCATTCCCACGTATCGGCGGACCGCATCTATCCGTTCGATGCGCGTGGTGTTGCCAAGCGTTTCCGTCATGCGGCGATCTTCGGCGCTCTCGACGCGCTGACGCCCGGGGACACCATGCGTTTCGTGAACGATCACGACCCGCTGCCCCTGCTCGCCCAGCTGCGCGATCGCTACGGCGAGGCTGTGTCGATCGAGTATCGGCAGCGAGATCCCGGCGCGATCGTCATCGACTTCGTCCGGCTCTGATGCAGTCGACGCCCGGCGCCATGCGCGTTCCCGATTTCTTCGATGCCATTCCCGCCATCCGGATGCACGATCCGCTGGCCGGGCTCCTGGGCGCGGTCGAGGGTGGGCTCATCGAGTACCGCTACATCGACGCCGTCAAGCTGGCGGGACATTCCTGCCCGACGGTCGCGGCGGCGTGGCAGCTCACGCGCCGCGCGCTTGCCGAGCTCTATGACGGCGGCGTGCCCGTGCGCGGCGCGATCCGGGTCGAGATGCGCGGGGATCGCGCGGATGGCGTGGTCGGCGTCATCGCCAACGTCGCGGCGCTGATCACCGGCGCGAGCGGCGACAGCGGCTTCAAGGGCATCGCGGGACACTTCGATCGCCGCAACCTGCTGGCGTATGGCGTCGACCTGCCGGAGGAGATGCGTTTCACCCGCACGGATACCGGCGCCGGAGTGGATGCGTCCGCCGACCTCCGGCACGTCCCCGGCGATCCTTCGACGATGCCACTGCTGCAGCGCTGCGTGTCGGGGTCGCGACGGCGGAGGAGGCGCGGCGCTTCGGAGAATTGTGGCAGGCGCGGGTGCGCCGGCTCCTGCTCGAGCATGCCGACGACGACGCGGTGTTCAGAGTGCGGCGCGCCGCTGCGGCGGACTCGGTGCGCGAGAAAGCGGCCTGACCGTGTCGAACGCGTCGAATTCCGCCGCCCCCGCGGTGTCCGACCTGGAGAGCCTCCTGGACCATGGACATGAAAGCTGCCGCCACGAATCTCGATGAATTGATCAGCCGGGATTACCAGCACGGCTTCAGCACCGACGTCGCGGCCGATACGCTTCCGCGCGGACTGTCCGAGGATGTGATCCGGCGGATTTCGGCGAAGAAGAACGAGCCGGCCTTCATGCTCGAATGGCGCCTCCATGCGTATCGGCACTGGCTCACGATGACCGAGCCGGACTGGGCGCACGTGCGCCATCCGCCGATCGACTACCAGGACATCAGCTACTACTCGGCCCCGAAGTCGCAGAAGGACGGCCCGAAAAGCCTGGACGAGGTCGACCCCGAGTTGCTGCGGGTCTACGAAAAGCTCGGCGTGCCGCTCAAGGAGCGCGAACGCCTGGCGGGCGTGGCCGTCGATGCGGTGTTCGACAGCGTATCGGTCGGCACCACGTTCAAGACCAAGCTTGCGGAGCTGGGGATCATCTTCGGTTCCTTTTCCGAGGCCGTGCAGGAGCATCCCGAGCTGGTGCGCCGATACCTCGGCTCGGTCGTGCCCTACACCGACAATTATTTCGCCGCGCTCAACGCGGCGGTGTTCACCGACGGCTCGTTCTGCTACATCCCGCCGGGGGTGCGCTGCCCGATGGAGCTGTCGACCTACTTCCGCATCAACGCCAAGGACACCGGCCAGTTCGAGCGCACGCTGATCATCGCGGACAAAGGCGCCTGCGTGAGTTACCTCGAAGGCTGCACGGCGCCGATGCGCGACGAGAACCAGCTGCATGCCGCGGTGGTGGAGCTGATCGCCGAGGACGATGCCCGCATCAAGTACTCGACGGTGCAGAACTGGTATCCGGGCGACAAGGAAGGCAAGGGCGGCATCTACAACTTCGTGACCAAGCGCGGGGATTGCCGCGGCGCCAACTCCCGCATCTCCTGGACCCAGGTGGAAACGGGCTCCGCGATCACCTGGAAGTATCCGAGCTGCCTCCTGCGCGGAGACAATTCCGTGGGCGAATTCCACTCCGTCGCGCTCACCAACCATTTCCAGCAGGCGGACACCGGCAGCAAGATGATCCATATCGGCCGCAACACCCGCAGCACCATCATCTCCAAGGGCATCTCGGCAGGGCGTGGACAGAACTCATACCGCGGGCTGGTCAAGGTGCTGAAATCCGCCGAGGGGGCGCGCAATTACACCCAGTGCGATTCCCTGCTCCTGGGCGACCGGTGCGCTGCCCACACCTTCCCGTACATCGAGGTGAAGAATCCGACCGCGAAGGTCGAGCATGAAGCCTCCACGTCGCGCATCGGCGAGGACCAGCTCTTCTACTGCATGCAGCGCGGCCTGTCGGCCGAGGACGCGGTGTCGATGATCGTGAGCGGCTTCTGCAAGGACGTGTTCAAGGAGCTGCCGATGGAGTTCGCCGTGGAGGCGCAAAAGCTCCTCGGCGTGAGCCTCGAAGGCAGCGTCGGCTAGGGAGAGACAACGGATGCACGCGATGCTCGAAGTCAGAAACCTCCAGGTCCGCGTCGACGACAAGCCGATCCTGAGCGGGCTCGACCTCACCGTCGCGGCGGGCGAGGTCCACGCCATCATGGGACCGAACGGCTCGGGCAAGAGCACGCTCGCCCAGGTCCTCGCTGGGCGGGAAAGCTTCGTCGTGACCGGCGGCGAGGTTCGCTATCGCGGACGCGACCTCCTGGCCATGGCGCCGGAGGAGCGCGCCCGCGAGGGCGTCTTCCTCGCGTTCCAGTATCCCGTGGAGATTCCCGGGGTAAGCAACGTCTACCTGCTCAAATCGGCGCTGAACAGCGTACGCAAGCACCAGGGATTGCCCGAGCTCGATGCCGTGGAGTTCCTGGCTCTGGTGCGCCAGAAGATGAAGCGGATGCAGATGCCCGACGAGCTGCTCTATCGGGCGGTCAACGAGGGCTTTTCCGGGGGCGAGAAGAAGCGCAACGAGATCCTGCAGATGGCGATGCTGGAGCCGAGGCTCGCGATCCTGGACGAGACCGATTCGGGCCTCGACATCGACGCGCTGCAGGTCGTCGCCAACGGCATCAACGCTTTGCGCAGTCCCGAGCGCGCGATGATCCTCGTCACCCATTACCAGCGGCTGCTCGACTACGTGGTGCCCGACCAGGTGCATGTGCTCGCCCACGGTCGCATCGTGAAGTCCGGCGGCCGCGAGCTGGCGTTCGAGCTCGAGCAACGCGGCTACGCGTGGCTGGAGGCGCAGGCGCCCAGCGGTGCGCCGTCGACGCCCGGCGCGGTGACTCCATGAACGATTCGGAAAGTCGTCCGGCGCGCGATCGCATCGTCGCGGATCACGCACAGATTGCATCGTTGCTGCCTGGCGCGAAAACACCCTGGATCCTCCAGGCGCGCCGGATCGCGCTCGATCGGTTCGCCCAGGCCGGATTTCCGTCGATGCGCGACGAGGAATGGAAGTACACCAGCGTCGCCGCGATCGAGAAGCGTGCCTTCACGGCGATGCCGAATGGAGCCGGCCCGGGTGGTCTCGAATCCGGAATCGCGACGCACCTGTTCGCGGATCTGGCGGGTCATCGCCTCGTCTTCGTCGATGGCCGAGCCGCGCCGGCATTGTCCCTCGTGGGCCGACTGCCGTTCGGCGTGAGCGTGGGTACCTTGGGCGACATGCTCGAACGCACGCCGGAAGCGCTGGAACCCTTCCTGCCGCAAATCCACCATCAGACCATCTTCGGCAGCCTCAACACCGCCTTCATGAGCGATGGCGCCTACGTTCACCTCCCGCGCGGCGTGGTCCTCGAGGAGCCGATCCAGCTGCTCTTCGTGGCGACCTCTCCGAATGCGGCCATCCACCCGCGCAACCTCATCGTGGCGGAGGCCGGCGCGCAGGCGACGGTCATCGAGCACTACGTGGGCCGGGATGGCGTCGAGTACTTCACCAACGCCGTGACCCAGATCTTCGCCGCGGAGGGCGCCGCGGTCGAGCACTGCAAGCTGCAGCAGGAGGCAACGCAAGGCTTTCACGTCGGCGCGATCCATGTCGCGCAGGGCCGCGACAGCCGATTCGTGTCGCACTCGATGGCCTTCGGCGCGGCGCTCGCCCGCAACGACATCACCACGCAGTTCGATGCAGCGGGCTGCAGCGCCACGCTGAACGGGCTCTATGTGGCCGGCGGCCGGCAGCACATCGACCATCACACCCGCATCGACCACGCCCAACCCGACGGCACCAGCCGCGAGTATTACCGCGGAGTGCTGGACGGCCGGTCGCGGGGCGTGTTCAACGGCAAGGTGATCGTGCACGCGGGCGCGCAGCACACCGATGCCGAGCAGCTCAACCACAACCTGCTGCTCTCGGAAGGCTCGGAGATCGACACCAAGCCGCAGCTGGAAATCTACGCCGACGATGTGAAATGCACCCATGGCGCGACCGTGGGACAGCTCGACGATACTCAGCTCTTCTACCTGCGCTCGCGCGGCGTGGAGGAGGCGACCGCCCGGGCGCTCCTCACCTACGCGTTCGCCCAGGACGTCATCGATCGCATCCGCATCGCCCCGGTGCGCGCACGGCTCAAGCAACTGCTGCTGTCGCGCTTGCCCCAGGGGCATCGCATCCGGGAGCTGGCATGAAGATCGAGCGTGAGATCTTTGCCCGCCCCGCCGCCGCGTTCGACGTGGCGCGCCGGCGCGCGGATTTTCCCATCCTGCGCGAGCGCGTTCATGGCAAGCCCCTCGTCTATCTCGACAACGCGGCCACGACCCAGAAGCCGCGCGTGGTCATCGACGCC
>Ga0157370_10005542_pt1 | contig 14154 bp, 10 predicted proteins | sample C35metaG_FD_113463 | JGI IMG/M metagenome (GOLD analysis project Ga0157370, IMG submission 113463) | Corn rhizosphere microbial communities from Kellogg Biological Station, Michigan, USA - C3-5 metaG | ecosystem: Host-associated > Plants > Roots > Rhizosphere > Soil | place: USA: Michigan...
ACGGATTGGACGACGCGCTGCCTGACAGTGCAATGGTCGACGAAGAACGCGCACGCCTGGCCGGCCCCGACCGCGATGCCATGCGCTCGGTCCTGGCCGCGCTTTGTGAAGAACTGGTGCGGGTCAAGGAACGCCTTGACCTGTTCGTGCGCAGCGACCGCCAGCACACCTCGGACCTTGGCAACCTGCTGGCGCCGCTGCGGCAAATTGCCGACACCCTGGCGGTGCTGGGTTTCGGCCAGCCGCGCAAAGTGATCATCGATCAACTGGCGGTGGTGCTGAGCCTCGCTCAGGGCCAGCGCGAACCCAACGACGCCATCCTCATGGACGTTGCCGGCGCCTTGCTCTATGTCGAAGCAACGCTGGCCGGCATGGTCGGCACCGTCGAACCGGAGAGCCGCGAAGACAGTCACCTGCCAACCATCGACCTGACGCAGATCCATCAGATCGTGATCAAGGAAGCCCGCATCTGCCTGCAACAGGCCAAGGACATGATCGTCGACTACATCGACGCCGACTGGGACCGCCAGCAGTTGCAGGCATTGCCGGCGTTGCTGACCCAAGTGCGCGGCGCGCTGTCGATGATTCCGCTGAGCCGCGCGGCGAGCCTGATCGAAACCTGCAATCACTTCATCCGCGAGCATCTGTTGCTGGAACCGGGCCAGCCCGGTTGGCAGGAACTGGACAGCCTGGCTGACGTCATCACCAGCATCGAGTATTACCTTGAGCGTCTGAGTGACGACCCCGAAGCACCGGACGAACAACTGCTCGACGTGGCGGAAAAAAGCCTGGCCTCGCTCGGGTTTTTCCCCAGCGAACAGCACGTGCCGATGCTCGAAGACGTGCTCAGCCCGACTGAAGCCCAAGTCATGCAGGACCTGCAGGTGCTGGATGATCCCGACACCGTCAAGTCGCTCGCCGATGTCCTGGCCAGCCCGGTGTCGTCGGTCAATCCGCCCGCCCTGAACATTCCTGGCAGCCTGTTGCCGCCGCCCGCCGGTGAAGAACCGGTGGACGATGAGCTGCGGGAAGTGTTCCTCGAAGAAACCGATGAAGTGCTGGAAGTCCTCCGGGATTACCTGCCGCGCTGGCTGGCCAATCCTGACGATCAGGCCGCCTTGAGTGAATTGCGCCGCGCGTTCCACACCTTGAAAGGCAGTGGCCGGATGGTGCGTGCGCTGGTGCTCGGCGAGCTGGCCTGGGCGATGGAAAACCTGCTCAACCGCGTGCTGGAGCACAGCGTTGCGCCTGGTCCTGGTGTCCAGCAACTGCTCGGCGATGCATTGAAACTGCTGCCGCAACTGGTGGCCGAATACGCCGCCAACGCCCAGCGCCAATGCAACGAAGTCGACCATCTGGCTGCTCGCGCCCACGCCCTCGCCAAGGGCGAGGCGCCTGCCAGCGATGAAGATACCCAGGACGTTGCAGCCCTCGATCCGCTGTTGCTGGAGATCTTTCGCAAGGAAGCCGAAACCCATCTCGCCAGCCTCAACCGCTTCCTCGATCAGGCCGCCGAGCATGTGCCGCTGCAGGCCAGCGACGAGTTGCAGCGGGCGTTGCACACCTTGAAGGGCAGCGCCTCGATGGCCGGTGTATTGTCGATCGCCGAACTGGCAACCCCGTTGGATCAACTGGCCCGCGAATACAAAGCCCACCTGATCGCCCTCGATCTGGATGAAGTCGAGTTGCTGTTGGAAGCCGAAGGGTTGTTCCGCCTCGGGCTGCGGCAACTCAAGGCTGATCCGCTGGCCGAGATTGCGGGTGCTCCTTCGTTGATCGAACGCACAAAGTCGCTGCTCGCCGAGCGCCTGGACGCGCTACAGAAGGCGCCGAGCACGGCACAACGCACCAAGCGTGATCCGCAGTTGATCAATAACTTCCTGGCCCAGGGCATGGACATCCTGCTGGACGCCGAGAGCCTGTTGCAACGCTGGCAACAGCACCCCGGCGAGCGTCAGGAACTCAGCGCGTTGCTCGACGAATTGACCACCCTGGGCGAAGGCGCGCACCTGGCCGATCTGCATCCGGTGGATGAACTCTGCGAAGCCTTGCTCGACCTGTACGGCGCGGTGGAAGAGAGCAGCCTGGCGGTCAGTGAACGGTTTTTCCACGAGGCACAAAGTGCCCATGAAGCGCTGATCAACATGCTCGACGAACTGGCCGCTGGCCAGGAAGTCAGTCCGCAACCGGAACGCATCCGGGCCTTGCGCGGCTTGCTCGATGAAAGCCTTGATCCTTCGTCCATGGGCCTGATCCGCAGTGATGGCAGCCGCACCCTGAGCATTCGCGAACTCGGCAGCGCCACCGCCGAACTGCAACAGACGGCGACTCAGGTCGAGCTTGACGATGAGATCGTTTCGATCTTCCTCGAGGAAGCGGTGGATATCCTCGAGAGCTCCGGCCAGGCCTTGCAGCGCTGGCTGAGTGATCCTGATAACGCCGCGCCGTTGTCATCCTTGCAGCGTGATTTGCACACCCTCAAGGGCGGCGCGCGGATGGCCGAGGTCGAGCCAGTCGGCGATCTGGCCCATGAACTGGAAAGCCTCTACGAGGGCCTGGTGGACCGCCGTTACAGCTACAGCGAAACCCTTGCGCAGCTGCTGCAACAGAGCCATGACCGGCTCGCAGTGCAGCTTGATCAGTTGCAGAACCAACACACGCTGGATGCCCCGGACGATCTGATTGAGGCGATTCGCAAGTTCCGACAAGGCAACGTCATCGGCGCCGATGCGGCGCATCCCGCGCCCGCCAACGACTCGCCTGGCCATGACCCCGAGCTGCTGGAGATCTTCCTCGAGGAGGGTTTCGACATCATTGAAAACTCCGGCGCGGCACTCGTGCGCTGGCAAGCCGAACCGAGCAACCGTCAGGAAGTGGAAACCCTGCTGCGCGACCTGCACACGCTCAAGGGCGGCGCGCGGATGGTGGAAATTGCCCCTATCGGCGACTTGGCCCATGAGCTCGAGTTTCTTTACGAAGGCCTGTCTGCCGGCGTGCTACAACCGACCCCGGCGCTGTTTTCCCTCCTGCAAAGCAGTCACGACCGACTGGCACAAATGCTCGATGCCACGCGCGCCGGACAACCTCTGCCACCGGCCGATCAGTTGATCGATGCGATCAAGAACTTCAGTCATCCCGCTGTTCTCGATACGCCAGTGGTGACGCCCGCCGTCATGCCCAAGACCGAGACCGCCTCGCCACTGAGCGAGGCGGGCGCGGACATGGTCAAGGTCTCGGCAGAACTGCTCGACGACCTGGTTAACCTGGCGGGTGAAACATCGATCTTCCGTGGCCGTATCGAACAGCAGGTCAACGATGCGCGGGTGGCCCTGAACGAGATGGAAACCACCATCGAGCGCATGCGCGATCAACTGCGCCGGCTCGATACCGAAACCCAGGGACGGATTCTCAGCCGTCAGCAAGTCGATGCCGAACGCCTGGGCTACGAAGAATTCGACCCGCTGGAAATGGACCGTCACTCGCAGTTGCAGCAACTGTCGAGGGCGTTGTTCGAGTCCGCTTCCGACCTGCTCGACCTCAAGGAAACCCTCGACCGACGCAATCAGGACGCGGAAAACCTGCTGCAACAGCAGGGCCGCATCAACACCGAATTGCAGGAAGGCCTGATGCGCACGCGCATGGTGCCGTTCGAGCGCATGCTGCCGCGCCTGAAACGCATCGTGCGCCAGGTCTCCAGTGAACTGGGCAAAGACGTCGAGTTTGTGGTCGGCAACGCCGAAGGCGAGATGGACCGCAACGTGCTTGAGCGCATGGCCGCGCCGCTGGAACACATGCTACGTAACGCCGTGGACCACGGCCTGGAATCGACCGAGGCGCGGATTGCGGCCGGCAAACCGGCTCAGGGCCGCATCACCCTCGACCTGTCCCGAGAAGGCGGCGACATCATTTTCGACATCCGCGACGACGGCGCCGGAGTGCCGCTGGAAGCCGTGCGGCGCAAGGCGATCAAACGCGGGTTGCTGGCGCCGGACGCCGATCTCAGCGACCACGACGTGCTGCAATTCATCCTGCAACCGGGGTTTTCCACGGCCGAAAAAATCACCCAGATCTCCGGACGTGGCGTGGGCATGGACGTGGTCCACGAAGAAGTCCGGCAGCTCGGCGGCACCATGAGCATCGATTCGGTGCCTGGCCAAGGCGTGCACTTTCGCATCCGTCTGCCGTTCACCGTCTCGGTCAACCGGGCGCTGATGGTGCAGTGCCTGGACGATCTGTACGCGATTCCACTCAACACCATCGACGGCATTGTTCGCGTGCTGCCTAACGAACTCGAAGGCCATTACCGGCTCGATCCGCCGACCTACCAATACGCCGGGCAAACGTATGAGCTGTGCTACCTGGGTGAATTGCTGAAAACCAGCACACGCCCGAAATTGCTGGGCCAGAGCCTGCCGCTGCCGGTGTTGCTGGTGCAATGCAACGAACGGCACATCGCCGTGCATGTCGACGCCATGGCCGGAACCCGCGAGATCGTGGTGAAAAGTCTCGGTCCGCAGTTTGCCGCGGTGCAGGGTTTGTCCGGGGCAACGATTCTGGGGGACGGACGGGTGGTGCTGATTCTCGACTTGCTGGCGCCGATCCGCGCCATGCAGGCGCGCGCGCCACAACGGCCGATGTTGGAAGATGTCGAGGTCGAACCGCATAAACCGCTGCTGGTGCTGGTGGTCGACGATTCGGTCACGGTGCGCAAGGTCACCAGCCGTCTGCTCGAACGTCACGGCATGAACGTGCTGACGGCCAAGGACGGCGTCGACGCCATGCTGCTGCTCCAGGAACACATGCCCGACGTGATGCTCCTGGACATCGAAATGCCGCGCATGGATGGCTTTGAAGTGGCGACTCAGGTGCGCGCTGATGAACGTTTGCAACACCTGCCGATCATTATGATCACCTCGCGCACCGGGCAGAAACACCGCGATCGCGCCATGGCCATCGGCGTCAACGACTACCTCGGCAAGCCGTACCAGGAATCGGTGCTGCTCGAAAGCATTGCCCTATGGAGCAAAACCCATGCATGAACAACGCACCAGCAACCTCACCGGTCTGCTGTTGCCTCTGGCCGACCGCAACCTGATCCTGCCCAACGTCGCGGTGGCGGAGTTGATCGACTATCAGCCGGGGGCGTTCGATCTGGATACACCGCCGTGGTACCTGGGGCTGGTGCAGTGGCGAGATCGGCAGATTCCGCTGCTCAGTTTCGAGTCGGCGTGCGGGCAGAAAATCGTCATCGGCGAACGGGCGCGGATCGTCATTCTCAATGCCCTCGGTGGTCGACCAGAGCTGAAATTCATCGCGTTGCTCGTGCAGGGGATTCCACGCTCCTACAAGCTCGACAGCCAATTGAGCTATGTGGACGTGCCGTTGTGTCCATTGGAACAGGCGGCGGTGCAGGTGGGGGAGCAAGTGGCCAAGGTGCCGGATTTGCTGGCGCTGGAGGAATTGCTTGTTAAAGCGGGGTTAGCCCACTGATCGTTCCCACGCTTTGCGTGGGAATGCCTCAACGGACGCTCCGCGTTCGGCTGTGGATGGGACGCGGAGCGTCCCGGGCTGCATTCCCACGCAGAGCGTGGGAACGATCATGAGTTCACCGCAGCCCCGTCTGTTAAGCGCCGGCCTGAACCTTCAGCTGCGATACCTCATGGTGATCCAGCGCCCGTCGCCCATTGTATTTTTTTCAAATGATCGAATTGATATCGAGGGTATGCGGTGCCCCGATGGTATGTCCGTAGATCGACGCCAGTAACGCCTCATCATTCTCGCTGCTTGGCGCCATGGCCAACTGCTCCTCGACTTGATTTTCGGCATGGGCAAGCCAGCGTTGAAGGTTTTCTGCCAGCCGCTCGGGCTGAGTCGAAAGCGATCCGTAGACCTCTTTTTCGCCGATACGCTGGTCCCGCAAGGTTTTCAGTCGAGCGAGCGTGACGTGCACTTTGTCGACCTCAAGACTGAAGGCTTCGACTCCCGGCCCGTAAGTTTCTTGATGTTTCAGGGTGGGGTTCGGCATTTGACTTCGCTTGGCTCGCAACTGGTCGGTGATACGTTTGAGTGCCTGCTCTATCAATCCAAACTCCCCGTCGGTAACGAGGGAGTGTTTTTTCTTTAGAGCCTCCTGTGAACGCTTGAGTGATGCCCAGCACGAGGGAATGTAGCTGCCGACCATCGAGTGGTGACCGGCATTAAAGAGTTGAGTGAGCAACGTCGGTCTGTCCGGTAGCCCGTTTTTTTGCTGGATGGCTACCGAGCACGCGGCATGCTGGGTGATGGTGTCGCAGCCGGGCTCCCACAGGATCATGGACACTTCCTTGCGGCTGAACTGCACCGGCATCGCATGACGCAGGGTGCCGTGATGGTCGTAGGGTTCGCCTGTCCAGTTAGTGATGCCGGGCAACAAATACCGAGAGGCCAGCCGGCACGTTGACGAAGGTCAGTGCCGCGCCCGTTCCGAAAACACCCGCCTTGGTGTTCATCCAGGTGCCGGGCACGCTCGGCACCGGGTCGTTGTGGTTGACCATTCGATAATGCGCCAGCTGTTTTGCACCTTTTGTGAAATTGGAATCGCCTGCGCGAGGGGCGCCGTAGGTGTAGAGCTGGATGGTGTAACCGTCAGAGCTGCGCCGAAGCATTTCCGAGAGCAGCAATGCCACCGCACCTCCGAGGCTGTGCCCACAGATCAGAAGTTTTTGACCGGCATAGAACCTGTTGAGGTATTTCACGACGAATTCGTAGGCTTTCTGCGCCGCCTCGTAAAAACCACGGTGTACTTTGCTGTCGGTGTCTTCAAATGGCACTTGAAGCGCGTCGGCATCGCGTAGGCCATCCGCCATGATTTCGAAGGTGCCACGCACTGAAATCAGGATCAGCTCGTCGTGGTGAGTGATGAAGGCCTGGGTGTCGGTGGATTCTGCGCCAACCTTCCCGTCGTCGAAAAAATGCACTACAGCGGGATGTTCCTGATCATCTTTCAGTTCAGGGCTGTTTACGGCATAGAGAGCTGGGTCGAAGGGCACTATTTCCAGTCGTTTGGAGTACGGCACGTCCTCATACAGCGGGTAGTAAGCGGTTGGTTGCGCCGAATCGACTTTCCCGAGTTCTTCAAACTTGGCCAGTGCGTCTCCGAACCAGTTGCCCACGCTGGGTTGCAGGGGAAAGCTCACTGTGGTGGTTTCGACGGGGTGCGTATCGGGTTTTTGGCCAAAGGGGCAATAGCTCAAAGTGGCCATCAGTGCCAGTTGATACAGGTTGAGCGCGCAGAACTCCGTGTCGGTCGACAGCATGGGGCGCAAGGCCCGCAGCGGCCGCACTTCCAGCACGGTGTGCTGCATCGGCAACAGCGTCACGCCAAGCGCGCCATGCTTGCCCATGATTTTCGCCGGTCCGGCACTGTGCGGGTAATGGCGATAAACCTCAGGGGGCAAATGCGAGACATGCCTGACCAGATGACGCACCTCGACCTGAACGTATTGATCCGCGCAGGCTTGTGCGGGGTTGTCTCGGGTGCGGGTGGAGTTTTGGTTCAGAAAGCGGGTTTGCTCGGCGCGTACCTGGAGTTCGGTGATTTCGAGGGGGTAATGGGGTCTTTCGATCGCCCGCACATACACGATCTCGTTCCCTTGGTATTTCTGATCAAGGGTGAGCGCGATGGGGCCTGCGAAGTGATTGGTGACTTTAGCGGTGCCTGTGGCATCCAGATTGCCATCGTAGGTTTTTCCTTCCGAGTCGGTTACCACGTAGGCCAACCCTGCGTAGGGTTCGCCAGAGCCGAACTCGTCGACTAACTGAAAGCTGCTCCATCGACCCTGTGCGGGGCATGCCAGTACACGGCTGTTCAGCGGTGATTCCAGATCTTTTTCCAATGACGTCATGTCGTAAATTCCTTATTCAGAGCAGCCTGGGTAAATGGTGCATTGCTTTCCATCAGGCATTTGAAAACCGCTGAAGTCCTTGTGATTGCCAAAGCAATAAGCATCTTGGTCTTCGAAGTTTTCGCCCATGCATCGCTTCCAACCGTTCGGAACTTTTACCCATGTATTCCCAATGGCCGGCCTTTCCTCGTCAGCCAACTTGATGTGCATCTTCACGGTTTTACCCGGCAACTGGTCCGGGGTGAACGCCGCGAAAGGTTGGCCGCGTCCCCGTTCGCCTTGGGCATCGATTGTTTTGCAGTTGAGGATTTTCCTGAGGATGCGAGGTTTGCCTGAGGTGCGAAACAGCCATTGGCATTCACCGTAGAAAGTACTTTCGCCCGCTTCGTTAACGGCGCTTTTGTACTGCTCTTCCACCTCGTCGCGAATGAACACACTGGCGATATCCCCGTCAAAATCTCTCCGGGTTTTGCCGTAGGTCGCGTTGATATCCAGCTTGATGCGACTGATGACCAGCGGGCAGCCGCTGACCGTCCGGCGAAGGAGGATTTCAGCGGCCGGCTGGTAGTTTTCACGCCATTTCATGTTGTACCCGACTTCAGTATTTCGCCCGCCCGGTACGGAGCAGGTTTCACCTTTGGCGGGCACATAGACGGCAATGGCCTGGTAGGCAAAGTGGGGCGGTAAGTCGGCGGTAAAGGTGAAGGTGTTCGGCTGACTGGCGGCGCAGCCTGCAGTGATGGCGATGCCCAAACCCATAGCCGCGCTTTTAAACAGCCACTTCACCTGTGGATTCAACGTTGTCATTGGTATGTCCTTATTCGGTGCAGCCTGGGTAAATGGTGCATTGCCGTCCGTCGGGCATCAGAAAGCCGCTGAAGTCTTTGTAATTGCCGTTGCAGTAAGCACGTTGATCCTCATAGCCTTTGCCCATGCAGCGCTTCCAGCCATTCGGAACTTTGACCCACGTGTCTCCCCAGCCAGGCTTTTCCTCGTCAGCCAACTTGATGTGCATCTTCACGGTTTTGCCCGGCAACTGGTCCGGGGTGAACGCCGCGAAAGGCTGGCCACGTCCCCGCTCGCCTTGGGCATCGATTGTTTTGCAGTTGAGGATTTTCGCGATGCGTCGTTTTGGCCCCACGGTGCGAAACAGCCATTGGCATTCACCACGGTAGGTGCTTTCGCCCGATTCGTTAACGACACTTTTGTACTGTTCTTGCACCTCATCGCGAATGAACACACTGGCGATATCCCCGCCAAAATCTCTCCGGGTTTTGCCGTAGGTCGCGTTGATATCTAGCTCGATGCGACTAACCACCAAAGGGCAACCGTTTCGGGTTCTGCGAATAGTGATTTCAGCGTCGGGTTTGTATTCCGTTCGCCAAGCGTTGTTGAACACGGGCGCCAAGTTGTCCTTTTTTTCAACGGTGCAGGTTTCACCCTTGGCAGGTACGTAATAAACCGCAGCAACGTAGGCAAAGTCGGGCGGTAAGTCGGCGGTAAAGGTGAAGGTGTTCGGCTGACTGGCGGCGCAGCCTGCGGTGAAGGCGATGCAACAGCCCAGACTTGCGATTCGTAATGCGCTTCTCACAGCGGGGCTTCTCCTTGCCAAAATGCCGTTGCCTGTTGCACCCGTTCGAAGTGTTCGGTCGGGGTTTCATCAGGCCGCACTTGCCAGTGCGGGGCCAGTGTATAGGCTGGCGCCTGCAAGCTTTGGGACAGCAAAAGCTCCAATTGCTCCGGAGCCAGCCAGCTCCATGCCTCTGCCTGCGCCAGCCTGCCGCGCAGCCACGCATCGGGGTCATGTTGCTCGGCAAGTTGGGCATAAGCCCGGACATGCTCCGCAAGCAGGTAACGATGGGCATTGGTCAAGCGAGTCTGCTCGGCCTGCTCATTGGTAGAAGGGACTTGGTGCCAGAGCGGCTGATCTGGCACAGGGTACGTGCCGGGGGCTGGATTGCCGGTGCTTTCCCAGCGCTCCCCCTGCCAATGGCACACACTGATCGCCGGTCCGAGATAGGCCGGATAGGCCTCGACAGGCAGATGCGCAAGGGCTCGGCCCAACACCCGATTATCGTGAAAGCGATACAGCGACTGATGAGGGCGTACGCCGACAATCAGTCGCTCCTGCCAATGCTTGACCAGCGTGGGCAGGTCGCCCTGTTGAATGCTGGCGAACCAGCCCCAGTTGCGCTCCGGACGCGTGAGCAGTTCGTCGATGTGTCCGTCGTCGGCGGGATCAAGGGTGAAGACAAACGGACCGGCATCAGCCAGATCAGCTAACGGTGTCTTGCCGTACACGCTCAGGTATTGGTCGAATTGGCAGGTCTTCAAAAGGGCCTGGCGTATGTCGCGCTCGTTCTGTGAATCCAGAACGATACACAGGGCATGGCCATTGCGTCGTTGCCCGGTTATCCATTGGCGCAGTAATGAATCAGTCATGCGGCGACTCCTTGCGTCAGGCAGACACCGTCGCGGCAAGCCTCGCAAATCGGGCAGAAATCCGATCCCATCGCGCTGCTGGCTACCATCAGCGCACGTTGGCTTGGCGCGATGATCGGGGGCAGCTTCGGTGGCGCCACCAACCCGTCCATTGACCCTGGCAGGGATAACGAGGCGGCTGAGCTCGCGATTGGATCTCCGCCGATCTGATATTCGCTGCTGCCGAAAATCCCACCGTGGCCGACCACGAGATGCTCGCCACCAGCAGTCAAACTGATGCTCGCCCCGGCATCCAGAACAAGATGTGCCCCGGCCTTGATGTGGACTTGCTGGCCTGCCTCGACGACCAGTGTTTGCTCTGCTCGGGTTTGACTGTTGCTGGCGACGTGCAGGTAGTCGTTTGCCTTGAGCTGAACTCTACGGTCGGCGGTGATGGTTCGATGCTCTTCGGCCTCCAGAACGCTGATGCTGTTGCCCTTGATGGTTTCCCTGCGTTCGTTGCCGACCTCCAGACGGCTGTCGTTTTCGACCTTTTGCTCCATGTCGCGTTGGGCGCGAAGGTAAATCAACTCCTGGCCGGTACGGTCTTCAATGTGCAATTCGTTGAATCCGCTGCTGTCCGGCGAACTGCGGGAGCGAAACACGCTACGGGTTTTGTGTTCGGGCAGTTCGTAAGGCACCGGGTTGGCGCTGTTGACCAGACACGCACTTATCAGAGGTTGATCGGGGTCACCTTCGAGGAAGCTGACCAGCACTTCCATGCCCACTCTCGGGATGGTGACGCTCCCATGGGCGTTGCCGGCCCAATTGGAGGCCACCCGTAGCCAGCAACTGCTTTTGTCGTCGTGGCGACCTTCGCGGTCCCAGAAAAACTGGACCTTGACCCGACCATATCGGTCGCAGTGGATTTCCTCGCCTTTGGGGCCGGTGACCATGGCGGTCTGACTGCCCTGCATCCGCGGCTTTTCGTAATCGTGTGGCGGACGGTAGAAAACATCCCACGGCGCGGCGACAAACTGGTTTCGATAACCTTGAACAAAGTCATTCTCATGATCTGAAACACCGCTGGTGGTGGTCTCTTCAAGCACTTGCGGCTGTTTACATTCGTGTCGAACTTCTGTCAGCAGCCAAAGACCGTTCCACTCGGTGCATGGGTGCTCCGACATGTGCAGAAAGTGGCCGGATACCAACATCGGCTGATCGCTTTTGCCCTCCACTTGCAGGTAGTCGGCACGATGGCGCTCCAGCGCTCGCTTACTGAGCAGTTTCCCCCGCTCTTGCAGGATAAAACGGCCAGGATAGTCGTAGTCTTCCAAGTCTGGCTGTGCGAGATGGGCGTCAGGTTGGTAGTCAGACTCCAGCAGAATGCGGGACTTTTCAAAATCGTAGTCACGGCGGGTGGTTCGACTGGGACGTGCTTCGAACCGGTCTTGAAAATGCTTGATCACCGGCCCGTGGGCCACCATGCCGCTGTCCTGTTTGTAGGGCGTTGGCCGGTCAAGTTTGAGGAACACTGTTTGGTCATCGCCAAAGACCATCAAATGTTTATCGAGACTGTGCCTGAAGTGGTAATGGATACCTTCCTCTTGGCAGAGGCGTTGAATGAAGTGCAGATCTGACTCGTCGTACTGCACGCAGTATTCACGTTTCGGGTAGGTGGTACCCAACTGAAACAGGTGAAGATCACGATGGATGCCGTGCTCCTCCAGCACTTGCGCAATGATCTGCGGGACGGTCAATTGCTGAAAAATACGTTGATTGATGCGATGAACCAGATAAGCCACCCGAGGAACGAGCGTGATGCTGTAACGGGTCAGACGCCTACCGGAATCGCCTTTGGCAACGCGATGTATTTGCCCGTGAATGCCGTTGCCATCGCCGAAGGAAAGAAACGCTTGGCTATGCAGCAGGCTTTCTCGATCAATGTTCGGCCTTTCGCTGACCAGAACCACATCGAAGGCATAAGGCGTGCTAATCGCCTCCCGGCCTGTGAACTCAAGAACTTGAAGGTCCTTCTCCATGTCCTGGATTGTCAGAGTGAAACGTGCGAGGTGGCTGTGGTTAAACATCCTTTGTTCCTTCGACGGCCGCTGAGGTGTTCACATCCTCATTTGTGAGGCGGATGCGATTGACCGAAAAACTAACAATCGTGCCGAAGAAAAAATGTAAGACGTTTCTTTGAGCGTCGTAGGACGGGGCTCTGAATGTTTAGTCCGTAAAGTTTTTACTTACGCGAGCACAAGCAGATTCGCACCCACACAGAGTCCAGTCGTTTACACACATTGTGTTCGCTGAGGCTCAATTTTGAGAGCGAGTCTGCTCGTGACGGCAGCCTTCAATTCACAGCAGCCCCAACTGCTAAACCCCGGCCTGAACCTTCATCTGCGATTCCTCATGGTGATCCAGTGCCCGCTCGACCAACAGGTGCACACCATCGGCCATTCGGCTGAGCGCCAGGGCTACCGAACGGCGTGATCCTTCAATATCGTCCGCCAGATCGGCCGCAATGGCGCTGATGGAGAGCAAATCTTCGGAGGCATTGGCCAGCAAGACTTCGGTGTCGATATCGGGGGAAACGGTGAATAAGGGGTGTTTGCGGCGCTTGCCCGGTTTTTCGTGGGCCGGAGGGAAGTAGTGGGCGAAGGCGCGGTCGTCGGCTTCCTTGAGTTTTTCGGTTTCGAGGGATGCGTCGGAACCGGTGTCAGTGTTTTCTGCTGGAGTGGTCGTTACCTTGGATATAGTTAGTTTCCGATCAGAGATTGGAGTTGGTCCATTCTTGATGAATGGAGCTTTTCTCCCGTTTTTTCGGGGTTCCAGACCCGGTCGCTGAATTCGTAGCGACCCCAAAACAATAAAGCTCAACACAAAACCCCACCAGTCAGCGGCTTCCGGCATTGCTGTAGGTGGCGACGTCACACCGTGTAGCCTCCCAGCCTTCCGGCGGACAAACTTTTAAACACAAACCTCCAATCGACCGGCAAAGGTTGATCGTTCCCACGCTCTGCGTGGGAATGCCTCTACGGACGCTCTGCGTTCGGCTCTGGATGGGACGCAGAGCGTCCCGGGCTGCATTCCCACGCAGAGCGTGGGAACGATCATGACAAAACCTCAATCCACTGGCGAAAGTTGAAGATTCCCAAAAAGGGACCTATCGTTCCCTTTTTGGGACTCATTGGCTGCCACTGTGAAAAACCTTTCCCTCAGCGATGCTTTGTTCACCACCACTCAGCAAAAAGTGCTTGGCTTGTTGTTCGGCAAACCCGATCGAAGTTTTTACGCCAACGAAATCGCCCGCTGGGCTCAAGTGGGTAAGGGCAGCCTCATGCGCGAGCTGGATCGGTTGCAACAGGCAGGCGTGTTGACCCTGAGCCGCCAGGGCAACCAGACCCACTATCAGGCCAATCCGCAATGCCCGATCTATGCCGAGCTGTTGGGCATCGCCCGCAAAACTTTTGGCATCGCTGAGCCTCTGCGCCAAGCGCTTCAACCCTTTGCCGAACAGATCACCTGGGCATTTGTGTACGGTTCAATCGCCAAGGATTCGGCAAACGCATCCAGTGACATTGATCTCATGCTGATCGGCGAAGGCCTGCACTACAGTGAAGTGATGGAGCGGCTTATGCCTCTGGAGGAGCAACTAGGCCGCGTCCTCAACCCGACGCTCTACACCCCCGATGACTGGGCCGCAAAACTGGCGGCTGAAAACAGCTTCGTCGTGCGGGTAGCGCAGCAGGACAAGATCAACCTGATGGGGGAAAACCCTTTGGAGTCCAAGGATGGGCAGCAACGAGAATCTGGAGAACCTGTTACGTAGCGGTGGACTGAAAGC
>Ga0157370_10005543_pt1 | contig 14153 bp, 10 predicted proteins | sample C35metaG_FD_113463 | JGI IMG/M metagenome (GOLD analysis project Ga0157370, IMG submission 113463) | Corn rhizosphere microbial communities from Kellogg Biological Station, Michigan, USA - C3-5 metaG | ecosystem: Host-associated > Plants > Roots > Rhizosphere > Soil | place: USA: Michigan...
CCCGATTCAGAGCAGTCAACTGCTCGACGGTTTGGCTGTACCAAGCTTCCTGGGTGGCGTCGCGCGGGGGCGGGGGCGCAGGCTCGCAAGCGATGAGCAGAGCGGCGGCCAAAAGAGTGAGGAAGCGCACTGAGTATAAGGATATCGGATGGGACCGCGGACCTTCGCCAGACGCCGCGGCGGTGAGTCTGCAGTAAACTTAAAAAAAAGATTGATCTGGAGGATCATATGTCACGTTTCATCCGTAGTCATGCAGTGAAGTTCCTGGTGCTGGCAGGAATGGCCGGTTGCGTCTTCGGGCAGAAGTCCGCGCCAGCGGCGGCGAGAGCGGAAAGAGGGGGCGCCGGGCGGGTAGCGGCGACCATGCCGCCGCTATTTCTTGAGGAGGACTGGACGCGGCCCGCAAACGCGAAGGGACAAGTACCGGTCACCGCGGAAAATGTGTCCAATCCGAATCTGGCGCTGAAGGTCTACGGGCTGGACGCCAAGAATCTCACGATTTCGGGAGCCGCGGGGAATCCCACCGGTCCACTCAACCTGTGGACGGGGCTGTGCACGGCGCCGGTGGCGGCGACGCTTCGAGACAAAAACAACTATGTGGATCTGACCGGATTGGCGAAGGTGCGATGGATTACGCGGGCGTCCGGCTTCCATGTGGTCCGGCCGGTGGTGAAGCTGGCAGACGGAACGATGCTGGTGGGAGACCACGCCGATTCGTCGACTACAACGTTTCTCGAGAACGAGTTTGCCTTTACGGGATTGCGCTGGATTAAGCTCGACCCGGAGCGCGTGGTGACCACTGGCGTTTATGGACCGGTGGGCGAGGCGTCATCGTGGGTGGACCATCCCGACTTGAGCAAAGTGGACGAAGTAGGCTTCGCGGATCTGATGCCGGGAACGGGGCACGGCTCCGGCGGCTGGGTGAACGTCGGCCGGTTCGAGGTGTATGGCAAGGCGGTTAAACGGTAGCCGGGCTGGAGCGCTGCTTCAAGTCATCCTGGAAGAAGTCGTTGATTTCCGCGTAAGGCACTAGACCGTCGAAACCGGTGAAGCTGCCGTCCTTCGCGATGGTTTCAGCGGCGTGGATGAAGGCAGTCCAGGCGGCGCGCGCGAGCGAAGAGCCGACGCTGACGCGCCGCACTCCCATGCCCGCCAGATCCGCGACTGTGAGTCCGGTGTTGCGGCTCACCAGAATATTGATAGGTTTGGGGCGGAGCGCCGAGACCAGGGCCTGGATGTCAGAGGGCTGATGGGGTCCGGGTGCATAGAGCACATCGGCGCCGGCTTCGGCGTAGGCTTCGAGGCGGCGGAGGGATTCCTGCAGCGGCTCGGGATGGCCCACCAGAAAGCACTCGGCGCGGGCGGTGAGCAGCACTCCCGTCGCGGATCGATCGATCGATGCGCGAGCGGCGCGGATGCGATCGATGGCTAGCGGCAATTCGAACAGCGGATGCGCCGGGTCACCGGTAGCGTCCTCAATCGACAGGCCGGCAACGCCGGTGTCAATGCACAGACGCACGTTGGCGGCGACGCCTTCCGGATCGCGTGCGTAGCCGGATTCAAAATCGGCATTCACCGGCAGGTCCACGGCGGCGACGATCTCGGCGATGTTGGCGAGCATGACGTCGCGGGTCACGGCCCAGGCAGCATCGGGCAATCCGCGTGTGAAGGCGAGGCCGGCGCTGGTAGTGGCGAGCGCTTGAAATCCGAGATGACGCAAGTAACGCGCGGAGCCGGTGTCCCAGGGATTGGGTATTACGAAACAGCCGCTTTCGTGAAGTTTGCGAAAGGCGGCGCGACGGGCGGCGTAATCGGAGGCGGGCATAAGATTTGCTGTTCCCGATTATTGCAGGTTGATATTGTGCTGGCGAAGGATGGAACCGGTGGCCAGCTCAAAGGCGGAAATGGCCTCGCCGAGATCGGATTCGGCGCGGCGCTCCTGGCTGCGCGCGGTGATCATGGTAGTTTGACGCTGCTGCACCAGGAACAACGTGGACGTGCCGGCGCGGAACTGGCGCTGCTCACTGTTGTACTGCTCCTCGGCGGATTCGCGCTGGACGCGGGCGGCGCCGAGACGCAGCTCGGCTGACTGCATGCGCTGCATGGCATTGCGGACGTCGGCTTCAATCGATTGCTCCACCTGCTCGCGCTGATTCTGGATGCGGCGACCCTGGGCGACGGCGGTGCTGAGATTGGCTTCGGCGGCGCGGTTGCGGATGGGCAGCGAAACCCGGAGCTGAATCTGCGTGGTGGGGAAATTGCCGGCCCACAAGTTGCTGAGGGACTGTCCGTAATCGCCGACGAGGAGCGCGGGCGTAGTGCTGCCGCCGCCGCTCAGAGTAATGGGATCGAGTCCGGCGGACGCGGATAACACATTGAGGCGATCGATCAACGGACCGAAGCTGGCGGTGAAGGGATTGGGACCGGTCTGCGCAATCACCGGACCCGCGAGGCCGTTGCGGGTGTAGCTGGCGACCAGATCCACCTGCGGCTTGATCTGTTCGCGGAAATAGCGGGTGTCACGCTGATTGATTTCGCCGGTGATCTGCACTTCAGCGACCTCCGGACGGTCGGCCAAGGCTTGATTAACGGCATCGGTGAGCGGGGTGACCGGAGCCGCGTTTTCGGGCGGGGTGACCGGCGTAAGCGCGCTGGCCCACAGAGACGAACTGCGGCCTTCGAGCATGAGAGTCTTAAGATTATTCTCGGCTTCGGTGAGGGCGGTTTGTGCGCTGTAAGCGTTCAACTCGAAATTGGCGAGCTGGGTCTGAGCGGCGACGACGTCGATGGGAGCGAGCAATCCTTGCTGCTGCTGACGACGATTGCTTTCATCCTGCATGCGCGCGATCTCCACCGAATCAAGCTGCACCTGCAGATTGTTATAGGCATAGAACAATTCCCAATACGCCTGCTCGGTCTGCTCGACCACCTGCATCACGCGCTGGCGGAACTGCTCGTCGGAAAGGGTGCGGTTCTTTTTCGCAACATCGATGGTGTGGCGATTCTGGTCGTAGCGCAGGTTGCGCAGGAGCGGCTGGGTGTACTGGAAAACGAGCGAGGTGGGGAACTGCGGATTCAAAGTCGCGAAGGTGTTGTTGGTGTAGGTTCGCTGCGAACTGAAGTCGACGCGATAGCTGCCGCCGAGCCACGGAGTGAAGCCGGAAAGGGTCGGATCGGTCTGCCAGTTGCGGTTAAGGACCGCGCCGGTAGCAGATCCGCCAAGCGAACTGGCGACGGGATTCACCTGTTTCAAAAACTGCGAGACCGCGCCAATGGTGGGATCGTAGAGTCCGCGAGCACCGGAAAGACTGTATCCCGTGATTTCGCGGTCAATGCGCGACGCCTCAATATCCTTATTATTAGCGAGGGCCATAGCGAGGGCCTGCTGCAAAGTCAGCTGGGCTTCGCCGAAGACTCCGATACGCGCCGGCAGGCGAAAGGGGCGCACGGGAGGGACTAAAGTGGTAGCGTCCTCAGCCGCTGGGGTCTGCACCGGAGCGGGTTGCGCTGAAGCGCACGGAAGCAGGGCGGCCGCAAGCGCGAGCGCCGCAGCTTGGCGGAAGAATTGTGGGCGCATCAGGCGTGATCTCCGGTTTGAAAGTGCACCGGCTGCGGCACGGGCGGGATGGAGCGGGTGGCGGCAGAGCGCTTCCGTCCGAAGAGTTTTTGGGCGATGGGCATATTCTTCATGTCGTCGAATAGGGAGTAAAACACCGGCACGGCCAGCAGCGTGAGCAGCAGACAGAAGGTCTGGCCGCCGGCGACCAGCACGCCGATGGAGCGATTGGTGGCGGCGCCGTCGCCACTCGAAATAATCAGGGGGAGCATACCTACGACCAGGGCTGCCGTAGTCATTAGAATAGGCCGCAGACGATCGCGGTTGGCCTGAATGATGGCTTCGTAGCGATCCAAGCCTTTTTCACGCAAGCCGTTCATGTGATCGATCTGCAGAATCGCATTCTTCTTCACGATGCCGAACAGCAGCAGCATGCCCAGCGCGGAGAACACGTTGATGGTCTGGCCGGCCAGCACCAGCGAAAGAATCCCGAAGGGGATGGCCAAAGGCAGAGTGAGAAGGATCGTAAACGGATGCAGGAAGGATTCAAACTGCGCCGCCAGCACGATGTACATAAAAATCAGCGTGAGCGCGATGGCGATCCCGAAGTAATAAGCGGACTGAGCCAGATTCTTGCTGAAGCCGCCCAAAGCGGTGGTGTAGCCGGGATCCAGATGAATTTCCTTGATCACGTCGTTCATGGTGTCGATCACGCCCTGCTGCGAGCCTCCCGGCAGCACGTTGGCGCTAATGGTCACCTGGCGCTGGCGATCCAGGCGGCTGATGCTCGAAGGAGCGCTGCCACCTTTGATACGCACCACTTGATCGAGCGGGACCCAGCCCTGCTTATTGGACGAGAACACAATCAACTGCGAGAGGCCGTCGATGCTGGTGCGATATTTGAGGTCGGCGCGCAGGCGGACATCGTATTGTTCGCCGCCGGAGGGGAACGAGGAAACCACCTGACCGGCAACCAGAGTGTTCAGCGCGGTGGCGATGTCGTTGACTTTGACGCCGAGATCGCTGGCGCGCTGGCGGTCGATTTCAACCCGCAGCTCGGGCTTGCCGAAGACCATCGACATATCGGGATCGCCGACGCCGGGAGTGTTCTGGAGACGGGCTACGATTTTGGTGGCGTATTCATTGAGCTTATCCAGATCCGGACCTTTGATCACGTATTGGACGTCGGCTTGTCCCCCGCCTCCGCCGCCGGCCTGCAGCACCGCGGTGCGCAGGTCAGAAGGATACTTCTTCATCAGCTCGCGCGCGCGCGTCATCATCTGCTCCTGGGTGAAGGAGCGCTGGTCGACCGGCAGCAGTTTCACATAAATAGTGGCGCGGTTGGATGCGGAGGCAAGGGTGACGAAGCCGCCCGAGGAAGACCCGATGGTGGTGAGGGTTGCCGTCACGCCCTTCTGTTCCCGGAAATCGCGAGCCATGCGCTCGGCGATGGTGAGGGTGGCGGCGAGCGAAGTTCCTTCAGGCGCTTTGAGAGTGACTTGAAATTCGCTGCGGTCATCGTTAGGCAAAAAGTTCTTGCCGACCAGCATGAACAGCGGAATGGTGCAGAGCGACACCGCCACGCACAGCGCCACCATAGATTTGCGGTGGGCCATGGCCCATTCGAGCATTTGCGTGTAGTGGCGGTCGAGGAAGCGGAAAAAGTTGGAGTCCTTGGAGGCGTGATGCGAGCCGCCCTGCGTTTTCGGCGGCAACTTGATGAAGCGCGAACTCAACATGGGCGTGAGCGTAAAGGAGACCAGCAGAGATACGGCGATGGCAAAGGACGCGGTGAATCCGAACGAAGACATGAAGCGGCCCGTGATGCCGCCCATGAAGCCGATGGGGAGGAACACGGCCAGCAATGAAAGCGTGGTGGCCATGACGGCGAGTCCGATTTCCCTGGTGCCTTCGATGGCCGCTTGCATGGGAGGCATGCCCTTCTCTTCCATGTAGCGGTAAATATTTTCGAGGACAATAATGGCGTCGTCAATGACAATGCCTACCATCAACGTCAGGGCCAGCATGGTGATCTGGTTCAAGTCCAGTTTCATTGCGGCCATCAACCCGAAGGCAGAGATGATGGAGGTGGGAATGGCGATGGCCGAGATCAAAGTAGTGCGGATGTTGGCCAGAAAGATAAATATAATTACGGCCGCGAGCAGACTGCCTTCGACTAAATGTTCTTCGAGCGAGCGGACCGCGCTCTTGATGAACAAGGACTGGTCATTGATCACCTGGATGGTGAGATCCTTCGGAAGCAGGGCTTGAATTTCCTTGAGCCGGGCTTTCACGGCATCGGCGGTGGCCACGGTGTTTTCACCGGACTGCTTGGCGAGAACCAGGGTGACGGCTGGATTGCCGTTGAGGCGGGCGGCGGTGGTGGGCTCTTCCTCTGAATCCTCGGCATGCCCAATGTCCTTGATCTTGACGATGTAAGACCCGCGGCGGACCACGGCGATCTCATCGAACTGAGCGGGATCGACCAACCGGCCGAGCGTGCGCACGGAGAGTTCGGTGGCGCCGGCGTTCACGCTGCCGGCCGGCAATTCGACGTTCTGCTCCTTCAAGGCTTTGGCGACATCGGAGACGGCGACGCCATAGGCGCGCATTTTTTCAGGGTCCACCCAGACGCGGATTTCGCGCTTGAGCCCGCCGACGATGGTCACCTGGCCCACGCCCGAGATGTTCTCAAGCTGGGGTTTGATCCGCTTGTCGGCGATTTCGGTGACTTCGCGCAAGGGCCGCGGCGAGGAAACCACCATTTGGAGGATGGGCTGAGCGTCCGGATCGAGCTTCTGCACTACCGGTGCTTTGGCGGTTTCGGGCAGATTCGGGACCACCTGATTTACCTTGTCGCGCACTTCTTGAGCGGCAACGTCGCCGCTTTTGTCCAGAATGAAATTGATGACCACCGTGGAGTTGCCCTCGAGAGAGGTGGACTGCATGGTGTCGATGCCGCTGGTGGTGTTGACGGCGTCCTCGATGCGCTTGGTGATTTCGGATTCTACTTCTTCGGCGGAGGCGCCGGGATTAGAAACCGTGACGACGATGGTGGGCAAGTCGATTTTGGGAAACAGATCGACGCCCAGGGTGAAGAACGAGAAAACGCCTATCACCATGAGCGCAACGATGAGCATGGTGGCGAAGACGGGACGCCTGACGCAGAGAGCGGCCAGTTTATGCATGGCTTAGCGTTCCTTCCCGGCGCCAGTAACCGGCGCAGCCTTCCCGGCGCCGCTGACGGGCGCAGCCTTCCCGGCGCCAGTAACCGGCGCGGCCTTCCCGCCGACAGTAGCGGGCGCGGCCTTCTGCTCCGGAGCGGCGGCGGTGGCGGGCGCGCTGTTCACGGCAGGGGGGGCCGTCTTCACCACCATTCCATCGAACAGATCGGAGAGGTGGTTGGTTGCGATCATCGCGCCAGGGGAAATGCCCGATAGGATCTGCACTTTGTTGTCACGGGTGGCTCCGACCTGGACGACGGCGACACGGGCGCGGCCGTCGCGAATAAAGTAGACCTGCGAGGAATTGGTAGTGGGATCGGTGATCACCGCTTCGCGCGGGACAAATAATCCGGTGCTGCTGCCGGGCAGTAGAATACGCGCGGTAGCGAACATGCCGGGCTTCAGGGCGATATCGGTGTTGGGGAATTCCGCAATCACGGTGAAGGTGCGCGAACTGGGATCGACGGCGGGATTGATGGCGGTCACACGGCCCGTAAAAATACGTCCGGGATAGCCCGGAACGCCGGCTTCGACCGGCACCGCCAACTTCATCTGCGGCGCGTTGACTTCGGGCACCTGCAATTCCAGGCGAATGGGAGTGATCAGCAGCAGCGTGGCGATTTTGGAGTTCACGCCGACGTATTGGCCGGCAGCGATGGGGCGCGCGCTTATATAGCCCGCGAAGGGGGCATGCACGACGGTGTCCTCAACGGCCTTGCGCGCCATCGCGCCCTGCGCCCGCGCTCCACTGAGCGAAGCCTGCGCGGATAACGTGCCCTGGAAGTTCTGGCGGGCATTGTTGAGCGTAGCTTCATAAGTCTGGCGAGCGGCCGCGGCCTGGGCCTGCGCGGTATCAGCCTGCGTACGGAATTTTTCGTAGGCGCTTTGCGAAACGTCGCCGGTCTTAAGCAAGTTGGCGTAGCGCTGGGCGTCGGCCTCAGCGAGCCGGGCCTGCGCTACGGCGGAATCGGCGTTGGCTTTCGCGGACAGCACTTCGGGCACATTGTCGGGATTGAACTGCTGACCCTGACCGAGTCCGATGCGCGATTGCGTCTGGCGCAAGGAAGCCTCGGCCTGCTGTTCGGCGGCTTCGGCTTGATCCAGGCGGAGTTTGGCGTCACGGTCTTCGAGACGCGCGATGACCTGCCCCTTTTTCACAAAATCTCCGACGTCGACGGGGGTTTGGGTGATGCGGCCGCCGGTTTCCGGGGCGACATCGGACGTTTCTTTGGCCACGAAACTGCCTGTGACCCGAACCGAGGCCTCGACCGGCAGATTTTCAGCGGGCACGACTGCAACCGTGAGGGTTCCGCCGACCGGGGCGTCGGGAGCCGGGTTCTTGGCCTCCGTGGTCTGCGGCCCACTGCATCCTACAGAAAATACGACTGGCAGAGCCAGAATCACGCTGACGAGCGCGCGACGCAGAGCGCTCCTCCGAAATCGTTTACAACGTCGCATGAGTCCCTTTCTCTTTCTTATTAGTACGTAGACGGGGTGCGGCGGGTTCTGTGAGACCCGCTAAAATAAAACCCACGATCTGCTTCACAATCGCGTCGTCCGCGATCGCGGGCTTCTTCATTCCAAATAGATGCTTGGCCATGGCGAAATGAACCACCGTTCCCACCGCAAACAGGAGGGCGAGATCCGGGTCGCAGGCGCGAAACGCTCCTTCGGCCTGGCGCCGCAGCACATAGCGCCGCAAGAAGTCCCGCCTCCGGGACCCGAGGCGTTTGTGAAACAGGCTAGCCATCAAGTGGCCTTCGAGCAGGGCGTACAGGATCAGGCGATGAAACGCGGGATCTTCCTCAAAGGACGCGAAAATTTCGCGCGCGACGGCGCCGAACACGCCGGCGTCATCCCGGCGGGCGGCGCAGTCTTCCACGACCCGCTTGGAACTGTTGGCGGCCTCCTGGCCCTCTTTCATGTCGAGAATGGCGTGGTACAGGTCCTCTTTGGTGGCGAAGTGGCGGAAGAGAATGGCCTCACTGACTCCGGCGGCGGCGGCGATGTCCTTGGTCTTGGTGCCACTGAAGCCGTTGCGTGCAAAACTATCGATGGCGCTGCGCAAGAGCTGGCGATGGCGGTCATCGGCAGGCATGCGGCTTTTGCGGGCGGGCGCGAGCGGGAGGGAGCCGGGGGAGGTGGAAACATTCATAAGTAAGTGCTCACTCACTAGTGTAGCAGAGCCCGGGCGCGCCGTTAGCCTGCCAAATGGGGATGGCGCCACGGGATTTGCGGCTCGGTTTCCGGCTGGCTCCGAGATCGTTATTGTTAGCATGGGCTGATGCCCATGCTTTTGGAATTTGAAAACGTTACGGTGGAGCGCGAGGGGACCAGGGCGCTGCGCAACGTTAGTTTCTCGATCGAGGCCGGCGAGCACGTGGCCATCCTGGGACCGAACGGCAGCGGCAAATCGACGCTGCTCAAGACGGTAACGCGGGAGTGTTATCCGCGCTTCCCGCTCGAGAGCCGCATGCGGATCTTGGGCGATGAAATCTGGACGCTGTTTGAACTGCGCGCGACCCTGGGAATCGTGACCAACGATCTGGTGGCCACCTGCACCAAGCCCTATTCGGCAATGGAGACGGTGCTGAGCGCGTTTTTTGGATCGATCGGGATCTGGCCCAATCATCATGTAACCGCTGTCATGGAACGCAAAGCTCTTGAGGTGCTGGAGTTCTTCGAGGTGGCGCACCTGGCCGACCGCCTGATGACGGAGCTATCGAGCGGCGAGGCGCGGCGGGTGGTGTTTGCACGGGCGCTGGCACACGATCCGAAAGCTCTGGTGCTGGATGAACCGACCAACAGCCTGGATGTGCGGGCCCAACGAGAGGTGCGCGACGCCATGCGCAAGCTGGCGCACAACGGCGTCACGGTAATCGTCGTGACGCATCACCTGCCGGATATTATTCCGGAGATCGATCGAGTAATCGCACTCAAAGAAGGGCAGATTTTTTTCGATGGCAAAAAGGAAGACTTGCTCACCGCGGCCAAGATGGAGGAGTTGTTTGAAACGCCGGTGGGGGTGGAAGAAAAGCGGGGATGTTACAACATGGGGCTAAAAGATTAGCCGGGACCGCCGCTGATAACTTGGCGGTCCCGGCTGCAGTGGGTTAGCGCGGTGTGAAGTGCGTTAGCGATGGAAGCGCCCGCCGTGGAAGCGGCCGCCGTAGAATCCGCCGAACCCGATTCCAATGCTGGGTCCGTAGTAATACGGGTAGCCGTATCCGTAATAAGAATACGGATAGTAACCGGGACCATAGACGCCGTAGCCGCCGCCATAATAGGGCGCACGCGGACGAGTACGCGGCTGGTCTGAGGGTTGTTGATAGTCGCCCGGTTCGACGTAACGAAAAGCCTGCGGCGCGCGTTCCGTCGAGACCACTATGGGATTATCGGTACGGAACGTAAGGACCTGTTCGGGGTAAACCACGGTGGGATGACCGCGCGTCAAGAGCACGCCGATGATTCCGGCTGCGGCGCCCGCGCCGGCGCCAATCGCCGCGCCCTCACCCACTTCGTGTCTTCCGGCCGCGCCGGCGCCGATGATTGCGCCGATCCCGGTGGCGGCACCAATTCCAACCGCGTCGCGACCTTCCGAAGTAGACCCGTTGCGGCTGACCAACTCGGTTTTAACCGGCACCTGACTGCCATCGATCAGCGTGAGATCGGTAAGTTCGAGGCCCAGATGCGAGGTGCCCGAAACGCGTCCAGCTTTCTTGGCTTCAGAGACGCGGCCCTCAATGACCTGGCCGCGATCCGCTACGATGACGCCATTGACTACGATGGGTTTGACCAGCGTGGCGGAAAATGCGTCGCCTGACTGGTTGCGGTCAGACGAGAGCACCTGGTTGACCCGCACGGTGAAAAACGTACCGGGTGCGATGGTTAGTTGCGCGGGCACATTCGCCGGCGGTGGAGGCGGCCCATTTTGGGCGTAGCGGCCATCGCGAGGATCCCCGTTCTGTGGCCCGGGACCCAGACGGCGCCAGCCATCATTATTCCTGGGCGCCTGATTTTGAATTTGCGGGTCCGGACCGGGGCCTGCGGCTTGCGGGCCTGCCTGGTCCTGAGCAGAAACCTGTGGAGGCGGCGGAGCTTCATCCTGTGCGAGGGCGAGCCCGGATGCCGCAATAAAAGTTACCAGTAGTCCAGTTTTTACCGCACGAATCGTTCTCATCGTGAAGACCTCTTCTCCGTGAGATAGGCATCTGGAATGCCAAAGGCCGGGCGCGGTAAGTATAAGAAAAACGGACACTCGAGTGCATGCGCGTAGGGTTTGCGTTGCTCAAAAACCACCGCGCCCGGTGGATTTCAACCAACTCATACGCGTTGGTCTCAGGCGTGCTAAGGTAGTGCCAAATGTGGAATAAAGATCAGCAATCTTCTCCTTCTTCTCAGCCCGGTTCTCAACCCAATTCTCAACCTAGCGCGACTCCCATGGGCGCGGCCGCCGGGGGCTCCCCTTCGGCCGGCGTGACGGTGGTGGGGGAGACGCTCCGTATCCAAGGGACATTGACCAGTGGCGAGGAGATTATGGTGAACGGGGAATTCAGCGGACAGCTGGAGCTCAATCACCGCTTGACCATCGGCGCCAAAGGTAAAGTGGAGGCGGGCGTTAAGGCCAAAGAGGTGATCATTGCCGGCTCCATTAAAGGCAACGTGGACGCGGCGGAGCGTATCACGCTGCGGTCGGGAGCCAATCTGGTAGGCGACGTGAAGACGGCGGGCATCGTGATTGAAGACGGTGCTTATTTCAAAGGCGGCATCGATATCACGCGACCGGCAACACCTCGTTAATCCGAGCGGTAACCTGCGAGGGTCCGAGACGCGCCTTTGCGGGTGATGTGGCCGTTCGGACGCCTGGGGGCGCCGGCGGTTTGCTAGACTGAAACCACTATCGCCTCGCATGCACTCCGTGTCCAAGCCCCGAGTCACGTTCATAGACTGGATGCGCGGCGTCGCGGCCATCATCATGCTGCAGGGGCATACGTTTGACGCCTTCATGCAGCCCGCCGACCGGAACGGCGCGTGGTTCACTTTTTCACAGTTTTTCGGCGGCGAGGCAGCGGCTATTTTCCTGTTTCTGACGGGCGCCACCTATGGCATGGGCATGAACCGCCGGGAGCACATGCCGGCGCGAACGCGTGTGGTGCAGGCATTGAAGCGGGCGCGGTTTCTGTTCATCCTGGCGATTTTGTTTCGGCTGCAAGGCTGGATTTTCGCGTGGGGCACGAGTCCGTGGACCGATTTGCTGAAGGTCGACATTCTGAACGTGATGGGCGCGACGGCAGCGCTGCTGTGTTTCCTGGCACTCTCCAGCGGCATCGACCGCGTGCGTTGGGCGCTGGTGGCGGGAACCGCGATGGCGGCGCTTTCGCCGGTGATGTCGGCGCTCAACAGCAGCGCAATCCCAGGCCCGCTGCGCGACTACGTGATTCCCAGCGGAGCGATGTTCAGCATTTTTCCGTGGGGCGCCTATCTGGCGTTCGGCGTGGGCGTGGGGACCATGATTCCCCTAGTGGAGCGGGGCGGATGGAACCGCGTGATGCAATGGTCCGCGCTGGTGGGCTTTGGCCTGGTGTTCGGCGGGCGCTACTTCGCCGACCTTCCGTTTAGCGTGTATGCGCGCTCGGAATTCTGGCTGAACAGTCCGGCGCTGGTGGCGTGCAAACTGGGGATCACCCTGCTCCTAGGAGCGTTTGCATACCTGTGGTGCGAGTACCTGGGGGCAGGCGGATGGAGCTGGGTGCGGCAACTGGGCACGACTTCGCTGCTGGTCTACTGGGTGCACGTCGATCTCGAATACGGCCCGTGGTTCGCGAAATACCGGCAGCAAATGAATGTGCCCCAGGTACTGGCGAGCTCCGCGCTAATGATTCTGGCGATGCTGGGGCTCAGCGTGGCGTTTACGCGAATCCGCAGAAAGCAGCAGCCGAAAGCGGAGCCGATGACAGTGGTGGAACTGCCTATGCGCACCGAAGAGAAGCGGCGCCGCGCATAGACTGTTCATCAACCTCAAACCCCTCGAGAAACTTTTGTTCGGCGGCGAGCGAAACCCGAATACCGCACTGCCGGGGTAAATCGGTGTTATCTTGCAGGAAGCCAGCACTCCGGGGATTATTGCATGGCCGAGAAGCGAGTAGCGTCCAGTTCCGCCAAGACTCCTGCGGTCACCCTGCCTTTCGACGGTTACTCCATCCTCAATTCCCTGGTTGGCCACATCGCCGTCCTGAATCCGGATGGAACCATCCTGTTTACCAACGAGACCTGGAACCGGTTTGCGCGGGAGAATCATAGTCCGCTTCTGAGACCGGCCGGCACGGGCGCGAACTATTTGGCGATCTGGACGCAAGCCGTGTCCGAAGGAGTGCCTAATGCACAAGCAATTTTGTCCGGAATCGAAGAAGTGCTGAGAGGGAAACGGAACCACTTCGGTAGCGAGTATTCCTGTGACTTGCCTAGCGGGCGATCCTGGTTCGCCATTAATGCGGCTCCGCTCGCGGGAAAAAAGGGCGCCGTAATCTCACATCTGGACATCACTCACCACAAGCAGGCGGAAATCGCGGTGCAAAAAAGCGACGCCACCGTCCAGGCGCTGCTGGATTCCGCCACACAGGCTATCGTGGCGGTTACCCAGGCCGAAAAGTTTGTGATCGTAAACGCGAGCACCGAAAGGATGTTTGGCTACACGCGCGAAGAACTGCTGGGGCAGGGTCTGGAAGTTCTGGTGCCGGAAGCCAGCCGTGCAAGGCACACGGCATACCATGCCACCTACTTTGCCAGGCCGCAGAGGCGGCCCATGGGATCCGGCCTGGAACTGCACGGCCGCCGCAAAGACGGAACGGTCTTTCCCGTTGAAATCGGGCTGAGTACGATTGCTACAACGGAGGGCTTGCTCGGCGTGGCGTTTGTGACCGATATCACCGAGCGAAAGCGCCTGGATGCGCTTCTGCGTCAGCGCGAGCAGGAAGTCGAGACACTGCTGGATAATTCTCCTGACGTCATCGTACGGGTGGATCGGGAGGCCCGCTATCGGTATGTGAACTCCATCGCCGCGAGTGTGGCTGGATTTCCGCGAGAGGCATTCCCCGGAAAAACGCCGCGCGAAATGGGGATGCCGGAAAATCTCTGCGAGATCTGGACCCGGACTTGTCAGGAGGTGTTCGATTCAGGGCAACCCCAGATTATCGAATTTGCCTATCCTTCTCATGAGAAGGAGACGATTTGGGAGGAGCGGATGGTTCCGGAATTCGCCGCGAATGGCACCGTGCGATCGGTGCTAGTGATCGGGCGCGATATTACCGAACGAAAACACCTGGAGAAGGCTACGGGAACTCACGGCGCCGAAATTCGCGCGCTTGCGGCCCGCC
>Ga0157370_10005546_pt1 | contig 14148 bp, 12 predicted proteins | sample C35metaG_FD_113463 | JGI IMG/M metagenome (GOLD analysis project Ga0157370, IMG submission 113463) | Corn rhizosphere microbial communities from Kellogg Biological Station, Michigan, USA - C3-5 metaG | ecosystem: Host-associated > Plants > Roots > Rhizosphere > Soil | place: USA: Michigan...
CATCTGGTATTCCTTGCCGGTCAGGTGCACGCGCGCCGCGTTCACCTCGACCGTCTTGGTGTCGAGGTTGACGACGAGGTCGCCGGTCTGGATCACGGACTGGGCATGGCCCTTGGAGCGGCGCACGATCGCATGGATGCGGGCGACCAGTTCGTCCTTGTGGAAAGGCTTGGTCATGTAGTCGTCGGCGCCGACGCCGAGGCCCTTGACCTTGTCCTCGATGCCGGCGAGGCCGGAGAGGATCAGGATCGGCGTCTTGATCTTGGCGACACGCAGCGAGCGCAGAACCTCGTAACCGGACATGTCCGGGAGATTCAGGTCGAGCAAAATGATGTCATAGTCGTAGAGTTTCCCGAGGTCGACGCCTTCTTCGCCGAGATCGGTGGTGTAGACGTTGAAGCTCTCGGATTTGAGCATCAGCTCGATGCTCTTCGCCGTAGCGCCATCGTCCTCAATCAGAAGAACTCGCATGCTCAATCCCCTTCCAGGCCCTTTGGGGGACAAACCGGGACGGGCGCCGCACACCCGCCTCTCCGGCAGAAAATTTACGATTCGCACGCTACTCGTTAATGGTTAACAGAACCTAATTCTTACCCGCAAGAGTCCCACTGATAAATATTCACGAATCGGCGTAAGATGCTGTGGTTAAGCGGGAATCATACTGAACAGGAACTTAATGTCCCACTTTAAGAACCCTGATTTACGGATTCCGGGGCCGGACCGCCCCACGGAAGCGGGCTGGAGCGCCGTCCAATGATTAACCGGATGGGTAAACATCGCCTTTCGGGCTTCCACAGGGGCTGTGGATGAAGGCGCTCGCCGAACAGATCGCTGAACTGGACGGGCCCGAAATCTACGGCCGGGTCGCGGGGGTGAAGGGCCTGATGGTCGAGGTCGCGGGCCCCGTACATTCGATGCCGGTCGGGGCCCGGGTCGTGATCGACACGGGCACCGCCCGCGGCGTTCCGTGCGAGGTCGTCGGTTTTGTAGGGGAAAACGCTCTCCTGATGCCGTTTGCGCCGCTCGAAGGCGTGCGGCGGGGCTGCCGGGCAATGGTCTCATCCGCCGCGGCCTCGGTCCGCCCGTCGCCGGGCTGGCTTGGCCGGGTCGTCAACGCCATGGGCGAGCCGATTGATGGCAAGGGACCGCTGCCGCTCGGGCCTTCACCCTATCCGTTTCGGGCCATCCCGCCGCCCGCGCATGAGCGAAAGCGCGTCGGAGCGCCGCTCGATCTCGGCGTTCGCGTGCTGAATGCCTTTGCCACCACCTGCCGGGGGCAGCGCATGGGCATCTTCGCGGGCTCGGGCGTCGGCAAGTCGGTGCTGCTTTCGATGATGGCGCGGAACGTCGCAGCTGACGTATCCGTGATCGGACTCGTCGGCGAGCGCGGCCGCGAAGTGCAGGAGTTTTTGCAAGACGACCTCGGCGAGGAGGGGCTTGCCCGCTCCGTGGTGGTCGTCTCGACCTCGGACGAACCCGCTTTAATGCGCCGCCAGGCGGCGTTTCTGACGCTTTCTATCGCCGAATACTTCCGGGACGAGGGGAAGGATGTGTTGGCGTTGATGGATTCGGTCACGCGCTTCGCCATGGCCCAACGCGAAATCGGGCTTTCCGCCGGCGAGCCGCCGACCTCGAAGGGCTATACGCCGACGGTCTTCACCGAGCTTCCGCGCCTCTTGGAGCGGGCCGGTCCCGGCACAGGCAAAGGCACAGTCACGGGCCTGTTCACGGTGCTCGTGGACGGCGACGACCACAACGAGCCGGTGGCGGACGCCGTGCGCGGCATCTTGGATGGGCATATCGTGATGGAGCGGGCGATCGCCGACCGCGGACGTTACCCGGCGGTTAACGTCCTGAAATCCATCTCCCGCACCATGCCGCGCTCCTGCGACCCCGAATACTGGCCGGTGGTGCAACAGGCGAAGCGCCTCTTGTCGATTTATGGCGACATGGAAGAGTTGATCCGGCTTGGGGCCTACCGGATGGGCTCCAACCCCGAAACCGACGAAGCAATCCGGCTTTTCCCGCAACTTGAGGCTTTTTTGGCCCAAGGTAAGGAAGAAGCAACCAATCTAGGCGAGGGTTATCGGCGTTTGGCGCAAATTGTTGGCGCTGCAGCTACTGAATCCTAACCGGTCGCGTGGAGTATCGCCGGATGAAATCGCGTGAAACCCTGATCCGCCTGAAGCGCTTCCAGGTCGACGAAAGGCGCCGCAAAGTGGCGCAGATCGAAACCATGATCGCCGAGTTCGAGCGCATGAACGCGGAACTCGAGCGCGAAATTTCCGCCGAGCAGGCCAAGGCCGGCATTTCCGATCCGGGGCATTTCGCCTATCCGACCTATGCCAAGGCCGCGATCTCGCGCCGCGACAATCTCGCCCGCTCGATCGGCGGCCTCAAGGTGCAGCTCGAAGACGCCCGCGGCGATCTCGCCGAAGCGTTCGAGGAGCTGAAGAAGGTCGAGATCCTCGAAGAGCGCGACCAGCAGCGCGAGCGCAGCGAGCAAGCCGCCCGCGAGCAGGCCGAGCTCGACCGCATCGGTGCGCAGCGCATCAGGGTCTGATTTAATCAGACATCAATTTCGTCATGGCCGGGCTTGTCCCGGTCATCCACGTTTTTAGGGCTTGCGATGGAAGCAAGGCGTGGATGCCCGGCACAAGGGCCGGGCATGACGGCCGTCAGCGATCGACAATGATGGGCGCCTGCGGCGCCGCCTTGCGCGGCAGAATTCCGTGCAGGCGCGGGTCGTCGGCGATTTCGACCGAGCGCGAATAGGGCGTGAAGCCCGTCTTCAGATAAAATTCCAGCGCGCGCGGATGATCGAGCGTGCAGGTGTGGATGGTGACGCGCTTCGGCGTGCGGCTCCAGGCAAGCTCGAGCGCGCGGTTCATCAGATAACGGCCCGCGCCCTTGCCGAGCAGCGTTTCGACGACGCCGAGAAACGAAATCTCGACGTCGGGGAATTTGCGGAAGTCGATTTCGAGGATGCCTTCGTCGCGGCCGCGGTGGCGAAGGATATGCACCTCGACGCCGGGATCGTGAACGATGGCTTTCAGCGTCTCGTCGTCCATCGCGAGCCGCGAGAACCACAGCCAGTTCTCGCCGACGCGCCGGTAAATCTCGCGGTATTCGGAAAGCACCGGCTTGTTCATGCGGCGAAGCGCGTATTCGCCGGGCTTTATGTGCTCGCGTCGCAGCGCGGGCTTTGCGTGCATTTCGAGATGCGTGACGACCGCCGCGACCTGCCCGGGCGGCACAAGCGTGAATTCGTCCTTGAGGGTCATCGCGCGCCGCCTAGACGTTGCCGACGGTCTTCAGCCGCACGCGCGGATGAATCTCGCCTTGCGACATGACCGATGTCTGCGGCCGGAAGCGCTCGACGATCGAGCGGACAAAGGGCCGCGCCAGCGCGCTGGTGAGCAATACCGGCGTCTCTCCGTTTCGCGCCGCTTCCTCGAAGCGCTCGCGCACGATGGTGACAAATTCCGACAATTTCGAGGGCTGCATCGCGAGCGAGCGGCTCTCGCCTTCGCCGATCAGCGACTCGGCGAAATTTTGCTCCCACTTCGGCGTGAGCGAGATCAGCGCGAGATAGCCCTGCGCGGAAAGGTGCATCGCGCAGATCTGGCGCGCGAGGCGCTGGCGGACATGCTCGACGATCTGCGCCGGGTTGCGCGGGGCGATGGAAAGCGCCTCGGCGATGCCTTCGAGGATGGTGCCGAGATCGCGGATCGAGATGCGCTCGGACAGCAGCATCTGCAGCACGCGCTGGATCGCCGAGTGCGAAATCTGCGAAGGCACCATGTCCTTGACGATATCGCCCTGCTCCTTCGGCAGTTCCTTGACGAGCTTCTGCACTTCTCCATAGGAGAGGAGGTCGGCCATGTTGTTCTTGAGCACTTCGGAGAGATGCGTCGAGATAACGGTCGCGGCGTCGACGACGGTGTAACCGCGGAGCGAGGCTTCTTCCCGCATCGAGTCGTCCACCCAGGTCGCGGGCAAGCCGAAAGTCGGCTCGATCGTGTGCGTGCCGGGCAGCGTCACCTGGCCGCCGGCGGGATCCATGACCATGTGCTGGCCGGGATAGACCTTGCCGCTGCCTGCATCGACCTCTTTCACCTTGATCGTGTAGGTCGTCGACTCGAGCTGCACATTGTCGAGGATGCGCACCGACGGCATCACGAAACCCATCTCGGTCGCGAGATTCCGGCGAAGGGCCTTGATCTGTTCGGTCAGACGATCGGTGCCGTCGGGACCGTTCACGAGCGGCAGGAGACCGTAGCCGATTTCGATCTTGAGGTCGTCGATCCTAAGCGCGGTGGAGATAGGCTCGTCGGCGGGCTTCGCGGCGGAGCCGGGCGTTCCGGCGGGCGCGGCTTCGGCGGCCGCTGCGGCGCGGGCGCGCTTGTCGATGAAATAGGCGATCAGCGCGGCGCCGCAGCCGAGCGTCAGGAACGGAAACATCGGGATGCCTGGCACGAGCGCCATCACGATCATGACGGCCGCCGACATGCCGAGCGCTTTCGGATAACCGGAAAGCTGGCCCAAAAGCGCCTTGTCGGCGGCGCCCGAGACGCCCGCTTTCGAGACGAGGAGGCCCGCCGCGGTCGAAACGATCAGCGCCGGGATTTGCGTCACGAGGCCATCGCCGACCGTGAGCAGCGTGTAGGTGTGGCCGGCGGCGGAGAAAGTCATGCCCTGCTGCACGGTGCCGATGACGATGCCGCCAACGATATTGATGAAAACGATGAGCAGGCCCGCGATCGCGTCGCCGCGGACGAATTTCGAGGCGCCGTCCATCGCGCCGAAGAAGGAGCTTTCGTCTTCGAGTTGCTTTCTGCGTCGGCGCGCCTCGTTTTCATCGATGAGGCCCGCCGAGAGATCGGCGTCGATCGCCATTTGCTTGCCGGGCATCGCGTCCAAGGTGAAGCGAGCGGCGACTTCGGCGATGCGCCCCGAACCCTTGGTGATGACGACGAAGTTCACGATCACCAGGATCGAGAACACGATCAGGCCGATGACGAAATTGCCGCCCATCACGAAATTGCCGAAGGCCTCGATGACGTGGCCGGCGGCGGCGGTGCCGTTGTGACCATGCGAGAGGATGAGGCGGGTTGAGGCGAGGTTTAGCGAGAGCCGCAGCATCGTCGACATCAAAAGGATCGTCGGGAAGGACGAGAATTCGAGCGGCGCATGAATGAACAGCGCCGTCATCAGGATCAGCACCGACAGGATGATCGACGTCGCGAGCGCGAGATCGAGCACCAGCGGCGGCAGCGGCAGGATGAGAACAACGAGGATCGCGAGAACGACGAGCGCGAGCGCAAGATCGCCGCGCCGCAGGAGGAGGCTCAGTTGCGCGAGCGAAGGCAGATTGAGCTTGTTCGCGCCTGTTGCCGCGGCCGTCGTGTCGGTCATCGATCGTTCCTAATCACGCCGCGGTGGAAGCGACGCCGGAAGTCGGCGAGGGCACGTCGTGGCCGTCCGCCATGTATTCGTTGAGCTTGTTCCGTAGCGTGCGGATCGAAATGCCGAGAATGTTGGCGGCATGCGTGCGATTGCCGAGGCAGTGTTTCAGCGTGTCGAGGATGAGTTCGCGCTCGACCGAAGCGACGGTGCGGCCGACAGGGCCCTGCGTGATCTGATCGGCGATCATCGCCGCTTGCTCGGCCGGGCCGCGCGCTTCCGAAAGGCGCGAGCCGTCGGGCATGCGGATGGAATCCACGTCGATTTCCGCGCCAGGCGCGAGCAAAACCGCGCGATGGATGGTGTTTTCCAGTTCGCGCACGTTGCCCGGCCATTTCGCGGTCTTGAGTTCGGCGCGCGCCGCCGCCGAAATCGGACGGACGGGAACGCCGTTTGCTTCCGCGTAGCGGCGGCCGAAATGCTCGGCGAGTTCCAGAATATCGGCCGGACGCTCGCGCAGCGGCGGAATTTTCAGATTCACGACGTTCAGGCGATAGAGCAGGTCTTCGCGGAAATTGCCGCTTTTCACTTCGTCTGCAAGATTTCTGTTCGAGGTCGCGACGATGCGGATATCGACCGGAACCGGCTTGCCGCCGCCGACACGGTCGATCACGCGTTCCTGCAGCGCGCGAAGTAACTTTGCCTGCAGTCGCGCATCCATTTCCGAGATTTCGTCGAGCAGCAGCGTGCCGCCATTCGCTTCCTCGAACTTGCCGATACGACGGGCAACGGCGCCGGTGAACGAGCCCTTCTCGTGGCCGAACAATTCAGATTCGAGCAGGTTCTCGGGGATTGCGGCGCAGTTCACCGAAATGAACGCCTTTTTCGCGCGCGGGCTCTTCTTGTGCACATAGCGCGCGAGCATTTCCTTGCCGGTGCCGCTTTCGCCGGTGATCAGGATCGAGGCTTCGGACGAGGCGATTTGCGCCGCCAGCTTCACGACATTCGCGGTCGCGTCGTCGCGGAAGATCAGCTCGCGCTCGTCATGCGTCACGGCGGCAAGCACCGCCGCGATCAATTCGGGGTCAGGCGGGAGCGGCAGGTATTCTTTCGCACCGGCATGGATCGCGGCCACGGCCGCGCGCGCGTCGTTGCTCACGCCGCAGGCGGCGACCGGCACATGCATGTGCTCGGCGGCGAGCTTTTCGACGAGCTCGCGAATGTCGAGCCCGACGTCGATCATGATGAGATCGGCGCCCTTTGCGCGGAGGACGGCGAGTGCCTGCGCGATATCGATCGCGTGGGTGACGTTGGCGCCGCGCTCGACGGCGATCTTGGTCGCCGCCGTGAGCTGGCCGTTGAGTGTTCCGATGATGAGGAGCCGCATGGCTCACCCTCCTAACTACCTAGTTCCTGTCGGCTTTGATGATTTCGGTCATGGTGACGCCGAGCCGCTCCTCGACGAGGACGACCTCGCCGCGCGCGACCAGACGGTTGTTCACGAAAATGTCGATCGACTCGCCGACCTTGCGATCGAGTTCGAGCACCGTGCCGGGCCCGAGCCGCAAGAGGTCGCCGATATCCATGCGCGTCCGGCCGAGCACTGCGGAGACGTGCACCGGCACGTCGAAGACAGCCTCGAGGTCGGCCGCCGATTTCGTGCCGGCGTCATCGGGCGTGATCGAGGGCGAGGGCTTGCGCGCCACCATCTCGACGTCGTTCGCAAGATCCGGCAACGGCGGATTCTTGTCGGGCTGCCCCGGATTGCCGGGATTTGCGGGATCGCTCATCGATCGCTCTCCAGATTATCTGTGCGTTCCTTGCGGCCGAGATAGCGGTTCACCGCCTCGGCGATACGGTTTTCGATGGCGGCGCGGTCGCGGACCACGCCGCCGTCGGCCCACTCGATGCGGCAATCGTCGGGGCCAAGTTCGGGATCGGGCAGCAAAACGAGGCGGCCGGCATAGCCGCGCTCCTCGGCGAGCTTCGAGAGATGCGCGCTCGCTTCGTCCACGAGCTGCTTCGGCAGGCGGACGGCGACATGCGGCGCGGCACGGAGCTGGCCGAAAACCTCGACGACGAGCTTCTCGATTTCGGCGAGCGGTTCGCGCTCGATCAGCGCGGGGGCGAGTTTCTGCGCGACGGATACCGCGACCTCGACCGCTTCGGCTTCTAACCGCTGTTCGAGCGAAGCGAGCTGATGCGCGATCATTTCCATCGCTTCCGAGATCATTTCTGCAGCTGCCGCGATGCGGTGCTGGTCGGCAGCCCGCATCTCGCCTTGCGCGGCGGCGAAACCCTGGCGGTAGCTTTCCTCCTGGGCGCCGGCGAGCAGCGTTTCGTGTTCGGCCATGGTGAGCTTCGAGCGCTTGCGAACGCCGTCGGCGCCGAATTCGTCGTCGAACAAGAATTTCACCGGGCTCTTGCCCGGTTTTTCCTGCGATGATCCTGCGGTCGCGCTCATTATCCGGCTCTCAATAAATCAGTTCGTCTTCGGCGCCGCGGCCCTTCGCGATGACGATCTCGCCCTTGGCGGCGAGATCCTTCGCGAGGTTGACCATCAGCGACTGGGCTTCGTCGATGTCGCGCATGCGGACCGGACCCATGGTAGCGATGTCGTCCGCCATCATCTTTCCGCCGCGCTGCGACATGTTGGAGATGAAGAAGTTGCGCACGATTTCCGTCGCGCCCTTGAGTGCGATCGCGAGCTTGTCCTTGTCGACCTGGCGCAAGAGCGTCTGCGCCGCGCCCGGTTCGAGCTTCACGAGGTCGTCGAAGGTGAACATCAAGGTCTTGATGCGCTCGGCGGATTCGCGGTTGTTTTCTTCGAGCGCGGTCATGAAGCGGGTTTCGGTCTGGCGGTCGAAGAAGTTGAAGACCTCCGCGATCGCTTCGTGCGGGTCGCGGCGGCTGGTCTGCGAGAGGTTCGACATGAATTCGGTGCGCAGCGTCTGCTCGACGCGCTCCAGCACTTCCTTCTGCACCGATTCCATGCGCAGGAGGCGGTTCACGACGTCGAGCGCGAGTTCCTCCGGCAGGATCGAGAGCACGCGCGCGGCGTGTTCCGGGCGGATCTTCGAGAGAACGACGGCAACGGTCTGCGGATACTCGTTCTTGAGATAGCTCGCGAGCACTTCTTCCTGCACGTTCGAGAGCTTTTCCCACATGTTGCGGCCGGCGGGGCCGCGAATTTCTTCCATGATGAGATTGACGCGGTCGTTCGGCAGGAATTCCGAAAGCAAACGCTCGGTCGCGATCGAGTCGCCCATCAACGCGCCGGTCGTCGAAAGCTGGCCGACGAAATCCATCAGGAGCTTTTCGACTTGTTCGGCCTCGATCGTCCCTAAGCTCGACATGGTGAGGGACACCATGCGGATTTCCTCGTCGTCGAGCAGTTTCCAGATGCCGGTGCCGTATTTTTCGCCAAGCGCGAGCAAGAGGATCGAGGCGCGCTCGAGCCCGGTAAGCGCCTTTTGCTTGACGGGGGCCGCGGGCGGCGCCTTGGGCGCGATCCCGTCAGCCGCGGGCTTCGCCTTCGACTTCAGCGAGAAGAGAGAATCTACAAAAGCGGTGGCTGCGTTTGCCATGATCTAGCTCAAGCCGTTTTCTCGTGCATCCACTGCCGCAGGATGGAAACCGTTTCGTGCGGGTTCCTGTCGGCGAGTTCGCCGACCTTCTGCACCGATTGCGCCTGCACTTCGCCCTGGATCTGAGCGACTTCGATGAGCCGCGCGGCCGGGTTGTCAGGCGCGGCGAGCGCCGGGGCGGCAATCGCGGGAAGCGTCGCGTCGGGCGTTTGCGCAGGCGTCGCGCGGGCGCGGGCGCCTTCATCCGGCGTGATGATGCGGCGGACGAGCGGGCGGATCACGAAGAGAAGGACAAGGCCCGACAGCACGACGATGACGAGGATTTGCACGCCCTGGAAGATGTCGTCGGTGGTGAAGCGGAGCGAGGAGAACATGCCGCCTTGCTCCTCGGCGACCGGAACGACGGGGCTGTCGGCGAAGCGCAAGTTCACGACCTCCACCTGGTCGCCGCGCTTCTGCTCGAAGCCGATCGCGCTCTTCACCAGCGCGGTGATGCGGTCGATCTCCTCCTTGCTGCGCGGCTGATAGGTCATGTCGCCTTTGTCGGATTTGGCGTAGCTGCCGTCGACGAGGACGGCGACCGAGATGCGCTTCACGCGACCCGCCTCGGTCGTTTCCGAGCGGGTGGTGCGGGAGATTTCGTAATTGACGATTTCCTCGGTCTTCTTGCTCTGGTCGCGCTGCACCGGCGTCTGCTGCTGTGGCGGAGCGCTGCGCGTCGTCGCGTTGGGGATTTCGTTGCCGACCGTCACGCCCTGATCGTTGCTGGCGGTGCCGCTGGTTTCCTCGCGCGATTGCGTCGAACGCGCGACCTTGCTCTCGGGGTCGTAAGTGTCCGAAGTTTGCTGGATACGGCTGTAGTCAAGTTCGGCGGAAACCTCCACGCGCGCGCGGCCGGAACCGACAACGCTGGAGATGATCGACTCGACCTGCTCCTTCAGCCGCTTCTCGTAAGCGGCGTGACGGTCGTCGAGACCGGAGGCAACAGGATCGCCTCCGTCGCCCGAGCCGTCGGCGAGCAGCTTTCCGCGCTCGTCCACGATGGAAATCTTTTCCGGCTTCAGCCCGCGCACGGCGGAGGCGATCAGGTGGCGGATGGCGCGCACCTGACTCTGGTCGAGCGAACCGCGCAGCTTCAGCACGATCGCGGCGGAGGGATCCTGCTTGTCACGCGCGAAGAGCTGCCGCTCGGGGATGACGAGGTGAACGCGGGCATTCGCGACGCGATCGATCGAGCGGATGGTGCGGGCAAGCTCGCCTTCGAGCGCGCGCAGATGATTCACGTTCTGCACGAACGAGGTGGTGCCGAGCGCGTCCGATTTGTCGAAGATTTCGTAGCCGACGGAGCCGCCGCGCGGCATGCCGCTCTCGGCGAGCTTCATGCGAAGCCGCGTCACGTCCGGCTTTGGCACAAGAATGGTCGAGCCGTCGGCGCGCAGTTCGAAACTGATTCCTTGCGCGTCGAGTTCCTTGGCGATCTTGGCGGAATCGTCGAGCGAGAGTTCGGTGAACAAGGGCGCCATCGCCGGGGTGGAGATGCGCATGATCACCAGCGCAAAGAACCCGATGAGGAGGGCGGTGACCGCGCCCATGGCGGCGAGGCGTGCCGCCCCCAGGGTTTTGACGAACTCGATCAGTGCATTCACGTCCGGTCCTCCCGCGCCGCCTTCACGCGCAAAGCGGAAAGCCGAGGCAGCTAGGCAATAATTTCCCGGTTCATGGTTGCGAAACCGTTAACGTCTTGAGGCCGCGAGGGTTTGTCGTATTGAAGGTTGTGGATGAGCGGATTTCGCCTTTATTCGGCGAAGTATCGAATTCGTATAGCAGGCTAGAATCGTGCTTATGGTATTTAAATACCCAGTTAAGTAGTCTTAAGTAGTTGATCTGGCTTGGTTTTCGTCCGCGCACAGATTGACAGCGTCCCAGCGCGGTCATGCCGATTCAACACTGGTATTTCGCGGCCGAAAATGGGAATGGTTCTAAACACCGATTTTTACGCGGCCCGCGCCAGAGCAAGCACATGGACTATGAACAGATTTTTGTGCACGCGCTCGATAAGCTGAAGCACGAACGCCGCTATCGCATCTTCACCGAGATCGAAAAGAACGCCGAGCAGTTTCCGCGCGCGCGCTGGAACGCGCCGAACGGTCCGCGCGACATCGTGATCTGGTGCTCGAACGATTATCTCGGCATGGGCAGCCACCCGGTCGTGATCGAGACATTGCGTGAAGCGGCGCGCAAAATGGGCGTCGGCGCCGGCGGCACGCGAAACATCTCCGGCAATTCGAGCGCGATCGTCGCGCTCGAGGCGGAGATTGCCGATCTGCATCGCAAGGAAGCGGCGCTCGTCTTCTCGTCCGGTTACGTTTCGAACGAAACGGGGATTTCGACGCTTGCGAAACTGCTGCCGGGCTGCGTGATCCTTTCGGATCAGCTCAACCACAATTCGATCATCGAAGGCGTGCGCCAGTCGGGGCAGGATAAAGTGATCTTCCGCCATAACGACATGGCGCATCTCGAAGAGTTGCTGCGCGCGGCGGGCGACCGCCCGAAATTCATCGCGTTCGAAAGCCTCTACTCGATGGACGGCGACATCGCGCCCATGGCGAAGATCTGCGAGCTCGCCGAGAAATACGGCGCGATAACCTATCTCGACGAAGTGCACGCAGTCGGCATGTACGGCCCGCGCGGCGGCGGCATCGCCGAGCGCGACGGCGTGATGGACCGGATCGACATCATCGAGGGCACACTCGCGAAAGCCTTTGGCGTGATCGGCGGCTATATCGCCGGCAAGCAAGTGGCGATCGACGCCGTGCGCTCCTACGCGCCGGGGTTTATTTTTACGACCGCGATGTGTCCGGCGCTTGCCTCCGCCGCGGCGGCTTCCGTCCGCCACCTGAAGAACTCGAACGGCGGCGAGCGCGAATTGCATAAAGCGCAAGTGCGCAAGACCCGCGCGGCACTTGCGGAAAAAGGCCTGCCGTTTTTGTCGTTCGATACGCACATCATCCCGGTGATGGTGTGCGACGCTGGCTTGTGCAAGGCGGCCAGCGACTTACTGCTGTCCGATCACGGCATTTATCTGCAACCGATCAATGCGCCGACCGTGCCGAAGGGAACCGAACGGCTGCGCGTGACGCCGACGCCGCATCACACCGACGAGATGATTGCGGAGCTTGCGCGCGCGCTTTCCGCGGTGTGGCGCAAGCTTGGGCTGCCGTTCACCGAGACGGCCGCCGTCGCGGCGGAATAAGCGCCTACGCCCCTTTTCCACCGCCTCCAAAACGCCGAAGATCGGCTGCTGATGGCTTCGGCCGATTTTATTTGGATGGGGAATCCATTGAAAAATAAAATCTCGATCGGGTTCGCGGTGGCGTTTTGCCTGCTCGCATCGACACCCGCCTTCGCGGCTTCGTGCCGCAATAGCGGAAGTTTCGAGCAGTGGCTCTCCGCTTTCCGTCAGGAGGCGGCGGCACAAGGAGTTTCCCAGCGGACGCTCGCAGATGCCGCGCCCTACATGGTCTACGACGCGCGCATCGTCGGCATCGATCGCGGCCAGAAAGTCTTCAACAAGACCTTTATTGAATTCTCCAACCACCTCATCCCCGCTTACCGGCTGCAAAAAGGTTTGCAGCTCATCAAGCAGTACGCGGCGGAATTCTCGCGCATCGAAAAGCAATATGGCGTGCCCGCGCCGGTGATCGTCGCTTTCTGGGGACTGGAGAGCGACTTCGGCGGCAATATGGGCAAGGATCCTTCGCTCAAGGCGCTCACGACGCTCGCTTACGATTGCCGCCGCGGCGATTTCTTCCGCGGGCAGCTTATGGACGCGCTACGGCTCATTCAGGCCGGAGATCTGCGCGCTGATGAGATGATCGGTTCCTGGGCGGGCGAGGTCGGGCAGATTCAGATGATGCCGACCGAATACAACAAATACGCCGTCGATTTCGACGGCGACGGCCATCGCAATCTCCTAAAGAGCGTCCCCGACATCATTGCCTCAGCCGGGAATTACATTCAGAGCCTCGGCTGGCGCCCCAGCGAGCCGTGGCTGGTGAATGTCCGCGTCGGCGCGAACGTGCCTTGGGACCAAGCCGATCTTTCGATCCAGCATCCGGGATCGCAATGGGCGAAGTGGGGCGTGGCGTCGGCGGACGGCAAGCCGTTGCCGAAAGATCTGCCGGCCTCGCTCGTTCTCCCGATGGGACGCTTCGGGCCGGCCTTTCTCGTCTATCCGAATTTCCAGGTTTATTTGAAATGGAATCAATCGCTCGTCTATTCGCTGACCGCCGCCTATTACGCGACACGGCTCGCGGGCGAGCCCGCGATGAACAAGGGCTCCGGCACCCCGCCGCCGCCCTTGAGCTTCGAGCAGTCGAAGGAATTGCAGCAAAAGCTCCGCGCCTACGGCTATAAAGGCGAGATCGACGGCAAGCTCGGTCTGGAAACCCGCACGGCGATCAAGGCCGCGCAGATCAAGCAGCGGCTGCCCGCTGACTCCTACCCCACGGTGGAACTCCTGCAACGGCTGGAAGCGCAAAAATAGGGAAAACGATTTAGGGAACCAACTCACGGGATTGGGCGTTTTCGGCTCGACAGTAGGGCGTACCGCGAGCTGAAGATGGACTCCGAATCCCGCAATCAAGACTCCAAGCCCACCGAAAATGCGCCGCTCTATCTCGCCCTCGGTATCTGTTATAGCGGCCTGTTCGTTATGCTGGTCACCGGCGCGGCGGTGGCGGCTGCGGCCATGTTCGGCAACAAAATGTTCAACGCCGATTTCTCTTATCTCCTGGCCGTTTCGTTCTATCTCGGGCTTGTCGTCATAGCCCTGATCGGCGTGATGCTGAGCTATTCGGAGCCGGAAGAGCGCAAGGTGCCGGCAACGATCCGCAGGGACGGGCGGCGGCGCTGAATTTTTAACCCGGAAAATTTGGTAGCGGGGGAGGGATTCGAACCCCCGACACACGGATTATGATTCCGTTGCTCTAACCAACTGAGCTACCCCGCCATCCTTGCCGAATGGCCGCCGCGATATAAGGAGTGCGATAAATCGCTGTCAACTACGCGATGCGCACGTAGCGGATGAGCGAGAAATGACCCATCGGCGGCATGGGGAGGCGCTCCACGAGCTTCACGCTTTTGTTCCGCGAGG
>Ga0157370_10005548_pt1 | contig 14147 bp, 11 predicted proteins | sample C35metaG_FD_113463 | JGI IMG/M metagenome (GOLD analysis project Ga0157370, IMG submission 113463) | Corn rhizosphere microbial communities from Kellogg Biological Station, Michigan, USA - C3-5 metaG | ecosystem: Host-associated > Plants > Roots > Rhizosphere > Soil | place: USA: Michigan...
ATCGCGGCCGATGCGGGCGGACTTGCCAGCCTCGCGCAGACCGTGCAATCGGGCCTGCAGGCCGCGCGCACCTTGCAGGCGGTGGGCAAGGGCGATCTGGCGGGCCTCGCGGGCGGGGCCGCGAGCCTGCTGGGCAATCCGGCGGGTTCGCTCACGGGCGCGGCGGTGCAGGCTGCGGGTTCTTCCGTGGGCAAGCTGTTGCCTCCCAAGCTGGCCGATGCCGCCGCCAACCTGCTGCCGCGCGCGACCACCGCCACCGGGGTACAGCCCGAGATCGCGGGTCTCAAGATCCCCGGCTTCGTGGGCTGAGCGGGGCGCGGGCAATCGACAACGAACAACCGAATTCCAGGGACCCCATTTCATGGCCGAATCTGCCGACGCTGGCGAATACGCGATCGAACCCCTCGAGCGGATCAACGCCTCCGAGGTGGCCGAGGGCTTCAGCCCCTTCGACAAGTGGCTGCGCGAGAACACCGACGGCATCGTCACGCTCGACCGCCTCAAGACCGTCGGCAACGCGATTCCGGGTGTCTCGAACCTCATCGCGTTTTCCGATGTGGTCTACGACATCATCGAGATCAACGACCTGAAGCAAGCCGGCAAGGAGGTGACATTCATCTCGTGGGTCAACCTGGGCGTCGACGCCATCGGCGTGATCCCGATGCCCGGCACGGGGCCGGCGCGCGTGGCGCTGCGCGCGCCGCTGCAACTGGCCAAGCAGAAGCTCAAGCAGGGCGCGAAGAACCTCGCGGAAGACTTCCTCATCCTCATCGCGGGTCACCTGGCGAACGCCATCAAGGGCGAGCTCGAGGAGTTCATCAAGACCGCGCAGAGCCAGCTGAAAGCCATGCTGGAGGAGTGCGGCAAGTTCGCGGAGAAGCTGGCCAACGCACTGGCCGATGCGCTGCTCTCGGCGCTCGACGGGCACCTGTTCAACCCCAACACCAGCGTGCGCTCGGCAAACGTCGCGCTCAAGGCCGCGGATCGCACCTCCTGGTGGAACCCGCTCGAAAAATCGGAGCACCTGTTGCGCGCGGCCAAGAACATGTTCGTGGCGAGCAACAAGGAGGCCGCCAACATGGCGCTGGGCGGTGCCTCCAGCGTGGCCACCTACATCTCGCCCGAATTCAGGACGCACATCCAGTCCCTCGCCAAGGCCATGCGCGCGCTCGGGAAGCTGGCCGCCAGGAAGATGCTCGAGCTGGTCGACCCGGGCACGATGTTCAGCATCGGCTGGCTGCTGATGAAGATCCTGGAGGTCGCGCCCAAGCTCAAGCGCAAGCGGGGCGGCACGGTGCATCCGCGCAGGGTCAACAACGTCAAGGACAAGCGCGGCCCCGGCACCCTGGAGCCGCGCAGGCGCCAGAAGCGCAGCACCGCCGATGGCCGCCCCTGCAAGTGCCCCGGCTCGGCGACGGCGCGCTCCATCTCCCTGAGCCTGGGCGCCGAAACGCTCACGCACACCGACTTCGAATTGCCCGGCGCCTTGCCGATCACCTGGAGCCGTACCTACCGTTCGGACCTCGGCGCGTATGACCTGGGCGTGCTGGGCGCGCGCTGGATCACGCCCTACACGACGCAGCTGGACATCGAGCTCCTCGATGACGGCAGCGAAGGCGCTTTTCTCCACCACGCGGAAGACGGCCGCACGAAGCGCTACCCCGCGCTCGCCGTGGGACAGGCGCACCGCGACGTCATCGAGGACCTGACCCTCGTGCGCCTTTCGCCCGACCTCCTGACCATCAACCAGGGCCGCGATTGGATGCAGACCTACGAGCGCATTCCCGCGCTTGACGGCCGGCGCGGCTTCTTCCGGCTCGCGCTCATGCAGATGCGCGCCGGCGCGAGCGTGGCGCTGCGCTACGACCATGCGCACCCGCTGTGGCCGGCGCATGCGGTGCTCAGCGATGTCATGGTCAAGCAGGGCGCCGAGACCATCGCCCATGCGGGCACGCGCATCGATGAGGCGGGGCGGCTTGCGGGCGTGTGGGAAATCAAGGAAGGGCAGCTCGTGCGGCAACTCGCCGCCTATGCCTACGACGCGAACGGCGACCTCGTCCAGGCGCAGGACGAGAACGGGCCCCTCGCGCCCATTGCGGTGACCGAGCCGCTCGCCGACGAGACGCAGCAGCAGCAACGCACCTCCACCGCCTGGCACTACGCGTACGACCACCACCTCCTCACCCGCTACGAAGACCGCACCGGGCGCGGCGTGAACCTCGCCTACGACGGCACCGGCCCCAACGCCCGCGCCGTGCGCGAGTGGATGGACGACGGCAGCTTCGACACCCGCGTGCGCTGGGCCGAGCACATCCGCCTCACGACCGTGACCGATGCGCTGGGCCACGAGACCCGCTACTACTACGACGAGCTGGGCTACACCTACCGCGTGATCCACCCCGACCTGCGCGAGGAATGGTTCTTTCGCGACGAGGCTCGCAACATCGTGCGCCACATCCAAAGCAACGGCGGCGTCGAGCACTTCAGTTACGACGCCGAGGGCCGGCTCGTGAGCCAGACGCGTGCCGACGGCAGCGAGATCTACCTGGACTGGGACGACAGCGGCAACCTCGTGAAAGTCCTCGACCCCGAGGGCCAGGTGTGGCTGCGTGCGTACGACGTGCAGGGCAACCTCATTGAGGAAACCGATCCGCTGGGCCACAAGACAAGGTACGAGTACGACAAGGCCGGACTGCCCGTGCGCATTGCCGATGCAAAGGGCGGCATCACCCGCATGGCCTACAACACCGTGGGCCAGCTGCTGTCGCGCACCGACTGCTCGGGCAAGACCACCACCTGGGCCTATGACGCGCGCGGCCGGTTGGTTCAAGGCACCGATGCCGCCGGCCAGTCCACGCACTACCGCTATGCGCGTGGGCAGCTCGAGGCCATCGTCAACCCCGACCAGAGCACCGAGCGCTTCGCCCACGATGCCGAAGGGCGCCTGCTCGCGCACACCGACGTGCTCGGCCGCACGACCCGCTACGGCTACAGCGAAGCCGGCCTGATCGCGCGGCGCACCGACGCCGCGGGTCGGCAATTGGCCTACCGCTGGGACAAGCTCGGCCGCCTCGTGCAGCTCGACAACGAAAACCGCAGCAGCTACACCTTCGCCTACGACCCCGTGGGCCGCCTGCTCGCCGAGGTCGGCTTCGACGGCCAGAAGACCGGCTACGCGTACGCCGAATTCAACGGGGTGCTGGAGAAGATCGAGCAGCCGCTGCAGTCCATCGGCATGCGCTTCGACGCAATGGGCCGGCTGCTGGAGCGCACCGCGGGCGAGGCCAGTGAGACCTTCGGCTACGACGCCACCGGAAGGCTGGTGGCCGCGAACAACCGCGATGCGCGGCTGCAGTGGTTCTACGACCCGGTGGGCAACGCGGTGCGCGAGCACCTGCACTACCTGCATCACGAAGGCGGCGCGTCGGAAAAACCGATGACCGCCGTGTGGCGCCACCAGTACGACGAACTGGGCAACCGCACCGCGAGCACGCGGCCCGACGGCCACGAGGTGCGCCTTCTCACCTATGGCTCGGGCCATGTCCACGGGTTGATGCTCGACGGGCAGGACATCGTCTCCTTCGAGCGCGACGACCTGCACCGCGAAGTCGCGCGGGAACAGGGCAACGGGCTGACCCAGAGCCTGGACTACGACCCGATGGGGCGGCTACTCGAGCAGCGGGTCGCGTCCATGGCGGAAACCACGACGGCCGCCGCTGCCGCCGCAACGGGCAACGCCGGCGGCGTGCTGGTCCGCCGCAGCTACGCCTACGACAAGGTCGGGCAACTGGTCGGCATCGGCGACACCCGGCGCGGCCGCCTCGACTACCGCTACGACCCGGTGGGCCGGCTGATCCAGGCCAACAGCGCGCTGGGCCGGGAAGTCTTCGCTTTCGATCCCGCGGGCAACATCGCCGCGCCGGGCTGGCCCGAGGCGCCGGGGCAACCGGCCGCGACAGCGCGCGGCACGGGCCTTCGCGACGAGCCGTTGCCTGAATCGCGCACGAGCCACGTCGCCGCGCACAAGCTGCTGGACAACCTGCTCAAGGATTACGCCGGCACCACCTACCGCTACGACGTGCAGGGCAACCTCGTCGAGCGCGTGCGCAACGGCGAGCGCACCAGCTTCGAGTGGGACGGCTTCGGCCGCATGGTCGCGGCCAGGAGCCACCAGCAGGGCACGACCACCTTCGCCTACGACGCACTGGGCCGCCGCGTCGCCAAGCACAGCCCGAAGGCCCGCACCGTGTACGGCTGGGACGGCGACGTGCTCGCGTATGAAAGCGTGGAGAGAGCCGCCGACAGCAAGTCCGTCAAAGCGCAGGCCCGCACCGTTCACTACCTCTACGAGCCCGGCAGCTTCAGGCCGCTGCTGCAGGCCAGGAAACAGCAGGCCATTGCCCTGCACGCCACGCCAGACTACGCGGCGATGGTGGCCGAGGAGGGCGATTACGACGTGGCGCGAGACCCGCTATGGACGACCGAGCCGGTGGCGCAGCCCTTTGCGAAAGAAGAGATCTGCTACTACCAGTGCGACCACCTCGGCACGCCGCAGGAACTGACCGACGACGAAGGCCGCATCGCGTGGTCCGCGCAGTACCGGGCGTGGGGCGAAGCGCGGGAAGCGATCGCGCAGGCGGCGGAGAACGCGGGAATCCGGAATCCGATCCGATTCCAGGGGCAGTATTTCGACGAGGAGACGGGGCTGCATTACAACCGGCACCGGTATTACGATCCGCACAGTGGGCGGTTTGTGAGCAAGGACCCGATTGGATTGTTCGGCGGAATAAATTTGCAGGCCTATGCCCCGAATCCGACGGGCTGGATTGATCCCGGTGGCCTGTGCAGCACCACCTTGGACAGGAATCTGGGCGGCGCCACCGGCGACCAGATGCAGGCGCATCACCTTATTCCGGAAGAGATCTGGGACAAGAATGCCGCCTTCCTGGGAAAAATAGGATTGAGCGGGCAAAAAGACAATTCGGAAAATGGCCTTCTGATGCCGAGCAACCAGAAAAAAATGAAGCAGATGAAGAGGAAAGTCTATCACTGCGGCTCTCATGCACTTTATTCGGCTGAAGTTGGTGCAAGAATCACGAAAATTGAAAAACTGTACGATGCCGAGAAGATCGATGCGGGTCAGGCAAAATCCAGAATTGCGGCGCTGCAAACCAGCTTGAGAGCCGAAATTCTTCTTGGGGCGGTGCCTCGAAATCCGAAAACGGGAAGGCTGATGTGAAGAAATGAAGTACTACGCCGTAACGCAAAAGAAAGAACGAGGCTGCCCGATCGGTTACTTGAATGCAGTTCTCTACGATCACTGTCCGGAGCACCCCGAGTCCATTCAGCACGGAATGGTCTACCCGTGGTATGCGGACAAGAAAAATCTGAAATCGTTTCCGTCGGGAATGTGCTTGGTGGTGAAGGAGAAGCTGATTGATTTTTCGATCAGATCGGATGCCTCGCATCAGTACCTGAGAGAAGATTTTTTTCATCTCTTGCAGGATTTCGGAGCGGGCATACAGGATTTCAAGGAAATCCTTGTTGTCTCGAGTGCTCATAAAAATGAAATCACGGAGGCAAAATACTTTGCGTCAATATTTTCCCGTGAATTTTATTTGAGCGAATCCAATGCAATCGATTTTCCAGCCTCCGACCTGGAGAAGGATGAGTTTGATTTTTTGGCGCTGAAGAAGTTGAAAATCAATAAAGATGTGGAGGCGGATGTTTTTGGAATTCAAAATCTCGAGCCAAAGCACAATACAATTATTTGCTCTGAAAGGTTCGTGGTTGCAGCAAATAAATCAGGCGTTAAAGGCGTGGATTTTGTCGACCTGGACGTCGCAAAATGGCCGGATGTGAATTCATTTTCCTACGATCCCAAGGAAATTCTCGCAATTCTTTAACAAAGAAGGGGGCGGCTTCAAGAAGCAATGATTTTTGCCGAAGGGTCGAATCGTGGTTTATTCCAATTCCCAAGAATTCCCGGTCAGGTGACCCCGTGACCTCCCAACTCATCCTCCTCAACCACAACCTCTGGCGCAAAGGCGCAGGCGGCGCCCCGGCCGGCCTCATCGGCCAGGCGGACACCTTCGCCTATGCGGGCCTCGATCTCAACCTTGCCCAGTTCGCCTCCAGCGCCTTCACCGGCACCAGCTTCACCGCCACGACATTCCAGAACGCGGGCTGGACCGCCTGCCAGTTCAACGCCTGCATCTTCACCGCGTGCGACTTCCAGAACATCGCCATCACGGGCTGCACTTTCACAGGCTGCACCTTCAGCAACTCGCAGTTCGGCGCCGCGCAGCTGAGCGGCTGCACCTTCAACCGCTGCACCTGGAACAACCTGGGTTTCGACAACGGCCGCTGGACGCGGGTCGATGTGCTGAATTGCAATGGCAACCAGATCCGAGCCGATGGCCTTCGCGGCGAGATGGTCGATTTCACCGGCAGCCATTTCGAGCAGCTCGAGTTCCGCAACGCGCAAATCAACACGGTCTGACGCGGCTTGCGCAGCCGCCTGGCCGACCGGTCAGTCCTTGTCCGCAAAACTGTCGAACAACAACCCGCGCAGCCACTGGTTCCCAGGATCGCGGTGCACCTTCGCGTGCCAGAACAGGTTGATCGCGATCTGCGGCAGTGCCACCGGGTGAGGGCGCCACACGAGGCCGAAGGGCTCGGCGATGCTCTCGGCGAGGCGCTCGGGCACGGTCGCGATCATTTCGCTCGAACGCAGGATGTGGCCGATCGCCACGAAGTGCGGCACCTTCAGGCGAATGCGCCGGTGGATGCCCTGCGCGGCCATCACGTCGTCGGCCTTGCCGTGGCCCGTGCCGGCGGCCTGCACCAGCACATGGTCGGCGGCGCTGAAGTCCTTGAGCGACACGCTGCGCTTGCGTGCGAGCGGATGCGTGCCCGAGAAGAGGCATACATAGCGTTGCAGAAAGAGCCGGCGCTGGAACACGCCCGCCTTCAGCTGCGGCAGGAGGCCGATGGCGATGTCCACATGGCCGGCTTCGAGCTCGTCGCGCAGGTTGCTTGCGGTGTTGTTGCGCAGCGTGCTGATCGTCACGCCGGGCGCGGCAACCGAAAGTGCTTCCATCAAGCGGGGCGTGAAGTAGATCTCGCCGATGTCGGTCATCGCGAGCGTGAAGCTGCGCGTGCTCGTGGCGGGGTCGAAAACCACCTGCTGGTTGAGCGCGGTGTGCAGCGCGCCCATCGCATAGGCGACCGGCTCGGCCAGCTGCAGCGCGAAGGGCGTGGGCTCCATGCCGCGCGCGGTGCGCAGGAACAGCTCGTCGCCCAACAGCTTGCGCAAGCGGGCCAATGCATTGCTGATGGCCGGCTGGGAAAGCCCGAGCGATTCGGCCACCGCAGAGACGCGCTTCTCGGCCAGCATGCGGTCGAACACCAGGAGCAGGTTGAGGTCGATGTCCTTGAGTTGCATGCCGGACCTTTATTCAGATCGGTGATGGAGTCGATTCACCAAATTCTATTGGTCAATCTGCAGGGGCCACGCATCATCCGTCCTCGAGAGACAGGCCGGCCTCGACGCCGGCGCCGAAAAAAAGCGAGAGCCCACGATGGACCTGCACATTCACCCCCTTGCCCGCACCCTGGAGGTCCGCCCCGGCGCGAACCTGCTGGAAGTGCTGCGCGAACACCATGTGCCGGTGTCGTACAGCTGCATGTCGGGGCGCTGCGGCACCTGCCGGTGCAAGGTGGTGTCGGGCCAGGTGCTCGACGCGGGGCAGGACGCGATCCGGCCCGACGGGCAAGGCGAGCGATACGTGCTGGCCTGCCAGAGCACGCTGACCGAAAGCTGCACCATCGAGATCCCCGAGCCCGACGAGGTGGTGGTGCATCCGGCGCGCATCCTGAAGGCGACGGTCACGGGCATCGACGTGCTCACGCACGACATCCGCCGCCTGCGGCTCAAGCCTAACAAGCCGCTGGAGTTTTCCCCCGGGCAGTACGCGCAGCTGCAGTTCGCGCCCGATCTGGCTCGGCCGTATTCGATGGCCGGCTTGAGCCGCGATGCGGAACTCGAATTCCATGTGCGCAAGGTGCCCGGCGGGCGCGTGACGGCGCACATCTTCGAGCAACTGCGCATCGGCGATGCTGTGCGGGTGAGCGGGCCGCTCGGCACCGCGTACCTGAGAACGAAGCACCGCGGGCCGATGCTCTGCGCTGCGGGCGGTACGGGCCTCGCGCCGATTCTTTCGATCGTGCGCGGCGCCATCGCGGGCGGGCTGATGCAGCCGATCCATCTGTACCTCGGCGTGCGCTCCGATGCCGACGTGTACGGCCTCGCCGAACTGCGTGAACTGCAGGCGCAGCACCCGGGCCTGAAGGTGCACGTGGTGGTCGTCACGGGTCCCGCGCACGAGGGGCAGCGGCTGGGCCTCATCACCGATGCCATCCGTGCCGACTGGCCCGGCAGCCTCGATGGCTGGCGCGCGTACCTCTGCGGCTCGCCGCCGATGGTCGAGGCCGCGACGCAACTGGTGCGCGCCCGCGGCCTCGCGCCGGAGCAGACCCATGCCGATGCCTTCTACCTGCAAGGCACCTGAAGAACCCACAAGACAAGGAGACCCGCGATGACCACGCCACCCGTGTTCCCCATCGAACTGCACTGGGAGAGCGAGAAGACCAGCCGCATTCCCTTCATGGCCTACACCGACGAAGCGCTGCACAAGAAGGAGCTGCAGCGCTTCTTCTACGAAAAGCACTGGTGCTACGTCGGCCTGGAAGCCGAGATTCCGAACCCGGGCGACTTCAAGCGCACGGCTATCGGCGAGCGCTCGGTCGTCATGTCGCGCGACGAAGAGGGCGCGATCCATGTGTTCGAGAACGTCTGCGCGCACCGCGGCATGCAGTTCTGCCGCGAGCGCCATGGCAACAAAAAGGAGTTCGTCTGCCCGTATCACCAGTGGAACTACACGCTCAAGGGCGACCTGCAGGGCGTGCCGTTCCGCCGTGGCGTGAAGCAGGACGGCAAGGTCCACGGCGGCATGCCGGCCGACTTCAAGACCGAGGAACACGGGCTCAACAAGCTCAAGGTGGCGTCGCGCGGCGGCGTGGTGTTCGCGTCGTTCGACCATGAGGTCGAGTCGTTCGAGGACTTCCTCGGCCCCGACATCCTTCACTACTTCGACCGCCTCTTCGACGGCCGCAAGCTCACCATCCTCGGCTACAGCCGGCAGCGCATTCCGGGCAACTGGAAGCTGATGCAGGAGAACATCAAGGACCCGTACCACCCGGGCCTCCTGCACACCTGGTTCGTGACCTTCGGGCTCTGGCGCGCGGACAACAAGTCGGAGCTCAAGATGGACGCGCGCAGCCGCCACGCCGCGATGATCTCCACGCGCGGCAATGCGGGCAAGGCCGCGCAGGTGACGCAGGTCGCGAGCTTCAAGGAGAGCATGCAGCTGAAGGACCCGCGCTTCCTGGACATCGTGCCCGAGCCCTGGTGGGGCGGGCCGACGGCGGTGATGATGACGCTGTTCCCGAGCCTCATCCTGCAGCAGCAGGTCAACAGCGTGTCGACGCGGCACATCCAGCCGGTGGGGCACGACGCCTTCGATTTCGTGTGGACGCATTTCGGCTTCGAGGACGACACGGAAGAGATGACGCAGCGGCGTCTGCGCCAGGCCAACCTGTTCGGGCCCGCGGGCTTCGTCTCCGCCGACGACGGCGAGGTCATCGAGTTCTCGCAGGAAGGCTTCGAGCAGAAGCCCTACCACCGCACGCTCGCCGAACTGGGCGGCCGCGAGGTCGAGAACACCGACCACATGGTGACCGAGACGCTCATCCGCGGCATGTACCGCTACTGGCGCGAAGTGATGGAGGCGGCATGACGAAGAAGCTCGACGCCAACGCGTACCTCGAATTGGCCGGGCTCTATGCGGCCTACGCCCATGCGGTCGATTCGGGCCAGTGGGACCTGTGGCCCGCGTTCTTCATCGAGGAATGCAGCTACCGCCTGCAGCCGCGCGAGAACCACGAACGCAAGCTGCCGCTGGCCACGCTGTCGTTCGAGAGCCGGGGCATGCTGGAAGACCGGGTCTACGGGATCAAGGAGACGCTGTTCCATGACCCGTATTACCAGCGGCATGTCGTTGGTCTTCCTGTGGTGCACAAGGTCGATGGCGACGGCGCGATTTACAGCGAAGCCAACTACGCGGTGTTCCGCACCAAGCTCGATGGGCCTTCGACCGTATTCAACGTCGGCCGCTACATCGACAAGGTCGTGCCCACGCCCGAAGGCCTGAAGTTCGCCTCGCGCCTGTGCGTCTTCGACAGCGAAATGATCCCGAACTCCATCATCTACCCCATCTGAGACGCGAAGGACAAACGACATGAACACGATGACATGGATCGACGCCGCCGCGGTCGACGACGTTCCCGCCGACGACGTGGTGGGCATCGAGGTGCAGGGCCGCGACATCGCCCTCTACGGCACCGAGGACGGCATCCACGCGACCGACAACATCTGCACGCACGGGCATGCGCGGCTGTGCGATGGCTTTCTCGAAGGGCACGAGATCGAATGTCCGCTGCACCAGGGGCGCTTCGACGTGCGCACGGGCAAGGCGATGTGCGCGCCGCTGACGGAAGACCTGCGCAGCTATCCGGTGAAGATCGAGGGCGGGCGGGTGTTCCTGGCGTTCGAGGCGTAGCGGCCATCTGTTGCGCCTCTTGTCCACGCGATCTGTATCTGTTTTTCCCGCGCTCGGTTGGCGACAATGGCCCCCCGTTTCATGGAACACATATGACGACAGCGCCAAGCCGAGACCAGATTGCCGACCAGATTGCCGCCGAGCTGGGCCACAGCTTCGCCGGAGAGATGCTTGCGGGCGGGCACTACGTGCCCATCGTGCGCGATGGCCGCACGCTCTACACCAGCGGGCAGGTGCCGCGCGTGGGGACGACGGTGGTCGTCACAGGCCGCGTGGGCGATGCGGTGTCGCTGGAAAAGGCGCGCGAAGGCGCACAGATCTGCGCGCTGCGCTGCCTCACGCTGCTGCGCCGCGAGCTCGGTTCGCTCGACGGCGTGGAGAAGGTGCTGCGCGTGGGCGTGTTCATCCAGTGCACGGCGGAGTTCACGCAGCAAAGCGAAGTGGCGGATGCGGCCTCCGACCTGCTGCACCGGGTTTTCGGCGATGCCGGGGTGCATGTGCGTACGGCGGTCGGCGTCTACCAACTGCCCAAGAACGCGAGTGTCGAGCTGGAGATGACGGTCGCGGCCAAGGACAGCAAAGCCTGAGGCCTACGCGGCCTGCAGCCGACCCTGTCCCTGCAGCCGGCGCGACGGGGCGGTGCTGTGCAGGTACACCGCGAAGGTGTCCCACGGCAGGCCCACCGCGTGCTGCCGCATGAGCCGCCCGACCTCGCCGCGGTGGTAGCCGCCGTGCGTGACCACATGGCCCAGCATTTCCTCGCGCGTCATGAAGCCCTTGTCGCCATCGGTGAAGCTGAAGGGCACCGATTCGGCCAGCTGCTCGGGCGTCGCGGTCTCGATGTAGTCGAGGTACCAGCGGTCGAGCCTGGCAACGGCGGCGCGAAGGTCCCGCAGCGACGGCGTATCGGGCGTGTTGTCCGCTGCAAAGCCGTGCGGCTTGCCGGTGAGATGGGCCGCGAAGATCTGGTCCACCACGTGGCAGTGGTTCATGAGGCGAATGGCATCGTGCCGCGCGTCCTGGTGTCGCTCCGGATCGAAGCCTTCCATCTTTTCGAGCAGTTCGTCGTTGGCCCAGGCGCGGTAGCCGAAGAGGGTGCGAAGCAATGAGAGAGAGCTCATGACCGGGTGTTCCTGTGGGGGAGGCGCGGCCATGCTACGTGAATAGGATTTCCTGTCTACCCCGTGCGCAACTGCAGATCGACGATGTCCCGCGCGAGCGAGGCGATGGTCAGCGGCGCGCAGCCTTCGGCGTTGTTGCTCACGGTGACGAAGGCGTTCTGGCCCGCGCGCGTGGTGCCGGCAATCACCTTGGCGAGCGCCGCGCGCGTCTCGGGGTCGGGGTCGACGATCTTGTCGAACGGGCCGTAGAGTTTTTCCGCGTCCTCATAACCGAAGCGGCCGTGCCGGCGATGCAGGTTCCAGCGGCACACCAGGGGTCCAGGCCACAGCGCGCGAAGCATCGGCAACTGGTCTTCGATCGGCGGCATCTTGGCGTGCAGGCCCATGCAGAAGGTCGCGCCCACGCTGCGCAGCATGTCGGCGAAGGCGGGGCAGAGCAGTTGCGGGTCGCGCACCTCGACAGCGATGACGGCGTCGGGCGCGGTTTGCTTGAGGCCGGGCAGTGCTTCGAGCATTTCGCCGATGCGCGCGAGCAGGGCGGGCTGGTCGGCGAGCAGTTGCGAAGGGATCGGGCTCAACTGGAACACCAGCGCGCCGATGCGGTCGCCCAGGCCTTCGAGGGCGGGCTGCACGAATTCCTGGATCGCGATCTCGCTGTTGAGGAAGACGGGGTTGACCTGCGTGCCGCGGCCGCTTTCGTCGCGCACGGTGGCGTCGGTCACCAGGCTCGGCGCCTTCACCACGAAGCGGAAATCGGCGGGGACCATGGCCGCGTAGCGGGCGTACTGGCTCGCGGTGAGGGCGCGGTAGAAGTTGCGGTCCAGGCTCACGGTGCGGAACAGCGGATGCTGCGCCAGCGCGGAGAGGCCATTCCTGGAGAGCACGGTCTCGGCATAGTCGCCGTCCCACACGAGGTTGGCCCAACCGGGGTAGCTCCATGACGAGGTGCCCAGGCGCAGGTTGGGCGAGAGCGCCGAGGCCAGCTCGACGAGCGCCGGGTCGGCCGGCGCCGGGGCCACGGTGGCGCCGCGCGACTTCTTCTTTGCGGGCGGCTCGGCTTCCGGTGGCGGCGGGGCCGCGGACGCCTCTTGCGGGCGCGGAAGGTCGGGAAAGAGGGAGTCCTGTACGTCGCTCATGCTGGGGCCGCATTCTCGGCCAACATCGAGGCGCCTCGCAGCGGCGGGCACAATCCGCGCCATGAAACAGTGGTTGCGCTCGCAGGGTGGTTGGTGGCTGGCATGGCTGGTCCTCACGGCCGCGGGCGCGGTGTGGCTGGCGCGCGCGGAGCTCGCGCAACTGCAGCAGGACTTCGAGACCGACGCGCGCATCGCGCACCGGCTCATGAGCCAGCAGGTGGTGCAGTACGACGCGGTGCTCGCCACGCTCGCGCTGCTGGAGCCCGGCGCCGATGCCGGGCAGCCGGAGCAGCGCCTGCCCTCCGTGTACGCGTCGATCCTGAAGGTGCAGCGGCGGGCGCGCGACGAGGCATGGCCCGATCAAAAGCACGCCGATGCGCTGGCCGCCGCGGAGGCCAGGTCGCGCAGCCAGCAGCGCGCGGAACTCGCATCGCTCGACCTCGCGCACGGCCGCTACCAGCTTGTGATGGGCGCCACGCCTTCCAGCTATGCGCTCGAAATCGACCTGGCCGGCTCCGTGCCGTGGCGCGACTGGCCAATGAATCCGCAGACGAGCCCGGTGCGGTTGAGCTTGCAGCGGGATGGGCAACAACTGGTGCTGCAGCCCGGCCGGTCGGGCGAGGGCGGCTGGCGCTTCGGTCTCGCCAAGGCACTCGCGTCCCCGAGCCAGCCCTTCGATCTGGTGGCGGAGCGGCAGGTCGGCTGGGGCGAACTGCCGTGGCGCAGCATCGCCGGATGGGCCGTGGCGATGGCGGTGTTGATGGCCGGCTTGTGGATGGCGCAGCGGCAGCGCATCGCACGCCGCCGCGCCGAAGAACTGCTGCGGCTCGGGCAGGTCGCGCGGCTCAACGCGTTGGGCGAGCTGTCGGCGGGCCTGGCGCACGAACTGAACCAGCCGCTCACGGCCGTGCTGGCCAATGCGCAGGCCGCGCGCCGCCTGCTCGACGACGATCCACCCGACCTCGCCACCGCCCGCGACGCCATGGGGCAGGCCGTGGAGCAGGCCCGCCGCGCGGCCGGTGTGGTCGGCCGCCTGCGCCGCGTGATCGAGCGGCCCGAAGCCGGCGGCGACGTGAAGCCGCTGGTGCTGCAGGAGGTGGTGCGCAGCGCCATGCACCTGCTCGCGCCCGAGTTCGCGCAGCGCGGCGTCGCTGCCCAGTTCGACGCGGGCGCGCAGGCGCCGGTGCGCGTGCAGGCGGAGGCGGTGG
>Ga0157370_10005549_pt1 | contig 14145 bp, 10 predicted proteins | sample C35metaG_FD_113463 | JGI IMG/M metagenome (GOLD analysis project Ga0157370, IMG submission 113463) | Corn rhizosphere microbial communities from Kellogg Biological Station, Michigan, USA - C3-5 metaG | ecosystem: Host-associated > Plants > Roots > Rhizosphere > Soil | place: USA: Michigan...
AAAACCAATCCTCCTGGTTGTTCCGGTGCATTAGGTAATGGTTTAAGAGAGCCAGGCGAGCGAAATCCTTTTTCATCCGTACGCCATGCTGCCAGGTTGTACCCGGAATCTGCACTCCATCGAAGTGTCCGTATCAATTCGTTGTCGGCATTATACACTTTCACCATAACCGAGTCTTTCTTGCTGTTATTAGCAGTGATGGTTCTGTTAATAAAAAAGGCAATGCGCGCACCAGGTAAACGGTCATCCCCCGACCAAATGCCAGCTGTACTGTTTACAAATCCTGCAGGAGCTTTATACTGTGACTGGTAGGCATCTGGTATGGAAAGAAGTGTAATTGGTTTCGTAAATGCAGCTCCTTGTTTAGCCGCGATCGAACGAAGGGGCCTGATATCATCCAGTATCCAGAGGGACCGGCCAAATGTTGCAATTGCAAGGTCAGCTTCTCTTTCCTGTATGGCGAAGTCATAAGTAGATACGGAAGGGTAGCCGTTTTTCCATTGTTCAAAACTGTTCCCATTGTCAAAACTTATCCAAAGTCCCCGCTCTGTTCCCAGGAAAATAAGATTAGGTTCAACCGGATCCTGTATGACGCAAAGTGCGTAACCATTTGCTTTTTTTTCATCTACCATTCTTGTCCAGGTCTTTCCATAATCCATAGTACGAAAAACATAGGGTTTGAAATCTCCCTGGCGATAGTCGTTCGCTACTACCATTGCTTCACCTGCATTATACCGGGATGCTCTTATTTGAGGGATCCAGCAATAGGCAGGAAGGCCCGGGATCTTACCTTTGAAATTGGTCCAGGTTTTTCCGCCATCTCTTGTAAGTTGAACGTTGCCGTCGTCTGTTCCTACCCAGATCACACCTTGCTCTTTTGCAGAAGGGGCTATGGTAAGTGTGGTGCAATGAGTTTCTGCACCAGTTATATCCAGCGTAAGCCCACCCGTATTCTTATAGGCTTTTATTTTGGTTGTATCGTTATTGGTAAGATCAGGTGAAATGGTTTCCCAACTGGTTCCCCCAGTAGTACTTTTATGCAGGAACTGGGAACCATAGTAGATAGTTTTTTTCTCAAAAGGATCCTGGGCCAGTGCAGCATTCCAGTTGAAACGGAGTTCCGTATTAGGATCCAATGAAGGAGGTTTAATGAACCAGCTTTCTCCTGTCTTCCAATTCACCCTGCTCATATTTCCTCCCTGGCTCATACTGTAAACCCAACTGGGGTCTTCTGCATCAGGCATTACATCAAAGCCATCACCTCCACCGACAAAATCCCATTGGGTATTACGGATGCCACCGCTGATCCAGGTATAGGCAGGCCCGTGCCAGCTTCCATTATCCTGGAGCCCTCCCATGACATGGTATGGCATCTCATTATCGACATTTACGTGGTAGAACTGACCGACAGGGATCTTCTCATCAAAGATCCAGTTCCTGCCCCGATCACGCGTAATTCCTATTCCACCGTCATTCCCATCAATGATAAGATCAGGGTCAAGGGGATCAATCCACCAGGCGTGGTTATCGCCATGAACACCGGTTACAATATTATTTGTGGCAAAGGTCTTACCTCCATCTTCACTCACAGTAACATTAGAGTGCACATCATATATACGGTTCTCATTTTTAGGATCTACATAGATCTCCTGGTAATAAAAAGGCCTGTCAGTGATCTGGTTCGGATCGCTATTCACTAATGTCCAGGTAAATCCTCCATCATCACTTCTATAAAAACCATTCTTTGCAGCTTCCACTTTTGCATATGCGCGTGAGGGCATGCTTCGTGATATAGCAACACCTATCCTACCCAACTGGCCTTCTGGAAATCCATCTTCTTTAGCGATCTTTTTCCAATTTCTTCCACCATCCAAAGTGATATAAAGTCCACTTCCTGCCCCACCACTTTTTAGTTCCCAGGGTTTGCGGCGAAACTGCCACATGGAAGCGATCAGCTTATTTGGATTAGAAGGGTCCATGATAAGGTCTGCACACCCGGTACTATCATTTACATAAAGGATCTTGCTCCATGTATCACCACCATCTGTTGTTTTGAAAACACCGCGATCAGAGTGTTCACCATAAGGATTGCCGATAGCTGCTACATAAACGGTATTGGGTGAATTAGGATCAACAATAATGCGATGAATACAAATTGTCTTTTCCAATCCCATTTTTTTCCAGGTTTTTCCGCCATCCAATGATTTGAATATCCCTTCACCCAGGTTCAATGAATTGCGAGGGTTTCCTTCTCCTGTCCCTACCCAAACTACGCTTGGGTTGCTTTGTTGAATTGCAATTGCGCCAATATTCTGCAATGGCTGATCATCGAAAACATTGTTCCAGCGAATACCACCATTTTCAGTTTTCCATACCCCACCGGAAGCAGACCCTATATAAATAATATTGGGATTGGAAACGACAGCATCAATTGTCGTTATCCTTCCACTCATACTGGCAGGCCCTATGTTTCGAGGCTCCCATTTTTTGAATTGATCGAGATGGATCTTTTGGGCATGGGTTTGTGAAATAAATCCCATGGCAATAAGGATAGCAAGAAAGTACTTACTCATAGCAATTATTTAGATTGTGAACTTACGTAAATTTCGGTGTTGGCCCTTGTTTCGTTGACCCTGTATTCTTAAAAAGGTTTGGGCTTTATCTCATCCTTTTTATCCGGCTTTAAGGTGGCGCGGATATATTTATTAAGATCTAAGTATTTTTTGGCAGCCTCCTGGATCATTTTTGAATCCATTTTTTCTATCTGCTTTTTCTTTGCCAGGATCATTGAAGGATCATTCCCATAATAGTAGGCATCGAAAAGGTTATTCATCCAGAAGCTATTCTGTTTTATATCAACTTCCAGTTTTCTTGTCTGCTGCTCCTTAACTTTTTCAATGTCTTCTTTGGTCACGCCATTGGTCATGATCTTTCTTAATTCGTTAAGCGCCGCACTTGTCAGCGTATCAACATTGTCTGGTGCGCAAGGAAAGGAGATGGTAAAGGTGAAATAGGAATAGGGGATCTTGGTCATATAAGAGGTGGTTCCCACTCCATACACGCCACCTTTTTCCTCTCTCAGTGTTTCTATCAATTTGATGTCCATCACTTCACTCAGGCAACGCAGTGCATAAGCATCCTGTGGATCATACTTTACAGGAGAGTTGAATATAATATTTACGAGGCTTTTAGGATCTGATCCTTTAGTGATCACTGTATCAATGGGTCCGGATGGAGGCCTGATACCCAGGTCGCGAAAAGTTTCTTTAACAGGTTTAGATGGAAGACTTCCAATGTATTTTTCCAATAAAGGCTTGATGGTATTTTCCTGGAATGAGCCTACAAAAAGGAAAGTAAAATCCCCAGCATTGGCAAATCGTTCTTTATAAAAGGAAATGGATCTGTCAAGATCGATCTTATCAAAATCTGCAGGTGTTGGAAGGGCTCCGCCCCTGAAATTATTTCTGGTCATCAGTTTCTGAAACTCTCCTGCAAAATATATCTGGGGATCTGCTGCAAGGTTTGCATAAAACTGTTTCTGTCTTGTTTTGTAGGATTCAAGCGCCTCCTTATCCTTTCGGGGAGAAGTGAAATAAAGGTTCAACAGCTGGAACATAGTCTCCATTTCCTTAGGCACTGTATTACCATTCATAGACTCACTGAACTGGCCAATGGATGTGGAGACACTTGTACTCCTTCCTTTCAGCATATTGGAAAGATCGATTGCTGAGAACTTTCCTACGCCGCTTTGCATCACAATGGGGGCCGCATAAGCCGCGGAATAATAATCTGCATCCTTAACGAGGGAATGCCCTCCTTTGCTCCATGCGCGAAAAATGATCTCATCATTTTTAAAGGTGGTTGGTTTCAGGATCACCGTAGCCCCATTAGATAATTTTACTGTTGTAGTCCCTAATTCTTCATCTGTTTTACTGCTTATTATCTTGCCGGGTTTGAGGGTGCTGGCATCCATAAGTTCTGAGCCCAATACTTTTTCTTTATATGGTTCCAGTTTAGCCAGTTCCACATTATTCACTATCCTCATTACTTCATCCTGGCTGGGTATCTTCACGCCTTCCTTATCGGGAGCGTTCAATGTAACCACCATGTTATCGCGGGTGATCCATTTGGGCGCAAGGGAATTGATGTCCTCAAGTTTCAGTGTGTTGAAATACTGTTTTACAAAATCATATTCCCATTCGATCCCGGGAATAGGCTCATCGATCAGGAAATTATTTACATACTCGTCCACATACTTGAAGGATTCTTCCTTCTCGCGTTCATTGAATATGCGATCATAGAAACTTTGCATTTGTTTCTTTTGCATTTCAAATTCAGCAGGAGTGAATCCGTAAAGCAACACTCTACGGTCTTCTTCCAGTAATGCATTCAGGGAACGGGCCATTCCGGTGTCACTGGTATTGGCATATAATTGAAAGGCATCTTTCGAGCGTGCAAGACTATTGCTATAGAAAGAGGAGGCGAATACAAAAGGCGGATTGGGCCTCAGGGTTATTTCACGGAACCGGTTATTGAGCATACCGGTAAATAACCTTGTATTCATGTAGCGGCAATAATCTGCTATTGTGACCTGTGGTTGTAATTCTTTCTTGTATAATATTTCGACAGAAGGAAATGCAGTTTCCTTATCCTTGGCCACTACGAATAATGTTTCATTATGATACGGCACAGTAAAATCTTCCCGCTTGCGAGGATTGGCAGCAGCAGGAATATCTCCGAATATGTCTTTTATCTTTTGCTCGATCTCCTTTACATCAATATCTCCTACTACTACGATCGCCTGCAGGTCCGGCCGGTACCAGTCTTTATAGAATCTGCTGAGTGCGGCATGCGAAAAATTATCCAGGCTGGCCTTAGTACCTATCGGAAGGCGGTCAGCATATTTTGAACCCCGGTATTGCACGGGAAGCGTTTGCTTCATCATTCTTTCATCAGCGCCGCGGCCCAACCGCCATTCTTCGATCACAACACCTCTTTCTTTTTCTATCTCCATAGAATCCAGCAGGGCATTATGCGCCCAGTCTTCAAGGATCTCCAGGCCTTTATCGATCAAACCAGGTTTATCGGTTGGTACCGGGAGGATATATACAGTTTCATCAAACCCTGTATAGGCATTCAGGTCGGCCCCAAATTCTACTCCTATACTTTGCAGGTAACTTACGAGTTCATTCTTTGGAAATCTTTTGGTGCCGTTGAAATTCATGTGCTCCATGAAGTGGGCAAGCCCTAATTGATCTTCATCTTCCAAGACCGATCCCGCATTCACTACCAACCGTAGTTCCACTCTTTTTTCAGGAAGGCCATTGTGCCGGATATAATAGGTGAGGCCATTTGGAAGCCGCCCGATCTTCACTTTGGGATCAACAGGCATTACCTGCTCAGCATTGATCTGTGCAAATAAGGAACATTGAGAAATGATCGCCAGGACAAGCAGCCAGGCCTTTGAAACCAACTTCATACCGTCAAGGATTTAGGGAAAGTAAATTTATTTGAAACGGGCGGGTTTCGGAAATAAAAGGCTGGCAAATCTTATTTAGAATCAAGAGCTCAAATAATGATAACTTTTGAGTAGCTGAATATTGTACATTTTCAGGCTTTTAACACCATCAGGCTGGATTAATTAGTCCAGAATTGTCTGACTTACTTGTCTTTCTCATTAAAGTTCTTCTCCGCCTCCTTCGCTTTCTCAAAATCCAGCACCACGCCATTAATGCAATATCTCAATCCAGTAGGAGGTGGTCCGTCATCGAATACATGCCCCAGGTGCGCCTTGCAGCGGCCACATTGCACCTCTGTGCGTTCCATACCAAGTGTATTATCGGGTGTATAGATGATACTCCCCTTGCTGATGGGTTCATAAAAGCTTGGCCATCCGCAACCACTTTCAAACTTTGTATCGCTTTTGAACAAAGGATTACCACAGGCGGCACAGTAATAGGTTCCTATGTCTTTCAGGTTCTCAAACTTACTGCTCCAGGGTCTCTCGGTTCCTTTCATACGTGCAACCTGGTAAACATCGGAAGGAAGGATCTTTTTCCATTCTTCTTCTGGTAGCACTACCTTGTTGCTATCTGTCTTCGAGTAAACAGTATTCTTTTTATTGTCCATGGCTGTAGTTTTAATGGTTGAATTATCCTGGGACCAGGAACATTGTTGCAATAATCCAATCTGGAGCACAAGTAGCAGGTATTTTATCGGCAACTTCATCATTGTATCTACAAAATTAACGTGGATTGGTTCGCAGCGGATTTATTGGGGATAACGATGTCTTTTCTTTAACATCTTAACCCCTGAAAGCCAGATCTGACCCGTTTAAAAGAGGGTAGAAAATATAGGCTGCGTACATTATATTTGTCCAACTCAGCAAGACTATAGTGCTTATGTTCAATCTAATACTTTTTGGCCCACCAGGCAGCGGTAAGGGAACGCAATCAGAGAAACTGGTGGAGCGTTACGGATTACTTCATCTTTCTACCGGTAACCTGTTGCGACAGGAAATTGCTGAGCAGACTGCCCTGGGACTGGAAGCAAAAAGGTTTATAGACAAAGGTCAGCTGGTGCCCGATGAGGTGGTGATAGGCATGGTAGATTCTTATTTTGATGCTCACAAAAATGCCAGGGGCTTTTTATTCGATGGATTCCCCCGAACAGTAGCCCAGGCTGTGGCGCTCGATAAATTGCTGGAAGCAAAGAATACAGGGATCACTGCTGTTATTGCACTGGATGTGACCGAAGAGGAGTTGATCAAAAGATTATTGAACCGGGGCAAGACCTCCGGCCGCAGCGATGATACAGATGAGCAGGTGATAAGAAAAAGATTTAGCGTCTATAACAGTGAGACATCCCCCGTAGCGGAACATTATCGCAAGAATAATAAGTTTCATGCTGTGAAAGGGGAAGGAACCGTGGAAGATATCTTTGCCGGGCTTTGCCATGCAATCGATCAAAAAATGAACGACCGGGTGAATTGATCACCTATTGCTATGACCATAGAAAAAGAAAATTTCCTTCGCACACAACTGGTATCTTATTTGAAAAGACTGGATCCAGGAACTACACCTTTATGGGGTAAAATGAATGTGCAGCAAATGATCGAGCATTTTGCAGGTGATGCACTACCAATTGCCAGCGGAAAGATAAAACTGGACCTGGTTACTCCCCCCGATTCACTGGAAAGAATGCGCAATTTCATGCTCAGCGAAAAACCATTCAAGGAAAACACTTACAACCCCTTGCTAACTCCTGAGCCGCCGCCTTTGCGTTTCCATACGGTGGAAGCAGCTATAGGTTCACTCCACGAAGAGCTCATTTATTTTTTTAAAGTATTTGAGGAGCAACCAGGGCTCATCACCCGCAATCCTTTTTTTGGCGACCTCAATTTTGAACAAAATGTTCAGTTACTTCACAAACATGCCATTCATCATCTGAGGCAATTTGGGGTAATGGTCCTTGAATAAGGATCTAACTATTATTTCCGGAGTATGGAATCAGCCTTTTGCACGCTTTCAAGGATCAGGCCCTTGATCCTGCCGATCTTGCTTTTCTCATCGGTCAGATAACGAACCCTTTCCTGCATGTTGTTTAAAGCAGAATCCATATTGAAATTTTCCATCCAATGGTCCATCTCCATGATCGCTGTATTCAGATCTGCAGCGACATTTTTTAAATTCTGTTCATAAGGGGCTGCTTCCTGTCTTGCCTTTGCAGGAAGTTTGGCAATAGAATCCAGGGCGGCATTTACCTGCAGTTGCAATCCTTTCATTTTTCCATATTTTCCCATTCCCACATCGTGCCCACTTTCCACAGAATCCATCAGTATTTCTGCTTCAGTTTTAGTGCCGGGTTTTTTCCCTTCTTCTTTTTTAGAGTTGCAGGCAGCGATTACCAGGAATATTCCGCCGAACAGGATCATTCTTTTCATAACATTTTATTTATCATGATGGTCTTCCTTTTCGCATTTCTCAACGATCTGGTGAAACAAATCATGCAGTTTGGATAATTTTTCTTTCAAAACTGCGTCAGTGGCATTTGACTTAACGAGGTCATTGATCTCTTTTGCCCCTTTTACAAGATCCTTCAGGTTCTTCTTAACTGCATTCTTATCAAAACCTTCAGGAGCGGTGGAATTCATCCATTCCGTAGCCCTGTCCAGCATTTCCTTGCTTCTTGTTCTTATGGGTTCCAGTTTACCTTCTTCAGAAGGATGAAATGTCTTGCTCATTATGTCGTGAAAAGCGTCGAGTTCCTTCCATTTCTTGTCCTGCGCGCTGACACTAATAATAGTCGCCATAAATACAAGGATAGAGAACAGGCTATTTTTCATGATGTACTTGTTTTTTACAAAGATAAAGGCCGCTCTTCCTGCCAAAATGATTTATGAATTGTTTTTTTCTTTTTCGGGTAATTTCGCTGAGCGAAGAATGTTCTTTTCTTTTAACGATGAAGTCTATGAATAAGATAGAAAATTATGCAGCCGGGAAATGGATACAGGGAGATGGAGAGGGGCAACAACTATATAACGCGGTAAGCGGTGAGGCATTTGCACAAGCAACATCTAAGGGGTTGGATTTTAAGGCCATGCTTGATCACGCAAGAAAGATCGGGAACCCGGCATTGCGTAAAATGACCTTTCACCAGCGAGGGAATATGCTGAAGGCGCTTGCCCTTCATTTAAGAAAACACCTTGATCAATTCTATAAAATAAGCTATGTCACCGGGGCTACTAAAGCAGATAGCTGGGTAGATATTGAGGGTGGTATTGGAAATCTTTTTGCCAACGCATCGTTGCGAAGAAAATTCCCGGATGATGTTATTTGCATCGACGGAGAAAGTCATAGTCTCAGTAGACATAATACTTTCATGGGGACGCATATACTTGTTCCTAAAGAAGGCGTTGCAGTTCATATCAATGCCTTTAATTTCCCTGTATGGGGTATGCTGGAGAAGATCGCTGTGAATTTATTAGCAGGTATGCCCGCTATTGTGAAACCTGCAACAATAACCTCTTATCTAACGGAAGCGGTAGTAAAAGAGATCATTCGCAGCAAGATCCTCCCGGAAGGTGCCCTTCAACTGATATGCGGTTCAACCGGTGACCTGCTGGACCATCTCGAATCGCAGGATGTTGTCACTTTTACAGGAAGTGCCACCACGGGCCATATGTTGAAGCAAACAGGATCTATTCTTGCCAACAATGTTCCATTTAATATGGAAGCCGATAGTTTGAATTGTATCGTGCTGGGAATGGCAGTTAAGCAGGGAGACCCGGAGTGGGATATTTTCATAAAAGAAGTGCGCAGGGAAATGACACTAAAGGCCGGGCAGCGATGTACTGGTATCCGGAGAATATTTGTACCTGAAAACCGATTGGAAGAGGTATGGAAAGCGATCAGCCAATCTTTATCCCAAACCGTGATAGGCAATCCTCTCAACGAAAAAGTAAGGATGGGATCATTGGCAGGAAATAGCCAGCGTGATGAAGTTAGAAACCAAGTGCAAAAATTATTGGCCAGTTCACAAATAGTATACGGTTCTCTTGACAGTGTGGAAGTTCTGGATGCTGATGCTGAAAAAGGCGCATTCATGTCGCCGATATTGTTAATGAATGAAAGACCGTTTGAAGCTAAGGCGGCACACGAGGTGGAAGCATTTGGACCCGTAAGCACGATCATGCCATACAAAAATGAAGAGGAGGCGATCCAGCTAAGTAAAATGGGAAAGGGCTCCCTGGTTACGACGATCGTTTCTGCAGACTATAAAGAAGCTAGAAACTATGTTATCGGAGCGGCTCCACATCATGGAAGAATATTGGTGTTAAATAATGAATGCGCCAAAGAAAATACTGGTCATGGATCCCCACTTCCATTATTGGTTCATGGAGGTCCTGGAAGAGCTGGCGGAGGAGAAGAGATGGGAGGTATAAGAGGCGTAAGGCACTATTTACAGCGAACTGCCATACAGGGGTCGCCCACAACTCTTACTGCGATCACCAATGTTTACCAGATCCATGCGCAGGGAAAGGATCCTGGGAAACATCCTTTCAAAAAATATTTTGAAGAATTGGCGATAGGTGACCAGATCATAACAGATAAACGCGTGATCACCAGCGAGGATATTGACAGGTTTGCTGACCTTAGCGGGGATCATTTTTACGCACATATAAGGACAACTGATTTTTCTGGAACCATGTTCGAACGGCAGGTAGCTCATGGTTATTTTATAATGAGTATTGCTGCAGGACTTTTTGTTGACAGCTATGAATTAAATCCAGTGCTTTTAAATTACGGGATCGATGAATTACGGTTTACCAAACCTGTTTACCCGGGCGCTGAGATCCATATCCGGTTTACATGTAAAGAAAAGCTACCCAGTGATAAAAGGATAATTGAAAAGCCGGAAGATTTTAAAAGAGGGGATGATATTGCTAAAGGCATCGTGAAGTGGCTGGTAGAAATGATAGATGAAACAGGGGAAGTTACCGGTGTAGCCACGATCCTGACTATGGTTAAGAAAAAAGATCAATCCTAAAACATATTTATGGCAGAAGCATATGTACGGACCAGCCTTGAAAAAGGGATCAGTTCAATAGAATTTTTTCATCCCCAAAGCAACTCTTTGCCCGCGCAACTATTGGAAGAATTGGCTAATTCCATAATTGCTGCGGGAAAGGATCCAAAAACCAATGTTATTATCCTTCGTTCCGGGGGAGAAAAAGCTTTTTGTGCTGGCGCGTCATTTGATGAATTAATCGCTATAAAAGATAAAGAGGAGGGGCTACAGTTCTTCAGCGGTTTCGCGAAAGTGATCAATGCCATGCGTGTCTGCCCAAAATTCATAATTACCAGGATACAGGGAAAATGTGTTGGAGGTGGGGTTGGAGTAGCAGCTGCGGCAGATTATGCCATTGCCACCGAGAAAGCCGATATTAAATTAAGTGAGCTTGCTGTTGGGATCGGACCATTTGTAGTGGGACCTGCAGTGGAAAGAAAAATGGGAACGGCCGCTTTTACACAATTGGCTATCGATGCTTCCAACTGGCGTTCCGCCGAATGGGCTTCCGTAAAAGGATTATATGCTGAAGTATATGAGTCGATAGAGGAGGTTGACGAGGCCATTAATAAATTGGTTACTACACTTTCCCAGTCAAGCCCTGAAGCTATGGCTGCGATCAAAACGATATGCTGGAAGGGGACCGATGACTGGGATAAACTGCTATTGGAGAGAGCAGCCATCAGCGGCAGGTTAGTTTTAAGTGAATTTACCCGCACAGCGATCCAGAAGTTCAAGAAGGGATGATGCAACTATTTCACGAAAAGAATTTTCATCTGCTGTGCCGTCAACTGGCAAAAAAAGATAAACATTTGTCCGCTATCATAAAGGAACATGGGTTGCCTCCCATGTGGACAAGGCCAGCGCGATTTCAAACACTCATCCTTACCATCCTTGAACAACAGGTCTCTCTTGCTTCAGCTTATGCCGCCTTCAGGAAATTAAAACAAAAAATAGGTTATGTAACTCCGTCAAAGATCCTGTCTTTGAGTGATGAAGAACTCCGGGCCTGTTATTTTAGCAGGCAGAAAATAATTTATGCCCGTGAATTAGCGAACGCGATCCTGAATAAGCAATTAAAACTATCTAAACTGCATGGTCTCCCGGATGAAGCTGTAAGAAATGAATTAAAAAAGATCAAAGGTATCGGCGACTGGACAGTCGATGTATACCTGATGCATGCTTTAAGGCGAACGGATCTTTTTCCGTTGGGAGATATAGCCCTTGTGAACAGCCTTAAATTCATAAAAGTGCTTCCTGCTGACACAACTAAGGAACAACTCCTGGCCATTGCTGAACCATGGCGTCCATTCCGAACGATCGCCGCAATGATCTTATGGCATGCCTATATAAAAAGAAAAAAGATCGTATTACAGGATTAGATATTCAATCCTCCGCACACACTGATCGTTTGCCCCGTGATATAAGAACCCCAATCAGAGGCAAGAAAAAGTGCAGTATTGGCGATATCTTCAGTGGTGGCAAACTTTCCTAAAGGAATACTTGCTCTATATTTATCAGCCGCCTCGCCTTCTTTGAGGTAGCTTGTCATATCGGTTTCCACAAAACCAGGGGCGATAGCATTACAGCGAATATTACGGCTCCCTAATTCCTTTGCCACACTTTTTGTAAAGCCTATTATGCCTGCCTTGCTGGCTGCATAGCTGCTTTGGCCTGCGTTGCCTATCTCCCCTATGATCGAGCTCATATTGATGATCACACCGTTTCTTGATTTCATCATCGGCCTGATCACCTGTTTGGTCATGTAGAAAACGCTGTTGAGATTTACCTGGATCACATCATTCCACTGGTCGGTGCTCATACGCATAAGCAGGTTATCCTTTGATATTCCGGCATTGTTCACTAAAATATCAACGGTGCCAAATTCCTTGATCACATCATTTACCAGTGATTCACACTGGGAAATATCACCTGCATTACTTTGAAATGCTTTGGCCTTTACGCCCATTGCTGTCAATTTTTCTTCCAATGCCTTTGCTTTTTCCTGGCTGGAATCACTAACATAGGTAAAGGCAACATTGGCTCCCTGTTCTGCAAACTTCAGGGCAATGCCTTCTCCAATACCACGGGCAGCTCCGGTTACGATAGCAACTTTATCCTTCAATAATTTCATGAATGATCTTTATTTATTGTTCGCAAAAGTAGCATTATCCAATTGTAAAATCTCCTCCAGCTGTTTTCTGTCATTGCTCAGCCGGGGTACTTTATGCTGACCACCCAATTTTCCTTTGCTGTGAAGCCATTCATTGAACAGGCCTTTTCTCACAGCGTGAATTATAGGCAACCGGAGAGCGATATCCTTATATCGCTTGGCCTCATAATCACTATTGATCGTTTTAAGTGCTTTATCCAATTCTTCAGCAAACAGGTAGAGGTTACCGGGTGGGTTTTCAAACTCTATCAGCCATTCGTGGGCACCGTTGGAGCTTTCTGAAAAATAAACGGGCGCAGCCGTATAATCATTTACCACCATTCCTGTTTTCTCCCCGGCGATCGCGATGGCCTTGTCTGTATTGTCCACGATCACTTCTTCTCCAAAAGTATTGATATAGTGTTTTAACCTTCCCGACACACGAATGCGAAAGGGACGGAGAGAAGTAAACTGGATCGTATCTCCAAGAAGGTAACGCCACAAGCCACCGTTGGTACTGATAATAGGGGCGTAATTCTTGCCAATCTCCACATCCTTAAGGCCAAGTGTCAGCGGATCTTTTTTTCCATGTTCACTAACAGGCATGAATTCAAAGAATATCCCATGATCGGTGAAGAGCAGCATGCCATCATCTCCGGGGTTTTCCTGGGCTGCAAAGAATCCCTCGCTGGCATTATACATCTCCAGGTAATTGATCTCCTTACCGATCAGTTTCTGGAATTGATCTATATATGGAGTGAAGGATACCCCGCCGTGCATGTACAATTCCAGGGAGGGCCATACTTCCTCCATTGTTTTTTTACCAGTGATCGCCAATATCCTTTTGAAAAGGACAAGGGTCCAGGTAGGTACACCCGAAACCGAGGTTACATTTTCCCTGATGGTACGCTGGGCCAGCATTTCGATCTTGCTCTCCCATTCATCCATGAGTGCAATGCTAAGATCAGGTGTTCGCAACCAGTGTCCCCAGAATGGTGTGTTCTGCAATAGTACTGCACTGAGATCACCGTATTGGGCTTCGGCGTTCATAGGATTTATGTTATGACTTCCGCCGATGACTAGACCTTTTCCAGTTAGTAATTGCGAATCGGGGTGAGAATTGTAATAAAGGGAAAGAACATCCTTGCTTCCCTTGAAATGGCAATCTTCCAGGCTTTCCTCACTGATCGGGATGAATTTGCTTTTTTCGCTTGTGGTGCCGCTGCTTTTGGCGAACCATTGAACGGGTGTATTCCATAACAGGTTTTGTTCACCATGCATGGTTCTTTCGATATAAGGTTTAAGATCGTCGTACTCACTTACGGGAACAGCAGCTTTATAGTCCCTTACGTTAAAAAGATTGGAGAAATTATATTTCCGGCCAAACTCAGTGTACTGCGCAGAGGTTACGAGGTCCTGCAATA
>Ga0157370_10005550_pt1 | contig 14143 bp, 11 predicted proteins | sample C35metaG_FD_113463 | JGI IMG/M metagenome (GOLD analysis project Ga0157370, IMG submission 113463) | Corn rhizosphere microbial communities from Kellogg Biological Station, Michigan, USA - C3-5 metaG | ecosystem: Host-associated > Plants > Roots > Rhizosphere > Soil | place: USA: Michigan...
CAGTGATCTTTCGATCGACCTGGGCACTGCCAATACCCTGATTTATGTTCGCGAACGCGGCATCGTGCTGAACGAGCCATCCGTGGTCGCCATCCGTACCCACGGCAACCAGAAGAGTGTCGTGGCAGTCGGAACCGAGGCCAAGCGCATGCTCGGCCGTACCCCCGGCAACATCGCAGCCATTCGCCCCATGAAAGACGGCGTGATCGCCGACTTCAGCGTCTGCGAAAAAATGCTGCAGTACTTCATCAATAAAGTGCACGAAAACAGCTTCCTGCAGCCCAGCCCTCGCGTGCTGATCTGCGTACCGTGCAAATCCACCCAAGTTGAACGTCGCGCCATTCGTGAATCGGCCCTCGGTGCCGGTGCCCGTGAAGTGTTTCTGATTGAAGAGCCGATGGCCGCTGCCATTGGTGCCGGTCTGCCGGTAGAAGAAGCACGCGGTTCCATGGTGGTGGACATCGGTGGTGGTACCACTGAAATCGCCCTGATCTCCCTCAACGGTGTGGTGTATGCCGAATCCGTGCGTGTGGGCGGCGACCGTTTCGACGAAGCGATCATCACCTACGTGCGCCGTAACTACGGCAGCCTCATTGGTGAATCCACCGCCGAGCGCATCAAGCAGGAAATCGGTACCGCCTACGCGGGCGGCGAATTGCGCGAAGTGGATGTACGTGGCCGTAACCTGGCCGAAGGCGTGCCGCGCAGCTTCACCCTGAACTCCAACGAAGTGCTCGAAGCGTTGCAAGAGTCGCTGGCCACCATCGTGCAAGCGGTGAAAAGCGCCCTCGAGCAATCGCCGCCGGAACTGGCTTCCGACATCGCCGAGCGCGGTCTGGTATTGACCGGTGGTGGCGCCTTGCTGCGTGACCTCGACAAGCTGCTGGCTCAGGAAACTGGCCTGCCGGTGATCGTTGCCGAAGACCCGCTGACCTGCGTAGCTCGCGGCGGCGGCAAGGCCCTCGAGATGATGGATCGTCACACCATGGATCTGCTTTCCAGCGAATGAGTCCCAGGCCTTGGGAAAACTACTGCGCTCGGTTACGCCGCGTTAAAAACAGTTTCACAATGCTCATTGGCTACAGCCAACTCCGCTTGTTCATCTGTTTTCGCCTCGCGTACCCTTCGCTCGCTACGTTTTCACAAGCCCTGAACATTAAAAAAGCATGGCTGTTGGGCCCACTCCGGTGGGCTCATTGCATTTAAGTCGGTCACTGCCGTTACACTTCGCGCTTCAGAATCCACGCCCACCAGCCAGCGATGCGGACCGTATGAATATTCACTTCAGCGTCGGAGCAATCAGCCATTAAGCCGCTCTTTGCCAAAGGACCGTCATTGGGTGTGCGCCTGCTGGTGCTGGTTGTGCTGTCGGCCACGCTGATGGTGGTCGATGCCCGTTTCGAATCCCTCAAGCCCATGCGCAGCCAGCTCGGTCTGGTGCTGACGCCGTTCTATTGGCTGGCGGATTTCCCCGTGCGTATGTGGGATGGCGCCACCGCGCAATTCACCAGCCGTAGCGAGTTGCTCGGCGAAAACGAAAAACTCAAAGCCGAAGCGCTGTTGATGCAGCGTCGCCTGCAAAAGCTGGCCGCGCTCACCGAACAGAACGTGCGCCTGCGCGAATTGCTCAATTCGTCGTCCCTGGTGGATGAGAAAGTTTTGGTGGGCGAGCTGATTGGCGTCGACCCCAACCCCTTCACCCATCGCATCTTGATTGATAAAGGCGGCAAAGATGGCGTGTTCCTCGGCCAGCCGGTGCTCGATGCGCGGGGCCTGATGGGCCAGGTGGTTGAAGTGATGCCGTACACCTCCCGCGTGTTGCTGCTCACCGACATCACCCACAGCATTCCCGTGCAGGTGAACCGCAATGGCCTGCGCGCCATTGCCAGTGGCACCGGCAACCCGGAACGCCTGGAGCTGCGCCATGTCGCCGACACGGCAGACATTAAGGAAGGCGATCTGCTGGTGAGTTCCGGTCTGGGCCAGCGCTTCCCAGCCGGCTACCCAGTGGCCGTGGTCAAAGAAGTGGTGCACGACTCTGGCCAGCCCTTCGCCATTGTTCGTGCTGTTCCCACTGCCGCGCTGAACCGCAGCCGTTATGTGCTGCTGGTGTTTACCGACACCCGCACCCCGGAACAGCGCGCCACGGATTCGGCCGAAGCGCAAGAAAAGGTTGATCGCCAGGCTGAACAGAAAGCCGCTGAGGCCCTGCAAAATGAAGGCGCCGGCTCCGCGCCAGCGCCCGTTGCCACGCCTGCCCCCGCTGGCGCAGATGCTCCAAGCCCGGCGCCGACGGCGCCTGCCAAACCAGCGACTACGCCGGCCAAACCTGCCGCCACACCGGCCAAGCCCGCCACTCAGGGAGAGCGTCGATGATTGGTCTGCGTCCACGTAATGGCTGGGTGATCTGGTTCAGCCTCGGTCTGGCGCTGCTGCTCAGCGTCGCGCCTTTGCCAGATTTCATGGAAGTGGGCCGTCCGCTGTGGCCCGCCTTGATCCTCACGTATTGGGTGTTGGCCCTGCCGCACCGCGTGGGCATGACCACCGCGTGGTTGCTCGGGCTAGGCGTCGACGTGTTGTATGGCACATTGCTCGGCCAGAACGCGCTGATCCTCACCCTAGTGACCTTCCTTGTGCTCAACCTGCATCAGCGCCTGCGCATGTTCCCCATGTGGCAACAAAGCCTGGTGCTGCTGGTGGTGTTTGGCTTGGCCCAACTGGTGCAGTTGTGGCTCAATGCGTTGACCGGCAACCGGCCGCCCACCTTGGCTTTTGTGCTGCCCGCGCTGGTCAGCGCGCTGCTCTGGCCGTGGGTGTCGGTGGCCTTGCGCGGTGTGCATCAGCGTTTGAACGTCAACTAAGCGGGGCAAGGCCTAGGCCTGCCTCTGTACTGCTCGACAGGGAGAGGTCTGCATGGCCACGCTTTACCTGGCCTCCGGGTCTCCACGCCGGCGCGAACTGCTGACGCAGATCGGCGTAGGCTTTTCCATTCTTGCTGCCCCCATCGACGAAAGCGTCCAGCCTGGCGAGTCGGCCGAGCACTATGTGCAACGTCTGGCGCTGGCCAAGGCGGCTTCCGGTTTGGCAACATTGCCCGCCACCTCCGGTGCCGTCGTGCTCGGTGCCGACACCGCTGTCGTCGTCGATGGCCACATTCTAGGCAAGCCCGCCGACCAGGCCGATGCCCTGGCCATGCTGCAATTACTCTCCGGCCGCGAACACCAAGTGATGACCGCCGTCGCCCTGGCGAATGGCCAGCGCAGCGAAGTGCGGTTAGTCAGCAGCGACGTCAGTTTCCGTTCCATTTCCACCGCTGAAGCAACCACCTATTGGGCCAGCGGCGAGCCGCAGGACAAAGCGGGCGGCTACGCTATTCAAGGCCTGGCCGCCGTGTTTGTCAGCGGCATGCGTGGCAGCTATTCGGCCGTGGTCGGCCTGCCACTGTGTGAAACCGCCGCCTTACTCGCCGAATTCGGTATTCCCTGCTGGCAGGCCATGAGCGAGAGCCGTCATGAGTGAAGAAATTCTGATCAACATCACGCCCATGGAATCCCGTGTGGCGGTGGTGGAAAACGGTGTGTTGCAGGAAGTGCATGTCGAGCGCACCCAGCGCCGTGGCATTGTTGGCAACATCTATAAAGGCAAAGTGGTGCGCGTGTTGCCGGGTATGCAGGCGGCCTTCGTCGACATCGGCCTGGAGCGCGCGGCGTTTATTCACGCCTCGGAAATTTCCACCCGCGAAGGTGCGGCCGTGGAAAGCATCAGCGCGTTGGTGCACGAAGGGCAGAGCCTCACCGTGCAGGTGACCAAAGACCCCATCGGCAGCAAAGGCGCGCGCCTGACCACGCAGCTGTCGATTCCTTCGCGCTACCTGGTGTACATGCCGCGTACGAGCCACGTTGGTATTTCGTTGCGCATCGAAGATGAAGTGGAGCGCGAACGCCTGAAGAAAGTCGTGGCCGACTGCATCGCCGCTGAGGGCATCGAAGAGGCTGGCGGCTTCATCTTGCGCACCGCCGCCGACGGCGCGGGGGCTGATGAAATCGTTGCCGATATTCGCTACCTGCGCCGCCTCTGGAGCCAGATCGCCACACAAATGAAAACCGCGCCTACGCCTTCGGTGATTTACGAAGACCTCAGCCTGGCGCTGCGCACCCTGCGCGACTTGGTGAGTTTGCGTACCGAGAAGTTGCGCGTCGATTCGCGGGAAACCTTCCAGAAAGTTACCCAGTTCGTTGACGAGCTAATGCCCGAAGTGGCCGACCGTATCGAGCATTACCCCGGCGAGCGGCCGATCTTCGACCTTTACGGCGTTGAAGACGAGATTCAGAAAGCGCTGGAACGCAAGGTGCCGTTGAAGTCGGGCGGCTACCTGATCATCGACCCAGCCGAGGCGATGAGCACCATTGATGTGAACACCGGCGCCTTTGTCGGCCATCGCACGTTGGAAGAGACCATCTTCAAAACCAACCTGGAAGCGGCCACCGCCATCGCCCGGCAACTGCGGCTGCGCAACCTGGGCGGCATCATCATCATCGACTTCATCGACATGGAAGACGAAGAACACCAGCGCCAGGTACTGCGCACGCTCGAAAAGCAGCTGGAACGCGATCACGCGAAAACCAACATCATCGGCATCACCGAGCTGGGCCTGGTGCAGATGACCCGCAAGCGCACCCGGGAAAGCCTCGAACAGATTCTGTGCGAGCCGTGCGTCAGCTGTCAGGGGCGCGGCAAATTGAAAACCCCGGAAACCATCTGCTACGAAATCTTCCGCGAGATTCTGCGCGAGGCCCGTGCCTACCAGGCCGAAAGCTATCGCGTGCTGGCCAACCAGAAAGTGGTCGACCGCCTGTTGGACGAGGAATCGGGTAATGTGGCCGACCTCGAGAGCTTTATCGGCCGCACCATCAAATTTCAGGTCGAGAGCATGTATTCGCAGGAACAATACGACGTGGTTCTACTCTGACACCTCTCCCGACCTTAACCGACGCCGCGTTTAGCCGCGGCCCGGCAATGTCGACCCGGCCGAACAATAAAAGGAAAGCCGCCTGACCATGCAGCGCCTTGCCCGCCTGATTGCTACCCTGACGCGCTGGGGCCTGTACCTCTGCGCGACGGGCCTGATCGTGGCAGCGCTGTATGTGAGCATCGGCCGCATGCTGGTGCCGATGGTGGCCGACTACCGCCTGCAAGCCGAAGACCGCCTGCGCGAAGCCGTCGGGCTGCCGGTCACCATTGGCAGCCTGGAAGGCAGTTGGCGCGGTTTGGCCCCGCTGCTGGTGGCGCATGACGTGCAGGTGGGCGAGGGCGCCAGCGCGCTGCGCCTCGATCAGGTTCGTGTGGTGCCCGCGCTGTGGGCCAGCGTTCAGGCTCAGCAGGTGCGCGTCGGCAGTCTGGAAGTCGATGGCTTGCAACTCAGTGCCGTGCAGGATGCCGACGGCAAATGGACGCTGGAAGGGCTGCCCAAGCGCGAGAACGATCCGCCATTGGACCCTGAACAACTGCTGCGCAACCTCAAACGGGTGCAACAGTTTTCCCTCTTCAATAGCCAGCTCACGCTGGAACCGCACGACAGCACGCCGCTAACCTTTACCTACATCAACCTCGACCTGATCACCGGCGCCAGCCGCCAGCGCCTCGATGGCCGCGTTACGTTGCCCGACGGCCAGCCGCTGAGCCTGAGCATCGATGCCCGCGTGAAGCCGAAAACCTGGCGCGAGGCGCAGGCGCAGGTTTACTTGAGCTTGCCGCAGAGCGATTGGGCGCGTTGGCTGCCGGCCGGTGTAACCCGTGACTGGCAGGTGGAGCGCTTTCAGGCGGGTGGCGAGTTCTGGCTGTCCTGGGCCGACGGTGCGGTGCAACGCGCCGTGGCCCGTCTGAATGCCCCAGAGCTGCGCGCCGCCTATGCCGAACGCAAGGCCGTGCAGATCAATGACTTGGCGGTTATGGCCTACATGAACCGCACCGAGCAGGGCTACAACGTGCTGCTCAACTCACTGGCCGCCACACTCGGCGAAACCCGCTGGGGCGAAGTGCAGGTGGGTTTGGTCTATCAAAGTGCCGCCGAAAACCGCCCGCAGCGCTGGCAGGTCAGCGCCGACCGGCTCGACCTGGCGCCGTTGACGCCCACCATCGAAGCCCTGGCGCCGCTGCCGGCAAAAGCCGCCGAGGTGCTGCACGGGCTGAAGCCGCAAGGTGCGTTGCGCAACCTGCAGTTGAGCATTACGCCCGAGGCGCCCAACCGCGACCAGCGCGTTGAGTTCGCCGCCAATCTTCAGCAAATCACCTTCAGTGCTTACGGCGGCGCGCCGGCTGCAGAGAACGTCACCGGCAGCATCAGCGGTGACCTCGGCCATGGCGAGCTGCGCATGGACACCGAGAATTTCGCCCTGCACCTAGATCACCTGTTTCCCAAACCCTGGCGTTACCAGAAAGCCAACGCGCGCCTGACCTGGACGCTCAACGCCGACGCCTTCACCCTGATTGCCCCGTACATGAAGCTGGTCGGCGACGAAGGCAAGTTGGCGGGCGACTTCCTGATTCGCCTGACCCTGGCGCCCGACACCGAAGACTACATGGACCTGCGCGTCGGGCTGCAGGAAGGCAACGCCCAATACGTCGAGAAATACCTGCCGACGCTGGTGCCCAGTTTCAGCCAGGATCTGGCCAAGTGGCTGACCACGGCGATCCACCGTGGCGCCATTGATGAAGGTTATTTCCAGTACCAGGGCTCGCTTAACAAAGGCGCCGACCCGACAGCCACCAGCATCAGTCTGTTCTTTAAGGTGCATGACACCGAACTGGCGTTTCAACCGGGTTGGCCTGTGCTGCACAACATCACCGGCGATGTGCTGATCGAAGACACCGGCGTTCGCGTTCGCGCCCCCAGCGGACAGATGCTCAACAGCACGGTTAGCAATGTGAACGTCGACGTACCGCACGTTGCCAAGGGCCAGCCGTCGCGCTTGCTGGTCACGGGTGATGTCGCCAGCAGCATGACCGACGCGCTGAAAATTCTGCAGGAAGCGCCCATCGGCACGGCTTCGATATTTGCAGGCTGGGGCGGTGAAGGCGATCTGAAAGCCAAGCTCAACCTCGATATTCCGCTGGGCCAGGGTCCGACCACGCGCGCGATTGTCGACTTCAGTGCCGACGGCGCCACGCTGAATATGGCAACGCCGAAGCTGGCGCTGAGTCAGGTGAAAGGCGATTTCCGCTACGACACGGCCACCGGCCTGAGCGCACCGGACATTCGCGCCCAGGTGTTCGGTCGGCCGGTTCGCGGCAAGGCCGTGGCGAGCAAAACAGTCGGCAAACCGTCGAGCCGCATCGAAGTGGCCGGGCAGGTGCCGGTGAAAACCCTCACCGATTGGTCGGGCATCACCCGGCCGCTGCCCGTCTCCGGCGAATTGCCGTTGCAGCTGGCGGTGGTGCTGGACGGCGACAACAGCTTGTTGCAGGTGAACTCGACGCTTAAAGGCGTGGCTATTGATTTGCCGGCGCCCTTGGGCAAAGCGGCAGCGGATGAGCGCCCGAGCCAATGGCGCATGAGTCTGCAGGGGGCCGAGCGCGGCTATGCGCTGACGTACGCCAACCTCGCCAGTCTCGCTGCCAGCGCACCGGCCAGCGGCTTCAGCGACGGTCGCGCCGAGTTGCGCCTGGGCAGCGAGCCGGCTCGTGTGCCCAACGCCAAAGGTTTGCAGGTTAACGGCGACATCAGCGAACTGGACGCCACCGCCTGGCAAGACGTCGCCAAGCGCTACGCCGGCGACCAGGCCGCCAGCGCCAAGCAATTCTTCAACAGTGCCGACCTGCACATCGGCGCCTTTCATGGCCTGGGCGCAGACATCGACAACCTCAACGTCAAGATGACCCGTATCGCCAGTGGCTGGAACGTGGGCTTGAGCAGCGACCGCGTCAGTGGCGTGGTGGGCTTGCCCGACGCCGACGGTGCGCCTATCGATATACAGCTCAAGCACCTGCGTTTCCCCGCGGCGCAACCGCCTCAGCCCGCCGACCCAGCCGCGCCCGAGGTGGACGAACCGGACGCGCTGGCTGACGTCGACCCTCGGCAGATTCCGGCACTGAACTTGAACATCGAGCGCGTTTATCAAGGCGATGCGCTGCTCGGCGCGTGGTCGCTGAAAGCACGGCCGAATGCCAACGGCGTGGTGTTCAGCGACGTCAACATGGGCCTTAAAGGCTTGCAGCTGGAAGGCGACGTGGGCTGGGAAGGCGCGCCGGGCGCGACCAGCAGTTGGTTCAAAGGCCGAATTGGCGGCGGCAACCTATCGGATGTGCTGTTGGCCTGGAACTTCGCACCTACCGCCACCAGCCAGGATTTCCACATGGACATCGACGGCCGCTGGCCGGGATCGCCCGCCTGGATCAGCCTCAAACGATTTAGCGGCACGCTCGACCCCACGCTGCGCAAAGGCCAGTTCGTCGAAGCCCAAGGTTCGACGGCGGCGCTGCGGGTGTTTGGTCTGCTTAACTTCAACTCCATTGGCCGCCGCCTGCGCCTGGATTTCTCCGACCTGCTAGACAAAGGCCTGAGCTACGACCGGGTGAAAGGCTTGCTGGTCGCCACCAACGGCGTGTACGTGACCAAAGAGCCGATCACCCTGACCGGGCCGTCGAGCAACCTGGAAATGAACGGCACGCTGGACATGGCGAGCAACCAGGTGGATGCCAAACTGTTGGTGACCTTGCCGCTGACCAACAATCTGCCGCTGGCCGCGCTGATTGTCGGTGCGCCGGCCATTGGTGGCGCGCTGTTCGTGGCCGACAAGCTGCTGGGCAAACAAGTCGCCCGCTTCGCCAGCGTGCAGTACAGCGTGAAGGGCTCTTGGCAGGATCCGAAAATTGCCTTCGACAAGCCCTTCGAAAAACCTCGCTAACCTTAAGGGAGCGCCTATGTCCCTCGCGGTGATTCAAATGGTCAGCCAGGACGACGTGCTGGCCAACCTCGCCCAAGCTCGCCTGCTGTTGCAGCAAGCCGCCGAGCAGGGCGCGCAACTGGCGGTACTGCCGGAAAACTTTGCCGCCATGGGCCGCAGCGACCTCGCCACACTGGGACGCGCCGAAGCCCTTGGCGAAGGGCCGATACTGCCGTGGTTGAAACAGACCGCCCGCGACCTCAAGTTATGGATAGTGGCGGGCACCATGCCTTTGCCGCCGCAGGATCAGCCGGACGCCAAGTCCCACGCGTGCTCGTTGTTGATCAATGCGCACGGCGAGCAAGTCGCGCGATACGACAAGCTGCACCTGTTCGATGTGGACGTGGCTGACAGCCGTGGTCGTTACCGCGAGTCGGATGACTACGCGTTGGGCGGCAATGTGGTCGTCGCCGATACGCCCGTAGGACGCTTGGGCCTGACGGTCTGTTACGACCTGCGCTTCCCCGAGCTGTATGGCGCCTTGCGTGAGGCGGGTGCCGAGCTGATTACCGCGCCCGCAGCGTTCACCGCCGTGACGGGCGCCGCACATTGGCAAGTGCTGCTCAGGGCGCGAGCGATAGAAACGCAGTGCTACATCCTGGCCGCCGCACAGGGCGGTCTGCACCCGAAGGGGCGCGAAACATTCGGCCATGCGGCAATCATCGACCCCTGGGGTCGGGTGCTTGCCGAGCAGGCCCAAGGTGCGGCTGTGTTGCTGGCCGACCGCGATGCGGTTGAGCAGGCAGACATCCGTCAACGTATGCCGGTGCACACGCACCGCCGTTTTGCTGTGTCGTCGCTAAAGGCGCCGACCTAGAGGCTCACCAGAGCCTATGGAGTAACTAAATGAGCGACATGTTGCTGTCCGTGAGCGAGCACCTGCTGGGCCCTGGCGGTTTGAGCATTGAGCAACTGCCGGGCGTGCTCGGCGAGCTGGCCGGGCCGGGTATCGACGCGGCCGACCTGTACTTTCACGGCCAGGTTTCGGAAACCTGGGTGCTGGAAGATGGCATCGTCAAAGAAGGCAGTTTCAACCTCGATCAAGGCGTTGGTGTGCGCGCCCAATCCGGCGAGAAAACCGGCTTTGCCTACAGCAACGCCATCACCCCCGTGGCGTTGAGCGAGGCGGCCCGCGCTGCCCGTTCGATTGCCCGGGCCGGCCAGAATGGTCGGGTGCAGGCGTTTGTCAGTCCCGAGGTGGCGCGTCTGTATGCGCCGGAAAACCCGCTGGAAGTGCTGACCCGTGCGGAAAAGGTTGAGCTGCTCAAGCGCGTCGACGTCGCCACGCGTGCGCTTGATCCGCGCATCAAACAAGTGACCGTCAGCCTTGCCGGCGTGTGGGAGCGCATTCTGGTCGCTGCCGCCGATGGCAGCCTGGGCGCCGATATTCGTCCGCTGGTGCGCTTCAACGTCAGCGTTATCGTCGAGCAGAACGGCCGTCGCGAGCGCGGCGGGCAGGGCGGTGGTGGCCGCTCCGACTACCTGTATTTCCTCACCGAAGACCGCGCCATGGGCTATGCCCGCGAAGCGCTGCGCCAGGCGTTGGTGAACCTTGAAGCCATTCCCGCCCCGGCCGGCTCCATGCCGGTGGTGATGGGCGCGGGTTGGTCTGGCGTGCTGCTGCACGAAGCGGTTGGCCATGGCCTGGAAGGCGACTTCAACCGCAAAGGCAGCTCGGCCTACAGCGGCCGGATGGGCGAGAAAGTGGCGTCCAGCCTGTGCACCATCGTCGACGACGGCACCCTGTTTGGCCGCCGTGGTTCGTTGAGCATGGACGACGAAGGCACACCGACCCAATGCACCACCCTGATCGAAAACGGCGTGTTGAAGGGCTATATGCAAGACAAGCTCAACGCCCGCCTGATGGGCGTGGCCGCCACGGGGAACGGCCGCCGCGAAAGCTACGCGCACCTGCCGATGCCGCGCATGACCAACACCTACATGCTGGCCGGCGAAAGCGACCCGGAAGAAATTATTCGCTCGGTGAAGAAGGGCATCTACTGCGCCAACCTCGGCGGCGGCCAGGTCGACATCACCAGCGGCAAGTTCGTGTTCTCCACCAGCGAGGCCTACCTGATCGAAGACGGCAAAATCACCGCCCCGGTCAAAGGCGCCACGCTGATCGGCAACGGCCCGGAAGCCATGAGCAAGGTATCGATGGTCGGCAACGACCTGGAACTGGACAGCGGCGTGGGCACTTGCGGTAAAGACGGGCAGTCGGTGCCGGTCGGCGTGGGGCAGCCGACGTTGAAAATTGATTTGATTACCGTGGGCGGGACTGGGAGCTGATGCTCGACTGGGTCTTTCGCCTTGTCGGCGAGCTGCTGGTCGAAGTCATTTTCTACCACATCGGCCGCTGGACTTTGTTGCTGTTAACTGGAGGGCGTTACGACACCAGCAAGCGAGGAACCAATGAAGGCTTGGTAGAACTCCTCGGTGTCCTGATGTGCATATGTTTGGTTTTCGTGCCAATCCTGTTTGTCGGCACATGGGCCTAGGCTTAATCAGACCTTGTAGGAGCGGCTTTAGCCGCGATGCTGTTGATCTTAAAAGCATCGCGGCTGAAGCCGCTCCCACAGGGACTGCGGACTAGCGCAAACCGCGTTTGGTTTCGTCCAGGTCGCGGATGTATTTGAAGATTTTGCGCGTGGCGGCCGGGGCTTTGTTTTGTGCCGCTTCGTGTTGGGCCTGGCGGATCAGCTGACGCAAATGGGTGCGGTCGGCGTCCGGGTATTCGGCGACGAAGGCTTCGAGTACGTCGTCGGTGCCTGTGGCCAAGCGATCACGCCAGCGTTCCAGGTTGTGGAAGCGTTCGTTGTACTGCCGGGTCGAGGCATCGAGCTGGTCCAGCAGTACCAGAATTTCATCGACGTTCTGATCACGCATCAGCTTGCCGATGAATTGGATATGCCGTTTACGAGCGATGTTCGCCGTGTGTTTCGGCGCATCGGCCAGGGCGCGACGCAGGGCGTCGGTCAGTGGCAGTTTTTCGATAAGGGCGGGTTTGAGCGTGGTCAGGCGCTCGCCAAGGTCAACCAGCGCGTGCAGCTCGCGCTTTACTTGGCTTTTGCTCTTCTCTTCGGAGAAGTCGTCGGAATAGTCAGACATGGGGTCGATCCAGTTGGAAACGCCGCCATGATAACGAGTCGAAGGCCGCTTGTCCGGCCTGGCCAGGTGACTGGTCTCTGAACTGGAGTTGTAGGTTATGAGTGCAGCAGACGTAGTTGGGCCGCAGGCCCTGCCGCAATTGCAGGAGCAAGTGGCGCGAATTATCGCCGAGGCCAAAGCCCAGGGCGCCAGCGCCTGCGAAGTGGCCGTTTCGGTGGAGCAGGGCTTGTCGACTTCGGTGCGCCAGGGCGAGGTGGAAACCGTTGAGTTCAACCGCGACCAGGGCTTTGGCATCACCCTTTATCTAGGTCAGCGCAAAGGCTCGGCCAGCACCTCGGCCAGCGGCGACGCCGCCATTCGCGAAACCGTGGCGGCGGCGCTGGCCATCGCCAAACATGCCTCCGAAGATGACTGCTCCGGACTGGCCGATGCTGAGCTGATGGCGCGCGACTTGCCGGACCTCGACCTGTTTCATGCCTGGGACATTACCCCGGAACAGGCCATCGAGCGCGCCCTGGAATGTGAAGCGGCGGCGTTCGCCACCGATGCACGGATCAAAAACGCTGACGGCACCAGTTTGAACACCCACCGTGGCTGCCGCGTCTACGGCAACAGCCATGGTTTTGTTGGCGGCTATGCCAGCACGCGGCAGAGCCTGAGTTGCGTGATGATCGCCGAGGCCGATGGCCTGATGCAGCGCGATTATTGGTATGACGTGAGCCGGCGCGGTGAAGACTTGGCCGACGCGGCCAGCATTGGTCGTCGTGCCGCCGAGCGTGCGGTCAGCCGTCTTGGAGCCCGCCCGGTGCCGACGTGCGAGGTGCCGGTGCTGTTCGCGGCGGAGCTGGCCACCGGGTTATTCGGGCATTTTCTGTCGGCTGTGTCCGGCGGCAATCTTTACCGCAAGTCCTCGTTTCTTGAAGGCAGCCTGGGGCAGGTGCTGTTTCCTGAATGGCTCACTCTTGAAGAGCGCCCGCATATTCGTGGCGCGTTGGGCAGCGCCTCGTTTGATGGTGACGGGCTGGCGACCTACGCGAAGTCGTTTGTCGAAAACGGTGAGCTGCGTTCCTACATTCTCGGCACGTACTCAGGGCGCAAATTGGGCATGCCGAGCACCGCCAACTCGGGCGGCGTGCATAACCTGTTTGTCAGCCATGGCGATGAAAACCAGCAGGCGCTGATCAAGCGTATGGGGCGAGGCCTGCTCGTCACCGAGCTCATGGGCCAAGGGCTGAACATGGTCACCGGTGATTACTCGCGCGGTGCCGGCGGTTATTGGGTTGAGAACGGGGAAATTCAGTTTCCGGTGCAGGAGGTGACCATCGCGGGCAACCTGCGCGACATGTTCAAGCAAATCGTCGCGGTGGGTAACGATCTGGAGCTGCGCAGCAACGTGCGCACCGGTTCGGTATTGATCGAGAAGATGACAGTGGCCGGTAGCTGATGCCGGCCGGCGCACGCCTGTCGTGCGCCGCGCTTGCTTAAGCGCTGGGCGTTATTCGCCTTCGTCGAAGCGGTTGTTGATCAGCTCCACCAAGGCCGCTAAGGCTTCATCGCCTTGCTCACCGTCGGTGCTCAGGTGAATGTCGGTGCCTTTGCCGGCGGCCAGCATCATGACGGCCATGATGCTCTTGCCGTCCACACAGCTTTCCGGGCTGCGACCAATGCGAATCTGGCAGGGGAAACGTCCCGCAACGCCGACGAATTTGGCAGCGGCGCGTGCGTGCAGGCCGAGCTTGTTGATGATGGTGATTTCACAGGCAGGCATCGCTGCTTAAGTCCTTCTATAGAGTCCCGCGGTTCTAGAGATCGCGGTGACGAACCTGGATGTTTTTCAGGGTTTTCTTCAGTTCTTTCCCCAGCCGGTCCGCCAGGTATACCGAGCGATGATGACCGCCTGTGCAGCCAATGGCGACGGTGACGTACGAGCGGTTGCTGGCGGCAATGCGCGGCAGCCATTTATGCAAGTACGCGTAAATGTCGTCGTACATTTCCTGTACGTCCGGTTGTTCCTGCAAATAGTCCGACACCACCGGATCCAGGCCCGAATGCTCACGCAACTCAGGCTTCCAGTACGGGTTGGGCAGGCAGCG
>Ga0157370_10005551_pt1 | contig 14141 bp, 15 predicted proteins | sample C35metaG_FD_113463 | JGI IMG/M metagenome (GOLD analysis project Ga0157370, IMG submission 113463) | Corn rhizosphere microbial communities from Kellogg Biological Station, Michigan, USA - C3-5 metaG | ecosystem: Host-associated > Plants > Roots > Rhizosphere > Soil | place: USA: Michigan...
AAATGCTGCCCACGATTCAAGCCCGGATCGTGCCAAATTTTCACCGGATTCATGAAGAGTATTCCGGGCAGCTATGAGTATTTCAAATCCTTGGAAGGATCCAACTCGAAGTCCATGGTGAAAGATGAGGCTGTGGCAGGCTTCAAATACTTTTCGACCAGTTTCAAATGATAGGGGTCATCCAGAGTGGCTCTCAGTTTCTCAAGTGAATCGACTTCAATGGAAAAGAAAAACGACCATTGGGAATCCGGATCCAGGTTGCGGCCGGATTTCACGCTCAGAACTTCCGGGATTTTGAGCAGGAGGCTCCGGCTGGTTCTGACCAGTTCCTCAAGAGCTGCCGCATCCACCTCATCTTTGAGCTGGAAGTAAACGACGTGGTTGATCATTGCGTGGAGGCCTCAGGATTTCCAGTTCAAGGCACCTTTTTTCAGCGCGTAAACGTAAGCGAAAAAGAGGATGCCTGCGAAGCCGGCCATGCTCACCAAGGCGGTGGCACCATTTGCCAACAGATCGCGGAACTGGACTGCCCATGGATACATGAACACGACCTCAATGTCAAAAATGACGAACAACATCGCCACCAGATAGAACTTCACGGAAAAACGGGGGGCGCCTTCACCGATGGGCAGCATGCCGCATTCGTAGGCTGTATCCTTCACCTTGTTGCGCTTTGCGGACCGTCCCACAATCACGCTGAGAGCCAGAACCACGATTGCAAAGCCGATGGCGATGAGGATCTGAAGAAGGACGGGGAGATAATCTTGGGGCATAAGCTCTCGGTGACTTTCGTTTATTAAACGCGGTGTGCGGGGTATGGGTAGAAAAAAAACCCGCGCCTTTTCAGACGCGGGTTTTCAGGAATCGAAAACGATACCGGATCAGACTTCTTCGCGAGCTGCTTCTTGAGCGGCTGCGTAGGCGCTGGAGGCTTCGTGAACACGGGAAGTGCCCTTGTATTCCTTGCCGATTTTTTCGACGAGGCCGCGGGTCACGAGGTTTTGAAGTTTTTCATAGGCACGGAGGCGAAGCATTTCTTCACCACCGCTCACCGCGTTGCGGAGTTTGAGGTTCTCGAAAACACGCTCGAAGAGATCGTTGAATCCAAATACTTTCTTTTCGGCTAATACATTACAAAGTTCATCAGTAACATGGTCAGGAAGTCGACGTGAGAACCGGGTACGTTTCGTGGTGGTTGCCATAACGACACCATCATGGCACAAGACCGTTACAAAAGCGACTCAAAAAAACCAGATTGATCGAAAGGCGTCCTAGATAATTTGCAAGAATTAAGTATAGTGAAATTTAAAATTCTTCGCGGATGGTGGCTTGACAGGGGAAGAGTTTTCTCCACTGTGCGCATCCCGCTGCGTCGGAAACGTGGATGGGAACCCCAGATCTCATGAAAAAGGAAATTCATCCGAAATACAACCCGGTCATCTTCGTAGATATGACCACTGGCGCGCGTTTCATCACCCGCTCCACCAAGTCTTCCGAAAAGAAGGAAGTGATCGACGGCGTGGAATACAGCGTGATTTCCGCTGGTATCACTGCTGATTCCCATCCGTTCTTCACGGGTCAGAAGCAGTTCGTGGACACCGAAGGCCGCATCGACAAATTCCAAAAGCGTTTCGGCGCCGTCCGTCGCGTTGGGAAGCCGAAGGTTGGCTAATCTGCCAAAATTCCCAGATTTCATCAAAACGCCCGTCTGCCTCGTCGCAGTCGGGCGTTTTGTTTTGCGTAATGGCGCGCGCCCGTTTTTTCTCAGCCCGTGCTCGCGAAACGTATCATTCCTTGTCTTGATGTAACCGATGGCCGTGTGGTCAAAGGTGTGAATTTCGTCGATTTGATCGACGCTGGAGATCCCGTGGAAAGCGCTATCGCCTATAGCGAGCAGCAGGCAGATGAATTGGTATTTCTAGACATCACTGCATCTTCGGACAATCGCAGCACCATGGTGGATGTAGTGCGCCGCACCGCAGAGAAATGTTTCATTCCCCTCACGGTGGGTGGTGGCATCCGCAGTGTGGAGAATATGCGTGAAATGCTGATGGCGGGAGCGGACAAGGTGGGAATCAATACTTCTGCCGTGACGAATCCCGATCTGATTGATGCGGGAGCCAAGGCATTTGGCAGCCAGTGCATTGTCGTGGCGATCGATGCCAAAAAGGAAGGTCCGGGCAAATGGGGAGTTTATACTCATGGTGGGCGGAAAGCCACAGGACTGGATGCCGTGGAGTGGGCGAAGGAAGTCTGGCGCCGTGGTGCAGGGGAGATTCTCCTTACCAGCATGGATGCGGATGGGACCCAGGCCGGCTACGACATCGGGCTCACTGCCGCTGTTTCATCCGCAGTGGGCATCCCGGTCATTGCCAGTGGGGGGGCAGGGAATCTCGATCATATGGTGGATGTGCTGGATGCTGGAAAAGCGGATGCTGTTTTGGCCGCCAGTATTTTCCACTTTGGCAAATACACCGTCGGAGAAGCGAAACGCCACTTCGCCGAGCGGGGTGTGCCGGTGAGGCCGATCACGAAGTAATCAAAATCTAACTACTTTCCCAAGGTGGGTGCCAAGCAAGACGCACTCTATCAAAGCATCCTTGTGGATGGTCTGCATGGCTGAGCGGTACATTTCCATTTGTGGGGCGTGACGTTCTATCAAAGTGGCCAGGTTTTCGACGGCGTCTGTTTTAAAATCGAGGATCTCCACGCGCGTTACCTTGCCGACGGCATCCCGGTGCAGGTGCAGGCGATCCATGGTGCCGCTTAGCCACTTGCCGTCTACTACGGCATCAATGGGTTGCTCACGATAAAGCTCCACACTGCGGCCTGCTTTTTCAAACAGGCAGCGGATGGCTGGCTCTTTGATTAATTCTCCCATCTGGTGGGCGATGAAAGCGTTTGAAAACGTAGGTGAGTTTTCATCCAACCAGCCGATTTCTTCAAATGCTTCGTGGATGGAATCACCATATTCCATGCCAGCGGAAGATGGGGAATCAACCGGGGCTTTCGCCCGACTCGGTGTGATCTTACCCCTGCGGAGAACAGCAGGGAGTAGTGCAGGCAGGGAAGTTTCCAATTCCTTGGGAGTAAGAAGAGGCGTGCTTTGCCACCATCCACTGGAGCCAGATTGATAGATGATACCGGATTTTTCATCGCTCCCGATGGCACGGGCCAGCCAGTTGGCCAGTGAGGGCTTGGAGAAATCCTGTTTTTCGGGAGGTGCCTCCAGTAAAATATAGAGTCCTCGCTTGGCGCGGGTGAGCGCAACATAGAGGGTGCAGAAGGCTTCGTAACGCTGGTTCATTTCCCAACGTTCTTCCGCGGCTTTGATTTCCGGTAGAAGCTGGCGTGCCCATTTGGGCGGTGTTTGGCAAAGCCATCCCTCGCCTTCGGCGACTGTGAAATATTGGGCGGAGGGAATGGAATCGTTAGGGAGATCCGGGATGATGACGACATCGAAGCCGAGGCCCTTGGATTTATGAATGGTCATCACCTGCACCGCAGCAGCTCCAGGACTCTGGGAAACCTGTAGCCTTTCGATCCATGCGGCTGCTTCCTTTACGGTGGCTCCCCCTTGGGTATCCAGAGCTGCCAGGGCTGCGATGATGTCTCCGGCACGGCGTTTACCGAATTCGGATAGATCCAGCCACTTCATTTCCATCACTTCCTCCACCATTCCGGCAAAGCCGATATGGGCCGCTCTAGCGGTAAGCGCCTCCCACACCTGATACCAATGCTCGCCATGCTTTTCGCGAAGCAAATGGGCGAAGGGGGACATCTCCACAACCTTTTCAGCGAATTGATCTGCAGGGTCTGCCAGCCATTTCAGAAGATGTGAAAGCACGATGCCCACCGGATTGTCGTTCGCGGGTTCACGTCTGCCTTCCTCAATCACATCGAGGCCCGCTGCGCGTAAAAAGTCAGCCACTTCTCGCACCAGGATATTGCTGCGCACCAACACCCCGCAGGACAGGGCACGTTTCCCGATCTCCAGTTCCGTCAGTAACGCAGTAAGCCGTTCCAGCCGCTCCTCCCATGATCCCTCCACCACTTCCACGCGCGCCTCGCCCTGCTTTTCCGGCAGGGTGAGGGGATGGGCTGAAATGTGCTCTTGCCATTCCCAGCGGGCGGCGGATTTTCCAAATAATTCTGCCAGTGTCTCCTGGTCTTCAAAGACATGATTCACCAGTGCCAGCACTTCCGGCGAGGAGCGCCAGGATTCAGACATGGGTTCGATTTTCAGCCCGCCTCGGTAGCGTTCGGCAATTTCATCGAAAAGATTCACCTCCCCTCCCCGCCACGCGTAGATCGCCTGTTTCTTGTCACCCACCACGAACATCGAGCCCGTGCCCTCTCCGGCTGCCTCATCGATCAGCGGAAGAAGTCCCAACCAGTCTGCCCGGCTGGTATCCTGAAATTCGTCCAGCAGCCAGTGTTCGTAGCGGGCGTCCAACCGGAAATCCACAGCCTCCCGGCGCAGCCGCGCATCCTCGCTGGCTGCCCAGCTCCCCATGAGGAGCTTGACATCATCGAATCCCAACCGTCCGCGCCGACGAAGACGGGACTCGCACTCTACATCGTAAACGGCCACCACTTCCCTAACGGCGCGAGTGCGGACGATGGCGGCAGCCATTTCACAATGGGCTGCCAGATGGGCCATGTCCCGCAGTGCTTGGCCCGCAGGGCCGGGAATGATGAATTCCTTGTAAAAACGGATCTCCAGCGGCCCATCGGGATCTGCCGCTTTCTCCAGAATGCTGCTGAGTAGAGCAGATGCATTGCCCAGGCTGCCACTGCCGATGGTGTGTTGCTCCAAGGTATCGATGACCTTTTCCAGTGCGGCTTCCTGCCGTTTATCCGTGTAGGTGATACCGGAAAGGCCACGTCTCACCTTGGCCGCGAGGGCGCTTTTTTGCGCTTCCCACTCGTCCAGAGAGATTTCTGTTAAGGCGGAAGGTCCCCATTCCACCTCATGGGTGCGGCGATAATGGCCTTGCCATTCGCGAACAAAATCCCGCAATCCAGCACTTACACTCTGGCCTTCTTTTCCTAGGGAAGCCCGGCGGAATGCGTGGAAAAATTGCTCCTCCGTTTCCTGCGGTAGTGCCTCGCCTAACAGGTTTGCCAGTAGCTCATCCGCAATCGCTTCTGCCCGTGGGCCTTCCAGTAAATCGAATTTCCCACCCGTCAGTCCCAGCTCATATTGAAATCCCCGGACGACTTTGGAAAAGAAACTATCCATCGTGCCGAGTGTGAGTTTCGGAAGAGCGTGGACCACTTTGGCCAGCACTTCCGAGAAATCCGCCTCTGCATTGCTGATCGCCTTCCGAAGACTAGCGGCGGCTTTTTCATCACTGGCTGCTTCTGCCAGTTTGGTAAGAACAGAGTCGGTGAATTCTCCTGCGGCTTTTCGGGTAAAAGTGAGAGCGACAATCTTTTCCGGCTCGATTCCTCCAGCCACCAAACCGATCACCCGGTTGCCGAGTTGGAAAGTCTTCCCCGATCCTGCAGAGGCGAGAATGAGGAGGTTTCTCGAGAGGATATTCATGAAGTGCTTACCCTATCAGATGACCGCATTGGAGTTTCAAGGTTCCTGTTTCGCAGAGAAGTCGGTGTCCGCCTGCATCGCTGGTCCTTGATTGCCATCCTGCTTGTTATCCTGATAGGAGGAGGCGGACAGTCCTTTTTCCAAAGTGATGCCGGCGCCTTTGTTACGGGAAATTTCGTTTTTTGTGACATTCAGTGCGGAGGCGGCAGCCCGAACTGAAATACCTCCGAGATGATTGTCGCTCACGGTGTTGGCGGTGATTTTTCCAGATGCTCCACTGTCCACCACGATCCCAAATTCGTCATTCCCGATGACTTGATTGTTTTCCAGCAGGACTAGAGCGGAGGAATTATCCGCGTGGATGCCATTGCGGGTATTCATTTCGCAACGGCTACCGATGACGGTGAGTGAGGCCCCGTTCCAGCTTTCGATGCCGTGTTCGTAATTGTGGAGTGTCTCGGACTCACGGATTTCCAAGAAGCTGCCCTTGCCGATGGCAGCAGCGCCATTCCAGCCATTTTCAGAAAATCGGCTGCGGATGACAGTCGCCTTGCCGCCATCGATGACGACCAAGCCGTGGCCGCTGGCTTCCATGAAACGACAGTTGTCAAAGGCGGCATGGCTCCCCTGAACGAGAGCTGCGGAAAAGCGATCCTCACCGATGGCGAAGGTCTCATGGCGGAGGGTGATGCCGCTGATGCGGACGTTTTTCGCCTGAGGTTGCAGAGTCAGCGCACAGCCATCCAATGCCGGGCATTGAATGATGGTTTTGGTTGGGCCTGCGCCCTGGATTTCGATGCTGGTGGAAACGGTGAGTGGTCCTTTCCAAGTGCCTTCCCCCAGAATGATACGATCATTTTCATGCGCTCCAGCCAGAGCTTCCTCAGGGGTGGCAAAATCTCCCGGAATATGAATGGTCCGGCCATAAGTGGCCATTTTTTCCAATGCTGCGATCACCTCGGGGTTATTGGGCGCGAGTGATGTTGCCTCACGTAAATAATCCAGAGCCTGTTGATTGAAGCTTCCGTTATCCAATGCCTTGGCTTGTTGAAGAAGGGTCAGTGCACGTTCCTGGTCTGCGGCCTCTTTTTTCTCACCCGCCTGGATTTGTGCCTGGAGGGTTTGGATCACTTCATCTGCCGGATAAGCGGTAATCAATGGCTGGGCGGCTGCGGCGGCCGCTTTCCAATCACGGGCGTCCATGTGCTTGCGGACGATTTCCACCACGGCGTCCCGCTCATGAAGTACGCGGGCCGAAGAGATGCGTGTGAGAAGTTCTGCCGCCTCTTTTTCCGCAGGATATTTGGCCAGCACCTGGCGGGCGGCTGCTTCCGCCTCTGCCCATCGTGCGGCTTCCAACTCGGCCCGCGCCTGCCCCGTCCAGTAGCCGATGAATTGCTGCTGTTCCTCCACCATGCCCGCCTCGATGCTGCGACGCCCTTCTGCAATCAGGTGGGAAGATGGGGAAAGTCTTTCGATTTCATCATAAACCTTCGCGGCATCCGGCCAACGGCGGTTTTCGATAAGGCTGGCACCTTGGCGTTCCAGAAAAATAAGGCGTTCCGTGCGTGAATGCTCACTGGCTTCGTGATTCTGCCAAAAAATCCACCCACCACCAGTGAGTGCGCCCAGCAATAGAATGAGCCCTACTGCATTCGCCCACCTGCGGATTTTCTTTTCCGGCGGTTTTGCTGGAGTAGGTGGAGGCGTGACCACAAGGGGAACCGTGGGGGTCACTTTGGCCGCTTCAGGGACCGGAGGGGGGTCATCGGAATCGACTTTCTCAGCTGCTTTCGGCGGAGCAATCACAGCCCGTGGAGTGGGAGTAACAGAGGGAGGTGGAATGGGCACAAATGCCGGGGGGCCTTCCAGATGTTCACGGATCAAGGCAAGTGCCTGGTCAAATTCTTCCAATCCCTTTCTATACCGATCCGCCAAAGTAGGATTGGGTGAGGTATTTACCAGTTCCGCGATGCGCTCACGGGCATTCTCAAGCTCGTGCAAATGGGGACGGGTATTTTCATCCGGGTTTAAGCCGAGAATTTTTCGGGCGTCAGAAAGCGTCATCTTGGAAAAGGTGTAACATCCAGAAGAGGAAGAGGGAAGCGGGCAAAATGGGACGTCAGCCGATAAAACTTTGCACGATAGGCATCCGGCGGCCAATGCCAAAGGCTTTCGATGTCACACGCAACCCCGGAGCGGCCTGTTGGCGTTTCCATTCGTTCAGATCCACCCTCCGCTGAATCCATCGCACCGTGGCTTCCTCATACCCCCGGCTGATGATTTCATCGGCAGAAAGCTGGTACTCCACATACAGTTCCAGAATGCCATCCAGAATCTCGTAAGGGGGTAGTGTGTCCTGGTCCTTTTGGTCCGGCCGCAGCTCTGCACTGGGCGGCTTGTCGATGGTGTTCCACGGAATGATTTCCCGCTCACGGTTGATCCAGCGGGAGATTTCATAAACACGCATCTTCGGGAGATCGGAGATAACGGCCAGCCCGCCACACATATCACCATAGATGGTGCAGTAGCCTACGGAGAGTTCGCTTTTATTTCCGGTGGTAAGCAACAGATGGTTGTCCTTGTTGGACAGTGCCATCAACAGCAGCCCACGGATACGTGCCTGCATGTTTTCCTCCGTCACATCTTCCGGCCTGCCTTTAAATAACGGCGCCATGGTTTCCTTGATCGCCTCGAAGGCTGCGCGGATGGGCACTTCATCACAGCGGATTCCGAGATTCTTAGCGAGGGCCAGGGAATCATCCACACTTCCGCCGGAGGAATACGGGCTGGGCATGGTCAATCCATGGATGTTTTCAGGTCCCAGTGCATCCGCTGCGATGGCAGCAGTGAGTGCGGAATCGATCCCGCCGCTCAGGCCCAGACAGACGCTGGAAAAGCCGCTCTTGGTCGCATAGTCTTTCAATCCCAGTCTCAATGCCCGATAAAGCTGGGCGGGCTCGCAATCATCGTAAGGCGCATCTTTTTCCGCTCTGCCAAAAAGCTCCACCACTTGGGTGCATTCCTCAAATCCTGGAAACTGCGCCACAATTCCACCGTTCGCATCCGTAACGATGGAGTGGCCATCGAAGACGAGTTGGTCGTTCGCGCCGATGGAGTTGCAATAAACAACGGGAACCCGAGCATCCCGCGCAACGCTTCCAAGCATGCTGCGGCGGAGCGCGGGTTTTCCCAGATGAAAAGGGGAGGCGCTGAGATTCAGCAGAAGATCGATTCCCTGCTCCGTCAACTCCTGCACCGGATCCCGATCGTAAAGGGGGCGTTGCAGATAGTCTTCTGTCCAGATGTCTTCACAGATCGTGATGCCGATGCGGTGGCCCTTCCAGAGAATAGGCTCGGCTTTCTTTCCCGGCTCGAAGTAACGGCTTTCGTCGAAGACATCATACGTCGGGAGCAATGTCTTCCAGATGCGGTGCTGGATTTTCCCATTTGCGAGCCAAGCGGCGGCATTGCGGAAAGGCTTGCCCGGGAGGCCTGGATGATGGTGGTCCACATAGCCTACCAGCAGCGGGATTTCCCGGATTTCATCAGCCAGATAATCCAGAGCTTGGAGGCACTTGGGCACAAATTGGGATTTAAGGACCAGATCGCGGGGAGGGTAGCCCACCAGTGAGAGCTCGGGCGTGATCACCACATCAGCGCCATGCTCCAGGCACTCGCGGTAAGCCGCGAGGATACGTTTTACATTGCCGGGGAAATCCCCGATTACAGCGTTGATTTGGGCGATGCCGATCTTCATGGACGGTGTGAGCAAACACGGGACGGGAGGCGTGGAAAACGAAAATTCCAGCTCTGTGACAGAAAGGACAGGAAATCGGGAAGAACGACAGCTTGCGGAGCGGCCATTTGCCTCCTAAAGATGATGGAGAAACCACCGCATGAAAGCATTTCCACTGGCCATTCTTCTGCTCTCCGTTCTGCCGCTTTCCGCTCAGGAAAACGATTCTGCCCAGGCTCCGCCTCAACTTACCGCAGAGCAACAGGCCTTTACGAATCTGCCTGAAGAAAAGCGGAAACTGTTTATGGATAGTCTTCAGGAAGCCAGTCGGCTTTTCCAGCAGAAGCGAATTTTCGAAACCATGGATGCTCTCGATAAGGCTGAGAAGGTCTTCGATGGCAGTTCGGAGGTGCTGAATTTGCGCGGGTCATGCTTTGTGGAAATGCGGGCCTTTGACAAGGCACTCGATTGCTACACAAAAGCACTTAAAATTTCCCCGGAAAATATCAGCATCCAGTTCAACATGGCTGAGGTTCTTTTCGTCACCAAGGAATGGAAGAAGGCAAACGACCTCCTCTACACGGTGCTCACGAAGTTGCCGCCACAGAACACATCCATGACACGCCTGGTGGAATTCAAGATTCTTCTCTGCAAAAAGAAGCTGGGCCTGAAGGAAGAAGCCATCGCCTTGAGCGAAAAATACGATTACATGGATGATTCTCCTTACTACTACTTCGCCCAGGCGGCACGGGAGTATGATGCCAAGAATGAGGTGAAGGCTGAAGAATGGGTGGCCATGGCCGGTCGTGTGTTCCGTGACCCCGCCATTCTTTCTCCGTGGCAGGATACCATGATCGAATACGGCTATGTAAAAAGCTTCTACGGAGGAGATACCAATCAATAAGCGATCAGGGGGAAACTCCCGCTTGCTTCAGTTCCGCGATGAAAGCCATCACCTGCGGGCGGCTTTTCCCCTGAGCCAGATACCCGGCCGCCACTTCGATGCGGGCGGGGGTCTTTTCGATAGGCAGTGATACCAGTGAGTGGCGGTAAACACGCTCGATCTCGCTGCTTTCGGATAGAAAAGCGATTCCCAGATTCCCCGCCAGTGCGGTGAGCAGGCTGCTGATGCCATCAAATTCCCCCGCCACTTTGGCCTGCAGATTGTGGGTTTTGAAAAATCCTGTCACGCGGTCCCAGTAGTCTGGATATTGCTCTCGGTCATAGAGCAGGAGCTTTTGCCCTGATAGATCCTCGATGCTTAGTTGTTTTCTGGTGGCTAAGGGATGGTGGGCGGACATTACCACCCGCCAGCCGTAGCTCCAGAGTGGTTCCCATGCGAGAGGTTCCGTAAGGCCGGGGCAGGGGGCCGCCACGATCAGATCCAGTGTTCCTTCCGCCAGCCCAGTCCTCATTTCCAGAGAGGACCAATCGTATAGACTCACCCGGATGCGTGGGTGGAATTGTGTGAAGCGTGCGATAGCGATGGAAAGGTATTCTTCTGCTAGGGAAGGGGCATATCCCACCCGCAATGGCTCACCGGTGGCTGCCGCTTTTACCTTCTCCACCATCGCATCACTGAAGCGAATCAACTTACGCGCTTCCACCATGAGTAATTCGCCTGCCGGGGTGAGCGTCACTGAGTGGGCTCCACGTTCCAACAGGGAGGCGTCCAGTTCTTCTTCCAGCGCTTTCATCTGGCGGCTTAGAGCCGGTTGGGTAAGGCGGTATTTTCTGGCGGCGGCGGAAATGCTGCCCAGCTCTCCAATTTCCACAAAATGCCTCAACTGCCGCAGTTCCATAACTGCGTTCTAGCATGGTGGCGAAGGGATGACATCATCTTTCCATGCCTCCCGTGCATGCTCAGACTGACGAGAGGGCATTATGCAAAACCGGAATTTTTCGTAGGATGTGGGCATGACAACGCACCCCGCACTGACTGTCCGCAAAGCCTCCGAACGTGGTCATGCCAATCACGGCTGGCTCAACTCGTGGCACACCTTCTCCTTCGGTGACTATTATGATCCGGGCCACATGGGTTTCCGCACCCTCCGGGTGATCAATGATGATACCGTGGCTGCACGCGGTGGATTTCCAGCCCACCCTCACCGGGACATGGAAATTTTTTCCTATGTCCTTTCAGGAAATCTCGCCCACGAGGATTCCATGGGAAATCGCCGGGTCCTCAATCCCGGTGAAATTCAACTCATGCGTGCTGGGTCCGGCGTCCGCCACTCGGAGTTCAATCCATCAAAAACAGATTCAGCCCACTTTTTGCAAATCTGGATCACACCACATACCCGCAGCCTTGATCCTGCCTATACCGAGTGGAGACCTGCTGCAGGCGCGGAAAATAACAGCAAGTCTCTCGTCATCTCCCCTGATGGCCGGGATGGCTCCGCCCAAATCGCCCAGGATGCCTTTATTTATCTGCTGAAACTGACGCCCGGCGCTACCGCTACTCATGATCTCGCCGCAGGTCGTGGGCTTTGGCTCCATGTCGCAAAGGGAAATGTCGTCGTCGCAGGACAAACGCTTTCCACAGGGGATGCCGTTTCACTGGAAGAGGCTGCCACCCTCGAAATCATCGGCGGAAATGAATCTGCCGAAGCCATTCTTTTTGACCTAGGCTGAAATTGGTCCAAATTCGCCAGTTCCATTTTTAATACACTCTCCAATCAATCATTATGAAGACCAAATACATCGCCCTTGCCTCCATGGCCATTGCCGCACCACTCGCCTTCGTCTCCTGCGAAAATCCAGCGGATAAGACGACAAAGGCTAAAGTAGAAGCGGCTGTCGAAAAATCCGATAGTTCCGAAGTGGCCGGCACCAAGTATGTGTTTACTGAAAATTCCCAAGTAAACTTCATCGGCTCCAAGGTGACGGGCAGTCACAATGGTGGCTTCAAGACCTTCACCGGCTACTTTACGCTGAAGGATGGCGCGCCGGTAGGTACCGATCACAAGGTGAATATTGATATGAACTCCACGTTCTCGGATAGTGAGAAGCTCACCGGCCACCTCAAGAGTCCGGACTTTTTCGACGTGGAGAAATTTCCCCAGTCCACATTTGACGTCACCTCCATCACCAAGTCTGGAGATGCTTCCTATACCGTATCCGGTAACTTCACGCTCCATGGTGTGAATAAGAATATCAGCTTCCCCGCCACCGTCAGCCAAACGGGAGATACGGTGAAGATCGCTGCCAAGTTTAACATCAATCGGAAAGACTTTGGCATCGTCTATGCAGGTAAGGCGGACGACCTCATCCGTGACGAAGTGGTCATCGAGCTCAACCTTGAAGCCAAGCCAGGCGCCTGATCGCATCCCTATAAGGCGGCTGGCTTGGTCCAACCGCCTTCCTTCTACCTGCTACCACAACTTTTTTATGAGCAAACCACGTATCCTCGCTTTTTCCGGCAGTCTCCGGGCTGATTCCTTCAATCAAAAAATCGCCGCCATTGCAGCCACTGGAGCTGTGGAAGCTGGAGCGGATGTTACACTCGTTTCGCTGCGGGACTATCCGATGCCTTTGTTTGATCAGGACTTGGAAGCAGCCTCAGGTCCACCGGAAGCGGCCCGAAAATTGAAGGATCTCTTTCTATCTCATGATGGACTCATCATCGCATCGCCGGAATACAACAGCAGCCTTACGGCAGCGCTGAAAAATGCGATTGATTGGGTGTCGCGTGCATCCACTCCCGGTGAAGCCCCGCTTGCGGCATTTCGGGGAAAGTCAGCAGTCATCCTTGCAGCATCACCTGGAGGTTATGGCGGCTCAAGAGGTCTTGTTCCTCTTCGCTCCCTTCTGGAAAACATTGGCGTCACTGTTTTGCCGGATCAGATCACCATTCCAAGTGCTCACGAGGCATTCACACCAGAGGATCAACTCGCGGACGCTGCCCAAAACAGCGCCGTAAAGGAACTGGGAGCCAAGCTTTCCCAGCACCTCACCAAGGGGCTCGCTTAAGCTTCAGCGATTCCAATATTGCCCCGTGATTCCCATGGCGGACATTAGCAGGTTCTTATACTGGTGAAGCATGACGTTTGCTGCTCGGGATACGCACAGTAAGACCATTGGCTATTTGCTCTGGCTGTTGGGATTCACGGGTGCTCATCGCTTCTATTACGGAAAGCCTGTCACAGGCATCATTTGGTTTTTCACACTCGGCCTGCTGGGGATTGGCTGGATCATTGATTTCTTCCTCATCCCCAGCATGGATCGCCAAGCCGACTTCAGATTCCGTTCTGGTGCTTATGACTATTCCGTCGCCTGGATATTGCTGACCTTTCTTGGCATCCTGGGAATCCACCGCTTTTATCTGGGTAAGCCCCTTACCGGACTCCTTTGGCTGCTCACAGGAGGTCTCTTCGGAATCGGCTGGATTTACGACTTCTGCACGCTCAATAGCCAAATCAGCGATGCAAATGCGTAAATAAGTCCTCCTTGTAGCACCCCATTCTTCTCTTCCTCTCCACCCAGCCCGCGTGGCGCAGCCACGCGGGCTGGGTGGACTCCCTTCATTCCTCCAAACTACTCCTTCCCTAGTAGCATCGCTTCCATTTCTCGCATTTCACCCATCTTCGAAGGTCCCTTTCCACCTTCCATCCACCCTTTCCCTTGAGTTTATTGTTAGTCCTCCCGTCTCACCCTCAACGCCTTACCCCGCCTCCCCGGACTTTTTGAAAATCTTCTCCAAAAACTCATTGACGTTTCGGGGGCGGTTGGATTAGGGTCCGCCCGTCGCCACGACGCAGGGCGACACGAGAGACAGTCAGTCGATCGCGGTCATCAAAACCCGATCGGCTTTTTAGTCCCCTCGAAACAAGCTCTTTGACAGGATGGCTC
>Ga0157370_10005552_pt1 | contig 14141 bp, 14 predicted proteins | sample C35metaG_FD_113463 | JGI IMG/M metagenome (GOLD analysis project Ga0157370, IMG submission 113463) | Corn rhizosphere microbial communities from Kellogg Biological Station, Michigan, USA - C3-5 metaG | ecosystem: Host-associated > Plants > Roots > Rhizosphere > Soil | place: USA: Michigan...
AGGTGATGCGCGGCATGAACATCGCGGAGACGCGCCCGCCGCAGGACGGACGCATCTCGCTCATGCTCTCCGGCCACCAGGTGGAGTTCCGCGTGTCGTCGCAGCCGACGACGCCCGGCGAGAACATCGTGCTTCGCATCCTGGACCGCGACAAGGGCATCGTCCCGCTCGAGGACCTGGGCCTGCACGCCGAGGACCTGAAGACGCTCAAGCTCATGCTGGCGCGCCCAGAGGGCATCATCCTCGTCACGGGCCCGACCGGCAGCGGCAAGACGACGACCCTCTACTCGATCCTCAACTACATCAACACCGAGGGCATCAACATCATGACCCTCGAGGATCCGGTGGAATACCCGATGGCGATGATCCGCCAGACCTCGGTGAACGAGGTGGTGAAGCTCGACTTCGCCTCGGGCATCCGCTCGATGATGCGCCAGGACCCGGACGTGATCCTGGTGGGCGAGATCCGCGACCAGGAGACCGCCGAGATGGCGTTCCGCGCGGCGATGACCGGCCACCAGGTGTACTCGACGCTGCACACGAATTCCTCCATCGGTGCGATTCCGCGCCTCATGGACCTCGGCGTGCTGCCCGACATCATGGCCGGCAACATCATCGGCGTGGTCGCCCAGCGCCTGATGCGCAAGCTCTGCCCGCACTGCAAGTCGCCGTACACGCCGGACCCGGCCACGCGCCGCCTCCTGGGTGTGGACGCGGACGACGAGCGCCCGGTGTACCAGGCGGTGGGTTGCGCGCGCTGCGACAACATCGGCTACCGGGGGCGCGTCGCGATCATGGAGCTCTTCAAGCTCGACGCCGAGATCGACGAGCTCATCGCCCGCCGCGCCACCGGCCGCGAGATCCGCGCCGCGGCGAGCGCGAAGGGCTTCCGCTCGCTCGCCGAAGACGCGGTCTCGCGCGTCCTCCTCGGCCAGACCAGCCTCGAGGAGATCTCGCGCGTGGTCGACCTGACCGACCGCGTGTTGTAAGGCCGTGGCGCTCTTCGCCTACCGCGCGGTCGATTCCGAGGGGCGCATCTCGAGCGGCAACCTCGACGCGGTGAACGCGATCGACCTGGAGCTGCGCCTGAAGCGCCTCGGGCTCGACCTCGTCACCTTCGACTCGGTGAAGCGCTCCACCGCGCGGCGCACGCGCCACGTCTCGCGCACCGAGCTCATCGCGTTCTGCTTCCACCTGTCGCAGCTCCTCAAGGCGGGCGTGAACATCATCGAGGCGCTCACGGACCTGCGCGACACCGTCGACAATCCGGGCTTCCGCCAGGTGATCGCGGCGCTCCTCGAGGACATCGAGGGCGGCCTCAAGCTCTCCGAGGCGATGGCGAACCACTCGTACTGCTTCGACACGGTGTTCGTGGCCCTGGTGCGCGCGGGCGAGCAGAGCGGGCAGCTCACCGAGGTGCTCGACCAGCTCGCCGACAACTTGAAGTGGCAGGACGAGATCTCGGCGCAGGCGAGGAAGGCGCTGGTCTACCCCTCGATCGTGTTCACGGTGATCATCGCGGTCATCTTCGTGCTCATGATCTTCCTCGTGCCGCAGCTCGCCTCGGCGTTCAAGTCGATGGTGCCCAAGCTGCCCAAGGAGACCGCGTTCCTGGTCGCGCTCTCCGACATCTTCGTGCGCTGGTGGTATCTCCTGATCGGGGTTCCGGTCGCCGCGGTCGTCGGCGCCATCGTCTTCGCCCGAACCAACGAGGGCGCGCAGCGCGCGCTGGACGGGCTCTCGCTCAAGTTGCCGGTGCTGGGCGCGATCCGCCAGAAGATCATCCTCGCGCGCTTCTCGACCTACTTCGCGATGCTCTATCGCTCGGGCATCAGCGTGCTCGACTGCATCCAGATCTGCGAGAAGATCGTGGGCAACCGCGTGATGGAGGAGGGCCTGCAGCGCGTGGGCCGCAGCATCTCCGAGGGCCAGGGCATCTCGCAGGCCTTCATCGCGACCAAGCTCTTCCCGCCGCTCGTGCTGCGCATGCTGCGCGTGGGCGAGTCGACCGGGGGCCTGGACGTGGCGCTGCTCAACGTGAGCTATTTCTACAACCGCCAGGTGCGCGAAGGCATCGACAAGCTGCAGGCGATGCTGGGGCCCGCCACCACGATCGTGCTGGGCCTGCTCATCGTGGGCATCCTCTACTCGATCTTCCTGCCGATCTACGACGTGATCGCGAAGATCAAGTTCTAGGCGCGCGATGGCCACGCAGTTCCTCTACCTCACGAACTCGCAGCTCGTCGCCATGGTGGCGCAGGGCAAGCGCATCGCCGAGCGGCGCGAGTTCGACGTGACGGCGGCGGGCGCCGCGGAGTTCGAAGCGTGGCTCGGGCAGCGCGCCTCGACGCCGGTGCAGCTCTTCACCGACCTCGCCGAGGAGGACTTCCGCCTCGACACGATCCCGCACGTGGGGCCGCGCGACCGCGACGCGATCCTCGCGCGCAAGCTCGCGCAGATCTTCCGCAACACGCCGTTCCGGTACGCCGTGGTGCAGGGCCGCGAGCCCGATGGCCGCCGCGACGACCGCGTGCTCTACACCGCGATCACGAATCCCGAGGTGCTGCGGCCCTGGCTCGACGCGATCGAGCGCCTGCACGCGCCGTTGGGCGGCATCTATTCGGCGGCCGTCTTCAGCAGCGCGATGCTGGAGGCGCTGGACCTGCTCTTCCCGCATACGCTCCTCGTCACCTTCACGCCGGGCGGCGCGATGCGGCAGACCTATTTCAAGGACCGCGAGATCAAGTTCAGCCGCCTCACGCCGATCGATCCGGCGGAAGGCCAGAGCCTGGGCACGCTCATCTCCGAGGAGACGTCGCGCACCTGGCAGTACCTGGATAGCCTGCGGCACTTCGGCGAGAACGACCGCCTCGAGGTGTGCGTGCTGCTGCATTCGGACGACCGCCTGCTGGTGCAGCCGTCGTTGCGCGACTTCGCGCAGATCCAGCACCACATCCTCGAGATGGAGCAGGTCGCGGCGCGGCTCGGCATCCGGCCGGCGCCAACCAGCTCGACGGCGGAGGAGGTGTTCGTGCACCTCTTCCTCGCCCGCCCCGGCCGCAACCACTTCGCTCCCGTCGAGATGCGCCGCTTCGACGCGCTGCGCCGCGCGCGCATCGGCTTGCGCCGCGCCGCGGCGGCGGCTTTCGCAGCCTGCATCGCCTGGGGCGGATGGAACCTCTACCGGGCGCTCGAGACGAGCGACCAGGACCAGCACGTGACGCGCCAGATGGCGACGCTCAACCAGGAATACGACCAGATCACGCGCTCCACGCCCTCGCTCGGCGTGGGGGGCTCGACGATGCGCGACTCGGTGGCGTTCTACAACGCGTGGATCCGCAGCTTTCCGCGCGTCACCGACTTCATGGTCGCGCTCTCGCACGTGCTCACGCGCCATCCCGAGGTGCGGCTGGGCCAGCTCGCGTGGATCGCGACCGACGATCCGAAGGCGGTGCCCGTGCTCGGCAAGGCGCCCGCCGCCGATGCGCCGCCGGTGAAGGCGGTGGAGACGGAGCCGCAGCCCACCCGTCCGCCGGAGGCGGGCGCCTTCGCCGGCGGCCGCTACGAGGTCGCGCTGGTCGACGGCACGGTGCGCGTCGCGAACAACGATTTCCGCGGCGCGCTCGACGACGTCAACCGGCTGGCGACCGAGCTCGAGGCGCTTCCCGGCACGCGCGCGGAGGTGATCGAGAGCCCGCTCGATACCAGCTCGAGCGTGCAGATCCAGGGCCGCCACGACGGGCAGGAGCCGGTCACGATGCAGCCGCACTTCGTGGTGCGCGTGGTGCGCGACCACGGGGGAGCGTCGTCGTGAACGCGGCGCTCACGCGGGAAGGCTGGAAGGCGCTGCGCACCTCGTGGCTGGTCCTCGCCGTGGCGCTCGCGGCCGGCGCGGGCATCGTGTACGGCAGCCATTGGTACGGCGTAAAGGAAAAGCGCGACAGCATGGTCGCCGCCCGGCGCCTGCAGGAGGCACGCTCCCGGCTCGACAACGCGCGCCGCGAGCGCGACAACCTGAACGAGTCGGCCGACATGTTCCGCACGCTCCTCGCGCGCGGCCTGCTCGAGCGCGAGCACCGCCTCGACCTGGTGGAGAAGGTGAACGCGCTGCGCACCCGCCACCAGCTCTTCAGCCTCGACTACGAGATCGCGCCGCAGCGCACGCTGCAGCTTCCCGGCGGCCGCGTCTTTCCGTCGGTCGACGTGCTGGCGAGCCGCGTGAAGCTGCGCGCGCGCAGCCTGCACGAAGGCGACGTCCTCGGCTTCATCGACGAGCTGTCGCGCTCGCCGCAGGGTTTCTACCCGGTCGACCAGTGCACGCTGCGGCGCATCGCGGGGGCGCCCGACGACTTGCGCGCGCACGTGGAAGCCGATTGCACGCTCGAGTGGATCACGCTGCGGGACAAGGCATCGGGCCATGGCTAAGCGCATCCTGCTCGCAGCGCTGCTCGCGCTCGGCGCGCTCTGCGCCCGCGCCGAGGACTCGCTCGGCACGCTCTTCTACACGCCGGCCGAGCGCGACCAGCTCGACCACCTGCGCCGCGGCGAATCGCCGGAAGAGGCGCCGATGCCGGCCGCGGGCCGGCGCCATTCGATCGGCGGCTACGTCGAGCGCAGCGACGGGCGCGGCGTGGTGTGGATCGACGGCAAGCCCATCGTCGTGCACGGTGCGCCGGACCGGCGCATCTTCGACCCGGCGCAGGTGAGCGCGTATTCGCGCAGCGCCGACGAGGTGAGGATCGAGCGCAAGCGCTGAGTCAAGCGCACGCCCCTCGCGACGGCTGGCGTTTTCCGCGCGACGCGCGCGGCGGCAAGGACGAGCATGGCAGCGTCGTTCGCCCCAGCCCACCGCCATGCCGCGTCCCGGGCGCCACCGCGGCGCCTTCCTCGTCCTCGCATCGCTCGTCGTGCTGCTCGCCGTCGCGGCGCTCTTCGCGGTGGCCGGCACCTTCCACGTCGCGGCGTTGCGCGCGCGGGCCACCGAGCGCGCGCTCGCGCAGGCGCGCGAGGCGCTCGTCGCGTATGCCGCCGATCGCGCCATCACCGCCGTCGTCGGTCCCGGCTATCTGCCCTGCCCGGACCTCGACGGCGATGGGTGGGCCGAATCCACCTGCGGCTCGCTCGACGGCTCGAGCGGCCAGGAGCAGCGCCTCGGGCGGCTGCCGTGGAAGACGCTCGGGCTGCCGATGCTCACCGACGGCGACGGCGAGGCGCTCTGGTACGCGGTGTCCACGAAGTACAAGGGGCTTCTCAACTGCGCGGCGAGCCGCACGTGCGTCGACATGTCGCCCGCCGCCTCGCTCGGGACCATCACCGTGCGCGACGCGAGCGGGCATGCGTTCCACGACGGCACCGTCGCGACGGCCGATCGTGCGCTGCAGGGCGGCGCCGTCGCGGTGGTGATCGCGCCCGGGGCGCCGCTCGCGCGCCTGCAGGCGAACGGCGTTCGCGCGATGCAGCGGCGCGAATGCGCGCCGGGCGATTGCGACGCGGACGGGCGCTGCATCACCGATCCTGCCCAGCTCGCGGCGCCGTGCAACCCCTCGAACTACCTCGATCGCGCATCCACGGGCGAGGACAACGCGGGCTTCGTCGATCGCAGCAGCGCATCGGGCCGCGCGCTCAACGCGGACGGCTTCATCGCCGGACCGGTGCGTGCGCACGACGGCGGCATCGAGGTGAACGATCGCATCGCGGCCGTGGGCTATGGGGACGTCATGCCCGCGATGCTGCGGCGCGTGGCGCTCGAGGTGGTGCGCTGCCTGCGCGACTACGCGACGCGCGCCGAGAACGCGGCGCGCTATCCATGGCCTGCGCCCGCCTGCGCCGACGGGGCGGCGTTCGGCTCCGCGCCGGATACCGCGGGACTCGCGCTCGGCAGCATTCCCGATACGCCCTTCGAGCGCACGGCGCAGTCCGGTGCCGGCACGATGCTGCCCCGGTGGTGGCGCGCATCGCCGCGCTCGCCGGAATCGCTCGCCGACCTGCCGACCGCGATGGATGCGTGCCGCATCGCCGCGGCGCCGGACGACCCCGGCCCGCTGCGCACCTTCGGCGCGGGCATTCCCTCGAGCGAGGGCGAGACCGCGGGCTTCGCGGGAAACGCCTGGTGGAGCACGTGGCAGCCCTTCGTCTCGTATGCGCTCGCACGCGGTTTCACGCCGGACGCGCCCGGCACGCCGGGTTGCGAGGCCGGCGCGTGCCTCTCGCTCGACGGCGACTCGGGTGCGCCGCTCGCGCGCGACAAGCAGGTGGTCGTGGTCGCCTCCGCGACCTGCGCCGGCGCGCCGCGCTGCGATCCCGCGCGCGGCTGCTCGCATCTCGTCGTGGACGATACGGGGCGCACGCTCCATGGCATCGCGTCGTATCCCTGAGCGCTCGCGCGGTTTCGCCCTCCTCGAGGTCTGGATCGCGCTCGTCGTCCTCGCGCTGATGCTTGGCGGCCTCGCCCTGCCGCTCGCCGCCCAAGTGCAGATGCGGCGCGCGGAAGAGCTCGCACGGCAGCTGGAAGAAGCGCGCGACGCGCTGATGGGCTTCGCGGCGACGCAGGGGCGCCTGCCCTGCCCCGCGGTGGAAGGCGGCGACGCAGCCGAGGGGTTCGCGCCGGGCGCCGATGCCTCGACCGGCGGATGCGCCGATTTCTACGGCGGGTACCTTCCGGCGGCCACCCTCGGCCTGCACGGCGTCGACGCGCAGGGCTTCGCGCGCGATCCCTGGGCGACGAGCGCCAATCGCCTGCGCTATGCGGTCTACGGCGGCGCGGTGAACGGGGTCGCCAACCCGCTCACGCGCACCGACGGAATGCGCTCGGCGACCCTTGCGGGATTGGGCGCCGCCCCCCATTTCCTGTTCATCTGCTCGAGCGGACGGGAAGCGAGCGCGTCGGGTTGCGGTCCGGCATCGCGCCAGCTCACGCGGCGCGCCGCGTTCGTGGTCTTCTCGCTCGGCGCGAACGCGGCCCAGGCCCCGGGAAGCGACGAGGCGCGCAACCTCGACGGCGACGCGGTGTTCGTGTCGCGCGAGGTTTCCACGGTCGCCGGCGACGCGTTCGACGACGTGCTGCTGTGGGTGCCGATCCATCTCGTCACCCACCGCCTGCTCCTCGCCGGACGGCTCCCCTGACGCCGGGCCGGCCGGGCTGCGGAACGCCGGCGCCGGCCGGGCCATCTGATGGGGAGCCTATAATAGACGTACGGCCGAAAGGAATTTCGATGAATCAGCGCGATACGAGCCTTCCCATCCCCGACGTGCAGGCCACGCCCGACACCCGGCGCCTGGCGATCGACCGCGTCGGGATCAAGGCCATCCGCCATCCGGTGAAGATCCGCGAGCGCTCGGGCGGCACGCAGCACACCATCGCCCACTTCAACATGTACGTGGGCCTGCCGCACCACTTCAAGGGCACGCACATGTCGCGCTTCGTGGAGATCCTGAACGCCCACGAGCGCGAGATCTCGCCCGACACCTTCCGCCAGATGCTGCGCGAGATGGTGAAGAAGCTCGAGGCCGAGAGCGGCCACATCGAGATGACCTTCCCCTACTTCGTTTCGAAGAAGGCTCCGGTCTCGGGAGTGCAGAGCCTGATGGACTACGAGGTGACGTTCGTGGGCGAGATCCGCGACGGCAAGGAGACCTTCACGCTCAAGGTGCTGGTGCCGGTGACGAGCCTGTGCCCATGCTCCAAGGAGATCTCCGAGCGCGGCGCCCACAACCAGCGCTCGCACGTCACGGTCGCGGCGCGCATCGGCACGTTCGTGTGGATCGAGGACATCATCGACCGCGTCGAGCGCCAGGCCTCGAGCGAGCTGTGGGGACTGCTCAAGCGCCCGGACGAGAAGTACGTCACCGAGCACGCCTACGACAACCCGAAGTTCGTCGAGGACATGGTGCGCGACATCGCGGCGGAGCTCAACGCGGACCCGCGCATCCAGGGCTACGTGGTGGAAAGCGAGAACTTCGAGTCCATCCACAACCACTCCGCCTACGCGATGATCGCGAAGGGGATGTGAGCGCCGCGCCTAATAGCGCTTGGTGAGGGTCATGTACGCGCCGTCGCGGCGCATTTCGGTGCGGTTGAGGAAGCTCATCCCGAGGAGCGCGACATCCAGACCCTGCGCTTGCGCCACCACCGCGTCGACGTTGTACGCCGTGATGTTGCCTACGGTCACGCTGTCGAGCACCACGCGGTAGGCGATGGCGCTGCCGTTCGCGGTCTGCATGCGCCCCGGCGTGCCCTTGCGATAATCGACGCCGAGGCGGTCCGCGTCGGAAGCGGGGATGAGCACCGTGGTGGCGCCCGTATCGACCATGAAGCGCACGTGCGCGCCGTTCACGGTGCCGTCGGCGTAGAACTGCCCGCGCGAGTCGGCCGGGAGCGTCACACTGCCGCGCGTGTCGGTCTGCGACGCGGTCTCGAAATGCTGGCCCATCCCGAGCGTCTCGCGCTTGCCGTCGACCTCGAGGACGGCCTCCTCGGAATTGGCGGAGATCAGCAAGACGCCCTCCGGCGTCTTCTGCCCCACCGAGATCGTATGCGGCGCCCCGCGGCCGACCACCACCACGGCCTTGCCCGGGAAGAGGCCGATCACGTTCACGTCGGTCGCCCCGGCGCTCGCCGCGACGAACGCCGCGCACGCGCCGGCGAGCCACGCAACCGCACGAATCCGCATCTGTCCAACCTCCTGTGAAGCCGGTGCTGGTATTCCGATGCGCGCGCACCGAGGGGCCGGGGCATTTTGCCACATTCCTCGCCGGGCACGGCATCGCGTGGAAGCTCGTCGCCCTCGACGAGGGCGAGCCGGTTCCGGAGTCGAGCCGGCATTTCGCGGGGCTCGGCTTCATGGGCGGCCCGATGAGCGCGAACGACGAGCTGCCGTGGACGCAGCCCGTGCTCGCTCTGATGCGCGACGCGGCGGCGCACGGCGTGCCGGTGATCGGCCATTGCCTCGGCGGACAGATGCTCGCGCGCGCGCTCGGCGCGCGCGTCACGCGCCACGACCGCAAGGAGATCGGCTGGGTGCCGCTCGAGGTGGAGCGCAACGCCACCGCGATGGATTGGTTCGGCGACATCCTCGGCTTCGATGCGTTCGAATGGCACGAGGACACCTTCGCGGTGCCGGCTCGCGCCGAGCGCATCCTCACCGGCAAGTACTGCGCAAACCAGGCGTATGTCGCCGACGGCCTGCACCTCGGCATGCAGTGCCACGTGGAAGTGACCGCCGAGATGATCGAGACCTGGTGCCGCATCGGCATCGAGGAGATCGACGAGAACATCGGCAAGAGCCCCGCGGTGCAGGATGCGCTCACCATCCGCACCGAGATGCTCGAGAAGCTGGCGCCGCTCAGCGCGACCGCGACCCGGCTCTACGAGCGCTGGGTGGAGGGCCTGAAGCGCTGAACGAAAAAGGGGTCAGATCCCATTTCCATTTCCGTGGCGGCGCGTACCGCCGTGGATGGAGCGGAAAAGGGATCTGACCCCTTTTTCTAGTCGCGGAAGTTCTGGTACGAGAGCGGCACGTCGGTCACGCCGGCGCGCACCAGCTGGATCGCCTCCTGGAGGCTGTCCTTCTTCGCGCCCGAGACGCGCACCACGTCGCCCTGGATCGAGCCCGTCACCTTGAGCTTCGAATCCTTGAGCATCTTCACGATGCGCTTGGCGAGCTCGCTCTCGACGCCGTTCTTCACCACCATCTTCTGCTTCACCTTGTCGCCGCCGATCTTCTCGGGGCTCTCGAGCTTGAGGAAGCGAGCGTCCACGCCGCGCTTGGCGAACTTGCCCATGAGGACGTCGCGCACCTGGCCGAGCTTGAAATCGTCGTCGGCGTAGGCGGTGATCTCGCGCTCCTTCTCCTTGAGCTCGAGGCGCGCGTCGGAGCCCTTGAAATCGAAGCGGTTGGCGATTTCCTTGTTCGCCTGCTCGACGGCGTTCTTCACCTCGACGGCGTTGGCTTCGCACATGATGTCGAAACTGGGCATTCGGGGACCGGCGATCACGGATCAGGGGGAGCAATTCTACCCCTGTCGTACAATTCCCGATTGCGCTGCGCATTCCCGTTCCCACACTCCCGATCCCACGTGGCCACGATCCTGCAGTCCCTTCCCGCCGGCGAGAAGGTCGGCATCGCGTTCTCCGGCGGCCTCGATACGAGCGCCGCGCTCGCCTGGATGCGCGAGAAGGGCGCGATTCCCTACGCCTACACCGCGAACCTCGGCCAGCCCGACGAGCCCGACTACGAGGCGATCCCGCGCAAGGCGCGCCAGTACGGCGCCGAGAAGGCCGTGCTGGTCGACTGCCGCGCGCAGCTCGTCGCCGAGGGCATCGCCGCGATCCAGTGCGGCGCTTTCCACATCTCCACCGCGGGCAACACGTACTTCAACACGACGCCGCTCGGGCGCGCGGTCACCGGCACGATGCTCGTGGTCGCGATGAAAGAGGACCAGGTCCACGTCTGGGGCGACGGCAGCACGTTCAAGGGCAACGACATCGAGCGCTTCTACCGCTACGGCCTGCTCGCGAACCCGAGCCTGCGCATCTACAAGCCGTGGCTCGACCAGCGCTTCATCGACGAGCTGGGCGGGCGCAAGGAGATGAGCGAGTACCTCGCAAGGCGCGGCTTCGACTACCGGATGAGCGCGGAGAAGGCGTACTCGACCGACTCCAACATCCTCGGCGCCACGCACGAGGCGAAGGACCTCGAGTTCCTCGACAAGGGCATGCGCATCGTGAACCCGATCATGGGGGTCGCGTTCTGGCGCGAGGACGTCGCGGTGAAGCCGGAGGCGGTGACGGTCGCGTTCGAGGAAGGGCGGCCGGTCTCGTTGAACGGCCAGACGTTCCAGGACGCGGTGGCGCTCTTCGCCGAGGCGAACGCGATCGGCGGACGCCACGGCCTGGGCATGTCGGACCAGATCGAGAACCGCATCATCGAGGCGAAGAGCCGCGGCATCTACGAGGCGCCCGGCATGGCGTTGCTGCATCTCGCGTACGAGCGGCTGGTGACCGGCATCCACAACGAGGACACGATCGAGCAGTACCGAGCGAACGGCCGTCGGCTCGGGCGCCTGCTCTACCAGGGCCGCTGGTTCGATCCGCAGGCGATGATGCTGCGCGAGACCGCGCAGCGCTGGGTCGCGCGCGCCGTGACGGGCGAGGTGAGCGTGGAGCTACGGCGCGGCAACGACTACTCGATCCTCGACACGAGGAGCCCCAACCTCACCTACAAGCCGGAGCGCCTCACGATGGAGAAAGGCGAGGCGTTCTTCACGCCCGCCGACCGCATCGGACAGCTCACGATGAGGAACCTCGACATCGCCGACACGCGCGACAAGCTGCGCATCTACTCCGAAACGGGCCTCCTCGGCTCGGGCGCAGCAGGCGTTCCGCTGCTCGGCGACGACTCGAAGAAGTAGCGGAAAAAGGGGGCGGATCCCGTTTCGATCTAGGTGTCGACCTTCCCGAGCAGGAGGTATTCCATCAGCGCCTTCTGCACGTGCAGGCGATTCTCCGCCTCGTCCCAGACGACGCTCTGCGGGCCGTCGATCACCTCCGCCGACACTTCCTCGCCGCGGTGCGCGGGGAGACAGTGCATGAAGAGCGCCTTCGGGCCGGCCGCCGCCATCATCTCGGCGTCGACGGTGAACGGCGCGAAGGCACGGCGGCGCTCCTCCTCCTCGCCTTCCCATCCCATGCTGGTCCAGACGTCGGTGGTCACGAGGTCGGCGCCGCGCGCGGCCTGCATCGGGTCTGCGAGCACCTCCACGCGATCGCGATCGGAAGCCGCCATCATCTGCGCCGCCGCGCCGTAGCCGGCCGGCGTCGAGATGCGCAGCTGGAAATCGAAGACCCGCGCGGCCTGGATCCAGGTGTTGCACATGTTGTTGCCGTCGCCGATCCACGCCACGGTGCGTCCGGCGATGGGTCCCCGGTTCTCGAGGAAGGTGTAGACGTCGGCGAGCACCTGGCACGGGTGGTAGTCGTTGGTGAGGCCGTTGATCACCGGCACGCGCGAATGGGCCGCGAAGCGCTCGATGATCGAGTGCTCGAAGGTGCGGATCATCACGATGTCGACCATGCGGGAGACCACGCGCGCCACGTCCTCGATCGGCTCGCCGCGGCCGAGCTGCGTCTCGCTCGTGTTGAGCACGATCGACGATCCGCCGAGCTGATGGATGCCGGCCTCGAAGGAGACCCGCGTGCGCGTCGAGCTCTTCTCGAACACCATCGCCAGCATGCGGTCGGCGAGCGGCTGGTAAGCCACGTAGTTCTTGAAGCGCTCCTTGATGACGCGGGTGCGCTTGAAGAGGTGCTCGAGCTCGTCGCGCTCCAGGTCGACGAACTGGAGGAAGTGCTTCACGCGGCGGCGGCCGCCGGCGCCTCGGCGAGGAACGCCTTCACGAGCGGCGCGAGGATCGAGACGAGCCGCTTCGCCTCCGCCTCCTGGATCACGAGCGGCGGCAGCAACCGGATCACGCGCTCGGCGGTCACGTTCGTCACCAGGCCCGCGGCGAGCGCGCGATCGACGATGCCGCCGCAGGGGCGGTCGAGCTCCACGCCGATCATGAGGCCCATGCCGCGGATCTCCTTCACGCCCGCGACGCCGGAAAGCTCCTGGCGCAGCCCGCCCTGGATGATCTCGCCCATGTGGTGCGCGTGCGCGAGGAGCCCTTCCTTCTCGATCACGTCGAGCGTGGTGTACGCGGCGACGGTGGCGAGCGGATTGCCGCCGAAGGTGGAGCCGTGGTTGCCCGGTTTGAACACCTTCGCGGCCGCGCCGCGCGCGGCGCACGCGCCGATCGGCACGCCCGAGGCGAGGCCCTTGGCGAGCGGCATCACGTCGGGGAGGATGCCGGCCCACTGGTGCGCGAACCACTTGCCGGTGCGCCCGATGCCGCTCTGCACCTCGTCGATCATCATGAGCCACTGCTTGCGGTCGCAGATCGCGCGCACCTTGCGCAGCCACTCGAGGTCGGCGACGTTCACGCCGCCCTCGCCCTGCAGCACCTCGAGCAGCACCGCGACCACCGACTGGTTGTCGGCGAGCCGCTCGATCGCGGCGGCGTCGTTGTAGGGCACGCGCAGGAACCCGCCCATCAACGGCTCGAATCCCGCCTGCGCCTTGCGCGAGCCGGTGGCCGAGAGCGTGGCGAGCGTGCGCCCGTGCCACGCCTTCTCCATCACGATGATGGTGGGGATCTCCACGCCGCGCTGGTGGCCGTAGAGGCGCGCCAACTTGATCGCCGCCTCGTTGGCTTCCGAGCCCGAGTTCGCGAAGAACACGTTGTCCATTCCCGAGATCTCGCAGATGCGGTCGGCCGCGCGCTCCTGCTCCGGCACGCGGAAATGGTTCGAGATGTGCATGAGCTTCGCGACCTGGTCGCAGATCGCGCGCGTGAGCACCGGATGCGCATAGCCCAGGCCGTTCACCGCGATGCCCGCGAGAGCGTCGAGGTAGCGCTTGCCGTCGGTGTCGTACAGCCACGCCCCCTCGCCGCGCACGAAGGCGACCGGGTGCGGGGCATAGGTCTGCATCAGGTGCTCTGCGGTCATGTCGGCCTCTCGAGGGCGGAGGATGGCGTCAGAAACGAGAACGGCGGCCCGCGGGCCGCCGTCGGCCTGGGGTGGGATCCGGCTAGCTGCGCGCGCCGGAAAGCGCCTTGATGCGCGCGGCAAGGCGGCTCTTGTGTCGCGCCGCCTTGTTCTTGTGGATGACGCCCTTGCGCGCGAGCGAGTCGATGGTCGACTGCTCGGCCTTGTAGGCGTCCTGCGCGGCCTTCGCATCGCCCGATGCGACGGCGGTATGGATCTTCTTGATCGCGCTGCGGATCTCCGAGCGCATGCTCACGTTGTGCGCGCGCTGGCGCACGGATTTGCGGGCACGCTTGGCGGCCTGCTTGGTGTTGGCCATGTCTGGGTGTTCCCGGTGAAAGTCACAAAAGCGAAGCCTGATATGATACACCACTTGTCCATACGAAACAAAGCCCTAGATTGAATCTCCTCAGGGCCGCCGCTTCCGTGAGCGGCATGACGCTGCTATCGCGGATCACGGGCCTCGTGCGCGAGATTCTCCTCGCAAGCTCCTTCGGTGCCGGCCTCGCGTTCGACGCGTTCGTGGTGGCCTTCCGCATCCCCAACCTGCTGCGCC